>Ga0153956_1002717_pt1 | contig 12499 bp, 12 predicted proteins | sample TSFL040MetaG_FD_104704 | JGI IMG/M metagenome (GOLD analysis project Ga0153956, IMG submission 104704) | Attine ant fungus gardens microbial communities from Florida, USA - TSFL040 MetaG | ecosystem: Host-associated > Fungi > Mycelium > Unclassified | place: USA: Florida, Wekiwa Springs...
ATTTCCTTGCCCGCCATGTAGAACGGCATGTTTGGAAACCGGCTGTGCATCGCGCGCATCACCCGCGCCATCACGGTGCCGTCGCCCACGCCCGCGTCGAATACCCGCAACGCGGGCGGGCGCGGATGAAGGCTCCCGAGTTCCAGCGCCACGCGGTCCGCGATCACCCGCTTCTCGGAACAGGTATGGACGAACAGCAGATACTTCTGCCGGTTCTCGAAAAAGCGGAAATTGCCGGTGGGATCGCGTTTCTCGATCGGCGGTTCGGGCATGGCCACCACCGGGACGCCGTCCCCAAGAAATGCTTGAATCCGCTCGAGCGTATCGACGGTGATCCGCTTGCCTTCGCGCAACCGATGCACCAGCTTGCCGTCGTTCACCGCGCGGCGGCCGAACGTCGATTCCGCCATTCCCGCCTGACGGCAGTATTCGGAAATCTGAGCCAGGAGCTGGTCGTTTTTCATCAGACCGGTGGGCAGCGGATGAGTGGGACGAATTTTGTGGGCAGAACCATTTTATGAACGCGTTCGTATCATCATCTGCCCACGATGAGAACAGGACTTCAGAGAAATTCCAGCCTTTATTTTGGCGGTTTGGCGACCCACTGAAGCGGGGATGGCGATCCCCATGGGGACGGCCATCCCATTCTTTTTCGGACAGTTGATTCCATGCTTTCCAGATGTGCCGCATCGCTCGTTCTGTTTGCCGCGCTGACCATGGCGGCCTGCGCGACAGCGGCGCCGACCGGCAAATGGCTGGCCGAGGACATCGACGGCGGCGGCGTGATCGACCGCCTGCAGACGACGCTGGAGATTCGCGACGACGGCATCGTCACCGGCACCGGCGGCTGCAACCGCTATGCGGGCTCGGCGATCATCCGCGGCCGTTCGATCAAGTTCCTGCCGCTGGCCTCCACGCGCATGGCGTGCTCCACCGCCGCGATGCGGCAGGAATCGAAATTTCACGCAACTCTCGAAAAGGTCCGCTCGTGGCGGATCGATCAGCGGCAACGGAAACTGATCCTGCTCGATGACCAGGGCTTTGAGATGATGCGCCTCAGCCGGATGGATTGAACCCGCCGCCATCCACGGCCGCGTCGTGGTTTTACCAGAACAGCGATCTCGCCTTGGCCAGCGAAAATCCGGCCCACGATCCGGTCGTGACCGGCGGCGACGGCCATACCGCCTGCCAGCGGCGGGCCAACCGCGCCATCCACCGGAACGGAAAGCTGACCGCACCGGCCAGCAAAGAGACGAGCCGGTTGCGTGCCGTGCACCGGAGCCGAACGGCATCCTTCTTGTAGAAATCGTAATCAATCATGCCCTCGGGTGTTTTGTGAAACTGCGACATCTTGGCTTCTCCCATCGGATGCGGTGCCCTAGAATGACGCGGCGCGCGGAACGGCGCTTTGAGACGGCATTGATTTTTCCTTGAGATTGACCCTCGGACCGCGGCCATGGGACCGGCGATACAATTCAGGTTTGGCGATTGCGTGCTCGATCCGGCGCGGCGCGAGCTACGCCTCGGCGGCGCGGTCGTCACCGTCGAACCGCAGGTCTTCGATCTGATCGCGTTTCTCGTGCGGCAGCGCGATCGTGTCGTCTCGCGCGACGAACTGATCGAGGCCATCTGGAACGGGCGCATCGTATCCGAATCGACGTTGGCGACCCGCATCAACGCAGCGCGGAAGGCCATCGGCGACGACGGCGCGCGGCAGGCGCTGATCAAGACCATCTCACGCAAGGGCGTCCGTTTTGTCGGCGATGTCCAGGAGCAACGCAACGAATACCGGATTGAACAGCAAGTGGAGCGGGACGAAAGACCGGCGAGTCCGCCGCCGCAGGATATCCGCTTCTGCCGCACATCCGACGGCGTCACCCTTCCCGTCGCCAGCGTCGGCACCGGGCCGGTGCTGCTGAAGACGGCGAACTGGATCAATCACATCGAGCATGACTGGATCAGCCCGGTGTTCTCTCCGCTGTTCGCACGGCTTGCCACGCGCTTCCAGCTTGTCCGCTACGACGGGCGCGGCAACGGACTGGCCGACCGCGACGTCGCCGACATATCCCTCGCCGCCTTTGTGCGCGATCTGGAGGCCGCCGTATCGACCATCGCAAGTCCGCGCATTGCCCTGCTCGGCCTGTCGCAGGGTTGCGCCAGCGCGATCGCATATGCCGTCGCCCATCCCGAACGCGTCTCGCATCTCGTGCTCTACGGCGGATACGCCCTGGGGCGCAGCCGGCGCGGCGACACCGAGGACCCCGCCAAGGCGCAGGCCTTTCTCGCCATGATGCGGCAGGGCTGGGGCGAGGACGGCTCCGCCTTCATGCGCGCCTTCTCCTCGATCTATCTGCCGAACGGCACGCCGGAGCAGATCAGGTGGTTCGCCGACATGCAGCGCGCCTCGTCGTCCGGCGACATCGCCGTGCGATTGCGCCAGGCCTGCGACGACATCGACGTCACGGCCCTGCTGCCGCGGATCAGCGTCCCGACGCTCATCCTTCACGCGACGCATGACAATGTCGTGCCCTTCGCGCAAGGCAGGCATCTGGCCTCCGCGATCCCCGGCGCGCGGCTGGTGAGCCTCGAATCCGAGAACCATGTGCCGCTTCACGGCGAGCCGTCATGGAACATCCTGTTGTCGGCAATCGAGGATTTCCTGGCTCCATCCTGACGCACCGCATGGGCCGGATGCGTCATCGCCTGCGTTATTTCAAAAAATTTCTGGAACCATGTCACATCCCGCCCTGCTGCCTCGTCTTGAGAACGAACGGGCGCGGCAGGCCTCTCGTGATGGCCCCCCGCACCCCAAACCGCCGCCATCGCGGCTTCAGGCAGACAGAGGGCGTCATGAAAATCGTCGTGATCGGAGGCTCAGGCCTCATCGGATCGAAAACCGTCAACAACCTGCGTCAGCGCGGCCATGAGGTGATCGTGGGTGCGCCGTCCACCGGCGTCAACACGGTGACCGGCGAAGGACTCGCGGAAGCCTTCGCGGGCGCGGACATCGTGATCGACGTGGCGAACTCGCCGTCGTTCGAGAGCACAGCGGCCCATGCCTTCTTTGAAGCGGCGGGACGCAACATCTTCGCGGCGGAAAAGGCCGCAGGCGTGAAGCATCATGTCGCGCTGTCCGTGGTCGGCACCGAACGACTGCTTGAATTCGGATATTTCGGCGCGAAGCTGCTGCAGGAACGCCTCATCAAGGAATCAGGGCAGCCCTCTACGCTGGTGCGCGCCACGCAGTTCTTCGAGTTCGTCGGCGGCATCGCGCAGGAAGCGACACAGGGCGCGACGGCGCGCGTTTCACCGGCGCGAATTCAGCCGATGGCCGCCGAAGACGTTGCGGCGTTTGTCGCGAACGCCGCGCTGGACGCTCCCCTGAACGGCATGTTCGAGATCGCGGGGCCGGAGTCGTTCCAGCTCGACGAATTGGTGCGCAGGTATCTCGCCGCCAAGGGCGACAAGACGAATGTCATCACCGATCCAGAGGCGCGCTATTTCGGCATCAGGCTCGACGACCGCTCGCTCACCCCGGATGCAGGCGCGAAGATCGGCGCCATCACGTTCGACCGCTGGCTCGCCACTCAATCGGACGCCGCCGCCGCATAACCCGTCAAACAGGAGATTCACATGTTGAAGACAATTCTTTGCGCCGCGGCTTTCAGCTTTGCCCTTGCAGCGGGCGCATCGGCTCACGATGCCGCCAACGAAGCCAAGGTCACGGTGGTGTTCGATCATGTTCTTCCGAACGTGAAAGGCAAGAGCATGAAAGGCGTGCTGGTGGAATACGGCCCCGGCGGATCGTCGGCGGCTCATACGCATCCCGCTTCCGCCTTCATCTATGCGACCGTGCTGAAAGGCGCGATCCGCAGCAAGGTGAACGACGGGCCGGAAAAGGTCTATCGCGCGGGCGAGAACTTCGCCGAAATGCCGGGCGACCGGCACGCCGTCAGCGCCAATGCCAGCGCCACCGAACCGGCGAGCCTGCTCGCCGTGTTCGTGGTCGACACCAGCGATACAAAGCTGGTGACGCCTTACAACAAGTAATCCGATCGACTATTCTCTCGACGCTCTGCAATGGAGACTCCCATGACCCAGAGACTTGATGCCCCGTTCAAGCTGGCGCCCGAAGGCTACAAGGCGATGTCGGCGCTCGAAGCCGCGATCAAGGCCAGCGGCCTCGAATACAGCCTGATCGAACTGGTGAAGATGCGCGCCTCGCAGATCAATGGCTGCGCCTATTGCATCCACATGCATGCGACCGACGCGCGCAGGGGCGGCGAAACCGAAATGCGGCTTTACCTGCTGAACGCCTGGCGCGAGTCCACGTTCTATACGCCGCGCGAGCGCGCCGCGCTGGCCTGGACCGAAAGCCTGACGCTGATCGCGGCCACCGGCGCACCCGACAAGGACTATGACCTGTTGAAAAGCGAGTTCAACGAGTCCGAACAGGTCAACCTCACCTTGCTGATCGGCGCGATCAATGCCTGGAACAGAGCCGCCATCGGCTTCCGCATGGCGCATCCGAAGGAAGGCGGCCGTGCCGCGGCTTGAAGACAGTACGCAGATATTCGAGGTGCACCGGCCCCGGCTGCTGCGCCTCGCCTATCGCATGCTCGGCTCGATGGCCGAGGCGGAGGACGTGGTGCAGGATGCATGGCTGCGCTGGCAGCAGGTCGATCCCGCCGCCGTCGATGCGCCGCCTGCGTTTCTCTCTCGCATCGTCACGCGGCTCTGCCTCGATGTGATGAAGTCCGCGCGCGTGCGCCGCGAATCTTATGTCGGCTCATGGTTGCCGGAGCCGGTGATCGAGGAGCCGGACGCCGTGGATGACGACGACCTGACTTTGACCTTGATGCTGGCGCTTGAGCGGCTGTCGCCATTGGAGCGCGCGGCATTCCTGCTGCACGACGTTTTCGGCATTCCGCTCGATGAAGTCGCGCAGACCGTCGAGCGCGAACCCGCGGCCGTCCGCCAACTCGCCGCGCGCGCGCGCAAGCATGTGCAGGAGCAGCGGCCGCGCTATACCGTCGCCAATGACGAAGGCAGCCGCATCGCGGAAGCCTTCTTCATCGCCTCGCGCAGCGGAGACACCGGCGCGCTACGCTCGCTTCTCGCGCAGAATGTGGTGATCCGCTCCGACGGCGGCGGCAAGGTTCACGCCTTCATCAATCCGATCCTGGGACTGGAGCGGGTGCTGCGGGCGTATCAGGGTCTCTCGCGCAAGCTCGCAAACCGTCCGTCCCGCGATCTGTTCCGCCCGATGCGCATCAACGGCCTGCCCGGCTATATCAGCTACGAACGTGACGATATTTTTCAGACCACGGCGTTCGCCATCGAGAATGGCAAAATCGTGGAGATCTACATCACACGCAACCCCGACAAGCTGCGTCATGTCATTGCGGCGCTTGGCCTTTCGGCCACGCAGGCAACGCAGCACTGACAGTCCGATGCAAAGGGCGAAACGGTGACAAACCTGGCTGCAAAGGGCGGCATGGTGACGGCATTGAGTCCGTGGCCCACACCGGAAATGACCTCCCCCTGGCCCGTCATCCCGATGCCCACTCCTGGAAGATGAACAAATCCGCGCAGTGGGACGCGATCTATCGTCCCCACACGTCAGTCGCGATGTCGGCCACGAGCCGCAGCTTCGCCCATTGCTCGTCCTCGGTGAGGATGTTGCCGTCTTCCGTCGAGGCGAAGCCGCATTGCGGCGACAGCGCAAGCTGATCGAGCGGCACGATGCCCGCCGCTTCCTTCACGCGGGCGATGATGTCGGCCTTGCTCTCGAGCGCCCCGCTCTTGGAGGTGACGAGGCCGAGCACCACCACCTTGTTGCCCGGCGGCAGAAAGCGCAACGGCGCGAATCCGCCCGCGCGATCGGAATCGTATTCGAGAAAATAGCCGTCGTAATTGACACGCGACAGCAGCAGGTCCGCGACCGGCTCATAGCCGCCGGATGCGATCCAGTCCGAACGGAAGTTGCCGCGGCAGACATGCGTGGTGATGGTCATGTCGGCGGGACGTTCGGCAATCGCGTAGTTGATGACGCGGGCATAGGTCGCGGGAAGGGTTTCCGGGTCCTCGCCGCGCGCGCGCAGTTTCGCGCGCTGGTCTTCCGAACAGAAATAGCCCCACGCGGTGTCGTCGAACTGCAGATAGCGGCAGCCCGCGTCGTGGAACGCCTTCACCGCCTTGCGATAGGTCATCGCGAGATCGACAAAGAAACCATCCATGTCGGGATACGCCGTCTCGGACACCGCCGCCCGGCCGCCGCGATAATGCAGCATCGATGGCGACGGGATCGTCATCTTCGGCATGACGCCCGCCAGATCGCAGCGGTCCTTGAGCAGCTTGAAATGTGCGATCATCGGATGGGCGGCGGGAAAATCCAGCCTGCCGGTGACGCGGATGCTTTCGCCGCTGGTCGCGCGGCCGTTGACCACCGCGCCCTCGCCCTTGTGCAGTTCGCAGCCGGTGAGATGTTTAAAAAAATCGAAATGCCACCAGGCGCGGCGCAGTTCGCCGTCGGTCGCCAGCCGCAGGCCGGACTGCTTCTGCCGCTGCACGATGCGGCCGATTTCCAGATTCTCGACCCGCTGCAATTCCGCCGCCGGAATCTCGCCCCTGGCGAAACGGACCCGCGCGTCCTTGACGCGCTGGGGCCGCAAAAGGCTTCCGACATGATCCGCGCGAAACGGCGGCCGCGATCTTTGCATCATGGTCTCCGGGGATTAATCCGTGAACACCACCGTCTTGCGTCCGTTGAGAATGACGCGATCCTCAAGGTGATACCGCATCGCGCGCGCGAGCACGCGGCGCTCGATGTCGGCGCCCTTGCGCACCAGATCCTCCGGCGCGTCGCGATGGCTGATGCGCTCGATGTCCTGCTCGATGATCGGGCCTTCGTCGAGATCGCTGGTGACGTAATGCGCCGTCGCGCCGATCAGCTTGACGCCGCGCGCATGGGCCTGATGGTAGGGCTTGGCGCCCTTGAAGCCCGGCAGGAACGAGTGGTGGATGTTGATGCAGCGCCCCGACAGCTTGCCCGCGAAATCTTCCGACAGCACCTGCATGTAGCGCGCCAGCACCACCAGATCGGTCCGCGTGTCCTGAATGAGTGTCCAGATCGCCGCTTCCTGCGCCGGCTTGGTCTCGCGCGTGATCGGCAGATGGTGGAACGGGATGTCGCCGAAATCGAGGCCCACATAAGTCTCCAGCGGATGGTTGGAGACGATCCCCGTCGGGATCATCGGCAGTTCGCCGCGCCGCCAGCGATAGAGAATGTCGGCCAGGCAGTGATCGAACTTCGACACCATCAGCAGCACGCGATGCTGCGTGCCCCGGTCGCGCAACTGCCACGCCATGTCGAACGGCTTTGCGATCACGTCGAATCCCGCCTGCAGCGTCGCGAGGTCCGCCGTCGCGCCGGGCGAGTCGAACATCACCCGCATGAAGAAGCGGCCGGTCTCGATGTCGCTGTATTGCTGGGCGTCGAGAATGTTCTGGCCGTTGGCGAACAGGAAGGTGGAAACCGCCGACACGATGCCGGGACGGTCCGGGCAGGACAGGTTCAGTACGAATTGTTGTGCGGACATGAGGGACACGATCTGGAGGACGGAAAGTGGCCCTTCCTCTAGCATCCGTGCCGGGCTTTGGCCAATGCTGATGGCGCAAGAATTAGGAATCGCGCCACACATGCGATGTCGTCCCCGCGAAAGCGAGGACCTATACCACGGAGCTGGAGAACAGATCGCCGTCATCCTGAGGCGCGAGCACGTGCGAGCCGCGAAGGATGAAGCCCGGTGATGACGATCGTATATGCGGCTTCTTTCACCACCTCTCCCGGCAATTGAGCTTTTCGCCAAGATCGTGCACCCTGCAGAAAACAAAGCAGGGTCGAAATGCCACTTCCTCTTTCCCGCCTTCGCGTCGTTGAACTCGGATCGGGCGACACGCTCGGCTATTGCGGCAAGCTGTTCGCCGATTTCGGCGCGGAGGTGATCAGGATCGAACCGCCGGGCGGCGACCCGGATCGCCGCATCGCCCCCACCGTGGACACCGGCGGCGGCCATCACGAGAGCCTCACATTTGCGTGGCGGAGCACCAACAAGACCAGCATCACCGCCGATCCCGAAACGGCGCAGGGCGCGGACAGGATTCTTGCGCTGCTCGCGAGCGCCGACCTGCTGCTCGACGCGCGGCATCCGGATGCCGTGAAGGCTTCGCGCATATCCCACGATCTTTTGCGCGAACGCGAGCCCGGCCTCGCCATCACCGCGATCTCGTGGTTCGGCGAACACGGCCCCTATCGCAATTATCAGGCGACGGACTCCGTCTGCCGCAGCCTCGCAGGCCTTGTGAAACTCGTCGGCCCGGTGGACGGGCCGCCGGTGCTGCCGCGCGACGGACAGATCGGCGTGGTCGGCGGACTGACGGCATTCATTCCAAGTCTCGCGGGCCTTTACGGGCATGCGCGCGGCGCGCGGCGCTTTTCGGTCAACACTCTCGACGCGATGCTGCAGATCAGCGAGTTCGATACCGGCCTCGCGCTGGAAACCGGCTTCACCCGTCCGCGCGCGGGCCTCAACCGCTTCGGACGCGGCTATCCCAGCGGCACGTTCCAGACCAAAGACGGCTGGCTCGGCGTCACCGTGGTGACGCCCGCACAGTGGACCGCATTCTGCACCATGCTCGACATGCCGGAGCTTGGCAGCGATCCGAAATACTCGGCGATGATCAACCGCTTCATGCGCGCCGAGGAACTGAAGGCGATCATCACGCCCGCGCTGCTGAAACAGAGCGCGCAGCACTGGTTCGAGCGCGGCATCGCGCTTCGCATTCCGCTCGCCATCGTGCCGGACATGAAGGAGCTTCTGGAACAGGAGGTGCATCGCGCGCGCGGCGCGTTCGGCGCGGTGAGCATCGGCGATGCGAGCTTTGAAGGTCCGGTGCTGCCGCTGCATCTGACGCGCGCGCGGCCGAAGCCGAACGGACGCGCGCCGCTTGCTGGCGCTGGCAACCATACGCCCCTGCCCGCGCATGTGCGGCTGGCCACGCGCGCCGCCACGCCGCAGGATGCGCTGCCGCTCGAGGGCATGCGCATCATAGATCTCACCATGGGCTGGGCCGGACCGACGGCGACGCGGCAGATGGGCGATCTCGGCGCCGACGTGATCAAGGTGGAGTCGTGCCAGTATCCCGACTGGTTTCGCGGCACCGACACGCGGCCGCCCTATCACGAGGAACGCACCTACGAGAAGATGTACTGGTTCCAGATGAACAACCGCAACAAGCGCGGCATCACGCTGGACCTCACCACCGATGCCGGGCTCTCGCTGCTGAAGCGGCTGCTGAAAGACGCCGACGCGGTGATCGACAACTACGCCGCCGACGTGATGCCGCGCCTCGGCCTCGACGTGGCGTCGATCCTGAACATCAATCCGCGTCTGGTCGTGGTCACCATGCCCGCCTTCGGCATGACGGGGGCATGGAGCGGCGTGCGCGCCTATGGCTCGACACTGGAGCAGGCCTCGGGCCTGCCGTCGGTCACCGGCGGGCCCGAGGATCCGCCGACCATGCTGCATGCGGCGCTCGGCGATCCGATCGGCGGACTGAACGGCGCGGCCGCGCTGCTGGTCGGCCTGATGCATCAGCGCGCCACCGGCGAAGGCCAGCACATCGATCTCAGCCAGGTCGAATGCATGCTGCCGATGGTGGCGCCCTCGATCCTCGAACAGTCCGCCACCGGCAACACCTCGCCGCGCATCGGCAACCGCCATCCGCGCTTCGTGCCCAACGGATGCTTCCCGGCGCTCGGCATCGATCAGTGGATCACGCTGGCGGTGCGCACCGACGACGAATGGCGCGCGCTATGCCGCGTGATGCGGCGGGACGACCTTGCCGCCGATGCCGAACTCGCCACCGCCGAGGGCCGCCGCACGCATGAAGACCGCATCGAGGTCGCGATCCGGCAATGGCTCGCGGATGTGCGCCCCGACATCGCGATGGTGACATTGCAGGCGGCGGGGATTCCCGCGGCCATTGCGAAATTGCCGCAGGACCTCGCATCCGATCCGCATCTGCTCAAGACCGGTCACTGGCAGCCCAGCGAGCGGCCGTTCATGGGTCCGCACCTGTTGCCGTCGGTCGCCTATCGCGAAGGCGATTCCGAATTGCCTTATGCGATCACCAACCTCGCGCCGACGCTGGGCCAGCACAACCACGAGGTCTTGCGCGGCGTGCTCGGCCTGAGCGACGCCGAGATTGCGGAGCTGGAGCGGAACGAGGTGATCGGCACGTCGGCGACATTGCCGAAGCCGAAGTCAAAAAAGAGTGGCGGCAAGACCGCCAGCGCGGCGAGTTAGGGACGTGGTCGTCCCGGCGAAGGCCGGGACGACGCTGTGCAGGGTGTCAGGCGTTAAAACCTCGTCATTGCGAGTGAAGCGAAGCAATCCAGTCCTCAAAAGAAGACATGGATTGCTTCGCCGCTGCGCACCTCAGGGTGACGGCTTACTTACTCCCCATAAACTGCATCACCACCTCGCGGCTATGCGGCCGCGCGCGGTGCTCGATCAGGTAGATCGCCTGCCAGGTGCCGAGCGCGAGCGCGCCATCGATCACCGGGATCTGCAGGCTGACAGACGTCAGCATGGTTTTAATGTGCGCCGGCATGTCGTCCGGACCTTCGATCGTGTGACGCACGCCGCCGCAGCGACGTGAGAAGATCGGCCAGCACGTCCGGATCGGCGTTTTCCTGCACGGTCAGCGATGCGGACGTATGACGGATAAAAAGACTGACGACTCCGGTCTTGCCGCCCGCCGCAGGCTTGGCCATATCCGCGCATCCTCGCCGCGGGCGGATGCCGCCGCGTCGTCAAGCATCCCCTATCCGCTCGCAAGACCGGGCTTGCAGCCAGCGAGGCCTTGGACCACAATCAGGTCAATGAATGGCAGGGATGCGTTGAGGTCATGCTCATCCCCCTCAGAAAAAATCTTGATCATCAGGGAGAAGACAATGCGTAAACTGTTACTGGCCGCTGCTTTTGCGTTTCCGCTGTGCGGAACCGCCTTTGCGCAGGATACCGTCAAAATCGGCTATATCGACCCGCTGTCCGGCGGCGGCGCCAGCGTCGGCGAAGTCGGCCTCAAGACCTATCAGTTCCTCGCCGACGAACTGAACGCCAAGGGCGGAATTCTCGGCAAGAAGGTCGAAATCGTTCCGCTCGACAACAAGACCAATCCGCAGGAAAGCCTGATCCAGGCGCAGAAGGCCATCGACAGCGGCGTGCGCTACCTGACGCAGGGCAACGGCTCGTCGGTCGGCATCGCGCTGGAAGAATTCGTCGCGAAATATAATGACCGCAACCCGGGCAAGGAAGTTCTGTACTTCAACTACGCCGCGGTCGATCCGGTCATGACCAACGACAAGTGCACCTTCTCGCACTTCCGCTGGGATGCGAACTCCGACATCAAGATGGCCGCGCTGACCAACTACATCAAGAACACGCCGTCCATCAAGAAAGTCTACCTGATCAATCAGGACTACTCGTTCGGCGAGTCCGTGCGCACCGCGGCGCGCGCGATGCTGAAGGAAAAGCGTCCCGACATCGAGATCGTCGGCGACGAAAAGCACCCGCTGCTCAAGATCACCGACTTCGCGCCCTACATCGCCAAGATCAAGGCGTCCGGCGCCGACAGCGTGATCAGCGGCAACTGGGGCCAGGACATCGCCCTGCTGCTCAAGGCGTCGGCCGATGCCGGCCTCAAGGTCAACTGGTACACCTACTATGCCGGCGGCACCGGCGGCCCGACCGCGATCAAGCAGGCTGGCCTGAACCATCAGGTGTTCCAGATCGCGGAAGGCGTCGCCAACATTCCGCATGAATCGTCGCAGGCCTTCGAGAAGGCGCTGCGCGCGAAGTACGAGTTCGGCCTGTTCTATCCCCGCGCCGTCAACGAAATGCGGATGTTCGCCGCAGCGGCCGAGAAGGCCAAGTCGCTCGATCCGGTGAAGGTCGCGCAGGCGCTTGAAGGCATGGAGTTCGACGTCTTCAACGGCGGCAAGGGCTTCATGCGCAAGGACGATCACCAGTTCTTCCAGCCGATGTACATCGCATCGTTCGGCGACCGCACCGACAAGGAGCCGTTCGACGAGGAAAAGACCGGCTGGGGCTGGCGCGTGGCGGCCAAGATCGACGCCGCGCAGACCGTGCTGCCGACCACCTGCAAGATGGAGCGGCCCAAGTAAGAAACTGCACTTCGGCGCACCTCCCCCTCTCCCCGCCTGCGGGGAAGAGGGCCGGGGTGAAGGGCGGTTTTCATCTCAGTCCACTGACGGCCCCTCACCCGCAGATTTCGCTGCGCTCAATCTCCGACCTCTCCCCGCAAGCGGGGAGAGGTGAAGACTGTTACTCGATGACCGTCATGTGATGGCGGTCATTCAATGCAGGTGCAGGGCCGTGCTTGAACTCATCGTCATATCCACGCTGAACGG
>Ga0153956_1002718_pt1 | contig 12499 bp, 9 predicted proteins | sample TSFL040MetaG_FD_104704 | JGI IMG/M metagenome (GOLD analysis project Ga0153956, IMG submission 104704) | Attine ant fungus gardens microbial communities from Florida, USA - TSFL040 MetaG | ecosystem: Host-associated > Fungi > Mycelium > Unclassified | place: USA: Florida, Wekiwa Springs...
ATGACCCCTCGAAAAAACGGGGCTTCCCGGAAGCCGCGTATCAGCCTCACTAACATTGACAAGCGCTGTTCGTTCCAGCGCTTTTCGACGTTTCGAGGCCGGAAAGCCGCCGGATGGTTACCGCGCGGGGCGCTCGCGGTCCGGCCGACCCCGTGGTGCCGACGGCCGGGCAATGCCGCCGGGCAGATCCGTCACGGAAATTCCGGAAACCGGTGAGCCGGTCAGGCAGTTTGCCGCCTCACGAAAATATTTTTTCGGGGCTGCGGGAGGGGCAATCCCGGGTTCCGGCAGAAGGATATTCTCGCACGGGTCCGCGCCGCAGAACGAACGTTTTCCTCGCTCATGCGCTTGCAAAAAGGCCTTCTCTCGCAGCCATAACTTGAATTTCTGTAACGGCGCGCATGGCTCGCATCGCGTTTGCATCACCCCATATGACGTTGCACAAGAGCGTTGTCCTTCACCGAAACGATGCGCAGGCCCGTGTTCCTGCGGCCCCGTTTGAAGCGAAAGACGCCTCCGCGAACGCATGGTTTGCGCTGCATCGAGAGCAAGGTTGCGATGACAAAGACACTCCCCGGCCCGGCCCTTTCCGAAGACCAATGGCAGCAGATCAGCTCGCTGGCGACAACCCTGTCGCCGGAGCAGGCGACCTGGATCAGCGGTTATTTCTCGGGGGTCAGCGATTCCTTCCGCCTTGGAACCCGTGGCGGTGCGGCCCTGGCGGAAATGGTTCCGCCCGTGGCCGCGACACCTGCGCCTGCCGCGGCCAGCCGGACCCTGACCGTGCTTTACGCCAGCGAGACCGGCAACAGCACGGCGCTTGCCAAGGCCCTTGCGCAGGACGCCAAGGCGCGAGGCATCAATGCCAGCGCCGTCAGCATGGCTGATTATAAGGTGCGCAGCCTGAAGGATGAGCAAGATCTCGTCGTCGTCGCCTCGACCCATGGCGAGGGCGATCCGCCGCAGGCGGGCGTCGGGTTCTTCGAGTTTCTGGAAAGCCGCAAGGCGCCGAAGCTGCCGCAACTGCGCTTCGCGGTGCTGGCGCTTGGCGATTCGACATACGAGAAATATTGCGAGGCGGGCAAGCGCATCGACCGCCGCCTTGAGGAACTGGGCGCGCAGCGCATCGCCGATCGCGTCGATTGCGACGTCGATTACGAGGAGCCGTCGGCTGCCTGGCATGCCGATGTGCTGCATCGTCTCGCGCCTGCCGCGCAGGCCTCGGCCGTGGCGCCGGTGGCTGTCTCGTCTGCCATTGCTCCCGCGCAGGGAACGGTTTTCGACAAGAAGAATCCGTTCACGGCATCGGTGATCGACAACATCGTGCTGACGGGCCGCGGCTCCAGCAAGGAAACACGCCATATCGAATTGTCGCTGGCGGATTCCGGGCTGACCTATCAGCCGGGCGATGCGCTCGGCGTGGTGCCGCGCAACGATCCGGCGTTGGTCTCGGCGCTGATCGAGAAACTTAAACTGAACGCGGATGCGCCCGTCATCGTGAAGCAGCAGACCTTGCCGCTGCACGAGGCGCTGGGCAGCGTCTATGAGATCACCGCGGCGACGCCGCGTTTTCTCGACCACTGGGCTTCCGTCACCGGTTCAACCGAACTGGAACGGCTGCGCGGCCCGGAGGAGGGCGCGGCGCGCACCGCGTTTCTGCACAACCACCACATCCTCGATATCGTGAACCGTTTCCCGGCGTCCGGCATCGAGCCCGCGACGCTGCTCGCAGGCCTGCGGCCGTTGCAGCCGCGGCTTTATTCGATCGCCTCGAGCCTTGCGGCGGCGCCGGATGAGGTGCACCTCACGGTCAGCACCGTGAATTACAACCTGCACGATATTCCGCGCGCTGGCGTTGCCTCCGGCTATCTCGCCTCTCTGACGGATGAGGATGCCGCGCTGCCGGTCTATATCCAGCCGAGCGCGCATTTCCATCTGCCCGCCAATGACGTTCCGATCATCATGATCGGCGCGGGCACGGGCGTGGCGCCCTATCGCGCCTTCATGCAGCAGCGCGAGACGGAGGCTGCCTCGGGCCGCTCGTGGCTGTTTTTCGGGGAACGTAATTTCCGCAGCGACTTCCTCTATCAGGTGGAGTGGCAGGCGCTGCTCAAGAGCGGTGCGCTGAGCCGCATGGACGTCGCCTTCTCGCGCGATGGCGCGAACAAGGTCTACGTTCAGGACCGCCTGCGCGAGCAGGGCCGGGATCTTTATGCTTGGCTTGAAGAGGGTGCTCAGGTGTATGTCTGCGGCGACGCCGCGCATATGGCTCCCGACGTGCATGCGGCGCTTGCCAGCGTGGTCGAAACTCACGGCGGATTGAGCCGGGAAGCGGCAAACGAATATCTCGCCGAGTTGCAGCGCGACCGCCGCTATCTGCTCGACGTTTACTGAAGGCGCGCGTGATGGATCTAAAAGTGGAAGTTGATCGCAGCCGCGATCGGTCGCAGCCGCTCGACAAGCTCGGGCCCGACGAGACGCTGAAGGCCAACAGCGATCAGTTGCGCGGCACGATCGCCAAGAGTCTCGCCGACCCGATCACGTTGTCGGTCGACCCGAACGACAACAAGCTGATGAAGTTTCACGGCATCTATCAGCAGGATGACCGCGACATTCGCGATGAGCGCCGCCGCCAGAAACTGGAGCCCGCGTTTTCCTTCATGGCGCGCGTGCGCCTGCCCGGCGGCGTCTGCCGTCCGAGCCAGTGGCTGAAGCTTGACGAGCTTGGCCGCGCCTATGGCGGCGACACGCTGCGCCTGACGACGCGGCAGACCTTCCAGTTGCATCATGTGCTCAAGCACAATCTGCGCCCGGCGTTGCAGGGACTGCGCGAGGTGTTGCTCGATACCAAGGCGGCCTGCGGCGACGATACCCGTGGCGTGATGGCGACCGTCAATCCGCTGGTCTCGAAAGCGCATGCCGAGGTCTATGCGCTCGCCAAGCAGGCGAGCGAGCATGCGCTGCATCGCACCGGCGCCTATCGTGAGATCTGGTACGAGGAGGAGCGCGATCCCTCCACCATCAAGAAGGAGCCGGACGGCAGCGAGGAGCCGTTCTACGGGCGCACCTACATGCCCCGTAAGTTCAAGATCGGTTTCGTGATCCCGCCGAGCAACGACATCGACGTCTATTCGCAGGATCTCGGTCTCATCGCCATCGTCGAGAACGGCAAGCTGAAGGGCTTCAACGTCGCCATTGGCGGCGGCCTCGGCCGTACCGATCAGGCGCCGAAGACCTATCCGCGATTGGCGAGCGTGATCGGCTATGTCGATACCGCGAAGCTGTTTCCCGCCATCGACGCCGTGATGTCGGTGCAGCGCGACTATGGCGACCGCACGGATCGTCTGCACGCGCGCTTCAAATACACCATCGACGACAAGGGTCTCGACTGGATCAAGGCCGAGATCGAACGCCGGCTCGGCTTCGATCTGGCTCCGGCGAAACCATATACTTTCACCTCGAACGGCGACCCGCTCGGCTGGATCACCGGCGAGGACGGCCGCCTGCATTGCACGCTGTTCATCCAGAACGGCCGCGTTATCAACCGGCCGGGCTATCCGCTGATGGACGGCTTGCGCGAGGTGGCCCGCATACACAAGGGCCATTTCCTGCTAACGCCGAATCAGAACCTCACCATCGCCGACATCGCGTCCGAAGACCGGCCCGCGATCGAGGCCGTGATGAAGGAATACAAGCTCGACGAATTCGAGACACGCAGCGGCCTGCGCCTGAATTCGATGGCGTGCGTGGCATTTCCGACCTGCGCGTTGGCGATGGCCGAGAGCGAGCGTTATCTACCCGATCTTGTGACCAAGATCGAAACGCTGCTCGGTGCCCACGGCCTCAAAGACGAGCCGATCACCATTCGCATGACCGGCTGTCCGAACGGCTGCGCGCGGCCCTATATCGCCGAGATCGCGCTGACCGGCCGCGCGCCGGGCAAATACAACCTCTATCTCGGTGGCGGCTTTCACGGCCAGCGTCTGAACAAGATGTATCTGGAGAATGTCGGCGAACCGGCCATTCTGGAAGCGCTCGACAAGGTGCTCGGCCACTTCGCGCGCGAGCGCAAGGATGGCGAGCATTTCGGCGACTTCGCCATTCGTGCGGGCTATGTCGCGGAGGTGAAGGAAGGACGTCACTTCAACGATTGAAGTGCGATACGCTGCATTGCCGGGCGTGAACGCCCTTATGACCCGGCAATCCGTTTCCTTCCGGTAAGTTTTCTTTTTTGGATGGATGCGCGGGCCACAGGCGAGCGAAAGCAACGCCGTTCCTCAAACGGCTATGCCCGCGCATGACGAGTCCGTGTCAACATGGCGCTCTACGTAAGCGTCGCGTCGCTCAGAAATGGCGCGGCGTCGTCCTTGCCGGAAACGATCGGACTTCCCTTGAGGGGCCAGTCGATGGCAATCGACGGGTCGCTCCAGTGGATGGCGCGCTCGTGTTCGGCGGACCAATAGTCCGTTGTCTTGTAGAGCACTTCCGCGGTGTCGCTCAGGGTTTGAAAGCCGTGGGCGAATCCTTCCGGAATCCAGAGCTGCTTCTTGTTGTCTGCGCTGAGGACGACACCGGTCCATTGCCCGAATTGAGGTGAGCCGCGCCGGATGTCGACCGCCACGTCGAAGATTTCGCCCACGAGCACGCGCACCAGCTTGCCCTGGGCTTTCGGCGCGATCTGGTAATGCAATCCGCGCACGACGCCCTTTTTGGAAAGCGACTGGTTGTCCTGAACGAACGGCACATCCTTCGCGACGAGATCGCCGAAGCGCCGGGAATTAAAGCTCTCGTAGAAATATCCGCGGGTGTCGGCAAAAATCCGCGGCTCGATCAGTATGACACCGTCCAGCGCGGTCGCCGTCACTTTCATGATATCGTCCCTTCGCGCAACAGCTCCTTGAGATACCGGCCGTAGCCGGTTTTGCCGAGCGCCGTGGCGAGCACGTCGAGCTGTGCCGCATCGATCCATTTCTGATTGAAGGCGATTTCCTCGGGGCAGGCGACCTTGACGCCCTGACGGTGCTCGAGCGTCGCGACGAACTGGCTCGCCTCCAAAAGAGATTCGTGTGTCCCGGTGTCGAACCAGGCAAACCCGCGCCCCAGAATCTCGACGTTCAGAAGGCCCGCTTCGAGATAGCGCCGGTTGACGTCGGTGATTTCCAACTCGCCGCGTGCCGATGGCTTGATCGCGCGCGCGTGCGCGATCGCATCGTTGTCGTAGAAATAAAGACCGGTGACGGCGAATTGCGATTTCGGCTTGCTGGGTTTTTCCTCGATCGACAGAGCGCGGTGGTCTTGATTGAATTCCACCACGCCATAGCGTTCCGGATCGTGAACACGATACGCGAAAACGGTCGCTCCGCGTTCACGGCCGCAGGCCGAGCGCAGCAACTCCGGCAATCCGTGCCCGTAATAGATGTTGTCGCCGAGAATGAGCGTGACATCATCGCTGCCGATGAAGGGAGCGGCGATCGTCAGCGCCTGGGCCAGCCCTTCCGGTCGCTCCTGAACGGCATATTCAAGCCGCATGCCCCATTTCGAGCCGTCGCCCAGAAGCTGGGTAAAGCGCGGCGTGTCCTGCGGCGTGGAGATGATCAGGATTTCGCGGATGCCCGCCAGCATCAGCACCGTCAGCGGGTAATAGATCATGGGCTTGTCGAAGACCGGCAGGAGCTGTTTGCTGACGGCAATCGTTGCCGGATGCAGACGGGTGCCCGAGCCGCCGGCCAGAACGATGCCCTTTCTCGTGCGGTCAGAAGTCATATCAAGCCTGTTTGTTCGGATCGTGTAATTGAGCGACGAAGTCCCGCAGCGGAGTTTGCCATTGCGGAAGGTCGTAGCCAAGCAGGTGCCGCAGCTTTGCGGTGTCGAGAACGGAATTCTTCGGCCGTGCTGCGGGTGTCGGATAGTCCGCTGTAGAAATGGGAATGATCTTGTCTTCGGACACTCTGAGCGGCCAGCCCTGCCGCTTGGCTTCGCCAACGAGTTCGACGGCATATTGATGCCACGACGTGCGCCCCGATGGCGCGATATTGAAAATTCCACGGGCGGGCGTGGCGCGATCAGATGAAACAAGATAGCGCGCGATGATCTCCACCGTGGTGTCCGCGATCAGACCCGCCGATGTCGGCGCGCCGAATTGGTCGGCGACGATGCGCAACTCATCCCGTTCGGAAGCAAGCTTCAAAATCGTTTTCGCGAAATTGCGGCCCGTCGCGCCATACACCCAACTGACGCGCAATATCGTGTGATCCTGCGTCATCGATGCGATGGCGTGATCGCCGCCGAGTTTCGAGCGGCCATAGACGCTGAGCGGCGACGGCGGATCGGTCTCGACATAGGCCGACGGTTTCGTGCCGTCGAACACATAATCCGTCGAGTAATGGATGAGCCACGCACCCAGGGCCTTGGTCTCCTCGGCGAGAATGCCGGGCGCCTCGGCGTTGATCCTGTGACAAAGGTCTGCGTCCGTCTCTGCCTTGTCGACGGCGGTGTAGGCGGCGGCATTGACGATCAGATCGGGACGGGCCGCGCGGACAATGTTTCGCAATTGTTTTGCATCACCGAGATCGCAGGTTGTGCGGTTATGCGCAACAACGTCTCCGAGCTTTGCCAGTCGCGGTTGCAGTGATGTGCCGACCTGACCGTCTTTGCCCAGCAGCAGGATGCGCAAAGCCGTCACCGTGCCGAATAGTTTGTCTGGATCCAGTCGCGATACGCGCCGGAGATCACACGGTCGGTCCAGGTCGCGTTGGCAAGATACCAGTGGACGGTCTTGAGCAGGCCGGACTCGAAGGTTTCCTGCGGCTCCCAGCCGAGGTCGTTTTTAATTCGCGTGGCATCGATGGCATAGCGACGGTCGTGTCCGGGCCGGTCTTTCACGAACGCGATTTGCGTTTTGTAGGACTGGCCATCGGCGCGTGGATGTTCGGCATCCAGGATGTCGCAAAGCGTGTGAACCACATCGATGTTGGCTTTCTCGCTGTTGCCGCCGATGTTGTAGGTCTCGCCAAGTTGTCCTGCGGCGAGAACGCGCCGGATGGCTTCGCAGTGATCCTCGACGTGGAGCCAATCGCGGATCTGAAGTCCGTCGCCGTAGACAGGCAGCGGCTTGCCGGTGATGGCATTGTGAATCATCAGTGGGATCAGTTTTTCGGGAAACTGATACGCGCCGTAATTGTTCGAGCAGTTCGTGGTGAGAACCGGAAGCCCGTAGGTGTGATACCAGGCGCGGACGAGATGATCCGAAGCCGCTTTCGATGCCGCGTAGGGGCTGTTCGGCAGATAGGCATTGGTTTCGGCAAACGCCGGGTCGTCCGCAGCCAGCGTGCCATAAACCTCGTCGGTCGAAACATGCAGGAAGCGGAATGCTTCTTGTTCCGACTTGTCCAGTTGCAACCAATAGTCCCGCGTGCATTCCAGCAAGTGAAAAGTACCGACCACATTGGTTGCGATGAAATCGCCCGGGCCGTGGATGGAGCGATCGACATGGGACTCGGCCGCAAAATTGACGATGGCGCGAGGGCGCACGCGCGCGAGCAGCTTCTTGAGCGATTCGATATCGCCGATGTCGCCGTGGACGAATTCGAGGCGTGGATCGGTGAGGTCGCTGAAGTTCTCGATGTTGCCTGCATAGGTCAGCTTGTCGAGATTGACGACAGGCGCGGCCTCGCGGGACAGCCAGACTCGAATGAAATTCGAGCCGATGAATCCTGCACCGCCAGTGACCAGGATCGGTGAAGAGGAGGATGCAGGCATTTTGTACAATTTCTATTGGAATCAACGGGATGGGGCAGTGATCCATCAGCCGGAGCGATGGCCGGGAGCGCAGTTTATACAGGATATGGAATGGTTAGACACGCCCAAACGAGGAGCCGTATCTGTCCTCACGGCGATGCTGCGCATCAGAAGTTCATCTTGTTGAAGATGACGGATGGAATGGAGCGGATCACCAGCATGATCAGCCGCCAACGTGCGGGCGCGTAAACCACCGGTCCACCGCGTTCGGCGGCTCGTCGCACGATCTTGGCGACGGTTTCCGGAGATGCCCAAAGCGGGCCGCCTTTCGTCATCGCCTTTGTCATCGCCGTATCGGTCGGTCCCGGTTTGACGATCACGGCGCGAGGCCCTTTGTTCGCGAAGCGATGGCTGATGCCCTGCACGAGAATGCCGAGGCCGCCTTTGGCCGCTCCATAAATGTAATTCGAGCGGCGGCCGCGATCGCCAGCCACGGACCCAAGGACGACAAGGGAGCCATTGCCTTGTTGCTCCAGCAGCGTGGCGGTTGCGAGCGACCATGCCGCGGCAGATCTGAAATCGACGTCGATGATGTTGCAGGCAGCTTCGAGAGATTGTTCTGCTTCGGATTGATCTCCGAGCACGCCGTAGGCGAGGAGGACGTGATCCAGTCCGCCCAAAACACTTTTGGCGCGCGTCAGCGTCGATACCGGATCGGCCGCGAGGAAATCCGCCTCGAAGATTTCAACGCGCTCGGCGCCCCGTATCCTGAGATCGCTGGCGATCTGATTCAGTCGCTCGATATTGCGGCCCGCGATGCCGATGATGGCGCCTTCCTGCGCGTACAGGCGCGCCGTCGCTTCCGCGATTCCGGATGCCGCGCCGAGAATGAGAACCTTGATTGGCAGAGGCATGGTCTAGAGGCCCACCCGGCGGCTGAAGGAGGAGGAGAAACCAGGGTCCATGTGCGGCTTGAATCGCTCCAGGTTTGGATATCCAGCCTTATACATGTCCGCTGAAATCCGGCCATCCTTGGCCGGGTAGAGCCGTCCGCCCGCGTTGCGAACGATGTCGTCCAGTCTGCTGAAGAGAGCAGGCGTAGTGGCCCGGTTGGGAAAATCCATGGCGAGAGTCGCGCCTTCCATGGGAAAGGACAGCAAGCCCGGAGACGCCGCGCTTCCGAATGTCTTGAGCACGGACAGAAAGGAGCCCTCGCCGCTTGCGGCGATTGCCCGCAGCATGTCGGTCAGGGCCGGTTCGGCTTCGGCCGGAGGCACCACGCATTGGTATTGAAAGAAGCCTTTGCGCCCGTACAGCAGATTCCATTGCCCGATCGCATCGAGGGGATAGAAAAACGGATCGTAATGGGCCGTCTTGCGGCGGCTCAAAGTGGACGTAAAGCGGTAGGCGTTATTGAATCCGAACAGCGTATAGCGGTTGAGGCAAAAACTTGGAGCTTCGACAGGCACGGTCAGGCGGGGTGGCGCGTGCACTTTCAGTACGCCGGTGTCGCTGTGCCGGGCGCGCGTGAAGACGCCGCGCCCGATGCGCCCCCGGACACCCAGACAATCCACCCAGGCCACGGTGTATGCATGGGTCTGTTCGCTTCCGGCGGAAAGCTGCAGAAACTCGCTGACATTCTCGAACGGGATGGCCTCCACATCGAGGTCGGAGCTGGTGATCGGAATGAGTTCTATTTCGGCCGATGTGATCAGGCCTGTCAGGCCGAGACCGCCGATCGTTGCGTTGAACAGTCCGGTGGGATCATCCGGCGTCAGGGAATGCGACGTGCCGTCGCTGCGTAAAAGCTGAAGCTGGCGTATCCAGCGGCCGATCGTGCCGGCGCTGTGATGGTTTTTGCCATGAACGTCATTGGCGATGGCGCCGCCGAGCGTGACGTATTTCGTGCCCGGCGTGACGGGAAGAAAGAAACCGGCAGGCACGATCAGTTTGAGAATGTCGTCGAAGCTGGCCCCTGCTTCCGCGATGAGGCGACCAGCCGCGCGATCGAAATGAATGAACCGGTTTAATCCGGTCATGTCGATCATCGATCCATGATCGTTGAGGCAAGTGTCGCCGTAGGACCGTCGCAATCCGAATGCGAGGAGGCGGCACGCATCCTGAGTGCCGTCACGGGCGAGGCCGCGAACCTCGTCCCGGAACGACGGAGACGCCACACGCGCTTCTGTCCGCGACGTTCGGCCCCATGAGACGATATCGGCACGCGGTATGAAGCTCATGAGATTGCCAGCATGATCGCGGCCGCGACACATGCGCCGAGCGCGAGGCAGGTGCGATCGCGCAAGGCGAAGGCAACCGGATCGTCCATCATGCGGCCGCGATGCGACAATATCCAGATGCGGCACACGAACAGAAAGATCGCCATCGGTGCGACCCATAGCCAGGCGGGTTCGGCGTACAGCATCCTGCGCGCGAAGACTTCATCGACCATGTAGATCACGACGAGGACGATGGCCGCCATCGCGGAACTGAGACCCATGACGAGTGTCAGGACGGCATCTTCGATTCGATATCCTCTGCCTTCGATCTCGCTGAGCCCATGCCCGGCGGCTCGCAGAATCTCCGTATGCCGCTTGGCGAGAGCCATGGAGAAGAAGAAAAACATCGAAAACGCCAGCAGCCAAAAGGACACGGCGAGGGATGCGGTGACCGTTCCGATGAAAACTCGGATGGTGAAAAGCAGGGCTATCAGGAAGGCGTCGAACAAAGGAATGCGCTTGCAGCCGAAGGAATAGCCGAGCGTAATCGCCGTGTAACAGATGAGGCATGCGGCGGCTGGCGGAGAGATCAAGAACCCGGCCAGAAGGAAGATCGGCAATCCGCAACAGGCAGCGATCAATCCGTCGCGAATTGGAATGTCGCCGCTTGCAAACGGGCGATGCCGTTTCGTCCAGTGCTTGCGATCTGGTGCGACATCGGCAATGTCGTTCACGATATAGGTGAGAGAGGCAACGCCGCATAGAAGGATCATGACGGCAAAAGTGGTCAGGAATCCTGTCAGGGTGACATCCCGCGCGCTGAGAATGAGGGGTACGAAGACAAGAAGGTTCTTCGTCCATTGGTGAGGCCGGAATGCCTGCCACCATGACGCGAGGCTGGCCGGCGGGTCGATGAAGGTCTGCTCGATATGGATTCCCGAGGTTAGAAGATCGTTGGCGAGCTTTCGATCGGATGAAACGACGATGGCGGCGCGGGCTGCCCGCCAGACCGGGATATCGGCGGCGCTGTCACCCGCATAAACGAAGCCGTCAGGGAATGCTTCCGAGAGCTGCCGCGCCTTGGCCGTACCCTTCAGATTCATGCCTGGAGTGGTGCCGTATATGGATTTGAATAATTTGGCCTCCGGCGCGATGCCGCGAGCAATCGAGATGTGCGCCGCTGTCGCAAGGTGAATGTCGCGGCCAAGCGAAGATTGCTTTTCGAGATAGGAGACGAACTCCCCGCGCACCGGCAACGATTCAGGATCGAGCTTCGCGATCTCTGCGAGCCTGCATTTGAAGGCGGCCATTCCGCGCGTCAGCAGGAACAGGGATAGAAGCGTCTGGACAGGCTTGGAGAAAAGAGCTGTCGCGAACAATTCATATAAGGAATCGACCCTAAGATATGTATGATCAAGATCGACAATGATCGGCAGGGCCGCTTGCCGAAGGGCTGCAGGATGCGCAGAAGTTTGGTCCATTCGCGGTCTGCTTTGATGACGCCGGCTTGCTGTGTATCATGGGGCGGCAAAGAATATTATAACGATGATTTATCTATACGCTGCAATGTGTTAGCGGAAAGTAAGAGAGATGGCGCGAAAGCTCGTTTTTCTTCATGAAGGGCCGGTCAAGCTGTTTCCTGTTGAGCGTCGGTTCGTCTGATCGTCCGCGATCGAACGGCTTGATTGCTGCGGGATGTGGCAGCCGGGTCGTATTTGCAGCGCACCTTGGGCAGTTCATATGGTCGGTCTTCACGAGTCGTTTGAGAAAGCCGTAACGGACTCGGGGGCGGCGTGGACCAGGCTTGGCCTTTCCAGGGACCGATTTTATTATTTGCGGGCGTCCTGCAAGGTCAATTCGCAGCCATTTATCCGGGTCTGGAAAACGGACACGGCGTCGCGGCCGGTCTTCATCCCCGCTCTTTCCGAAACAGAATATGTCATGAAGTCTTCCGGCCGGGACACCGACTTGTACGTCCTTGAGCAGGACGTCGATGTGAAGTCCTTCAGAAGGACCCGCCCGGCGGATTTTTTGAAAACGATGCGCTTTTCCCGTTTTCATCGTTTCAATCGCTATGCAGATGACAGTCTGATGATGCTGCCTCTTTTTGGGAGCAAGGGGCTTGAAATGTCGCGCGCCATGAGAACCCTTGCAGAATGGGGGTTTGGGGTTTCGAGCCCTGCGTTACAGCACACGTTTGGATATGACTTCATCGAGCCGCCGATTGTTTCCAGGGCACCGGAACTCGCCGGCAGCATCTCAACTGGAATCGTGGTCCACTTGCACTATGGCGACGTATGGCCTGATTTCGAGAAGCGGCTTCGCCGCCTGACGGTCCCGTTTCATTTGATCGTGACATTGAGCGAGCCAAATCCAGATTTGGCAGCCCGGATTTCCGGGCAGTTTCGGAATGCCAAGGTGCTGATCTATCCCAATCGTGGTCGCGACGTCGGTCCCTTCATTCAATTGTTGCGGGAGGGTCATCTCGACGATTTTGATCTGATCTGCAAATTGCATGGGAAGAAAACGATGTCGCTCGGTCC
>Ga0153956_1002719_pt1 | contig 12498 bp, 11 predicted proteins | sample TSFL040MetaG_FD_104704 | JGI IMG/M metagenome (GOLD analysis project Ga0153956, IMG submission 104704) | Attine ant fungus gardens microbial communities from Florida, USA - TSFL040 MetaG | ecosystem: Host-associated > Fungi > Mycelium > Unclassified | place: USA: Florida, Wekiwa Springs...
CATGGGGCCGACCCGCAAAATCGGCGCGGAAGGAGGGAAATCGCAGCGAAGCTGCGATCTGCGCGGCTGGGGTGTGTTTCTTTGGTTACTTTCTTTTGCACAAGCAAAGAAAGTGACGCCCACCGCAGGTGCAACCGCGCCGTCAGGCAAAGAAAAATCCATTTTAAAAGTTACAGTCAGACGTTGACCTTGACCCCCATTGAAGCAGCGAGGGCAATCGCAGCGAAGCTGCGATCTGCGCGGCTGGGGTGTGTTTCTTTGGTTACTTTCTTTTGCACAAGCAAAGAAAGTAACGCCCACCGCAGGTGCAACACGCCCTCAGGCAAAGAAAAATCCATTTTAAAAGTTACAGTCAGACGTTGACCTTGGGCCACATTGAAACCGCGCGCCTGAGGTACATTTTCTTTGGGTTACCTTTCTTTGTTACATGGCACATCCGACCCGCCGTTAGCGCAAACCACAAATTAAAACCGCGGCTTACAAACTCAACACCTTCTCACCACGAGCGATGCCAGACACACCACTGCGCACCACCTCAACGATGGCAGCCTCACCCACGGCTTCGAGAAAAGCATCGAGCTTGTCGCTCGCGCCAGTGACCTGGATGGTGTACACCGTCGGGCCCACGTCGACGATCTGGCCGCGGAAAATATCCGTGCAGCGTTTGATTTCGGCGCGTTGCGCACCCGTGGCGCGCACCTTCACCAGCATCAATTCGCGCTCGATATGCGCGCCTTCGGTCAAGTCGACCAGCTTCACCACATCGACGAGTTTGTTCAGGTGCTTGGTGATCTGCTCGATCTTGTGCTCGTCGCCAATCGTGGTCAGCGTCAGGCGCGACAGCGTCGGGTCCTCGGTCGGCGCCACGTTCAGCGTTTCGATGTTGTAGCCGCGCTGGGAGAACAGGCCGACCACCCGGGACAACGCGCCCGGTTCGTTTTCCATCAAGACAGAAATGATTCGACGCATGATCAGGTCCGCTCCGTTTTGCTCAGCCACATATCGCGCATGGAGCCATTCGGCGCCACCAGCATCGGATAAACGTGCTCGTGCGGATCGACGTGAATGTCGAGGAACACGAGCCGGTCTTTCAGGGCGAACGCTTCGCGCATCGCGCCTTCCAGATCCTCTTTTCTTTCCACGCGCAAACCGACATGGCCATAGGCTTCAACCAGCTTGACGAAGTCCGGCAGCGAATTCTCGTAGGTGCTCTGCGAATAACGCCCCTCGTACTGCATGTCCTGCCATTGCTTGACCATGCCGAGATAGCCGTTGTGCAGATTGATGATCTTCACCGGAATGTTGTACTGCGTGCAGGTCGACAGTTCCTGGATGTTCATCTGGATCGAACCCTCGCCGGTCACGCAGGCGACATCGGCGTCCGGGAACGCGAGCTTGACGCCCATCGCCGCCGGAAAACCGAAGCCCATCGTGCCGAGGCCGCCGGAGTTGATCCAGCGCCGCGGCTGGTCGAAACGGTAATACTGTGCCGCGAACATCTGGTGCTGGCCGACGTCCGAGGTGACGTAGGCGTTGCCGTTGGTGACCTTGTACAGCATCTCGATGGCCGCTTCCGGCTTGATCAGCGGGCTGTTCACGTCGTAACGCGGCGTCTGCCACAAGCCCCAGTGCGCGCGCCATTCGTCGATCTGGCGCCACCAGTCCGCGAGCGCGGCCTGATCGATTGCGCCGCCTTCGCGGCGCGCCTCGGCCAGCAGCTCGAGCATGTCGCTCAGCACTGAATCCACCGGGCCGACGATGGGCACGTCGGCGACGATGGTTTTCGAAATCGATGTCGGATCGATATCGATATGAATGATTTTCGCGGTCGGACAGAATTTATTCGGCGTGTTGGTGACACGGTCGTCGAAACGCGCGCCGATGGCCAGCACCACATCGGCGTGGTGCATGGCCATGTTCGCCTCGAAAAAGCCGTGCATGCCCAGCATGCCGAGGAACTGGCGATCGGTCGCGGGATACGCGCCCAATCCCATCAGCGTATTGGTCACCGGGAAATTCAGTTCGCGCGCGAGCCTGGTCAGCAACTCGCTGGCGTTGCCCTGCACCACGCCGCCGCCGGTATAAATGACCGGGCGTTTCGCCGCCAGCAGCAGGCCGACCGCTTTTTTGATCTGGCCGGTGTGGCCGCGCGTGGCGGGCGTGTAGGAGCGCAGCTTCACCTTTTTCGGGTAGCTGTATTCGAATTTGTCGAAGGGGTTGGTGATGTCCTTCGGCAGATCGACCACGACCGGGCCGGGGCGGCCGGTGGTGGCGATGAAAAACGCTTTCTTGATCGCCTCGGGAATATCCTCCGCGCGCTTGACCAGGAAGCTGTGTTTCACGATCGGGCGCGACACGCCGATCATGTCGGTTTCCTGGAAGGCGTCCTCGCCGATTTTGTCCGACGTCACCTGGCCGGACAGCACCACCATCGGAATCGAATCCATGTAGGCGGTGGCGATACCGGTCACCGCGTTGGTGGCGCCGGGGCCGGAGGTTACCAGCACCACGCCGGGTTTGCCGGTGGCGCGCGCGTAACCGTCGGCGGCGTGCGTCGCCGCCTGCTCGTGGCGCACCAGAATGTGCGGAATCTTGGAGCGCTTGAACAGCGCATCGTAAATGTGCAGGACCGCGCCGCCCGGATAACCGAAGATGAACTCGACACCTTCGTCTTCCAAAGCCCGCGCAACCATATCGCCGCCGGACAACATTTCCACGAAAATACCCTCGCTTCAGCCAGAACGCTGAGAAAAAAATCGAAACCGAGTGGGCTGGGGGCCCACACGACCTTTTTGCCCGCCCTCAACAGAGAGCGGTACGTGCGAAAACAAGAAACCGTCTGGTTTCCCGGGAGCCTCGCTGGGTGGCGCGAGGCCGGCTCGCTCGCAACACAGGTCGTGTGTTGGCGGAGTGTTGGACTTGCTATTTTGAGGGGCCGGGCTGATCTGTCCGGCCCGCGGCGCCGCCGCTGGTGATGCGGGTGGAGCCAAGGCCTGTCTCTGAAAAAAATTCAGGACTTGGTATTTTTTCGGGCGATGCTGCGGATGTCAAGGCAAAATGTGCGGAGGTTCCGCGAATTGGCGCCCGCGAAGCGACCCGCTTAACAAATTCGGTTCACGTTTCCTGCAAAAACGGGCGCCTTTGCCATAATTACTCCAATTTTTTCGCCCGCCGGATGAGAGCGCATGATCATTAGCCCATTTTCCCGAATTTCCATCGGCCGCCATCGGGGCGCACGCTGGTGCGCGCTGGCGCTGCTGCTGGCCAGCCCCGGCCTGCTGGCCGAACAGACCGGTTATTACCGCTGGAAGGACGACAAGGGCCAGATGCAGGCCACCCAACAGCCGCCCGCGGGCCGCCCGTCCGAATACGTGAAGCTGTCCACCGGCAAATCCTCGCCCGCCGCCGGGGAGGCGGCTGCCGCCGGCGCGCCGAAAGCCGGCGGCAACGACGGCGAACAGGCCAGCAAACCCATCCAGGGCGTGCCCGACAAGGATCCGGAGAAATGCAGGCAATCGAAGGAAACACAGTCGGTGCTGGACAGCCACGCGCGCATCCGCGAAAAAGGCGAGAACGGCGAATACCGCTATCTCACCCCCGATGAAATCAGCGAACAGAAACGCCTCGTCAAGGAATCGGTGGACGTCTACTGCGAATAATCCCCGTACAACCGGGACAATCCCACAAAAAAGGGCAGCCAAGGCTGCCCTTTTCATTGCGCGAACAACGCTTATTTTTCGAACACCAGGCGTCCATCCTTTTCCTGCGCGTGGATGGTGTCTCCGGGCGCGAACTTGCCGGTCAGAATGTCCTGCGCCAGCGGATTTTCCAGATGTTGCTGGATCGCCCGCTTCAACGGCCGCGCGCCATACACCGGATCGAAGCCGATATCGGCCAGCCGGCTCATCACCGCATCGCTGACCTCGAAACCGAGATCGCGCTCGCGCAGCCGCTTGCGCAGAAGATCGAGCTGAATGGTGGCGATGCCGCGGATCTGCTCGCGTCCCAGCGGATGGAACACCACCGTTTCGTCGATCCGGTTGATGAACTCCGGCCGGAAATGGCCGCCGACCACTTCCATCACCGCATCCTTCATCGCCTCGTAATTCTGCTCGCCGGCCAGGCGCTGGATGATGTCCGAACCCAGGTTCGAGGTCATCACGATCACCGTGTTGCGGAAATCCACGGTGCGCCCCTGGCCATCGGTGAGACGGCCATCCTCCAGCACCTGCAACAGGATGTTGAACACATCCGGATGCGCCTTCTCCACCTCGTCGAGCAGCAACAGCGAATAGGGACGGCGCCTTACCGCTTCCGTCAGATAACCGCCCTCCTCATAACCGACATAGCCGGGCGGCGCTCCGATCAGGCGCGCGACCGAATGTTTTTCCATGAACTCGGACATGTCGATGCGCACCATCGCATCCTGGCTGTCGAACAGAAATTCGGCCAGCGCCTTGCACAGCTCGGTTTTGCCCACGCCGGTCGGGCCGAGAAACAGGAAGCTGCCGTTGGGCCGGTGCGGATCGGACAAACCCGCGCGCGCGCGGCGCACGGCGTTGGCCACCGCGGTGACGGCTTCCTCCTGGCCGATCACGCGCTTGTGCAGCGAATCTTCCAGCCGCAGCAGTTTTTCGCGCTCGCCTTCCAGCATTTTCGATACGGGAATTCCCGTCCAGCGCGACACCACTTCCGCCACCTCTTCGTCGGTGACATTGCTGCGCAGCAATTTCATGTCGAGCATTTCGGCATGCGTCGCCATATCCAACTGCTTTTCCAGCTGCGGAATGATGCCGTACTGCAATTCCGACATGCGCGTCAGATCGCTGGCGCGGCGCGCGGTTTCCAGCTCCATCCGGGCCTGCTCCAGTTCGCTTTTGATTTTCTGCGAACCCTGCAGCGCCGCTTTTTCGGCTTTCCAGATTTCCTCGAGATCGGCGAACTCGCGCTCCACCTTGGCAATTTCGTTGTTCAGCAATTCAAGCTGTTTCTTCGCCGCCTCGTCCGTATCCTTTTTCACCGCCTCGCGTTCGATTTTCAACTGGATGAGGCGGCGCTCCAGGCGGTCCATGGCCTCCGGCTTGGAATCGATTTCCATGCGGATGCGCGACGCGGCCTCGTCGATCAGGTCGATGGCCTTGTCCGGCAACTGGCGATCGGTAATGTAGCGCTGCGATAACTTGACCGCCGCGATGATGGCGCTGTCGGTGATATCGACGCCGTGGTGCACTTCATAGCGCTCTTTCAGGCCGCGCAGGATGGCGATGGTGTCCTCTTCGCTCGGCTCGTCCACCAGCACTTTCTGGAAACGGCGCTCCAGCGCCGCGTCTTTTTCGATGTACTGGCGATATTCGTCGAGCGTGGTGGCGCCGACGCAATGCAGCTCGCCGCGCGCCAGCGCGGGTTTCAGCATATTGCCCGCGTCCATGGCGCCCTCGCCCTTGCCCGCGCCCACCATGGTGTGCAATTCGTCCACGAACAAAATGATGCGGCCTTCCTGCTTCGCCAGTTCGTTGAGCACGGATTTCAGGCGCTCTTCGAATTCGCCGCGGAATTTCGCGCCGGCCAGCAGGGCGCCCAGATCGAGCGACAGCAGGCGCTTGTCCTTCAGGCTCTCCGGCACTTCGCCGTTGACGATGCGTTGCGCCAGGCCTTCGACGATGGCGGTTTTACCGACGCCGGGTTCGCCGATCAGCACGGGATTGTTTTTGGTGCGGCGTTGCAGCACTTGAATCGTGCGGCGAATTTCGTCGTCGCGGCCGATCACCGGATCGAGCTTGCCCTGCTCGGCGCGCTGCGTGAGATCGAGTGTGTATTTATCCAGGGCCTGGCGATTGCCTTCCGCCTCGGGATTGTCCACGGCTTCGCCGCCCCGCACCTTGTCGATGGCGGCATCGAGTTTTTCCTTGGTCGCGCCCGCTTCTTTCAGCAGCGCGGCGACGGCATTGTTGACCTCGAACAGGCCGAGCAGAACCAGCTCGCTGGAGATGTAGGCGTCCTTTTTCTGCTGCGCGAGTTTGTCGGCCACGTTGAGCACGCGCGCGAGATCGTTGGACATATGAATATCGCCCGGCGTGCCCTGCACTTTCGGCAGGCGGTCGAGCGCGGCGTTGAGAGCCTGTTTCAGGCGCGCCACATTGGCGCCGGCCTGCGCGAGCAGCGGCCGCACCGAACCGCCCTGCTGATCGAGCATGGCCGACAACAGATGTACCGGCTCGAGGAAATTATTGTCGCGCCCCAGCGCCAGCGATTGGGCGTCAGCCAGCGCCGATTGCAGTTGGTTGGTGAAGCGGTCGATTCGCATGCGATTCCTCCTTGGCGGAAGTCAGCTCCGCGGATGCCACGTTTATGAGGCTGGCAAAGACGAATTCAAGCGTCTGTTGCGCCTTGCACGTGTTTTTCCACGCAAATGTTTTCTGTGCGAAAACATTGCGAACGTGCATAGCCTTGTCAACGCAAAAGCTCATCACAGCACGACTCCATCAAATCACACCGCCGCGCGCCGCGTTTCGATCGCCGTCAACGCGGCGCCTGAATGGCGGCGCTGCGCGGGCTGCAAACGCAGGGCCTGCGCTTCGACCACGCCGGTTCGCGCCGGCATCGGCGCCACCGGATGGAAAGCCACCAGCACACGGCCGTCCTCGCGCTCGCGCACCAACACCCGCAACGGCAAGTCGAGCGCCGCCAGCGGAAACTCGCGCATGATCGGCGTGCCGCCCGTGGGACCGCCATAAATCAAAACCTGGGGGGCGGCAGCGCGAGCCCGACGGCGGCCGCCGCCGCGGCGTGGTCGATACGGGCGAACACGCTCATGTCCGCCGCCTCGACGGTCGCGATCAGGCGCTCGATGGTCGCGTTGAAATCCACGCTGCTGAGGTATTCGTCGGTCTCGCTGGTCTGCTCCACGCTGAGTCTCCTCCTGGAATGCGGGAGTGACGCGGCGAGGCCGCCGCCGTCACTCCGTGGCGAAATCGGGTATGAGGTAGATCAATGCGGCCGTGCGGCCGGTGATCGATTCGCGGCGATAGGAATAAAAAAGACCCGGCTCGGCATAGGTACAGAAATCGCCGCCGTAGATGGCTTCGACACCGACCGACCGCAGGCGCAGCCGCGCCAGCTGGTACAGATCGGCCATGAAATGGAAGGGGCGGATACTCGCGGTGAACGCGCGCTCCGTCGCGGCGAGCTGCTCGGGCGCGGCCCGGTCGAGAAAGGCGCTGCGCACCTCGGGGCCGACTTCGAAGAATTTGTGGCTGATGGCCGGGCCCAGCCAGGCCAGCACCCGGTCCGGTCGCGCGAAGGTCGCCACGGTGCGCTCCAGCACGCCGGCGCAGAGCCCGCGCCAACCCGCGTGCGCGCCGGCCACCTGGGTGCCCTCGCGGTCGCAGAACAGCACCGGCAGGCAATCGGCGGTCATGATCGCGCAGCCGAGCCCCTCCGCGCGGGTGAACTGCGCGTCCGCCTGGAGAGACTGCGCGCTGTCGGCCTCGACCACGTCGGCGCCATGCACCTGTCGCAGCCAGCTGACCGCGCTCAGGCCGGGACAGCCATCGATCAGACGACGGCGGTTTTCCGCCACCGCTTTCGGATCGTCGCCGACATGGTCGCCCAGATTGAGGCTGTCGAAGGGCGCTGCGCTGGCGCCGCCGGCGCGCGTGGAGCAGAAGGCGCCGACAGGCGCCGGAGCCGGCCATTCGGGTTGCAGCAGGGGCAGAGGCGCGCTCCGGTTCATGCCACGTACTCCAGATCGGCGGCGAGCGCGGCCAGCAGCGCCTGCATGTCGGCGGGCAAAGGAGCCTCCCAGCGCAGCAGTTCGTCGCTGCGCGGATGGCGCAGTTCGAGGCGCCGCGCATGCAGCGCCTGGCGGGGAAAATCGCGCATCTGCGCGACGCAGGCGGGATCGGCGCCGGCGGGAATGCGGAAGCGGCCGCCGTAGACCGGATCGCCCAGCAAGGGGTGATGGATGTGCGCCATATGCACCCGGATCTGGTGCGTGCGGCCGGTTTCCAGCAGACAGGTGATGTGCGTGTGCGCGCGGAAACGGCGCTGCACGCGGTAGTGCGTCAGCGCCTGCTTGCCGCCGTTCTGCAGCACGGCCTGGCGCTTGCGGTCGCGCGGATGCCGGCCCAGCGGCGCGTCGACGGTGCCGCCGCTGATCAGCACGCCGGCCACGATCGCCTCGTATTCGCGGTGCACGTCCCGCGCCTGCAGCTGGGCGACCAGATCGGCCTGGGCCGTCAGGTTTTTCGCCACCACCATCAATCCGGTCGTGTCCTTGTCGAGCCGATGCACGATGCCGGCGCGCGGCACCGTGACCAGCGCCGGGCAATGGTGCAGCAGCGCGTTGAGCAGCGTGCCGTCGCTGTGGCCGGCGGCGGGATGGACCACCAGCCCGGCCGGCTTGTCGATGACCAGCACGTCGTCGTCCTCGAACACGATATTCAGGGCGATGGCCTGGGCCTGCCAGCTGTCGTCGACCACCTGCAGCTCGGCGGCCAGCGCCAGCGCGGCGCCGCCCGGCAGCTTGTCGCTGGCGCGTTGCGGCGCGCCGTTCACGGTCAGCTCGCCGCTCTTGATCCAGGCCTGCAGGCGCGAACGCGAATAGTCCGGGAACAGCTGCGCCGCGATCTGGTCGAAGCGCTGGCCGCCCAGCTCGACAGGCACCACGGCGCTCAGCGCCACCTGCCCGATCGCGCCGGAATCGGAGGGTTGCGGGGAAGTTGCGATCTCGGCCATGAATTACTCGTATGCAAGCTATGGATGGTGTGTATTGGACAGCGCCGCTGTGGTTAAATACCGCCCTCGGCGCCCGGCCGCACCGTATCGGCAACGATCCCGATCAGGCCGGCCTTTCCGCCCGGACGCAAACGAATAACGACGCGCCCGGGCCGGCAATGGAGGCCGCCATTGTAGCAAGCCCGGTATTCCGCGGCGTACCCGACCGCACTCGCCCGCCGCAGTTGGCCGGCCGCACTTGAAGGAATGATGTGTAGATGAAAAAGCCCGTTGCCGTTCTGGCCGTCGTGCTGCTCGCCATGCTGGCCGCCTGTTCCTCCAACGACAAGAAGGAGAACATGTCCGAACGGGATCTGTACATGCAGGCGCAGAAATACCTCAAGGACGAAAACTACGATCTGGCGGTGAAAAACCTGCAAATGCTGGAGTCGCGCTTTCCTTTCGGTCCCTACGCCGAACAGGCCCAGCTGGAGCTGATCTACGCCCAGTACCATAACTTCCAGGGCGACGCCGCGGTGTCCTCCGCCGAGCGCTTCATCCGCCTGCACCCGCAACATCCGAACGTCGACTACGCCTATTACATGAAAGGGCTGGCCAACTACACCGAAGGCTCGGGCTTCCTCGAACGCTTCATGCCGACCGACATGACCGAGCGCGACCCGGGCAAGGCGCTGCAATCCTTCGAGGATTTCCGCCAGCTGCTGCTGCGCTACCCGGACAGCGAGTACGCGCCCGACGCCAAGGCGCGCATGGTTTACCTGCGCGCGCGCCTGGCCCGTTACGAAATCAACATCGCCAACTATTACTTCCGCCGCCATGCCTACATCGCTGCCGCCAATCGCGGCCGTTATGTGGTCGAGAACTATCCGCAGACCGAAGCGGTGCCCGACGCGCTGGCGGTGATGGTGCAGGCCTACCAGCTGCTCGGCATGAACGATCTGGCCGACACCTCGCTGAACGTGCTGCGCACCAACTTCCCGAACCATCCGTCGCTGGATGCCAATGGCAATTTCATCAAGGAGTTCGACATTGCCAACAGCCCGGAGCACCATTCCTGGACCAACCGCCTGACCTTCGGCCTGTTCGATCGCACCCCGCCGCCGAAATTCGACAACCGGGCCGACTGGCTGAAACATTAAGAACGTTATTCACGATCTCGCGGGCCGGCCACGGCGAGCAGCGGACTGATACCGCATCGATGCGCGCCCCGGCCCCAGCTCCAACAGCGCGGAGAAACGTGAAGGCGCTCGCGGCCCTTTATCCTGACGCCGTGTTTTGTACTGACACCGAGTAAAACGGCGCCGACAATAACAAGCTGTTATTCCGCAAGAGGAGAGAATCATGCCGCGTATCGATGCCCCCGACGACCTCACCGGCTGGATGTCACTGCAACCGCAACTGGGCGCCGGCCTGGGCGCGTTCAGCGAAGCCGTCTACACCCAAAGCCAGCTGCCGATGCGTATCCGCGAAATCGCGCGCATGCGCATCGCCATCGACAACGAATGCGAAGTCTGCCGCAACGCGCGCGATGCGCAGGGTTCGGCTAACGGTGTCGATGAGGCGCTGTACGAGCACGTGCTGGAATGGCGCACCTGGCCCGGTTACAGCGAGCGCGAACGCCTCGCCGCCGAATACGCCGAGCGCTTCGCGCAGAACCACACCGGCCTGCGCGACGACGACACATTCTGGCAACGCATCCGCGCCCAGTTCAGCGATGCGGAAATCGTCGACCTGGCCATGTGCTGCGCGCTGTGGCTCGGCAGCGGCCGCATGATGCGCGTGCTCGATGTCGGCCAGGCCTGCGAGCTGGTGCTGAACAAGAAAACCGCCTGAAACCCAAGGGCCGGTTGCGCTCGCGACCGGCCGCCGAACTCCGCTTCGCCTCTCCCGCTAAACCTGCCCGCTGCCACTTTTGCCCACCGCCATTTTTTCCTTTCTCACGAACGCTTCGTAACGGCTGATGGCGCAGCGCCTGAAAGACGAGGCAGATATTTTTTCAGGATCGGAACAGCGACGGAGCAATGGCCTTGAGCAAATCCCGCAGGACTGTGCCCTGAAGAAAACAGAAAATAATGCCCTGAAAATAACAGCGGCGACCGCCTGGCAACGCCGTATCGGCGTGCCAGGCGTATTGATGAAATGACTTCCAGAGGCGCCAGGGAAACTGAGCGCGGCCTGCATCAATCGCCGGCATGCCAGCCGGAAGTAATCGGATAACGGCGGTCGCGGCCGAAACCGCGCTGGGTGAGGCGCACGCCGATCGCGGCCTGGCGGCGCTTGTATTCGTTGATATCCACCATGCGGATCACGCGCGCCACGATATCGCGCGGAAAACCCTCGGCGGCGATGGCGTCGAGGCTGTAATCGCGCTCCACGTACAACTCCAGAATGCGATCCAGCTCGTCGTAGGGCGGCAGGGTGTCCTGGTCCTTCTGATCGGGCGCCAGCTCGGCCGAGGGCGGACGATCGATCACGCGCTGCGGAATGACCGGGCCGTCCGGCAGGCCGTTGCGATAATTGGACAGCGCGAACACCAGGGTTTTCGGCACGTCTTTCAGCACATCGAAACCGCCGGCCATATCGCCGTACAGCGTTGAATAACCGACCGCCATTTCACTTTTGTTGCCGGTGGTCAGCACCAGCGTGCCCTTTTTGTTGGAGATCGCCATCAGCAACACGCCACGGCAGCGCGCCTGCAGGTTCTCCTCGGTTTTATCCACCGCGAGGCCTTCGAACTCGCCGGCCAGCGCACCCATGAACGCGTTATAAATCGGCTCGATGGAAATCGCGCGATAATGCACGCCCAGTTTTTTCGCCTGCAGTTCCGCGTCCTCGACGCTCATCGCCGCGGTATAACGGAACGGCATCATGACCGCTTCGACGCGATCCGCGCCCAGCGCATCGACCGCGATCGCCAGCGTCAACGCCGAATCGATGCCGCCGGACAAGCCCAGCACCACGCCCTTGAAACGGTTTTTGTTCACGTAGTCGCGCACACCGAGCACCAGCGCCTGATAGACGCTGTCCAACTCCGGCAGTTGCGGCGCCTGAGCGCCCGAGGTCAGGGTGCATTGGCGGCCATCCCAGCTCGCCTCCAAGGCGTATAAACCCTCGCTGAAATTGGGCGCGCCGCAGGCGATGGCGCCGTCGGCGTTGACCGCCATCGAACCGCCGTCGAAAACCAGCTCATCCTGCCCGCCCACCATGTTGACGTAGACAATCGGCAGATGGCCTTCCTGCGCGCGGCGCTGCAACAATTGCCGGCGCTCGCGCTGCTTGCCGTTGTGAAAGGGCGAGGCATTGAGATTGAGCATCAGACGCGCGCCGGCGGCGGCGGCCTGCCTGGTCGGCCCGCTGTGCCAGATGTCTTCGCAAATGGTCAGCGCCACCGGCACGCCGCGCACATCCACCACCACGGCTTCCTCGCCCGCGTGGAAATAGCGCTTCTCGTCGAACACCTGATAATTCGGCAGCTCCTGCTTCGCGTATTCGGCGATCAGGCGGCCCTTGTGAATGACGCCGGCCATATTGAACAGGCCGCGTCCCGGCAGCAGCCGCGGATATCCCACCACCACATAAACATCGCCGACCAGGGCGCACAGCCGCGCCAGAGCGCGCTCGATGCGCAACTCGATGCTGGGGCGCAGCAGCAGGTCCTCCGGCGGATAACCGGTCAGCATCAGCTCCGGAAACACCACCACGTCCGCGCTGTGCCGCGCTATCGCCGCGTCGATGGCGGCCACCACCCGGCCGGTATTGCCG
>Ga0153956_1002720_pt1 | contig 12497 bp, 8 predicted proteins | sample TSFL040MetaG_FD_104704 | JGI IMG/M metagenome (GOLD analysis project Ga0153956, IMG submission 104704) | Attine ant fungus gardens microbial communities from Florida, USA - TSFL040 MetaG | ecosystem: Host-associated > Fungi > Mycelium > Unclassified | place: USA: Florida, Wekiwa Springs...
AAAATAGATACCATTAAAAATGAGCGTCGATTGGTTGAGCGGGATACCATAGAGTACCGCATATTGAGCCATACGTTTGCGGTTGGCAAGCACCAATATTTGTTAGAGATAGGAAAGAGCGTGGCCACGCTCGATGAAACCAGCGCCCCGCTGCAAAGCATAGCGCTGATGGTGCTCATTGCCATGATACTGCTTACCATACTGGCCGATTCTTTTTATACCAACCGGGTATTGAATCCGCTGGGCCATATTATCAAAACTAAGCTTGTAGGGCAAAAGTTTCCAAACTTTGGTTCATACAAAGAGGTTAAAACTTCCACGTCCGATTTTCAGTATCTTGATATAAGCATCCACAAAATGATCGAGACCATTGAGGCTGCGTTTCAGAAAGAACGCGAGTTTATATCAAACGCCTCGCATGAGCTGATGACGCCGATATCCATTCTGCAATCAAAGATTGAAAACATGTTTGAACAGGAGGATGTGGCTGACGAACTGAAGGTGCGACTGCTGGAGATGCTGAAAATATTAAACCGGCTGAAAAGCATTACCAAAACATTGCTGCTGATATCGCAAATTGAGAACGAACAATTTTTGAAAGAAGATCAGATATCGATCAATCAGCTGCTGCAAGAAGTTTACGACGAGATCAGCGTGCGCCTGGCCGATAAAAATCTTACGCTCGAAATTTTGATACCGGTTGATGTTGAGCTGGCAGGCGTTAACCGTTTCTTGCTGTTTAACTTGTTTTTTAACCTGGTTAACAATGCTATCAAATACAATAAGGTTGACGGCGAAATTGTGATCACTACTGAAGTGGACAACGGCAGCCTTGTTGTCAACATCACCGACAGCGGGGTGGGTATCAGTGTTGAGGATATGCCATTTATTTTTAACCGTTTCAAAAAAGTAAGGCAATCAATGAAGCAGGATAGTTTTGGTTTGGGGTTACCTATTGTCAAGTCTATCGCTACATTCCATAACATTAAAATTGAGGTTGATTCGGTGAAAGATCTGGGCAGTAACTTCAGGTTGATCTTCCCGTCGGCGCTCATAAAAAAATAAGATTAAACCAGTGCCGTTGCCGGGCTCGACCCCTGTCAAGAATGACAATAAATTTTATTTAATTTTTTTATCACGCAATTAAACCCTTTGAACTTGAAATTGTCTAACAAATATTATGTTAGTAAAAGTTTTATGCCGTATACTACATAACCTTAATTTGAGTTAATGTTTTACCTTATAATATGAAAAATGTATTTAAATACGCATCTGCACTGTTTTTAGGCGGAGCGCTTTCGTTGATGGTTGTTACTGATGCTAATGCACAGCGTGGCGCAGCACACGCGGGCGGCGGCGGTGGTAGCAGAGGCGGCGGTGGCGGCGGCAGCTTTAGCAGAGGCGGTGGTGGTGGCTCTGTGCGCGGCAGCATAGGCTTTAGTCGCTATCGCAGCGGCTTTAACCTGGGCCTGGGCTTTGGCTATCGTGGTTTGTATGGCTACCCAACACTGGGCTATTATTACAATGCTCTGCCTTTCGGTTATTATCCGTTTTATATGGGCTCATCATTATATTATTACTATGATGGTATTTTTTACCGTCCGTACGACGAAGGGTATGTCATAACCGCTCCGCCGGTAGGTGCTGCCGTGCCGGGCCTGCCAAAGGGTGCTAAAGCTATCATGATTGATAATCAGCAGTTTTTTGAGTACAATGGCGTTTACTACAAGATCATCATCAACGACAAAGGCGACAAAGTTTACGTGGTTGCCGGTAAAGATGGTGTATTAAATACCGATAAAGGCGATGGCTCAGACAACGGTGATGATAATGGTGCTGTAAACCAGGTACCACGCGTAGGCGACATTGTTGAGCAACTGCCGGATAACTCGCGTCGCGTTACTTTAAATGGCAAAAAATACTTTGTTACCCCGGAGGATATTTACCTGGAACAAACCAAAGACGCCGACGGCAAAACGGTTTACCGCATCGCCAGCGTCCCTGACAGCCAATAACTACTGAAATTAATATATGAGGCCTCCTTGCAAAAGGGGGCTTTTTGTTTTAACCCATTGTCATTCTTCCGCCCGGTTAAGCGTGAACGCTTAACCGAATATTTGCAGGGCAAGTGCCCACACTTGCCCTGCAACGTGAGTATATGGACACACACACACCGTTTACAGTGTTCAAGCGTAGACGCTTGAACAGGTGGCTGTATTAAACGCAAACCCTTTCCCGCTTAAATAGTTATATCTCTTACAAACATTTAGTTATGAGATCGATTTGGAAAGGTTCAATAGGTTTTGGGTTGGTAAGCATACCGGTAAAGCTGTATTCGGCAGTGCAATCCAGCTCGCTTGATTTTGATATGCTGGATAGCCGCGACCACTCGCGCATTCGCTACCAGCGTGTAAATGAACACACCCACAAAGAGGTGCCTTATGACAAAATTGTTAAAGGCTACAAAATGGGTGATGAGTATGTAATCATGGAAGATCACGACTTTGAGGACGCTGCTCCCGAAAAAAGTAAGATCATTACCATAGAGGCTTTTGTAAATGTAGACGAGGTTAACCCCATGTTTTACGAAACATCGTACTATACCGAGCCTGATACTAAAAATAACAAAGCCTACGCACTGCTGCTGCAAGCACTCACTAAATCAAAAAAAGCCGGCCTGGCCCGCTTTGTACTGCGCAGCACCGAGAGTTTGTGTATTGTACACCCGGTAAAAAATGTACTGGTGGTTACCCGCATACGTTTTGGCCAGCAAATACGTGAAACGGACGACCTTAGCGTACCTGATAAAGTTGAAGTGAGCAAAAAAGAGCTGGATATGGGCCTGGCACTCATTGAGCAGTACGCAGAAAAGTTTGATGTATCTAAATTTAAGGACGAATACAGTACACAGCTATTGGATATTATCAAAGCTAAATCAAAAGGTAAACGTGCTACCGTTAAAAAACTCAAACCGCACAAAACCTCTGGCACAGACCTTTACGACCAGCTGATGGATAGTTTGAAAGTAAAAAAAGGCGCTTGATTTATTTATTTAGATTTTATAGGGTTTGTTAATTGTTCGGCTTATTTTGGTATTACCAAAATCTAAAGCATGAATTATGAATAAACTTGCCTTATCAATAGTTGCCCTCTCGCTACTATTTTTTCGTATAGAGATTAAGGCGCAAAGCTTAATTAACTCGTCTGGAAATTCAGAAAAGTTCCGCCTGGTTACAGAGCATCTGCTGCCTAACGTGGTGGCTAAAGATGCGCCGCCCATGTCAATACATGAACGTATGGAACATTACAAGGTTCGTGGTGTAAGTATAGCCATTATCCAAAATTATAAAATAGTAGCAAGCGGGGCGTTTGGCTATGCCGATGAGGGCTTAAAAAAACAAATGAGCTGGCAGACCTTACTGCAGGCGGGCTCTGTGAGCAAATCATTAAACGCCATGGGCGTACTTAAGCTGGTGCAGCAAGGCAAAATAAACCTCAATACCGATATCAATCAATATTTAACCAGTTGGAAATTTCCGTATGATGAAAAATCAAAAGGTAAAAAGATAACAGTTGCTAACTTGTTAAGCCATACGGGAGGATTAAATCTGCATGGTTTCCCGGGATATGAAAAGGGAAAGCCAATACCTGATATTGTGCAAGTGCTTAAAGGCGAAGAGCCCGCCAACACGCCGCCGGTGAGGTCAATGTTTGAGCCCGGTTTACGTTCTGAATATTCGGGAGGCGGGGTTACTATTTCGCAACTGATCGTAATGGACGTTACACACCAGCCGTATGACAATTATATGAACCCCATTTTGCGCTCGATGGGAATGTCGACCAGCAGCTACAGCCAACCACCTGTCGAAAAAAAAGCAGATTCGGTATTGCGTTACCAAGGCCGCAATAGTTATAAAATGCTCCCTGTTAATGAAAAAGGGCAGCTGGCCGCCGGTTACAATCTGCAAGGCGAAGAAATAAAGGGTAAATACCACATTTACCCCGAGCAGGCCGCCGCTGGGCTATGGGCAAACCCTACCGAACTGAGCCAGTTCATCATAGAGATACAGCGTTCGTTAAAAGGACAATCAAACAAGGTACTTGACCAAAAAACTACACAGTTGATGCTAACACCCTACATTGATGGCACGGCCGCTCTGGGCGTTTTTGTTGATGATATGGACGGCACAAAATATTTCCAGCACGGCGGTGCCGATGAAGGTTTCAGAACTCAATATTATGGTAGTTTGGAAGGCGGTAACGGTGTGGTGGTAATGGTTAATTCAGACAACGGTGCAATCATTGACGAGATCATTAACAGCGTTGCCAATGTTTACCTGTTTAAAGGTTTAAATAAATCAAAGCAAACCATAACTGTCTCACCGCTAGTGCTTCAGCAATACGCTGGTAAGTATCAGACTGCGCCTGACGTGGTCTTAAATGTATTGTTTGCTGACGGTCATTTGTATGTGCAAATGGGGCAGGGGAATAAGGCCGAACTATTTGCTGAAACTCCCGGTAAGTTTGTATTAAAAGAGGCTGCTGTTGAGATTGAGTTTGTAAAAGACGATGCCGGAAAAGTTGTTAAAGCAATGATTAACGAGGGTGGTATTCATGAGGCAAAAAAGATAGAATAGCGCTGTTAGGTTCTGTGATAATAATTTTTGGATTGATAATTGTAAACATTTCATCAATAACAGATATTGCGAAATATCTACATCTATGAAAAACATTAATTAAAAAACAAAAACCATGAACTCACTACTTTATATCATCGCAGTTATCCTGATAATAGGATGGGCCTTAGGATTTTTCATGTATTCAGCAGGTGGTATTATCCACGTATTGCTGGTAATTGCAGTTATCGCATTCCTGTTAGGTTTGATCAGAAGACCGACAGCAGTCTAAACATAATTTGGACAATAAAAAAACGGCCCCGATTTCGGGGCCGTTTTTTTTATTGTCCTGAAATACCGCAGGAAGCATAAAGTATTGGTGTCTTTGCAATAATTGTTAAGGCGCAATACCTGCTTGGCCAATGTATAGTTCAATTATTTCAACGTCAGCCACTTTTTACGCACTGCCAATTGCCCGGCGCTTGGGTTGGGTAGTTCGTCGATTTTGTATTTTAGTCTGGTGCTTTTTTGTAATGTTACCGGTATCTCCATAGTAATGCCATCGCGTACCACTGATACCTTGATTTTATCGCCAACTTTTTTGCCGTCAAGTAATTTGCCGGCTTCCGGGGCAGGCTCGCCGTCAATGCCCACAATTTCATCATTTACATTAATGCCGGCATCCCAGGCGGCGCTGCCCCGGCTTACGGTTGCCACAATAAGGCGCGGGATGTTAGGGATGGTAGTAAAACCTAAAGCCGGGTCATTATTACCAGCCAGTTCGTCGCTTAATTTATAGCCTGCAAAACCCAGGTAGTGGTTATAATCAACACGGGTTAAGCCGTTAATGTAGGTGGCATAAAAGTCGTCCAGGTTTTTGCCTGCAAATTTCTCCAGTCCGGCTTTAAATTCTGCATCGGTGTAGCCGCGCTGTTTGTTTTTATAGTATTCGTTATACATGTACTTCATTACATCATCTAACGAGTACCGGCTTTTGCTGTCATTAATGATCTCGAGGTCAAGTAACAGCGCAATGATCGACCCTTTGGTGTAGTAAGATATGGTGCTGTTAGCCGAGTTTTCATTAGGGCGGTAAGCCTTGATCCAGGCGTCATAGCTTGACTCGGCCAGGCTTTGCACTTTGGCGCCTTCTGAGTTTTCCAGCAGGTTAATATTTCCGGCCAGTACGCCTAAATAATTCTCGGTTGTATAAAGCCGGGTGCGGTTTACAATAATATCCTGATAGTAGGCCGTGAAGCCCTCGGCTATCCAAAGGTTGGTGGTGTAAGCCTCGTTGTCATAATCAAACGGACCTAATACTATGGGGCGCAAACGTTTAACATTCCACAAATGGAAATGCTCATGCGCAGCCAGGCTCAAAAAGTTCTGATAACCGCGGTCGGTTGCATACGCATCGCGCGAAGCGCCCAGCGTGGTCGAGCTCAGGTGCTCAAGCCCGCCGCCACCTTTTAGTGCATTATGTACAATGAAGGTATAGTGCTTGTTGGGGTTTTCGCCATAAATGGCTACCTCTTCGGCAACTATTTTTGCCAGGTCCTTTTTTAGTCGTTCTTTGTCATAATTGCCGCCGCCCTGCATACATACTTCGTAGTGTACTCCATCAGCATCAAAAGTAAAAATGTCCTGGTTGCCTACCTCAATAGGCGAGTCGAACAATATATCAAAGTTGGGCGAGTAGCGGGTAAAAGTGTCGCCATTAACTTTTTCTAAACTGGTTGAAATTTTGTCCCAGCCTTTATAAGGTTTGATGTGGATAGTTGACGGCGCATGCAGCATATTGCCAGGATACAAAAACATATCAGGCGATGACAGGAACGCGTGCGAGGCGTCAATAAAACTGGTACGCACCGATATCTCAAAGGCATAAACCCGGTATTTCACTGTAACAGTATTGATACCGGCGGTATGCAGTTGCCAGATATTTTTACGGATCTTTTTTGCGGCCAGCGGTTTGCCGTTGGCAGTGGCGCTCAGGCTTTCAATATTGCGGGCAAACTCGCGCACCAGGTATGAGCCGGGCGTCCATACGGGCATTTTTAACTCCAGTTCATCCTGTTTTAAATTGCTTATATTTAGCTCAATATCGGCATAGTGTGCTTGCGCCTCAGAGAATGAAACGGTGTAGATGATCTGCGTGTTGCCTGCCGCAATGCCGGTGGTAGCCATAAATAATAGTATTAAAGAAAATATAATGGACAATTTAATTTTTTTCATCTCGCAAGGTATGAAATTTTGAACTTAGCTATAGCTGAAAACAACAATGTTATAAATGGCTGACGTTGTAAAATGGTTGATACATGCAACTAATGTAATGCGCACGTAATTATTTTTGGTGTAATACTATGGCAAAAAAACTTATTGAACCTGTTTCGCGTAAGCTTAACGTTTTGGGGCGTGATTATCTGTCGGCCCTTGACGATCATATGGCGCATTTTGGTATTGACAGGTACTACTATCCTTTAACCTTAATTGTCCATCACGAAGGGCAATTAACCCAAAAAGGGCTGACCGAGATATTGGGTAAAGACAAGTCGCTGATTGTAAAAATTATTGACCGGCTTAGCGACAAGGGCTTTGTTGAGAGGCAAATTAACCCTCATGATCGCCGCGAGCACTTTTTAGCCCCTACCGAAAAAGCCAAACAAGTTGTGCCGCATCTGCTTAAAGAATTTGAGCACATGAATAAATCGGCCTCAAAAGGCATATCAAAACACGATATGGAAATTTTTGAGAACGTATTGCTGAAAATGAGAGAAAACTTAGTTGACTTTATTAAACAAGAACCACTACCAGACACAATTTAAAATCATCATTATAACATGAAGACCAAGTATATTATATACATTTTATTGGCATTGTTTATAGGCTTTTTAGTTTATAACAAGTTTTTTAGCGAGCGTGCTAAAAAAATACAACAAGAAACAACCCGTGGCGGAGGTAAAGGTAAAAAAGGCCGCAACGGCCCGGTAGCTGTTAAGCTGATGATTGCCAAAGATACCATACTCGACAATAATATTGACGTTACCGGCAGTATTGACGCCAATGAAAAGGTAAACCTGGTGAGCGAAACCTCAGGCAATATCACGGGTATTTATTTTCAGGAAGGCAGCGCGGTTAAAAAAGGCCAGTTGTTGGTAAAGGTTTATAATCAGGATCAGCTGGCGGCTTTGAAACAGGTTCAATACCAAATTGCACTGGCCAAACAAAACGAGGACCGTAACAAGCAATTGCTGCAAAAAGAGGCCATAAGCCAGCAGGAATATGATACCTCGTTAACCAACCTGAACAGCTTACAGGCCCAGGCAGATATGCTGAAAGCGCAGATAGCTAAAACAGAGATACGTGCGCCGTTTTCAGGTATTATTGGTTTGCGTAATGTTAGCCCGGGCGGTTACTTGTCGCAAAATACGCCAATTGCGTCTCTGGTTAATATTGATCCGGCTAAAATTACTTTTGCGGTTCCTGAAAAATATCTGCCTTTAATTAGCCAGGGTACCAAAGTAACCTTTAACGTTACCAGCTCAAATCAAAACTTCAGGGCTACAGTTTATGCTATTGAGCCTGCTATTGATGTTAACTCACGCACTATCACGGTAAGGGCTAAGGCCGCTAACCCTAACGGCATTTTAAAAGCAGGCAGCTTTGCTAAAATTAACCTGCAGCTTGACCAGGTACCTAAAGCTATTATGTTGCCTACAGAGTGTATTGTGCCCAGCTTAAAAAGCAGCGTGGTGTACATATATCACAATGGCCAGGCGGTTGAGCGCCCGGTTAAAACAGACGTGCGTACCGATACCCGCGTACAGGTTACCAGCGGTATCAAGGCCGGCGATAGCGTAGTGATATCGGGCATTATACAAATGCGCGCAAAAGTGCCTCTTAAAATTATCAAAGTAATTAAATAAGCTATTACCATGAGTTTATCCTCAGTTAGTATAAAAAGGCCGGTGCTGGCAACAGTTATGTCTATCGTAATTGTAGTGTTCGGTATTATCGGTTACAATTTTTTAGGTATTCGTGATTTCCCGTCTATCGACCCGCCTATTATATCAGTAAGCACCAGTTACACTGGTGCCAACGCCGATGTAATCGAATCTCAAATCACCGAGCCCTTAGAGAAGGCAATTAATGGTGTGCCGGGTATTCGTAATATATCGTCTACAAGCTCGGTAGGTTCAAGCCGCATCACGGTTGAGTTTGACCTGGACGCCGACCTTGAAACTGCCGCCAACGATGTGCGCGATAAGGTAAGTCAGGCCCAACGCCAGTTACCGCAGGATATCACTGCGCCCCCGGTAGTTACTAAAGCTGATGCCGATGCCGACAACATCATTACAGTATCGGTTACCAGCGATAAACGTAACATTATGCAGGTGGACGACTATGCTGAAAACGTGTTGCAGGAAGGTTTGCAAACCATACCGGGAGTAAGTGCCATCAACATACAGGGCCAGCGGCAATACGCCATGCGTTTATGGATCGATCCGGCTAAGCTTTCGGCCTTGGGCTTAGCTGCCACCGATATTACCGATGCGCTGAACCGCGAAAATGTGGAGTTGCCGGCCGGTAAAATAGAGGGCAATAACACCGAGCTGATTGTACGCGCAATTGGTAAAATGAGTACCGAGACCGAGTTTAACAACATGATCATCCGTGCCGATAGCAACCGGGTTATCAGGTTACGTGACGTTGGTTATGCGGTACTGGGTTCGGCAAATGAGGAAACGGCTTTCAAGGAGTCGGGTGTTTTGCAGGTAGCCTTAGCTGTAGTGCCGCAGCCGGGCGCTAACTATGTACAAATTGCTAAAGATTTTTACAAGCGTTTTGAAGATTTAAAGAAAGACCTGCCTGCTGATATACACGTAAAAGTACTGCTGGACAACACCAGGTTTATCAACCAATCAATTGAGGAGGTTGAAGAAACCCTGGCAATATCCTTCGTGCTGGTGGTAATTATCATCTACCTTTTCTTCCGCGACTGGCTGATAGCTTTCAGGCCATTGATAGATATACCTGTATCACTGATCGGAGCCTTTTTTATCATGTATATATTCGGCTTCTCCATCAACATCCTGACACTGCTGGGTATTGTGCTTGCCACGGGTTTGGTGGTGGACGATGGTATTGTGGTTACAGAGAATATCTATAAAAAGGTAGAGGCGGGCATGCCTATCCGTAAGGCAGCCTTTGAAGGATCAGCCGAGATATTCTTTGCGGTAATTTCAACCTCGGTAACGCTGGCGGCTGTATTCCTGCCAATAGTGTTCCTGCAGGGCTTTACAGGTCGTCTGTTTCGCGAGTTTGCAGTGGTGGTAGCCGGTTCGGTATTGATTTCTGCATTTGTATCGCTGTCATTAACGCCTATGCTCAATGTTAAGCTGATCCGCAAAAATCAGAAGAAATCAAAATTTTACGAGCGTACAGAGCCGTTCTTCGTAAACATGACCAACTCTTATACCGAGAGCCTGATCAAATTTATGCGTCACCGCTGGATAGCCATTGCAATTTTGTTAGGTTCAATAGCAATTATTGTAGGCCTGAATAAAGTTATACCGTCAGAGCTGGCCCCGCTGGATGATAAAAGTCTGGTTCGGTTTAACGTTACAGGGTCAGAAGGTGCTTCATATGAGTACATGACCAAGTACATGGATAACATATCCAATATGGTTGCAGACTCTATACCTGAAACTCAGGTTAATTTGGAAATTGTAGCTGCCGGTTCTGGCGGCGGTGCAGTAAACAGCGGTTTTGGCCGAATTGGGCTGGTGCCGCCCGATCAGCGTACAAGGTCGCAAAATGATATTGCCAACTGGTTAACCAAACAAGTAAGCCGGTTTCCGGATGCACGTGTAACCGTTACTCAGGAACAAACCATAAGCGGCGGCGGTGGCGGGGCCAAAAGTGCTTTGCCAATTCAATTTGTTATTCAGAATCAGGATTTTGAAAAAATACGTAAAGTATTGCCGGTTTTCTTTGACGAAGTGAGTAAAAGCCCAATATTTACCACACCCGATGTTAACCTGAAATTTACCAAGCCCGAGCTGCGCGTGGTTACAGACCGTGACCGCGCCCGCGACTTGGGTGTTTCTGTAGCAGATATTGCTACTACCTTGCAGCTTTACTATAGTAACGGCCGTTTAGCCTACTTTTTACTCAATGGTAAACAATACCAGGTTATAGCCCAGGCCGACCGCGCTAACCGCGACCAGCCGCTCGACCTGAAAACTATTTATGTGCGTAATAACAAAGGCCAGCTTATACAACTGGACAACGTAGTAAAGGTTGACGAGGATGCAACGCCTCCGGCTATATATCACTTTAACCGGTTTAAGTCGGCTACTTTCCAGGCGGGCTTGTCGCCGGGCCACACGGTAGGCGATGGCATTGCCGAAATGGATCGTATTGCTAAAGAAACGCTTGACGACAGCTTCAGTACCGAGCTAAGCGGCGCCTCGCGCGACTTTGCCGAGAGTGCCTCAAACATTATGTTTGCGTTCATTTTTGCGCTGTTGCTTATTTACCTGGTACTGGCCGCGCAGTTTGAAAGTTTTAAAGACCCAATTATAGTGATGCTTACCGTGCCGCTGGCGGTTGCAGGTGCATTCCTGTCGTTATGGTTGTTTGACCAAACACTTAACATCTTTAGCCAGATAGGTATCATTACCCTGGTGGGGCTGGTAACCAAAAACGGTATCCTGATTGTTGAGTTTGCCAACCAGCGCATGGAGCACGGCCTGCAAAAATATGAAGCCGTAGTTGAAGCTGCCACTGCGCGTTTGCGCCCAATTTTGATGACCAGTATGGCCGTTGTATTAGGCTCAGTACCTATTGCGTTTGCATTGGGTGCGGGTGCTAAAAGCCGTGTGTCGTTGGGTATAGTGATCATTGGCGGTATGTTGTTTTCATTGGTATTAACACTTTATGTTATCCCGATGATGTATGTGCTTATTGCTTCAAAAGAACGTCATGACCCGGACGAAGCGGATAAAGAAGAAGTAAATGCTCAAGCTGACGAAAAGAAAAGGACAAAAAAGAAAGAAGTTAAATTGATTGAAAACGAATAAGCAATGATGATGAAACTTAAAAGGATAGCCGGCTTCGTTTGTTGCTTTATGGCGATGAGTGCCCTGGTGAAGGCACAAACTGCACCGCCCGTGCTAACGCTGAAAGAGGCGGTTGAAATTGCTTTAAAAAACAACTATAACATTTTACTGGCTAACAATAATAAAAGCATCGCCCAAAATAATGTTACGCTGGGCAACGCCGGTTTTTTACCTGTGGTTGATGCAACTTTAACCCAGAATAACAGCGATCAGCATATTGAGCAAACACGGTCTGACGGTACGGTAAACAAAATACCGAGCGCTAAAAACAGCAACCTGAGTTATGGCCCGGCGCTTAACTGGACTATTTTTGACGGCTTTGCTATGTTTGCCAATTACGACCAGTTAAAGCAGTTGAATGAGCTTAGCAACGTAACTGCACACGACACGATACTAAATACCACTACCGATGTGATACTGACCTACTACGATCTGATAAACCAAAACGAGCAGATCAAGGCGCAGCACGGGGCTATTGCCATTTCTAAGACGCAATTACGTTATGCCAGCGATAAGTTTAGTGTAGGTACGGCATCGCATCTGGATGTTTACAATGCCCAGGTGAATTTGAATACCGATACGGCTACTTTGTTAAACTTATTGGCGCATTTTAAAACTACCAAGATCAAGTTAAACCAAATGCTTATACGCGACCCGCAAACTGATTTTTCAGTTACCGATACCATTTTGCTGGACAACAGGCTGGTTTTGGGCGATATACTGTCGACCGCGCAAACGCAGAATCCGGCTATCATAT
>Ga0153956_1002721_pt1 | contig 12495 bp, 12 predicted proteins | sample TSFL040MetaG_FD_104704 | JGI IMG/M metagenome (GOLD analysis project Ga0153956, IMG submission 104704) | Attine ant fungus gardens microbial communities from Florida, USA - TSFL040 MetaG | ecosystem: Host-associated > Fungi > Mycelium > Unclassified | place: USA: Florida, Wekiwa Springs...
GGCGGGCCGATGACGTTGACGCGGGAGCCGTCGAGCAGGCGCGCGTCGCAGATCGGCGAGGATTCGTCGACCCGGCGGCCGACCTGGCTGACGATGCGCTGGCAGATGTTCATCAACTGGGCATTGTCGCGGAAGCGGATATTGGTGAGCTGGACCTTGCCGCCCACTTCGATGAACACCCGGTTGGCGCCGTTGACCATGATGTCGGCGATGTCGTCGCGGGCCAGCAGCGGCTCCAGCGGGCCATAGCCCAGCACGTCGTTGCAGATGTCCTGGAGCAGGTGTTCCTGCTCGGCGATGGACATCACCACCGCCTTGATCGAGATGATCTCGTTGACGATGTCGCGGATTTCCTCGCGCGCCGAATCCGGGTCGAGCTGGGCAAGCTGCGCCAGGTCGATGGTGTCGATCAGGGCGTTAAAGATGGTCGACTTGATCTGGTAATAATCGTCCGAGCGGTTGTCGGTCATCCCCCGCGCGACCGGCTTGCTGGCCTGGGGCGCGACCTGCGCGGCGGGCATCGCGGGCGCGGGCGCGGGCGCGGGCGCCGCCATGGCGACCGGGGCGGGCCCGATGCGCGGCGGCGCGTTCGACGGCGCGGGCGCCGGCGTCTTGCCGAAGGCGGGTTCAGAACCGGTGCGCTTGCCGAACATTTAAGCCTGTTTCCTGCCCCTGGTCAGGAACGAGAAGATGGAACTGGAATTCCGGGCGCTGGCGGCGCCGGTGCGGCCGGTGAGCGAACGGCACAGCCGGCGCAGCGCTTCCGCGATCTGGGTCTTGGGCGACAGTTCGATCACCATCTGGCCGTTGTTGGCGGCCTGGCCGAACAGCGCGGGATCGAAGCCGATGATGGCGGCGGGGTCCAGCCCCATGGTCTCGGCGAAGTCCTTGGCGGGAATTTCCGGGCGCTTGGGCGTGCCGACCTGGTTGATCACCAGGCGCGGCGGATTGTCGTTGGGCCGGGCATTCTTGACCAGTTCGACGATGTTCTTGGCGTTGCGCAAGGAGGTGAGGTCGGGCGTCGCCACGATCACCACATCGTCGGCGGCCAGGAGCGCGTTGCGGATCCAGGCGGTCCAGCCATGCGGCAGGTCCAGGATCACGCAAGGGGTGGACTGGCGCACCGCGTCGATCACCGCCTCATAGGATTCCGGCACCGCGTCATAGTCGCGCTCCAGCGCGGCCGGGGCGGTGAACAGCGACAGGTGGTCGCCGCGCTTGAGCAGCAGGCGGTCCAGCAGCACATCGTCCAGCCGTTCCGGCGCGCTCAGCGCGTCGGACACGCCCTGGCTGGCTTCGTCGTTGAAGTCCAGCCCGACAGTGCCGAACGGCAGGTCGAGATCGACGATGGTGGTGTTGATGTGCAGTTCCTCGGCGATGCACCAGCCGATATTGTGGGCCAGGGTCGAGGAGCCCGCGCCGCCGCGCGCGCCCACCACCGCGATGACGCGGCCGATGGGGGTGGCGCCGGGATCGAGATAAAGCCCCGAAATCACTTCGATCAGTTGCAGCGGCTGGAGCGGGGCGACCAGGTATTCGGAGGCGCCGCGGCGCATCAGTTCGCGGTACAGTTCCACATCGTTGACGCGGCCCACCACGATCACCTTGGTCGCCGGGTCGCAGACTTCCGCCAGCCGGTCCAGTTCGTCCAGCGCCTCCCGGCCCTGCAGCTTGGTTTCCACGATCAGCAGGTTGGGCGTGATCTGGCCGTTGTAATGCTCGATCGCCGCGTTGACGCCGCCCAGCTGCACCTGCAGGTGCGCCTTGGAGAGGCGGCGGTCGGCGGCGGCGCGCTGCAAGGCCGCGCCGGTGTCGGGAAATTCGCAGAAGGCATGGATGGCGATGCGCGGCACCGGGCGCTCGTGCGGCGCGGCGCCGAAATTCTCGACCTGGAGCGGTTTTGACATCGCTTGCGTCCTACTGCTTGTTCACGTCCGAAATGGCCCCGGACTGGTCCTGGGTCTTTTCGGCGGCGGTGGGCTTGCCCTGCTCGTAATTGCCGATCACGGTCTGGGCGCGGTTGGCGTCCGCCGGATCGAAGCGGCGCGGACCCAGCAGGTCGCGCGGGTCCGAGACCATGGCGGCGATATTGTGCTGCACCGAGCAGCCGAAATTCCCCGGCGTCAGGTTGTCGCCGGAGAAGGCCAGGTTCTCCGACCAGTCGCCGCAGGCGTCGGTATGGGCGGTGTAGGTGATGTAACTGACATCGACGCGGTAATCGCCGTTCGTCACGTCATGGGTGGAGACCAGGATCTTGTCGCGGCTGATGCCGGTGGCGGCGGCGCGCTCGGCGAAATAGGTGATGGCGGCGCGGGACGGCGGGCCGTCCGGCACGCTGATCGCCAGGCTGCCATTGCCATGGGCGCGGTAGTCGTCGAGGAAGACGTCGAAATTGGCCGCGTCGTCCGGGGTCATGCCCTGGGGCCCGGCGAACTGGACCTTCAGGTCGCGGTAGCTGGGCTCCACCGCGATCGGATGGTTGGCGGCGCCGTCCTCGGCGATCGAGCGGCTGTCGTTGGTGGCGGCGCAACTGCCCGCGGCCAGGATGCATCCGATCGCGGCGGCGCGGAGAAGATTGTCGAAGCGGTTCATCCTGTCCTCCTAGCGCACGATGAAGCCGACGGGCTCGGCGGCCTGGCGGTCCACCGGCTTGTCGCCGGGTTTCTTGCGATAGACCGCGTTGAGGCGGCCCAGCAGCAGGGTTTCGGGATCGGTCGGGGCGACAAAGCCGTCGGTGGGCGCGGCGAAGGCGCTTTCGGCATTGGGCTCGACCAGATAGGCGCTGACCAGCACGACCAGTTCGGTCTGGTCGTCGGCGAAGTCGCGGCTGCGGAACAGGGCGCCCAGCACCGGCAGGTCCTTCACGCCGGGGAAGCCGTCGATCACCTGCTTGGTGTTGTGCTGCATCAGCCCCGCCACCGCGAAGCTGCCGCCGGAGGGCAGTTCCACCGTGGTCTCGGCGCGGCGCACCGACAAGGCCGGGATCACCAGGCCGGTGCCGTTGGCGCCGCTCATGGTGAAGGAGCCGGTGTTGGTCAGTTCGCTGACCTCGCTGGAAAGCTGCAGCGAGATGCGGCCGGGCGACAGCACCACCGGCGTGAAGCTGAGGCCGACGCCGAACTGCTTGAACTGGACGCTGACATTGCCCTGCTGGTCGCGGCCGGCCGGCACCGGGAATTCGCCGCCCGCCAGGAACTTGGCGGTCTCGCCCGACACGGCGGTCAGGTTGGGTTCGGCCAGCATATGCACCAGGCCGACCTGCTCCAGCGCCTTCAGCACGCCCTGGGCGTTGTTGGGGCTGGTGCAGGGGATGTTGGTGGTGGCGGCGGTGGTGACGGTGGGCACCGTCGCCGGCGTGGTGAGGGTCGAGGAGACGGTGGTCGCGGCGGTGGGATTGAAAGCGCCGGGACAGACCGAACCCACCTGGCCGCCGGACAGGTCGGACAAGGCGCGGCCCAGCAGGCCGTAGGGATTGGAAGTGCCCACCGTCATCGGCACGCCGCCGATCTTGCCGGCGGCGGTGAGGTCGATGCCGAACTGCTTGGCGATGTTGCGGTCCATCTCGGCGATGCGCACCTTCAGCATCACCTGGGCGCCGCCCGCCACGCTGAGCATGTTGATGACCTTCTTGGGGTCGCCGGCGAAGCGCGCCGCCAGGTCGGCGGCGCGGGTGGATTCCAGCGCCGAGGCGACGGTGCCGGTCAGCACCACATTGTCGTTCATCGCCTGCACATGGATGGCGGAATTGGGCAGGCTGGCCTGCATCAGGCCCGACAGGTCGACCACGTCCTTCTCGACGCGGATGTCCAGCGCCAGGATCTGCTTGCCGTCGACGCCGAAGAAGAAGGCGTTGGTCTGGCCCACCTTGGTGGCGAGCAGGAAGATGCGGCGCGGGGTGCGCACCACCGCGTCCACCAGTTCGGGATTGGACACCAGCACGTCGCGGGCGTCGGCATCGAGCTGCACCACCGCCGCCTTGTCCACCGGCAGGGTCAGGCGCTGGTGCGCGGCGCCGCCATTGCGGGTCGAGACGGAAATGACGCGGGCGCCGGATTCGTCCACCGGACGGGCGGGCGCGGCCTGCGCCAGCACCGCCGAGGCGAACAGCGCCGGCAGCACGCCCAGGAGAAGCAGCTTGCGGGGAGCAAGGACGATCACTGGACTTTCTCCTGGTTCAGCGACGACTTGCCGCCGCTCACGCCGTAACGGATCACATTCACCGCGCCGTCATTGCCGGCATATCGCTTCCGCGCCCCGGCCTCGGCGACCGGCGCGTTGTCGCCCAGCGGGCGCAGCACCAGCGACAGGCTGCCCGCCATCGCCGCGCGCGTGACGCTTTCGGCCTGGCCTGGCGCCAGTTCCAGCGTCGCGGTCTTGGCCAGAACGGTCTTGGTGTCCTTTTCCTGCTTGAAGGTCTGGTCCATCGCCAGCACGCGGACATTGGACAGGATGGTACTGGCCACCACCAGCGGCGGATCGGTCTGGGTGAACTTGCGCGTCAGGATCACGTCGACGCGGTCATTGGGCAGGATGAAGCCGCCGGCGCCGCTGTCGGTGCTGATGGTGATGGACACCGCGCGCATGCCCGGCGTCAGCATCGCCGCCATGAACCCGGCGGCGTCGCCCTTGACGATCGCGGTGGCGACGATGGGCTGGCCCGCCAGGATGGGGGCGCGCACGATCTCGCCCTTCACCGCCTCTTCCTCGCTGCCGACGGCGGTATGGGTGATGAAGCTGGAATCCACCGACGCGGTGGGCCACTTCTCCCAGCGCACCTGCGAGGCGTCGAGCGCCTGGCCCGGCTGCAGGTTGGTGTTGGCGACCAGCACCTCGCTCATCGCGATGGCGGGCGCGGCGGGCCTGGCTTGGGACCGCGGCGTGCCGCCGCCGATCATGGAACGCACCATGAGGGCGGCGCCGACGGCGGCGACAAGCGCCAGGCCAAGCACGATGACACGTTGCGTGTTCATGGAAGACAGCTCCTTTGGCGATAATTCACCATGCAACCGCTTAGAAATTGCTTAATGCGGCGCGCACGATTTTCCCGCGCGGCCAGGCGTTTCGCGTCGAACTTTGCTAAAAGGCGCCGCGCATCCGGCGCGGGCGCGTTAGGGCCCTGTTAAGCGCAGGCCGCCAGGCGGAAGATTTCGGTCTGCGGCAGCAGCAGGAAGGCGCCAGCCGCCAGCGCCACGCCATAGGGGATGCCCGCATGCTCGTCGTGCAGCCGCAGCAGCCAGGCCTGGCGCGCCAAGGGCGCGGGCAGCGGCCACTGGCGCATCGCCAGCAGGCCCAGCGTCAGGAAACCGCCGAACACGCTGGCCAGCAGCGCATAGGGCAGGAGATCGGAAAACCCCAGCCACAGCGCCATGGCGGCGAACAGCTTGGCGTCGCCGCCGCCGATCCAGCCCATGGCGAACATGCCAAAGCCCAGGGCCAGGCCGGTGAAGCCAGCCAGCAGGTGCAGCCCGACCGCGGGCAGGCTCAACCCGGCAGCCGGCGCGAAGACGGCGAACAGGCCGATCAGCGCCAGCGACAGGAAATTGGGGATGGTGAAGCTCGCCAGGTCCCAGATGCCGGCGGCCGCGAGCAGCGCGGGCACGAAAGCGATGACGAGGATTTCCGCGAGCATGGAGGTCTCACAAAAACGAACGGCCGCCTCTTTGGAAGACGGCCGTTCCCGGCAATGCGTGCCGCAACCTTGTCAGCCGCCGCCGGGCGTGCTGGTCAGGTTGTCGGAAACGCTTTGGAAGGTGCTGGTCAGGCTGGTGCCGACGGTCTTCACGGCGGTGATGATCACGACCGCGATCAGAGCGGCGATCAGACCATACTCGATGGCCGTGGCGCCCGACTCGTCGCGAACGAAACGCGAGATGAGGTTCATGTTTGCAGTCTCCACTTATTGACACCCTAGGATGTCCAGCCCTCAGCGAAATCTCGAAAAGAGTGGACGATCCGGAGACTAGGGCGCGGCGCTTAATTTCAGCTTAATCGCGGGCGCGGCCTCGCCGCCGTCCTGTTCCGCGCTGGCACGGAAAAGGGCTTGCGGAACCGGCGCCGTGGTAAACTTTGGCGGTTTGTTTACCACGCTCGCGGCTTTCGCCGCGCCGGCGCGCGATCCGCCCGCGATCCAGACCGCCAGCGCCGCGACGGGAAACGCGCCCAGCACGTCCACCAGGTGATGGCCGCCCTGCACCGGCGTCGTCACCAGCACCGCGGCGTTCAGCGCCACGAGCGGCCAGCGCAACCAACGCAGCGGCCAGGCATGGAAAGCGACCAGCAGCGCCAGCACGCCGTGATAGGAGGGAAAGGCGATCAGGCCGCGAAGGTCGGACGGGGTGATGAAGCCCGGCCCGTCGCGCAGCAGCGCCACCAGCGCCTTGCCGTAACCGGTATCCACCGTCAGCACCATGTGCGCCGCCACCCGCGGCGGCAGGGTGTAGAGCGATTTGGCGCCCAGCGAGGGCAGCAGCGTCCAGAAGCCGATGGCGATCACCGCGCCCATGCCGATCGCCAGGCAGTAGCGATAGACCTTCTCGGCCCGCCCGCTCCAGGCCAGCGCCACCAGCACCAGCGCGATCTCCGGCAGCACGGCATTGTAGATGTTGAAAAAGAACAGGTTGAGGAGCGGACGGTCCGCCATCGCCAGCATGGTGGCGTACCAGTCGAACCCCAGGGCGCGGTCGGCCGCCTCCAGCGCCCGGTCGATGCGCGGCCCCGCCACGGTGAGCAGGAAATAGTTGAGCAGGCCGGCGGCCATGGAAAACAGGATCAGGAAAGCGGCGCCCAGCGCCATCGCGGCCAAAGCGGGCTCGCGGCGGCGGATCTGGTAGTAGAGCCCCAGCGCCAGCATGACCGCGCCCATCGCCGCCAGCCGCAGATAGGCGGGCATATCGACCTGGAAATGGCCCAGGGCGAACCAGGCCAGGTCGATGGCGATCACCGCGCCGGCCAGCGCGAACAGCCGGACCTGCAGGGCGGCGAGCGGTTGGGAAGAGGTCATGGACCCGACTTAGCGCCGTCGCCCTTAAGGCTTCTTTTACGGCGCGGGTCCTAGCCTGCCGGCGGAATTATCGGGATCTCCCCCATGCGCCGCGCCCTTCTCGCCGCCGCCCTGTCCGCCGCCGCGCCCGCCTGGGCCGCGGGCGTGAGCCTGTCCCTGGACGAGGTCCACACCGTGACCTTCCGCAAGCCGGTCGCCACCGTCTATGTCGGCAACCCCGCCATCGCCGACATCACCATGATCGACGCCCGCCACGCCTTCGTGCAGGGCAAGTCCTATGGCCGCACCAACATCGTGGCGCTGAACCAGGACGGGGCGCAGGTGTTCAATGCCTCGGTGCTGGTCACCGGCGGCGACGCCGCCGGCACCGTCACCCTCAATCGCGGCGCCCAGCGCATCACCTATAGCTGCGCCGCCAGCCGCTGCGAGCCGACGCCGACGCCGGGCGACGCCCAGGCGGCGTTCGACGCCGCCAACGGCCAGGCCAGCCAGCATGCCGGCGCCGCCAAGGGCGCGGCGACCGCCGAAAAGCAGTAATCACCGGACATTTTTTGCGGCGGCCGCGCCATGCCATGCGCCCCTGCGCTAGCGGGACACGCGCACATTGGTGATCTGCTGGGCGATGGTGTCGAAGGCGGTGGCGATCTGGTCGGTGGACGACAGGTTGAAATACTTGCTGGAATCGGTGGCGCAATTCTGCAGCGGAGCGGAATCGGGCGGGTCGCCCGCGAGATGGATATAGACGGAATAGATGATGATGCCGCCGGCCTTGGCCTTGTCGCAGACGCCGTCCGGCTGGGAAGCGCTGGCCTTGACCATCCGCGCATCGATATCGGGATTGCCGGCGTTCATCTTCGAGGTCGACGTCATGTACCAGCGGTCCAACGTGTTGAGGCCGTCGCTGAACAGGATGATGTAGCGCGACGTGTCGTCGGGCACCGGCGGCGTGCCCCAGGGATCGCCGGGGGTCAGCATCTGCCAGCCATGCGCTATGCCGATCGGCTGGTTGGTCGAGCCGTCCGGCTTCATAGCGGTGATCTGGTCCGCGAGGTCGTCCCAGCTATCGCCCAGCGCCGTGATTTTCGCGTTGAAACAATTCTCGGGATTGGAGGCGGGAAAGCCGGTGGTGTTGGCGCCGTTCGGCGCGGTGTTGGCGATGTCGTAATCCTTCTCGCGGTCGATGACGCAGCCGGTCCAGGTGGAATGGTCGTTAGGCTTCCAGACATGCTTATAGTAATTGGCGTCGCAATGCCGGCTGCTGCTGTTGGGATCGCCGGTGCAGGTGCAATTGCCGTATTGCGATGGGCATTGCGAATTCCTGCCGCTGGCGACCTGCTTGGTCGCGCCGGTCGCGTCGCTGGTGAAGCAGCCATTGTAATACCGGCTGACATGGGAAGGGTTCTTGCTGCCGGAATCGAAGCCGGGGCAGATATAGCCCTTGTAGCTGCCGCTGGAGGGAATCTTGCTGGTCGTGGTCTTGCTGTTGGCGCTGGTGCTCAGGCAGCCATAGCCGTAACCGCTGGTCGAAAAGGGACAGGCGTCGCCCGGCCCGGTCAGGTCGGTGACGTTGTTGATCCCCGCATTGGCGGGCGGGGCTTCCCATTCGCCCCAATAGAGCCAGCTTTTGTTCACGTTGCCCTTGTCGACATTGACGATGCTGGTGAAGGGCACGATGCCGACCTTGACGTCGCCGTCGGTGGACGCCGCGCTCTGCAGCTTGAGCAGAAGGCTCTTGGACGCGTCCTGCAGCGCCTTCATCTTGGTGTTCTTGCCGCTGCCCTCGTTCATCGAGGTGGAATTGTCCAGCACCAGCGCCACCCACAATTTGCTCTGGCCCCACACCACGGTGGTGCTGGTCGAAACCGGGATGTCATCAATGCCCACCGCCTTCATCACCACCGTCGTCACGCTGCTGTTGACGGTGAGCGTCAGCGTGCCCTGGACGGTGCTGTAACTGTCCACGCTGACCGACGGGATGCCGGTCGAGGTGTCGCCCTTGTAGTTGGCCTGGAAATATCTGTTGACGGCGTTCTGGGCGTCGGTGCTGGACAGGCCCGGCGTGGAGCCCACCGCCAGCGCGGCGGCGTCCAGCGCATCGCTCATCTGCGAACGCTTCAGCGCGGCGCGGGAATAGTCCAGGCCGATGCCGGCCGCGATGACGATAGGCACCAGCGCGATGCCGAACATCATCGCCACATTGGCGCGCCTGTCGCGCGCAAAAACGCGCAAGCCCGCGCCGATCCGCGTCAGGATCCGATTCATCTCGCCCATCATCCTTCGCACATCGTTGCGCCAGCCCGGTCTCGGCGGCATGTTCACGCGAAAAGCGTGAACATGCCGTTGCTTTCGCAAAAGCTGGTAACGCAAGGCTTAACAGAAACGGCCTCCGCGTTAACTTCGCGGAAAGCTCCGTTAAAAAGCACGCGATCCCGTTAACCGCGGCGCGCGCCCTTTAACATCCCGTTGAGCAACAAACGCGCTTTTCCTTCACGGGCGCGGGCCGCCGCTTTAGAAAAAGCGCGGGGCAAGAGGCTTAACCGTGGCGAGCCGCGATCGTTTCCACCGTCTGCGCCGGCGCATGCGCGCCGACGCCCGCAAGGGCTCGGCGGCGATCGAATTCGCCATGATCGCGCCGGTGTTCTTCACGCTGCTGCTGGGCATCTTCGAGGCCGCCATCCTGTTCTTTTCGCAGGCGGCGCTGCAGACCGCGGTCACCGATGTGGGGCGGCTGGTGCGCACCGGGCAGAGCGCCTGCTACAGCGGTTCCGGCAGCAGTTGCAAGGCGATGACCGAGACCCAGTTCAAGCAGCGGATCTGCGACGGCGTCGCCGCATTGCTGCCCGGCTGCACCGGCAAGCTGGTGCTGGACATGAAGGCCTATCCGGCCGGCTTCGCCAGCGTCGCCCTTTCCGATCCGCTCACCCACGATCCCGGCGGCGACCCGGCCAAGAGCACCTTCACCGGCACCGACCGGTTCGCGCTGGGCAATGCCTGCGACGTGGTGATCGTGCGCGCCTATTACCAATGGCCGGTGGTGACGCCGCTGCTGACCTGGTTCCTGGTCAACATGTCGGGCGGCAAGCACCTGCTGACCGGCGCCACCGCCTTCCGCAACGAGCCCTATATGAGCGGGGTCGGGGGATGCTGACGCGGCGCTTCCGCGACGACAGGTCGGGACTGGCGGCGGTCGAGTTCGCCCTGATCCTGCCGGTGATGGTCACCCTGTTCTTCGGCATCGTGGAACTGTCGCAGGCCCTGAGCGCCCGCGCCGACGTCGCCAACATGGCCAGTGTCGCCGCCGACCTGGTGGCGCAGGAAAGCACCGTCACGCCCGCCGATATGCAGAATGTCTATGACGCCGCCCGCACGGTCCTCTATCCCTTCAACGCCGCCCCCCTGACCGTCACGGTCTACAGCATCGTGGACGACGGCAAACAGGGCACCGGGGGCAAGGTCGCCTGGAGCTGCACCTGCAGCGGCGCGACCGGCGCATGCGCCAACGGTCCCACCGGCGTGCCGACCGACGGTTATGGCGCAAGCGGCGGCCAGACCACCGGCGGGGCGATCATCGCGGCGACCAATATCGATTCCAAGACCAAACAGACGGCCTATGGCGGCTCCGGCAGCGTGATCATCGCCAAGGTGGACTATGCCTACTCCTCGTCCACCACCAGGATGTTCACCGGTGACATCAAGATGAGCAACGTGTTCTACTCCAAGCCCCGCCGGGTGGCGCAGATTCCCGCGCCCACCTCCTGCTCCTCCTGATCCGCGGCGGCGTCAGCGCGGCCGGATCAGCCCTTCCTGCGCGACGGAGGCCACCAGCACGCCGTCGCGGGTATAGATCGCGCCGCGGTTGAAGCCGCGCCCGCCCGAGGCGCTGGGCGAATCCTGCGCATAGAGCAGCCAGTCGTCGGCGCGGAACGGCCGGTGGAACCACAGCGCATGATCCAGGCTGGCCACCTGCACGTCGGAGAAGATGCTCTTGCCGTGCGGCAGCAGCGCGGTGTCGAGCAGCGACATGTCGGAGACGAAGGCCAGCAGCGCCCGGTGCAGCACGGGATCGCCGGGCAGGCTTCCGCGCGTCCTCAGCCAGATGTGATCCACGGGCGGGCGCGGCGCGCGGTCGCCCAATCCGCGCGGCAGGACCGAACGGGTTTCAAACGGCCGGTTGCGTTCCACCCAGGCGCGCATCGCCGGCGGCAGGCCGGGATCGCGCAGCAGGACTTCCCGGTCGTCCTCCAGGCTTTCCGGCGCCGGGACCACCGGCATCCGCGACTGGTGCTCGAACCCGGCTTCCGCCCGCTGGAAGGACGCGGCCAGGGTGAAGATCGGCAGGCCATGCTGGACCGCCACCACCCGGCGGGCGGTGAAGCTGCCGCCGTCGCGGGACCGGTCCACTTCATAGAGTATCGGAATCCGCGGATCGCCCGGCCGCAGGAAATAGGCATGGAAGGAATGGCACGCCCGCGCCGGGTCCACCGTCCGGGTGGCGGCGACCAGCGCCTGGGACAGGACCTGGCCGCCGAAAACCCGCTGCGCCGGCTCCGGCGGCGAGCGCCCCAGGAAGACATTGTCCTCGACCTTTTGCAGGTCGAGCAGGGCCAGGAGATCGCCGAGAGCCGATGCCGTCATGGCGCGGTGTAACACACCCCCCGGCGGCAGGCTAACAAATTGATATAAAACAACAATTATCGCGACTCGGCCGGGCGCGGCCGGTCCGGTTCCCGTTGGGCGGCATCGTCATCGCTCCGTCAATAGAAAATGTCATTTGGGAACGCTTCCCGGACGGCTGTTGCCGAGGTGTCACAGGCGGCCGGTAAAACCTTGGAAAGCGGAAGTAAATCTGCCGCAGAGCAGCATTTGGGATGGAGACATTCTGCGCCTGCGCCGTTATAAGCGCTACATTGGTTTCGACGTGTTGTAGGGGCGGTCCGCTCCTCGATATTTTCAAGCGAGGGAAAAATGAAACTTCGAATGCTCGCCATGGCGACGGTTGCCGCCGCGGCTCTCAGTGCACCGGCGCACGCCGCGGAAGGCTGGTACCTGGGCCTGGCCGGCGGTTACGACAGCCAGCAGGATGTGAACCTGGTTTCGGTGCCTTCCCCGGCCACCTCCGGCAACGCCACGGCCAAGGACAACGCCATCGGCGCCCTGTCGTTCGGCTACGCCTTCGGCGGCGGCTGGCGCCTGGAAAACGAAATCGCCTACACCTCGCATGACCTGTCGGTCACCGGCAACGGCGGTCTGGGCACCACCGGCGGCGTGAACTCCACCACGTCCGACATGATCAACCTGATCTACGACATCCCGCTGGGCGACATGTGGAAACTGTCGCTGGGCGGCGGTCTGGGCATCGGCTCGGAACGCTTCCATGTCAACACCAACCCGGCTTCGCAGTATGACGTGGTGCGCGGCCAGACCACGGCCTTCCAGTGGCAGGCGATCGCCGGCCTGGCCGTCTCGATCTCCCCCGATGTGGACCTGTTCGGCGA
>Ga0153956_1002722_pt1 | contig 12480 bp, 8 predicted proteins | sample TSFL040MetaG_FD_104704 | JGI IMG/M metagenome (GOLD analysis project Ga0153956, IMG submission 104704) | Attine ant fungus gardens microbial communities from Florida, USA - TSFL040 MetaG | ecosystem: Host-associated > Fungi > Mycelium > Unclassified | place: USA: Florida, Wekiwa Springs...
CTTCTCGCGGCAACCCCATATTGATGATTTCATTCCAGGGGAATGCCCGCTATCGGCCGCATGGCGGCGTCGCGCGTCGCTCACGTGGCGCGGCCACGCAGCGCTCCTTGCTCCTTGCCATCCGCCCGATAGCGGGCATTCGCACGTGCGTTCCATATGTAAGCAGCCCCTAGGGGCCGCTCGTCGATCGGGATATCGGTTTCCGGTCGACGAGCGGCCTTTTTTGTCACAGCCGCTAGCGTCATAGCCAGCCCTTGCCAATGAGCACGATTCACCTCACCAATGGCGACGTCGCCGCCGAGTCACTGCGCGCCGCACTGGCCCAGGCCGGCCGCGACGATCGCATCCAGGCATTGCGGGACGATCTGGCCGTCGGTCCGCTACGTGCAGCCGACGACGGTCCACAGCTGCGAGCCGGCTTCTGGGAGCGCGTCAGCGCCGACACCCGACGCGATTTCCTGCGGGAATTCCGCGAACAGGCCGCGCTGCTGAACAGCCTCGTGACCGGCGACGCGAATGTGGTGGTCTGGCACGGCGAGAGCTCGTCCGATCAATTGATGCTGCGCCGCGTCTGCTACTACCTGCGCAATCACCCGCAGCGTTTGAACGAAGTGCGTCTGTCGATTGCCGATCTCACCGATCCGCTCGCGTGGGCCCACACCCGCAAGGATCGCGCGACATCGGTAGGCATGTTCGCGCCGGACGTGCTTCTGGCCCGTCTGCCGGACGCCGCGCCGATTTCAGTACTGCGCATCAGCCGGCTCGCGCTCGAATGGCAGGAAGCCAAGCATGCGAACGGCGAAACACGACGCTGGCGCGACAACACTTTCACGAGCGGCAGCTTCGCGGAGCTCGACGCGCTGATCCTCGAACGCGCAACCGGAGACTGGCAGCCCGCCGCGCGCGTCGCCGCCGACGTGATGAGCGCCGAGCAGTGGTTCCTCGTCAGCGACAGCATCGTGCTGTGGCGCATGCGCGAACTCGCCGCCGTGCGTCGCATGCGCCTGCGCGGCGACGCGAACGCGTGGCGTTCGCTCGAGCTTTGCTCACATCCATAAAAACAGACCACCATGGCCCGCACCCGAGCCCCCGACCACGAAACCCAACGCGAGCAGATTCTCGAACTCGCCGCCGCCAAATTCGCGCAGACCAGCTATCCGAGCACATCGATGGCCGATCTCGCCGCGGCGAGCGGCACCTCGAAAGCGCGCCTTTATCACTATTACGAGAGCAAGGAAGCGATCCTGTTCGATCTGCTCGACCGCTACACGAAACGGCTGATGCTGATCATCGCGGAGGTGGAAGGCTCGAGCCAGCGGCGTGGACTCAGCGAGCGAGAAACCTTCGCCGAGCTGATCCGTGCGTTCCTGTCCGAATACGAGACCTCGCACAGCCGGCACGTGGCGCTGCTCAATGACGTCAAGTATCTGGTCGACACGCAACGCGAGATCATCCTGAACCGTCAGCGCGATGTCGTCGCGGCGTTCGCGCGCCAGCTCGCGCGCGCTTATCCCGAGCGGGCGACCCGCGACAACCAGACCGCACTGACGATGATGGTGTTCGGCATGATCAACTGGACGTTCACGTGGCTGAAGCCGGACGGCCGGATGGGCTACAGCGAGTTCGCCGAGCAGGTGGTGGGCATGGTCGAGCATGGCCTGGGGTCGGCACCGGCGAAATGAGATGGCGGCTGAACCGGCGAACCGTCGACGCGCAAGCTTCCACGAACCCACGAAATGACGCATGGCAGCAATATTCATGACGGCTAGCGCGGCACAGGAAATCATATGACGTTTCGCCACAAACATATCCACCAATAATTTTACTTTTAAATCAACAAGTTACATAAATCGATGTACGGGTTAGATAACCCCCTCGGATTTTTATACGGGTTTTCCCTAGTGACGATTTCGGGTTTCCGCTAAAATTGATTTTGCGGTGCATCAGACCGCCTGATCAAAAGGAGAACCCGACCATGAACACACTGACCCCTCGCCGCGCCGAGCCGATCGCGTTGAATGATCGTGCGTCGCTGTCCGGAGCTCGTGCGCCCATTCTGGTTCGTGAACTCACCGCGCTTGATCGCGAGCGGCTGCTCAGTCACTTCCTCACGCTCGATGAAGACGACCGTCTGCTGCGGTTCGGTCAGGTCGTGCCGAACCACGTGATCGAAAACTACGTACGCGCAATCGACTTCACACGCGACACCGTGTTCGGCGTATTCAACAGCAAGCTGGAATTGAGCGGCGTCGGCCACTTGGCCTATCTGCCAGCCGAAGGCGATAAGCGCACCGCGGAATTCGGCGTATCCGTGCTCGAAAGCGCGCGCGGCCAGGGCATCGGCTCGAAGCTGTTCGAGCGCGCCGCGATTCGCAGCCGCAACACTCACGTGACGACGTTGTACATCCACTGCCTGTCACGCAATTCGACGATGATGCACATTGCCAAAAAGGCCGGCATGAAGATCGAATACGCGTACGGCGAAGCCGACGCCTATCTGACGCTGGCGCCGGCCGATCAGTCGACCATCCTCGCCGAAATGCTGCAGGAACAGGCCGCCGTGTTCGACTACGCACTGAAGCGCCACGCGCGCCAGGCATCGCGACTGTTCGAGTCGTTCATGCCGGCGGCTGTCGCTGCCTGAATAAACGCTACGGGGAAATGACAGAGGGGCGGCCGCAAGGTCGCCCTTTTTTCTATCCTCGGCACGGCCGTTGAGTCGCGCGGCTGACGCCGCGTATCACGCGCCGCGATCCTAAAGAATCGGCAGCGCGGTCGTTTCCTTGATCTTCTCCAGCGAAAAGCTCGATTTCACGTCGATCACCGACGGATGCCGCAACAACTGGTCCTGCACGAAGCGCGAAAAATGCGCCATATCCTCGACCTGGACGCGCAGCAGATAGTCCATCTCGCCGGTCATCGCATGGCAGGCGACGACTTCCGGCCACGTCTGCACCGCCGCGCCGAACAGATCGGCGTGCGTGGCCTCGCCATGCGGACTGAACGCGCGGCCACCGCCCTTTTCAAGCCGGACGCTGACATAGGCAAGCAGGTCGAGCCCGAGCCGCTGCGCATCGAGCAGCGCGACATAGCCGCGAATCACCCCGCTCTCCTCCAGCCGGCGGATCCGCCGCAGACACGGACTCGGTGACAGGTTGATCCGCTCGGCAATCTCCTGATTCGACAGGCGGCCATTCTCCTGAAGGATGATGAGAATGCGCCGGTCGATTACGTCTATCTCTGAATTGGCCATTTTCTGCCGCCCTTTCTTCAAATTGCGCTATATCGTGGCTCAAGCGTAGTGTGGTGCGATTAAGTTCGCAAGCTTTTGCCCTCTGCACAGTTCTACACTTGCTCTACCCGGTCGCGTTCAGTCGGGCGACTCGTGCGCTGACCCGCAGCACTACGCGATACCTCGCAGATGCATGGGACTGGAGTAAGGAGACAGACAATGCAGGTTTCAACCTGGGAAAATCCGGTCGGTACCGACGGCTTCGAATTCATCGAATACACCGCACCGGACCCGAAAGCGCTCGGCAAACTGTTCGAGCAAATGGGCTTCACGGCCGTCGCGCGGCATCGGCACAAAGACGTGACGCTGTATCGTCAGGGTGACATCAACTTCATCGTCAACGCGGAAAAGGATTCGTTCGCACAGCGCTTCGCACGCCTGCACGGCCCATCGATCTGCGCGATCGCGTTTCGCGTGCAGGACGCCGCGAAAGCCTACCGCCAGGCACTCGAAAAAGGCGCTTGGGGCTTCGACAACAAGACCGGCCCGATGGAACTGAATATCCCGGCAATCAAGGGCATCGGCGATTCGCTGATCTACTTCGTCGATCGCTGGCGCGGCAAGAACGGCGCGGCGCCCAATAGCATCGGTGATATCGATATCTACGACGTCGACTTCGAACCGATTCCCGGCGCGAACCCGAATCCGGCCGGCCACGGCCTCACCTATATCGATCATCTGACGCACAACGTGCATCGGGGCCGCATGCAGGAATGGGCGGAGTTTTACGAGCGTCTGTTCAACTTCCGCGAGGTGCGTTACTTCGATATCGAAGGCAAGGTTACCGGCGTGAAGTCGAAGGCGATGACCTCGCCGTGCGGCAAGATCCGGATTCCGATCAACGAGGAAGGCTCCGACACCGCCGGCCAGATTCAGGAATATCTGGATGCGTACCACGGTGAAGGGATCCAGCATATCGCGCTCGGCAGCAACGATATCTACCGCACGGTCGACGGTCTGCGCGCGTCGAACATCTCACTGCTCGATACGATCGACACCTATTACGAACTGGTCGACCGCCGCGTGCCGAATCACGGCGAGCCGCTCGATGAGCTGCGCAAGCGCAAGATCCTGATCGACGGCGCGCCGGACGACCTGCTGCTGCAGATCTTCACCGAAAACCAGATCGGCCCGATCTTCTTCGAGATCATCCAGCGCAAGGGCAATCAGGGCTTCGGCGAAGGTAACTTCAAGGCGCTGTTCGAATCGATCGAGCTCGATCAGATTCGCCGCGGCGTGGTGCAGGACAAGAGCTGATCGCAGCGCACGGTCCATAAAACGGCCTGCTGACAAAAAAGGGCGAGGATCGCAAGATCCTCGCCCTTTTACCCATCTACGCCGCTTGCCTCATCTGGACGGCGGCTGGTTGTCGAAAGACGCGTCGCCGGCGCGACGGGTCATGAATTCTGCTTGGCCCCATCTGTCCGGATGAAGCGCGCGACCCGGCTGGTCGCCGGCCGCGCCGATGCGACCCGCGCGGTGCGGCTGATCGCGTTCGATAGTGCGCCCATACTGCCCGGGTTCGACCGTGCCGGCGCGCTCATCGCGAAAAAGGCAGCGGAAACCATCAGGAAGGTCTGGATGTTTCTAGTGTTCATGCGTACTCCTTGTCTAACTGCCCTGCTGCCCCGAAGCCGTGCCGAATGCGCGGCGTTACACGGACACTGCTCGCAGGTCGGGGTTTAGACAGTAATTTCCACTGCGGTTCCATGAATTTGTAGGTTTTACAGCTTGTTACATGCGCAATCGCAATACAAGTGAATTCCAGCCCAAATGCAGGGCAACTGCATGGAACACGCAAGCAACGCGCGCGCATCCGCCCAAAAATCCGCTTGCGGATCCGCGGTCCGGACCTGCTGCGGCGGGTTTTCACCAGTGCTACCATCGTGTCAAACCCGTCAATAATGACGACCCCGGCCCCAGCATTCACAAGATGCCGGGGCCAGAAAAGTTTTGGTGATCCCAAGCTGAGTGGAGGAGTACACATAATGAATGCCCCGCTAGACGCTGGTCAGCGAGCCTCGCTCGAAGCCGCGTTGTCTTCCGTCACGCTCGACGACAAATACACCCTCGAACGCGGCCGCGCATACATGAGCGGCATCCAGGCGCTGGTGCGTCTGCCGATGTTGCAGCAGGAACGCGACCGCGCCGCCGGCCTGAACACGGCCGGCTTCATCTCCGGCTACCGCGGATCGCCACTCGGCGGACTCGATCTGTCGCTGTGGAAAGCCAAGCAGCACCTCGCGTCCCATCAGGTCGTGTTCCAGCCCGGCGTCAACGAAGACCTCGCGGCCACCGCCGTATGGGGCTCGCAACAGGTCAATCTGTATCCGAGCGCCAAATACGACGGCGTGTTCTCGATGTGGTACGGCAAGGGCCCCGGCGTCGATCGCTCCGGCGACGTCTTCAAGCACGGCAACTCGGCCGGCTCGTCGCGGCACGGCGGCGTTCTGGTGCTGGCCGGCGACGACCACGCGGCCAAATCCTCGACGCTCGCGCATCAGTCCGAACACATCTTCAAGGCCTGCGGGCTGCCGGTGCTGTTTCCGTCGAACGTGCAGGAATATCTCGACTTCGGCCTGCACGGCTGGGCGATGAGCCGCTACTCGGGCCTGTGGGTCGCGATGAAGTGCGTGACCGACGTGGTCGAATCGTCCGCTTCGGTCGACATCGACCCGCACCGCACGCAGATCATCCTGCCGGAAGATTTCGTGATGCCCGACGGCGGCCTGAACATCCGCTGGCCCGATCCCCCGCTCGTGCAGGAAGCACGGCTGCTCGACTACAAGTGGTACGCCGGCCTCGCCTACGTGCGCGCGAACAAGCTCGATCGCGTCGAAATCGACTCGCCGCAGGCGCGCTTCGGCATCATGACCGGCGGCAAGGCTTATCTCGACGTGCGCCAGGCGCTGACCGACCTCGGTCTCGACGACGAAACCTGCTCGCGCATCGGCATCCGCCTCTACAAGGTCGGCTGCGTATGGCCGCTCGAAGCGCAAGGCGCGCAGGCGTTTGCGCGCGGCCTTCATGAAATTCTCGTGGTCGAGGAAAAGCGCCAGATCCTCGAATACGCGATCAAGGAAGAGCTGTACAACTGGCCCGACGCGCAGCGTCCGCGCGTATTCGGCAAGTTCGACGAGAAGGACGGCGCGGGCGGCGAATGGTCGGTGCCGATGGGCAACTGGCTGCTGCCCGCGCATTACGAGCTGTCGCCCGCGATCATCGCGAAGGCGATCGCCACGCGGCTCGACAAATTCGATCTGCCGTCGGACGTGCGCGCGCGCATCGCCGCGCGCATCGCGGTGATCGAAGCGAAGGAAAAGGCGCTCGCGCGCCCGCGCGTCGAAGTCGAGCGCAAGCCGTGGTTCTGCTCGGGCTGCCCGCACAACACGTCGACCAACGTGCCGGAAGGCTCGCGCGCAATGGCCGGCATCGGCTGCCATTACATGACGGTCTGGATGGACCGCAGCACCAGCACGTTCAGCCAGATGGGCGGCGAAGGCGTCGCGTGGATCGGCCAGGCGCCGTTCACCAACGACAAGCACGTGTTCGCCAATCTCGGCGACGGCACCTACTTCCACTCGGGGCTGCTCGCGATTCGCGCGGCAATCGCGTCGAAGGCGAACATCACCTACAAGCTGCTGTACAACGACGCGGTCGCGATGACCGGCGGCCAGCCGGTGGACGGCGTGCTGACCGTGCCGCAGATCACGCATCAACTCGCCGCCGAGGGCGCGGCGAAGATCGTGATCGTCACCGATCAGCCGGAGAAGTATTCGGCGAATGTCGGCCTTGCGCCCGGCATCGACATCCATCACCGCGACCGGCTGGACGACGTGCAGCGCCAGCTGCGCGAAATCACCGGCACCACGATCCTGATCTACGACCAGACCTGTGCGACCGAAAAACGCCGCCGCAGGAAACGCGGCGCGTATCCGGACCCGGCACGCCGCGTCGTCATCAACGAAGCGGTCTGCGAAGGCTGCGGCGATTGCTCGGTCAAGTCGAACTGCCTGTCGGTCGAACCGCTCGACACCGAATTCGGCACCAAGCGCCAGATCAACCAGTCGACCTGCAACAAGGACTTCTCGTGCGTGAACGGTTTCTGCCCGAGCTTCGTATCGGTTGAAGGCGGCCAGTTGCGCAAGCCGAAGGCCGCGTCGGGCGTGGCGGGCGACGCGATGCCGCCGGTGCCGACACCCGATCTGCCGTCCATCGATCGCCCGTATGGCGTGCTCGTGACCGGCGTCGGCGGCACCGGCGTGGTTACGATCGGCGCGCTGCTCGGCATGGCCGCGCATCTCGAAAGCAAGGGTGTCACCGTGCTCGACGTGACCGGCCTCGCGCAAAAGGGCGGCGCCGTGATGAGCCACGTGCAGATCGCGAACCATCCGGCCGACATCCACGCGACCCGTATCGCGATGGGCGAAGCGAACCTCGTGATCGGCTGCGATGCGATCGTGACCGCGAGCGACGAATGCGGCTCGCGGATGCAGGAAGGCCGCACGCGCGTCGTGCTGAACAGCGCGCACACGCCGACCGCCGAGCTGATCAAGAACCCGAACTGGCGCTTCCCCGGCAGCAGCACCGAAGCGGACGTGCGCGCCGCCGCGGGCGACGACAACGTGTCGAGCGTCGATGCGAACCACTTCGCGCTCGCGCTGCTCGGCGACGCGATCTACACGAACCCGTTCGTGCTCGGCTACGCGTGGCAGCGCGGCTGGGTGCCGCTCATGCATGAATCGCTGGTTCGTGCGATCGAGCTGAACAACGTGCAGGTCGAAAAGAACCTCGCGGCGTTCGAATGGGGCCGCCGTGCCGCGCACGATCTCGCCGCGGTGCGCAAGCTCGTGCAAACGCAGGGAGGCACCGGTGCGCCGGATGCCGCCAGCGGCAAGATCATCGCGCTGCATACGCCGAAGGCGCTCGACACGCTGATCGACAAGCGCGCCGACTACCTCGCCGCATGGCAAAACCGCGCGTATGCCGAGCGCTATCGCGCGCTGGTGTCGCAGGTGCGCACGACCGAAGAAGCGCTCGATGCCGCCGACGGTCAGTTGCCGCTCACCGAAGCGGTCGCGAAGAATCTGCACAAGCTGATGGCGTACAAGGATGAATACGAAGTCGCGCGTCTGTACAGCGACCCGGCGTTCATCGAAAAGCTGAAAGCGACATTCGAAGGCGACTGGAAGCTGCATCTGCATCTCGCGCCGCCGACGCTATCGAAGAAGGACGCGCACGGGCATCTGGTGAAGAAGAAGTACGGCCCGTGGATGTTCCGCACGATGCCGCTGCTCGCGAAGCTCAAGTTCCTGCGCGGCACGCCGCTCGACGTGTTCGGCAAGACCGGCGAGCGCCGCACCGAGCGGGCGCTGATCGGCGAATACGAGGCGCTGGTGCGTGAGTTGATCGGTGGCTTGAGCGCGCAGAAGCGTGACCTCGCGGTCGAGCTGGCGAATCTGCCGGACGGTATCCGCGGCTATGGGCACGTGAAGGAGAACAACCTGAAGGGTGTCCGGATCAAGTGGAACGAGTTGCTGGCGCGCTGGCGCTCGTCCGATGCCGGCAAGACGCAGCACGCGGCTTGATCGACATCGTTTCGCGGCCCAGGCCGATTGATGACGACGGTGTCTGAATCGTCGTGACAGCCGGCAAGCAGGTATCGCTTGCCACCAGAGAGGCGACGGTCTTCGCAGACCGTCGCTTTTTTTCTCGCGATAAAAAAAACGCTACGGGACCGGAGTTCCGTAGCGTTTTCCTTTTCGCCGAGGCCATCGAGGCCGCCGAGGCCCAGCGCGGCCGCGTTACAACCGCCGCCGGCTCAACCCCGGGAGCCGCGCATTACTTCGCGTTCGCCGGCTTGCGCGCGTTAGCCGAAGCCACCGCCGTCATATTGATGATCCGGCGCACGGTCGCGGCCGGCGTCAGGATATGCACCGGTTTTTCCGCGCCGAGCAGGAACGGACCGACCGTCACGCCTTCACCGCCGACCACCTTCAGCAGGTTGTACGTGATGTTCGCGGCTTCGACGTTCGGCATGATCAGCAGGTTCGCTTCACCCGACAGCGTGGTGCCGGGGAACGCGGCCTTGCGGATCGTCTCGGACAGTGCCGCGTCGCCGTGCATCTCGCCATCGATTTCCAGCGACGGCGCACGCGCCGCAATCAGCTTGCGCGCGGCGGCCATGCGCTGCGAAGACGACGACGGCGCGCTGCCGAAGTTCGAATTCGACAGCAGCGCGACCTTAGGCGTAATGCCGAACTTCTCGATCTCGCCCGCGGCGAGCATCGTCATGTCGGCGAGCTGCTCGGCGGTCGGCACTTCGTTCACGTACGTGTCGCAAATGAACAGATTGCGGCCCGGCAGCATCAGCAGGTTCATCGCGGCGAAGTTCTGCACGTCGTCGGCCTTGCCGAGCACCTGGTCGATGAAGTTCAGGTGCGTGTGGTACTGGCCGATCATCCCGCAGATCATGCCGTCAGCTTCGCCAAGACGCACCAGAATCGCGCCGATCAGCGTGTTGAACTTGCGCATCGCGGCCTTCGCGACATCCGGCGTCACGCCGTCACGCGCGCCGAGTTCGTGATACGCCTGCCAGCACCGCTGATAACGCGGATCGTCTTCCGGATCGACGATCTCGAAGTCCTCGCCGCACTTGAGCTTCGAGCCCATCTTCTTCAGACGCATGCCGATCACCGACGGACGGCCGACCAGAATCGGCTTGGCGATCTTTTCGAGCAGCACGAACTGCGCGGCGCGCAGCACGCGCTCGTCTTCGCCTTCCGCGAACACGATGCGCGCGGGCGCGGCCTTCGCGGCCGCGAACACCGGGCGCATCACCATGCCGCTGCGATAGACGGTCGTGCCGAGTTCTTCGCGGTACGCATCCATGTCCTTGATCGGACGGGTCGCGACGCCGGAATCCATCGCGGCCTGCGCGACGGCCGGCGCGATCTTGATGATCAGGCGCGGATCGAACGGCTTCGGAATCAGGTACTCGGGACCGAATTCGAGCGAGTGGCCTTCGTAGGCCTTCGCGACTTCATCGCCCTGGTCGGTTTCCTCGGCCAGCTCGGCGATCGCGCGCACGCAGGCGAGCTTCATCTCTTCGGTGATGGTGGTTGCGCCGACATCCAGCGCGCCACGGAAGATGAACGGGAAGCACAGCACGTTGTTGACCTGGTTCGGATAGTCCGAACGGCCCGTTGCGATGATCGCATCCGGGCGCACCTTCTTCGCCTCTTCCGGGCGGATTTCCGGCTCCGGGTTCGCGAGCGCGAGGATCAGCGGCTGGGTGCCCATTACGGCGACCATCTCCGGCTTCAGCACGCCGGCGCTCGAGCAGCCGAGGAACACGTCGGCGCCGCGGATCGCGTCGGCGAGCGTGCGCGCGTCGGTGTTGGCCGCATAGCGTTCCTTCGACGGATCGAGGTTGCCGCGGCCTTCGTAGATCACGCCCTTCGAGTCGGTGACAAGAATGTTGTGCTTCGACAGACCGAGATTGACCAGCAGATCCAGACACGCAATGGCCGCGGCGCCGGCGCCCGAACAGACCAGCTTCACTTCGTCGAGCTTCTTGCCGACGACTTTCAGGCCGTTCAGGATCGCCGCCGACGCGATGATCGCGGTGCCGTGCTGATCGTCGTGGAAGACCGGAATCTTCATGCGCTCGCGCAGCTTCTTCTCGATATAGAAGCACTCAGGCGCCTTGATGTCTTCGAGATTGATGCCGCCCAGCGTCGGCTCGAGCATCGCGATCGCTTCGACGAGCTTGTCCGGATCGGACTCGTTCAGCTCGATATCGAACACGTCGATACCCGCGAACTTCTTGAACAGACACCCCTTGCCTTCCATCACCGGCTTCGCCGCGAGCGGGCCGATGTTGCCGAGACCGAGCACCGCGGTGCCGTTCGTGATCACGCCGACGAGGTTGCCGCGCGACGTGTACTTCTGTGCGTCGAGCGGAGTTTCGTGGATCGCCATACAGGCCGCGGCGACCCCGGGCGAGTATGCGAGCGACAGGTCGAGCTGGTTCGACAGCGGCTTGGTGGGCGTGACCGAAATCTTGCCGGGTTTCGGATTCTGGTGGTAAGCGAGAGCGCTTTGCTTGAGTTGTTCGTCCATTTCTAGGCCTGCGAGACGTAAGTAATTGGGCCCGGGGCACCACACCGTTGCTTCGCTTGCAACTGCCGGACAGATAGCCGGCCGAGGCGATTTTCGCTCGCGCCGGTTGGGCGCGATGCCTTACCTCGACGAAGGACGGGACGATGTGAAGAGCTTCGCGGGCCGATCAGTGTACACCCCGAGCGTGTCGATGCACTGAGGGGTTAACAGGACTCGCCACCCGCGAAACAGCGGCTGAAAGATTTCGCGACGCCACATGAAAACCGCGCGACCGTCAAGCCGGCCTGGCCTCGCGATCGCGCGCGACGCGCCTCCTCGGCAAGCCCCATTTCGGGTAAAATAGCCGCCCACGCGCGCAGCAAAAGCCGGTCTGCAACACAAGCCGGCCGCGTATTCCGCCCAGCATGGCGCGGCATACCCCGCTTGCTGCGCCACCGGGCGCAGCGCCCGCTTCTCCCCCGCTCATTCCGAAGGATCTGCCCATGACAGGCTTCGATCGCCAGACGATCTCCGACACGACCGCCAAAATGCTGCTCGAAGTACAAGCAGTGCATTTCAACGCGGAGAAACCGTATATCTTCACGTCCGGCTGGGCGAGCCCGGTGTATATCGACTGCCGCAAGCTGATCTCGTATCCGCGCGTGCGCCGCGGCCTGATGGAGATGGCCGAAGCGACGATCCTGCGCGACGTCGGCTATGAGCAGATCGATGCGGTCGCCGGCGGCGAAACCGCCGGTATCCCGTTCGCCGCATGGTTGTCCGACCGTCTGATGGTGCCGATGCAATACGTGCGCAAGAAGCCGAAGGGTTTCGGCCGTAACGCGCAGATCGAAGGTCTGCTCACCGAAGGCCAGCGCGTGCTGCTGGTCGAAGACCTGACCACCGACAGCCGCAGCAAGATCAACTTCATCAACGCGCTGCGCACCGCCGGCGCGACGGTAAACCACTGCTTCGTGCTGTTCCACTACAACATCTTCAAGGAAAGCGTGTCCGTGCTGAAGGACATCGACGTCGATCTGCACGCGCTCGCCACGTGGTGGGACGTGCTGCGCGTCGCGAAGGAA
>Ga0153956_1002723_pt1 | contig 12475 bp, 11 predicted proteins | sample TSFL040MetaG_FD_104704 | JGI IMG/M metagenome (GOLD analysis project Ga0153956, IMG submission 104704) | Attine ant fungus gardens microbial communities from Florida, USA - TSFL040 MetaG | ecosystem: Host-associated > Fungi > Mycelium > Unclassified | place: USA: Florida, Wekiwa Springs...
CATCGCCGGCGGATGCCAGTCGTCATAATGGCCGCGCAGCGCCTCGCGATACTGGCGCACCGCATCCCAGGTCATGAAGCCCGGCCAGTAAGCGTAGAACTCGAACGCCGCGACGAGCAGCATCGCCGCGATCAGCAGCGCGAGGAGCGCCCGGTCGCGACGGGCGCTCAGCATTGCAGGCCCGTCAGATCACCGCCCCTCGATCGTCGCGCGCGCCGCATCGAGCCGCGCGGTGTAATCGCGCAGCACCTTGGCGGTGCGGCCGATAAAGGTGTCGGCGTCGTCGAAACGCCGCTCCTCGATCGCCTCGCGCACGCCGGGCAGGGTCTTGGCACCATAACCGGTGAAAACGCCCGGCGCGTAGATCAGGTTCTTGTACCATGGCCGCCCCGGCAATCCGCGATCGTCGAGCAGCAACTGGTCGATGTCGCGGAGCTGGCCGTTGAGCTTGTCGCGCTGTGTCTGGCTCAGGCTCGCGCCGCGTGCGGCATAGGCATCATCATAAGCGGACGCGGCGATCTTCAGCGCATCCACCGCATTCTCCAGCTCGGCGAAGGCGATGTGCGGCGTCAATTTCTCTGCGGGCGGCGCACCGACGGCCTTGAGCGGATCGCTGGCAAGGCGGAATGCGCCGGTGGCGAGCAATTGCTCGCGATTGCGATCCTCCTCGCGGCGATCGGCGGCAAGCTTCTCGACCTCTTTCAAATAGCCGCTGACCGTGTCGGCGAAATCGCCGAAGCGCTGCGGCGGCGTGTCGGCATCGGCGACGCGCAGCACCAGCCGTCCCGTGGTTTTCGACAAGACCGCGCCGTATTTCAGGCCGGGATCGTCGAACGTCGTCATGTGGTGGAACGTATCGTAGGCGGAGTGATAGACGCCGCCGCTCTCGTCCTCGCCGCCATAGCCGAGGTTGATCGCGGGCAGGCCGAGATGCTGCAGATAGGTCGAGTAATCCGAGCCCGAGCCGAGCGCGCCGACCCGCAGGTCGCTGCCATGCGCGGCGCGCGCGATGAGATCGGGATCGGCGCGCCCGGTATGGTCATAAGCCCCGGCCAGGATCGCCGCGCGTTGCCGCGCCGCCACGCTCGCGCCGGTTTCCGGATCGGTCACGTCGGCGGCGACGCTGTTGATCAGATGCTGGAAGTCGTGGCTCGCCTCCGCGCCGAGCATGCCGCGGCCGTTCTCGTCGGTGTTGATGTAGATCACCGCCTTGGCCTTCAACTCGGCGGCGTGCGTCTCGGCCCATTCGGTCGAGCCGAGCAGGCCCGGCTCCTCGCCGTCCCAGCTGGCATAGACGATCGTGCGCTTCGGCCGCCAGCCCTGCTTGAGCATCGCGCCCATCGCCTTGGCCTCGGACATCAGCGCGACGTTGCCGGAGAGCGGATCGGCCGCGCCGAACACCCAGCCGTCATGGTGATTGCCGCGCACCACCCATTGATCGGGATATTGCGAGCCCTTGAGCATCGCGATCACGTCATAGATCGGCTTGAGCGACCAGTCCGACTTGACCGCGAGATGCACCGTCACGCCGCCGTCGCCACCGGTGTGATAGGCGAACGGCAGGCCGCCCTTCGCATTGCCCGGCACGAGCGGGCCGCCGAGGCGCGATAACAGTTTCGCCGCGTCGCCATAGGACATGGGCAGCGTCGGGATCTTGAGAATCGTCGTCGCCGTCTCGCGCGTCAGCCGCTTGGCATTCTCGGTCGCGCCGATACCCGGCGTCAACGGATCGCCCGGATAGGTCGTCATGTCCTGCACCGATCCGCGCTGCACGCCCGCCGGCGGCCGCGCGCCGCCCTTGGGATAGGGATCGCCATCGCCGTATCCGTCCTGCTGCGGGTCCGAATAGATGATGCAGCCGATCGCGCCATGTTCCTGCGCCAGCTTGGGCTTCAGCCCGCGCCAGCCGCCGCCATAGCGCGCGATCGCGATCTTGCCCTTCACATCGACGCCGCGCCGCGCCAGCGCCTCGTAATCGACGGGGAGGCCGTAATTGATGTAGACGAGATCACCGGTGACGTCGCCGTCGCCCTGATAAGCGACGTAAGGCGGCAGGGCGCCCGAGAGGTCGTTGGTCGACTCGTCGCCCGGCACCGCCGGTTCCTGCCCGCCGAGCACGATATGCTCGGGGCCGACCAGTTCGACCGTGGTCGAGATGGGCGTCGGGTAGAGCACCTGGAACGTCTCGATATGCGCGTCCCAGCCCCATTCCTTGAACCTGGCGAGCATGAACTCGGCATTGGCCTTGTCGTGCGGGCTGCCGACATGATTGGGCGCGGACGACATCTGCTTCAGCCAGTCGAGCTGGTCCTGGCTGCTGATCCCGGCATCGAACGCCGCCTCGATCGATTTCTGATCGGAGGGCGCGGATTGCGCGGTCGCCATCGCGGACACGGCGAGCAGGCTGGCACAAGCCAGGATCGATACCGGTTTCATCGCAGGCGCCCCTTGTTATTTACGCGACCCAGAATGATGGGCAGTGCGGTCGGGCGCAACCCACCTAGTCATCCCCGCGCAAGCGGGGACCCATCTTCAGGTCTGTCGGCAAACGATCCGGGTGTGATTGGGCAAGCGCGGGAAATGGGTCCCCGCTTGCGCGGGGATGACTGAATGAGGAACACCTACTTCCCCGCCGGCTCGCGCAGCCGCTCGTGGTGGCGAATCACTTCGTCGATGATGAAGCGCAGGAACTTCTCGCTGAATTCGGGATCGAGATCGGCATCCTTCGCCAGCGCGCGCAGCCGCGCGATCTGCTTCTCCTCGCGGCCGGGGTCGGCGGGCGGCAGCCCGGCCTTGGCCTTGTAGCGGCCCACCGCCTGCGTCACTTTGAAGCGCTCGGCCAGGATATGGACGAGCGCGGCGTCGATATTGTCGATGCTCTGGCGGTATCCGCGCAGCGTCTCGTCGGTCACGTGCGTCTCCTGCAACTTGCGCGGCGGCTTTTGCGAGCGCGGCGACGGCAACGCAACCCCCGCAACACTTGCCTTTGCCCAAGCGAGCCTTCACTAGCGCAAGCGAAATGACCGCGACGATCCACCGCCTCGATCCGCAGCGCGCGCCCAGCCTCGATCCGATGGTCCGGCTGGTGGCGAGCGACATGAATCAGGTCAACGCGGTGATCCTCGATCGCATGCAGTCGCAGATTCCGCTGATCCCCGAGCTGGCCGGCCATTTGATCGCCGGCGGCGGCAAGCGCATGCGGCCGATGCTGACGCTGGCGAGCGCGCGGCTGCTCGATTATTCGGGCGCGCGGCATCACCGCCTCGCCGCCGCGGTGGAGTTCATCCATACCGCGACCCTGCTGCACGACGACGTGGTCGACGGCAGCGACCTGCGCCGCGGCAAGCGCACCGCCAACATCATCTGGGGCAATCCGGCAAGCGTGCTGGTCGGCGACTTCCTGTTCAGCCGCTCGTTCGAGCTGATGGTCGAGGACGGCAGCCTGAAGGTGCTGAAGATCCTTTCCAACGCTTCGGCGGTGATCGCCGAGGGCGAGGTCAACCAGCTCACCGCCGCGCGGCGCATCGATTTGTCGGAAGAGCGCTATCTCGACATCATCGGCGCGAAGACCGCGGCCTTATTCGCCGCCGCCTGCCGCGTATCGGCGGTGGTCGCCGAACGGCCCGAGGCCGAGGAGCTGGCGCTCGACGCCTATGGCCGCAATCTCGGCATCGCCTTCCAGCTGGTGGACGACGCGATCGATTATCTTTCGGACGCCGAGACGATGGGCAAGGAATCGGGCGACGATTTCCGCGAGGGCAAGATGACCCTTCCGGTGATCCTGGCCTATGCACGCGGCACGGCCGAGCAGCGCGCGTTCTGGCAGCAGGCGATCGCCGGCCGCCGCAACAGCGATGCCGATCTCGCCGAGGCGGTGAGCTATATCCGCGCCACCCGCGCGGTGGACGACACGCTCGCCCGCGCGCGCCATTACGGCCAGCGCGCGATCGACGCGCTGGGCGGCTTCGCCGGTGGCGCGGCCAAGGCGGCGATGATCGAGGCGGTCGAGTTCGCGGTGGCGAGGGCCTACTGACCTTCGCACCTCTCGATCAGGATCAGTAAAACACCTTCAACGTGAGCGGAATTGTCCGTCCGTCGCACATCGTGAGCATGGCACGCTTGCCGGCCGGGCCATGGCCCCAATCGTTCCTGGCTGTGCCCACCCAGGCAGCGCTGACGCGATCGCCATCGACCGCGCATATCCGGTCGCCCTGCTTGAGTCCCGCCGCGGCGGCGGGCGAGTTGGCCATGACGTGAACGATCGTCAGTCCATCGTCCCGCGCCGATCCCTGAATGCCGGTCATCGTCACCGCCACCGGCGGCACCGCCTCACGACGTGGCGCGAGTTGTAGGACACCCGCGCGGGGATCGAGATATACGTTGAACCGGCGCAGGAACCCGATGCCGATCGTGCCGTCGCTCCACGCTTCCAGGCTGTGATCGGCGATCGTCGTCGGGATATCCGACGCTTTCGCTTCGCCGACAGCGAAGGTCGGCAGGCGCAGATACGGTTCGACGTGAATGCCGCCGAGCCCCGCGCTGGCAAGGTCGGTCACCTCGAACTGCTCGTGCGGCAGCGACGTCCAACGGCGTTTCGTCAGCGTGAATTCGCCGTTCGAACCGGTATCGACGATCACCGATTCGACGGCGCCACCGCGCACGGTGACGGCGGTGACGGCGCGGCCGGGAGACTTCAATGCGATCGGCGCCGGAGCCGGCCCCATGGGTGGACGGGCGCCCGATGGCTGCAACTTCACGCGGCGATTGTCGAAATCCACATCGATCGCCATTCCTGAAAGGGCGTCCATCCCGAGAATGATCGAAAAACGCTGCGGCGAAGCCTGCCGCAGAGACGTGAAATCGCCGATGCCGATCATGCCGCCGGTCTGCGCGAATCCGCCGACACCAAAACTCGCGACCGGAGCAAAGGCGACAGCGGCCTTGCCGTTGCCGCCCAATGCGGTGACCGAAACCGGCATCCCGGGAACCAGGCCGATCTGCTTCGCCGCATTGGTGTCGATCAACGTCACCACGGAGCCGGTATCGACAACAGCCGGAAGCTCTTGCCCATTCACGCGCACTGGTATGACGATCAGGTTCCCGGTCGTCTCGATCATCGGGATCCATGGCTGGTCGGCCCCCGGCTGCCAGCGGATATTGAACGGCGCCGCAGAAGCGCCCGATTTATCCACCTGCCCGGCCATAGCCGGCGCGCACGACAAAGCGATCGGCATCGCGAACGCGAGTCCCGTTGCTATCGCCGCTCTAGCCAAGAAGCCGCGACGACGAAATCGTCCGAATTCGCCAAGTTTTCTGCGCATTAGGTGCACCCGCCGCGGTTCTCTCGAACTTGACCACGCTCGCGTCACTGGTCAAGCGGCGTGCATTGCGCTCCGGGACTGGCCTAGCTCGGCACGCGGCCCTCGTCGCCGCAATCGCCTTCCAGCTCGACCTGCAGCGTGACGTGCCCGATCGCGAAGCGCTGGTGCAGCATCGCGCCCGCTTCCTGCAGGAACGCGTCGCCCGGATGGCCGGCCGGCATCACCAGATGCGCGGTCAGCACCGTTTCGGTAGTCGACATCGGCCAGATATGAACGTGGTGGACGCGCGACACACCGGGCAGCAGGCGGAGCGCATCCCAGACGCGATCGTAATTGATCCCGCGCGGCACCGCGTCGAGCGACATCTCGATCGATTCGCGCAGCAGGCCCCAGGTCTGCACGAAGATCAGCATGGCGATGACGATACTGACAACGGGATCGATCCAGTTCAGCCCGGTGTAGAGGATCACCAGCCCGGCGATCACCACGCCTGCCGAAACCAGCGCGTCGGCCAGCATGTGCAGGAACGCGCCGCGAATGTTGATGTCGCCCTTGCGCCCGCGCGCGAACAGCCAGGCAGTGATCGCGTTGACCGCGATGCCCACGCCCGCGACGATCAACACCGTCTCACCCGCGACGGCGGGCGGCGCGGCAAGCCGTTGCGCCGCCTCCAGCACGATCGCGCCGAGCGCGACGAGCAGAAGCAGCGCATTGGTGAGCGAAGCGAGGATGCTCGAGCTCTTGAAGCCGTAGGTGAAGCGCTTGGACGGCGCCGCGCGGCCCAGCGCCACCGCGCCCCAGGCGATGGCGAGGCCGAGCACGTCCGACAAATTGTGCCCGGCATCCGCCAGCAACGCGACCGACCGCGCGACGAAGCCGAACCCCGCCTCGACGACCACGAAGCCGAGATTGAGCGCGATGCCGATCGCGAAGGCGCGGTCGAATCCGGCGGGCGCATGGCTGTGGCCGTGCCCGTGGTCATGGCCGTGCGGATGGCTGTGATCGTGCGCATGGGAATGGCTGTGGCCGTGCATCGGCATGGCCTAGCATCGCCAACCCATGTGATACTAGCGCGCCGATAGCGCTGTCCTACAGCCGCCGCTTTGTGCCACAGGAAGCGCGTGGTGCCCGATCGCGACTTCGCTGTGTTTACGTTCATTCGCTTCGGCCATCGCCGCGCAATGTTGAGAGACCCGTTCGAGTCTCAACATTCACAACGTTCGCGCAAGGCGGACGCCCGATGACGGCCTTGCCGATCCACACCGTATTGCCCGATCTGCTGGCGACGTTGCGCGCGGGATCGAACGCGGTGCTGGTCGCGCCGCCGGGGGCGGGCAAGACGACGGCGGTCGCGCCCGCCTTGCTCGGCGAGGACTGGTATTCGGGCGAAATCCTGCTGCTCTCGCCCCGCCGCCTCGCCGCACGGGCCGCGGCGGAGCGGATGGCGGCGCTGGCCGGCGAGCCCGTGGGCCAAACCTTCGGCTACGCCACGCGAATGGATTCGAAGCGCTCGGCGGCGACGCGCGTTACCGTCGTGACCGAAGGCATCTTCGTCGCGCGCATCCAGGCCGATCCCGAGCTGACGGGCGTCTCGGCGGTGTTGTTCGACGAGGTGCACGAGCGCAGCCTCGACAGCGATTTCGGCCTCGCGCTCGCGCTCGATGCGCAAGGCGCGCTCAGGCCCGATCTGCGGCTGGTCGCGATGTCGGCGACTCTCGACGGCGCGCGTTTTTCTGCCCTGATGGGCGACGCTCCGGTGATCGAGAGCGAAGGCCGCTCCTATCCGCTCACGCTGCGCCATATCGGCCGCAACGCCGAGGCGCGGATCGAGGATTCGGTCGCCGGCGCGATCCGCACCGCCCTGCGCGAGGACGAAGGCGGCGTGCTCGCCTTCCTGCCCGGCGTCACCGAGATCGAGCGCACCGCCGAACGACTGGAGGGACTGGGTGACGGCATCGCGCTGCATCGCCTGCACGGCAGCCTGGAGCCCGCCGCGCAGCGCGCCGCGATCGCGCCCGACCCACACGGCCATCGCAAGATCGTGCTCGCGACCGCGATCGCCGAGACCAGCCTGACGCTCGACGGTATCCGCATCGTGGTCGATTCCGGCCTGGCACGCCGCCCGCGCTACGATCGCGCCGCCGGCATGACGCGCCTGGTGACCGAGCGCGCCAGCCAGGCGGCGGTGACGCAGCGCGCCGGCCGCGCCGCGCGGCAGGGACCGGGCGTGGCTTATCGTCTGTGGGAGGAGGCCGCGACGGCGGGCCTGCCGCGCTTCGATCCGCCCGAGATTCTCGAAGCGGATTTGTCGGCGCTGACGCTGGACTGTGCGATCTGGGGCGTCGCCGATCCACGTGAACTGGCGTGGCTCGATCCGCCGCCTGCCGCCGCGGTGAGCGAGGCACGGGTTCGGCTGACGGCGCTGGAGGCTTTGGATGCGGACGGCCGTCCGACCGCGCATGGCCGCGCGATCGCGAAACTGCCGCTGCCGCCGCGCCTCGCGCACATGCTGGTGCGCGCGGGGGAGATGGGTCTGGGGGAGACGGCGGCCGAGGTCGCGGTGCTGCTCGGCGAGCGGGGGCTGGGCGGTAGCGACGCCGACCTGGAGACCCGCGTGCGACGCTGGCGGAGCGAGCGCGGGCAGCGGGCGGAGGCGGCGCGGCGTCTCGCCTCCCGCTGGACGTCTTTCGTTCGTCATCCCCGCGAAAGCGGGGACCCAGCTTCTGCGGCCAGCGCCAAGCGCGACAGTCGGGAGATGGGTTCCCGCTTTCGCGGGAATGACGAAATAGGCGTGGCGATCGCCCTCGCCTTTCCCGATCGCATCGCCAGGCGCCGCGACGCCAGCGGCGAAACCTGGGCCTCTGTCGGCGGCCGCGGATTCAAGCTCGACCCAACCTCGCCGCTCGCGCGCCACGAATGGCTCGCGGTCGCCGAGACGCAGGGCATGGCGGCCGGCGCGCGCATCCTCTCCGCCGCGCCGATCGACGCCGCCACGGTCGAAACGCTGTTCGCCGAGCGGATCGAGACGCGCCGCACCGCGCGCTTCGATCCCGCGACCGGCGGGGTGCAGCCCACACGCGAACGCCGCCTCGGCGCGATCCGGCTGTCGAGCGGGCCGGACAGCAATGCCGATCCGGAGGCGATCGCCGCCGCGCTACTCGAAGGCGTATGCGAGCACGGTGTGGCGCTGCTCCCCTGGTCCGACTCCGCCGAAGCGCTCCGCCGTCGCGCCGCCTTCGCAGCCGAGCACGGCGGCGCCGAGGTTGCGCTCGACGACGAAGCCCTGCTCGCCCGCGCCGACGAATGGCTCGCCCCACTGCTGGAAGGCAAGCGCCGACTCGACCAGATCGCGCCCGGCGCGCTCGCCGACGCGCTGCGCAACCTGATCGGGTGGGACGGGATGCGCGCGATCGACCGGCTCGCGCCCGAGCGGCTCGAAACACCCGCCGGATCGAGCCACGCGATCGACTATGCCGCCGAAGCCGGTCCCACCGTCGAGCTGCGCCCGCAAGCGCTGTTCGGCATGACGCGCCACCCGATGGTCGCCGACGGCCGCGTGCCGCTCGTCCTCAGCCTCACTTCGCCCGCCGGGCGCCCGATCCAGACCACACGCGACCTGCCCGGCTTCTGGGCAGGCAGCTGGGCGGCGGTGGCGAAAGAGATGCGCGGCCGCTATCCCCGCCATCCCTGGCCCGACGATCCCGCCCATGCCGCCGCGACGCTCCGCACCAAAAATGCGGATGCAAGACGCAGTCAACCGCGATAAAGCCCGGCCCGACTGATTCACGAGGACGAGAATGGCCACCGCCCGCATCTACCAGCGCCCCAAGAACGCGATGCAGTCCGGCCGCGCGCGGACGACCGGCTGGGTGCTCGATTTCGCGCCGGGCGAGGCGCAACGCCCCGATCCGCTGACCGGCTGGGCGGGGTCGGGCGACACACGCAACCAGTTGCGCCTCAGCTTCCCGACGCTGGAAGCCGCCAAGGCCTATGCCGAACGTGAGGGGCTGGCGTTCACGGTGGTGCCGGCGCCCGAGCGCACGCTGAAGCTGCAGGCCTACGCCGACAATTTCCGCTAAGCCCGCCAAATCCGTCATCCCAGCGGAAGCTGGGATCTCAAGCGGCTACTGCGACGACAAATAACAAGAAGACCCCAGCTTTCGCTGGGGTGACGGTGTACGTTGGTCCCTAAGCGAGAATATCGCTCGCCAGCAGCAGCAACAGCTTCACGTCCATCGCCATGCCGGCTGCGCGCTTCGCGGCGACGAAATCCTTCACCCCGGCCAGCGGCACGCGGTGGACAATGATGTTCTCGCCCTCGACGCCGCCGCCCTCGCTCACCTTTTCCAAGCTTGTAGCGCGCACGAGCGTGAACGCTTCCGAGACCATGCCCGGCGAGGAATAGAACCGCCCGATCGCCTCGACCCGCGCGGGGCGATAGCCGGTCTCCTCCTCCAGCTCGCGCGCCGCGCTCGCCTCGACCGCCTCGCCTTCGGCTTCGTCACCGACCAGCCCGGCGGGCAGTTCGAGGCAGGCGCAGCCGAGCGGCACGCGATATTGCTCGACCAGCAGCACATGGCCGTCGTCGATCGCCAGGATCACCGCCGCCTCGATGCCGCGGGCGCGCGAGACATATTCCCATTTCCCGCGCCGCCTCGCGGTGATGAAGCGGCCCTGCCACATCACCTCTTCGGGTTCGTTCGCTTCGCTCAAAGCTCGATCAGCCCGTCGGGCAGTTCGTTCACGTCGTCGGCGGTCTTCGGCAGCCCCTCGGCAAGGATCGCGCCGATCTGCCCCACCGCCGCCGCCATGCCCTCGGCAACGCGGCCTTGGCGCACCTCGGCGATCAGTGCGAGCATCGCGTCGCCCCAGCGCTCGGCCGGCACCGCGCGGTGGATCGTCTCGTCGGCGACGATCTCCGCCATCCGCTCGTCGCGCGAGAGATAGAGCAGGATGCCGACGCGCCGCGCCGTGCGCCGCTCGGCCCCGACCTTGAAATACTGCACCGCGCGGCGGCGGACGCGGCGGCGCTTGGTCGCGCGGGGCGTGAGCGCGAGGCGCAATGGCATCCAGGCGAGCGCGAAGCGCATCAGCAGGAACACGATCACTTCGATCACCATCAGCGCGAACAAATTGACGTGCCAATCGGGCGTGCCGGCCCATCCGCCGCGGAACAGCGCGATCTTCGCCTCCAGCGCCTGCGGCCAGATCGCGAAGACGGCGACCACCGCGAGCATCGCCAGGATCGCATAATGCAGCGCGCTGTCGTGATAGGCGTCGGAGCGCTCGGTCAGGATCGTGACGATTTCGCCATTGGTGCCCTGCTCGGCCGCGGTCACCGCGTCGGCGACGCGCTTGCGATCCATATCGGTCATGCTGAAGTGAGTCATCTACCAGCCCCCCGATGCGCCGCCGCCGCCGAACGACCCGCCGCCGCCCGAGAACCCGCCGCCTCCGCCGCCCCACGAGGAGCCGCCTCCGTCGCCCCATGACGAGCCGCCGCCCCGGCTGCCGCTGTTCATCAGCGCGCCCCACAGGATCGCGTTGCCGAGCCCGCCGCCGCCATAGCGCCGGCCGTGCCGCCCGCGGATCGCGGGGATGACGAAGAAGAATATGAAGATGATGATCCAGAAGATGGCGGTGACTGGTATGCCGCCGTCATCGTCTTTCTTCTGCTGCGCCACGACTTGCTGCGCACGCTGCTCGGCGGCCTCTTGCGGCAGCTTCATCTGCTCGGCGATCGCGTTGGCACCGTCCATGATGCCGCCCGCCATATCGCCGGCGCGGAATTTGGGCAGGATCGTCTGGTTGATGATCGTGCTGGAGAGCGCGTCGGTCATGATCGGCTCGAGCCCGTAGCCGACCTCGATCCGCACCTTGCGGTCCTTGGGCGCGACGATCAGGATGATGCCGTTATTGGCGCCCCCCTGCCCGATCTTCCAGGCGCGACCGAGCTTGTAGCCATAATCCTCGATCGGATAGCCCTGCAGGTCGGGTATGGTTGCAACGACGAGCTGGCGCGAGGACGCGGTCTCAATTTGCTGCGAAAGATCGCTCAGTTGCTGGACCTGATCGGCGCCGAGCAGATGCGCATCGTCGACCACGCGTCCGGTGAGTTGCGGAAATGTCTGCGCGTGCGCGACGCCGCCCAGTGTGATGAGCAGCGCGAGTAGCAATGTGCGAAACATCGTCATGCGGCTTTCCTCGTCGAGGGGCCGATCTCGCGAATGACGCCATCGACCCCGCAATGGATACCATCGACGAAGTCGCCCTTCCGGAAATCGGGCAGGACGCCATCGCGGATGATACGCATCGCTTCCTCGTCCTTCAACGCGCGTTCGAGGCCATATCCTACCTCGATACGCACCTTATGCTCTTTGGGCGCCACTATCAGTAGCGCACCGTCGTTGATGCCCTTACGGCCGATGCCCCAGGTTCTACCCAGGGTTACGCCATAATCCTCTATCGTATGGCCCCCGAGGCTCGGTACCGTCACGACGACGAATTGATGCCCGGTCTGTTGCTCCAGTCGGGCGGATTGGGTCGTGATCGCAGTGGCATCGGCCGCGGGCAGGAGACGTGCAGCATCGACCACTCGCCCCGTCAACGCCGGGAAATCATATCCCGGCGGCGACGCGGGCGATGTGCTTGCTGCAGTGCCCTGGCATGCGGCCAAGGCAAGCAGCGAAGGCAACAAGCGGATCAGAAGCCGTTACCGAAGTTCACCGTCGGGGCATTCTCCGCGCCCGGCGTGGTCGCCTGGTACGGCACCTTGGGCTTGGCACCATAGAAGACCTTGGCGCCGATCGCATCGGGGAAGGTGCGGATCGTCGTGTTATAGCTCTGCACCGCGGTGTTATAGTCGCGGATCGCGATCGTCACGCGGTTCTCTGTGCCTTCCAGCTGGCTCATCAGCGTCTGGAAGTTGGTCTGGCTCTTCACGTCGGGATAGGCTTCGACGGTCGCCAGCAAGCGGCTGAGCGAGCCGTTCAATTGCCCCTGTGCCGCCTGATATTGCGCCATCTTGGCGGGATCGCTGAGATCGCCGGCATTCACCGTCACAGACGTCGCCTTGGCGCGCGCATTGATCACGTCGGTCAGCACCTTGTCCTCGCCCTGTACCGAAGCCTTCACGGTGGCGACGAGATTGGGGA
>Ga0153956_1002724_pt1 | contig 12464 bp, 9 predicted proteins | sample TSFL040MetaG_FD_104704 | JGI IMG/M metagenome (GOLD analysis project Ga0153956, IMG submission 104704) | Attine ant fungus gardens microbial communities from Florida, USA - TSFL040 MetaG | ecosystem: Host-associated > Fungi > Mycelium > Unclassified | place: USA: Florida, Wekiwa Springs...
CTGCCCCAGAACCTGTTTGCCAGCAGCTTCAGCACGTCCGGCTTCATCAACGGGTTTGGCGAAGCGGACCGGCTTCCGGCGCGAATCCCGCAGTTCGACGCCTATGCCGTCTTGAATTACCTGCAGGGGCTGGGCGATCCCCAGGCCGCGCCGATAGCCGGCTACAATACCGGCTGCTGCAGTCCCGGCTATACCGGCGTTTACACCCTTTCAAATGCGTTGAGCAGCTATTCCCAGGTGGTGGAGAACACCAATGCCGGCTATCTGAACCTGGCCGGCGAATGGAAGATGGGCGGCCTGCCGTTCCGGCTGAATGCGGGCCTGCGCGCCGAATATACCGAGGTGGAAACGGCCGGCATCGGTCAACAGCCGGTATCGCTCACGGTGCAGGCATCCGATCATACCGCCATGGCGGTGGGTTTCGGACCAGCGTCGGTGATGACCGCCGTCAACAGGTACAGCAACCTGTTGCCCAATCTCGATCTGGCCGTTCAGTTCGAGGATGACTTGGAACTGCGCTTCAATGCCTCGCGGACCCTGACGCGCCCGGCGCTGAACCAGATCAGTCCTGTGCTGACGGTCCAGGCGACCCAGCGCACCGACGCCCTGGTTGCGACGGGCGGAAACCCGAACCTGCTTCCCTATGTTTCCGACAATCTGGACTTGAGCGCGGCCTGGTACTACCAGCCGAACTCCTACGTTACCGCCGGCGTCTTCAACAAGAGGGTGACGAACTTCATCATCGCGGGCCAAACGCAGCAGACACTGAACGACGTCATCGACCCCACGACGGGAAAGCCGGGGCTTTTCAGCGTTTCGATCAATATCAATGGCCCGACGGCGAATGTCTATGGCGCGGAATTCGCGGTTCAGCATGTCTTTGACGATACCGGCTTCGGCGTCCAGGCCAACGCCACCCTGGTGGATACCAACAAGCCCTATGACCCGCACAATCTTTCCGTCAGCGGCTTCGCCGTCACCGGCCTGGCGGATTCGGCAAACCTGATCGCGTTCTACGACAAGAACGGCTTCCAGATCCGCGCGGCGCTCAATTGGCGCGACAAGTATCTGGATCATTTCGGCCAGCGGCAGAACAACTCGCTCTTCGGGGCGGAGCCGACCTTCGTCAATGTCAGCACCCAGATAGACGTGAGCACGAGCTACGCCATCACCCGGGAGATCGGGGTCTATTTCTCGGCGCTAAACCTCAACGACGCGACCTTTTCCACCCATGGCCGTTTTCCGGAACAGCTTCTCGATGTCGTGGATTATGGCCGGCGACTGACGTTCGGATTTCGTTTCAAATACTGAACCCCGCCGGCCAGGCCGGTCTGCCATCTTGAGATAAATCGAGTTTGGCCGGCCCCTACACTGGCATACGTCGTTTTGTGTATTGGCGTCCGGCCATTGCGGTTTCCTCGGCGCACTCGATCACCATGGCGCCCAGCCTGATGGAATCCACCACCGTTTCGGGGATCGCGGTGTCGAGCAGGCGCACGCCGCTGGCCTTGCAGGCCGCCGCCACGCGGACACGCGCGGCATTGACGTTGGGCGCGATGCTGGCGGGCACGCTGAACGCGGTGGCGCGCGGCACCGGCGGATCGGGGAAGAAGGACAGGCCGTTCAGCGACATCGCCATGTCGCCCGGGCCCCATTCGGCGAATGCGATCCCCGGCACCGCGAAGGTCTTTTCGACATTCTCCAGCGCCCATTTGTCTTCGATCTTCAGGCCCAGCATCAGTTCGCCCTGCGGGTTCATCGGCCACAGATCGGCCAGCCGCACATAGCGGTTGGGATTGACGCCCCAGATGCGCGCCGCGAAGCCCTGGCTGCCCGAGCCGCGCAGCCCCTCGCCTTCATACGGCAGGTCGGCGAGATATTTCCTGGCTGGCGCCGGATAGGGAAAGGGATAACGCATCGCCTGAACTGCCGCCGCCACCGCCTTGGGGTCGCGGGCATGACAGACATCCACGCCCATCACGCCACAGGCGAGGATCTGCGCCACTATCCAGCTGTTGTTCTCCATATAGTCCTTGCCATAGCCGGTCACCGGCATGGGGCAGAAGGTGGCGGGCATGCGGTGGCCGCTGCGCGTCGGTCCGCCATCCACCAGCCCGCGCATGAAGTTGCGCACATCGGCCAGGTCGAAGCAGGCATGCTCCAGGTCGATGCAGATGCAGTCGGCCCAGGTCTGGGCCATCTTCTTGCCCTGCTCATAGCCGTCGCCCGCGCCGCTCGGCCCCCAGGAGACGTAGTACATGGGCTGGCCGTCTTCCCACAGTTCGATCGCCTTGTTGAGGCGGCGCGGCTTGTAGGCGGGGTCCACCGTCGAAGGCTGCTTGCCCGACCAGGCCCAGCGCGGCCGGCCTTGCGCCGCGGCCTCGGTGGCGAGGGCCGCGCCGGCCGCCGCGCCCCCAAACAGAAAATCGCGCTTCTTCACGTCCATGTCATTTTCCAAAAAGAGGCCGCCCGGAGGATACCGGGCGGCCAGTCGCTGTTTCAAGGACTAGAAGGTCTTGCGCACGCCAATCGACGTCACGCGGCCGATGGGGTTAGACACAAACGCATTGTAGCCGTTGGCGCCGAGATTGATGCCGCCATTGTTGCCGTTCACGAACGGCGGATCGGTGTCGAAAAGGTTCTTCACGTCGACATAGACCTGCATGCCATCGCCCCAGCCGCCCTGGAAGTTATAGGCGCCGTGGAAATCGAAGGTGGTGTTGGAATGAACTTTATCGCCGCCGCTGGCATAGTTGCCGTTGGAGTCGAAACTCAGCGCCGTCACCGCCGTGTTGCCGATATAGCGATAGCCGCCGGTATAGTTGATGAAGCCGCTCAGTTCCAGGTTGTCGAGCGACCAGCCCAGCGACAGGCGGTTCTGCATCTGGATCGAGGGGAAGGTCACGTTCAGCCCGGACGTGTTCAGGACGCTGAAGCTGGGGCCGCCGCCGGCGTTCTGGTCGAACCGGGTGAATTCGGTCAGGCCGTCGGCGATGCTGAAATGGCCGTAATCGGTATCGGACTCGTATTGCGCCTGCAGGTCGATGCCCTGGATGTTCAGGTAAATGACGTTGGCTTCGTCATGATTGAACAGGAAATATACCGTCGAGGGGATGGTGCCGTTGAAAATGGCGCCGTTGGGCACGCGGGTGAAGGCATCGATCTGCGATTGGGTGCAGCCGGTCGGGCATAGCGTCAATTGATGCTGCAGCGCCGCCGTCGAGGTGATCAGGCCGATCGTCGGAGTGGTCACGCCGCCTTTGAAGGCGTTGTTGAACAGCGTGATGTTGGAAGTGAAGCCCGGCAGGAAGTCGGGCGCCAGGTCCATGCCCACCGACCAGCCATTGCCGGTCTGCGGCTTGATGTTCGACAGGCCGCCGCCGAACTGGCGGTTGAGACCCTGCACGTTGGAACCCAGGGTGCACGACACCGTCGCGCCCGCGCAACCGGGCATCTGGGTGACGTTGGGATAACCCGCCACCGGAACGGTGATGCCGCCATTGGTGACCGACGCGCCGCCGCCATACATGTAGCCCAGCGCGGGATCGCCGATCACCCCCATCGGCGGGGCGACGAAGGAGGTGGAATAGTTGGCGCGCAGCTTCAGGCCCGATGTCACCTCCCAGTTCATCGCGTATTTCGGATTGAAGGTGGAGCCGACATCGGTGTAGTCGTCGTAGCGCGCCGATACGTCGATATCGAGTTTGTTGATCAGCGGAAAGTTCATTTCGGGCGAAATCACCGGAACCGCGAACTCCGCATAGCCCGAATACACCACGCGCTTGTAGCGGAAGGTCAGGTCGCTCAGGCCGCGGAAGGTCGGGCCGGTGCCCTGCTGGCTGATCAGGTCGTGAATCAGGTGGTAATTCACGATTTCTCCGCCGAACGCCGCCTTGACCGGGCCTGCCGGCATGTCGAACAGCGGACCGTTTATGTCCAGCTTCATCTGGTTGTGCGTGTTGACATCGACATTCTGGGTCTTGCCGCGATAGAGGTTCTGCAACGCGGCGGCCGAAGTCCGATTGGTGCTGCCGACCGGATTCCACACATCCAGGGAATTGGCCGCGGTCAGCGGCGTATTCAGCGAGATCGTATTCTGGCCCGACACATCGGTGGTGGTGGTGCTGCCGTTGGCTTGCGCGGTGCCGTTCAATTCCAGCAGGGCGCAGGACGAGCAGAAGCCGTTGATCGTCGCCAATGAACTCTGGTCCCAGCCTAGCGCGTCGCTGAACTTGGCTTCCCAGTTCTCGCTGAGCTGATAGCTCGCCAGGAACTGGGCATACATCGCGTCTTCCTCGGCCTCGGTATGGCCGAAGTCCGTGCCGTTGGGCCCGTTGCCCATCAGAGCCACCCAGTTGATGGACTCGGTATTGGCGGTGGGGAACCCGGCGGGCGCCTGGAAGAAGGGATTGATCTGGCCGCCCTTGCCCGAGCCGGGGCCATAGACGGTGACGCTGGACAGCGAACCCGGACCGAGGTTGCGGTAACTCTTGAGGATATTGCCGTCGATCATCACCGAGGTCGTGAGCCTGCTGCCGAAATTCTGGTTGATCTTCATCAGCACATTCTCGCGAACCGACGCGGGCAGGTCGTCGCCATAGATGCTGGTGTTGCAATTATAGTTGGGCCGCGAATTGGCCACGGTCGAGGTGGCGCCGGGCGACAGGAAGATGCCCGAAGGGGCGCCGGCGGGCCCGGTGACCGAAAAAGCGGCCGTCGGACAGCCGAACACCCGGCCGATATTGCTGCCGCCTATCGAGGTGTAGTCTCCCATCGACACGAAGCCGCGCGCATTATTGGCCAACGCGCTCTGATAGGTGTAGTTCGCCGCCACCATGACATTGCCGTCGGCCCAGTGGGTGCCGAACAGCGCGCCGAATGTGTTGGTCGAATACTGGTCCCCGAAGCCCGCCTGGGCCTGAAGCTGCAAGCCGTCATATTCCTTGCGGGTGATGAAGTTGATCACGCCCGCGACCGCGTCGGAACCGTAGATCGACGATGCCCCGTCGGCCAGGACCTCCACCCGCTGGATGGCGATGGTGGGTATGATGTTGGGGTCGGTCTCGACATACCCCTGGGTGCCGCCGCCCGGCAGACGCAACCCGTCAAGGATCACAAGAGTGGAATTGGAAGCGCTGCCCGCGAGCTGGTGAATCTGCGGCGCATAGAAGGAATAGACGCTTTCGCCCTGCGGCGCGGCGTTGGCGGTGGAAATGGACGTCACCGTCTGCAGCAATTGCTGCACGTTGACGGCGCCGGTGGCTTCGATGGCTTTCTGGTCGACGGTGACGACGTTGGAGCCGACAGGCGCGACGCCGCGGATGCTTGTGCCGGTGACGGTCACCTGCTCGACGCCGGCGTCGCCGGGCGAACTGTTGGCGCTGCTGCCGACCGGCTGGGCGTATGCGCTGCCATAGGCGGCAATGGAAACGAGGGCCGCGGCGGAGCCGCCCAGCATGAGCTTCTGAAACAGATTATCCATGTTTTCTCCCCTGGTGCGCCCTTTTTGCCGCTTGTGCGGTCCGGGCTTATCGTGATGCACAATGCGATCCTATACGGTATATGATCGTCAAGTGTGGGCGGTGCGGCGTGTGCAGGTGCGAAAAGCCGTTGCAGGAACAACGCGAAAACAGCGTATCGCGTGATGAATCCGGTCAGGTGCACAGCATCAAACGCGTCGCCGCGCGTGGAATCCCGTGCGCAGATTTGTGTATGTGTTCTTGTTGGCTTGAGCGCTCGATACGGAATGCGACAACTGCAAAACTCGTATACAGATTTCTAGCGCGCACTTAATCCGCGACGCGCTCACCTTTGATAACGCTCAAAGAATTAGAATAGTGTCGCGTCCCGGAGCACAGATGATATTTCACAGCCATGCCGGATTTCCCCGCAACAGCGTCTCTGCTGCAGCAAGCCGTCAGCCGCCATCGCGCCGGTGCGCTGCCGGAGGCCGAGTCGCTCTATCGCCAAGTGCTGGCGCTGGACTCGTGCCAGCTTGATGCGACGCACAATCTCGGCGCGGTGCTGGCGCAGCAGGGAAAATTGCCCGATGCCCTGCCTTTCCTTCTGCGCGCGCTCGACCTGGAAGCGGGACGCCCGAAATACTGGTCCGTGTGCATTGACGCGCTGGTCGCGGCCGGACGCCTGGACCAGGCGGTGGAGGTCTATCGCCGCCTGATCGCGCTCCAGCCGCGCCTTGCGGCCGCGCATCTCAACCTGGGCCTGCTGCTGCTGCGGCTGGACCGGCGTGCGGAGGCCGCCGGTTGTTTCCGTGCCGCGCTGAACCTCGATCCCACGCTGGCAACGGCACACAACAACCTGGGCAATCTTGCGAAACTGGAAGGCAGGCTGGAAGAAGCTGCCGAAAGTTACCGCGCCGCGGCCGCAGCCAATCCCGCCATGGCGGAAGCGCACGACAATCTGGGTGTGTTGCTGGAACAGGCGGGCGAGTTGGAAGCGGCCGAAAACCGATTCCGTCATGTGATCGCACTGGCGCCGAACTATCCGGCGATCCATCGCAAGCTGGGCGCGGTGCTGTTGGAACGGGGACGTACCGCAGAAGCGCTGGAGGAATTCCTTCGCCATGCCCATGCTGAAACCGGGCCTGCCGACGATAGCGAACACAAACGCCGGCATGACGCGGAGCAGGCGGCGTGGTCGGGCGCGCCCCTGCCCGCCACGCTGACGCTGGACGGCGGCGCAAGGCTGGCAGGCCCGGCCGTGAACGCCATACAGGACCGTGCCGGCATCGCTGCGCAATGGAATGGCAATCCCAGGCTGGCGGTGATTGACGACCTGCTGATGCCGGAAGCGCTGGCGTCCCTGCGAAAGCTCTGCCTGGGATCCAATTTCTGGCGGCGTTCGTTCCCGAACGGCTATCTGGGGGCGCTGCCGGAACACGGCTTCGCCGCGCCGCTGCTGGCCCAGATCGGGGAAGAACTGCCTCATGCATTTCCAGAGATCTTTGGCAACCACCCGCTGCTGCAACTCTGGGCGTTCAAGTATGACAGCGAGCTGACCGGCATCAACCTCCATGCGGATTTCGCGGCGGTAAACGTGAATTTCTGGATCACGCCAGACGACGCCAATCTCGATCCTGACCATGGTGGACTGGTGGTGTGGGACAAGGAAGCGCCGCTGGAATGGGATTTTGCACGCTACAACACCGACGAACAGACGATGCGCGATTTCCTGGCGACGTCGGGCGCCAAGCCGGTCACAGTGCCCTATCGCGCCAACCGCGCAGTGATCTTCGATTCCGATCTGTTCCACGAAACTGACCGGTTCAGGTTCCGGCCCGGCTATGAGAACCGCCGCATCAACGTTACCTATCTTTATGGCTGGCGTGCCAAAGGCACCCGCGTCTAGGATCGCACGAAGGAAACCATGCTGGTCCATCTGAAGGGCATATTGACTGCGGAGCAGGTCGCGGCCTGCCGTGTCGCATTGGGCGGCGCACGCTGGTTGGATGGCCGGGTCAGCGCAGGCCCCGCCGCTGCGGGCGTCAAGCACAATACCGAAGCCGACCTGACAGATGCCACTGTGCGCCAGTGGAGCGAGACGATCCGCCTGGCGCTGGGCGCGCATCCCGGCTTCATGGCGTCTGCCCTCCCGGCGCGCATCTGTCCGCCCTCCTTCAACCGCTACAGCGGCGGCCAGACCTATGGCGAGCACAACGACTCGGCGCTGCTGGAATTCGGCGGCACCTGGGTGCGCAACGACCTGGCGGCGACCCTGTTCCTCAGCCCGCCCGAGGAATATGACGGCGGCGAACTGCTGATCCACGACACGTTCGGTCCGCAATCGGTGAAGCTGCCGGCCGGCGACATAGTGCTGTATCCCGCCTCCAGCCAGCACGAGGTCCGGCCGGTGACGCGCGGCACGCGCATCGCCTCATATTTTTGGATACAGAGCCTGGTGCGCGACGACACCCATCGCCGCCTGCTGCGGGAACTCGACGCTTCCATCCGGCAGTTGCGCCAAGACAGCCCCGGCACCGCCGCGGCGGTGAATCTGCTCGGGCTTTACCACAATCTGCTGCGCCTGTGGGCCGATACCTGAGTCAAGTGTTGGTAAGCGAGCCTGTCCTTGCGTATGTCCAAGCTGTTGCCTTCAAGCGGAAACATCTCGCGCCAAGGCCCAGCGCCTTGCGGACACCGTCCAGTTCTATCTCGCGGCCGGCAGCGCAAGCCTAAGTGTCCCGCGACCCGGTAATCTACAGGTCGCTTGAACCCAGCATCGGGACTTAATTGGGTTTCGGCTCAACATTGGGCACAGAGCTATTCATTGTGGCATGTACTTTTGTTGTAATGCGCTCAAACCTAATAGTGGCGCTACACGGCATCCTGCCGCTTCGCCGGTTGTATTTAAAAAACGGCGTGGCCATCATATCGGAAAGCCATCTCGGCGCCTGCCGGATAGAATTCTCACTTACGGCACGCTTTGTCGGTACGGCAAGAGATGCTGCCTGCTCCAGATGGCAGGGACAGGAAGGAGCCCGGTAGCGACGCGGGTTGCCGAATAGGCAGGAGATTGAGATATGGCATTCCGCGATCCTGGCCGTAGCGGCTCCGCAGTGACATGCCGCTTGGCCGCCGTGTTGCTCGCCTTTTTTCTTTTGGCGGCCGGATCCGGGGCTGCCGCCGACAAAGAGTCCCCCTCCGTCGCGCTGGGCGAGCTTTATCGCGCTGTTGAGCTGACAGACCTGTTTGCCGATCAAAAGACCTTCGCGGATGCAATTCCCAAACTGCCACCGGCGGAAATCCGCCTCGCTTACGAAAGACAGAAGCAGCAGCCCGGCTTTTCCTTAAAAGGATTCATCGCCCGGTATTTTGTGCTACCGGAGCGTAAATCCGTGGCCCTGGATGGCCAGACGGCCAAAAACATCAATGCGTATATCGCCGCCGGCTGGACATTGCGGCAACGGCCGCCAGACCGGGGCGAAATCCATTCCTCGCTGCTGCCGTTTTCCCATCCTTATGTGGTGCCGGGCGGCCGCTTCCGCGAAGTCTACTATTGGGATAGCTATTTCACCATGCTCGGCTTAGAACAGGGTGGCCGCCACGCTTTGGTGCGCGACATGCTGGCCAACTTCGCCACGCTTATCGAGCATTACGGCCACATCCCCAATGGCAATCGCTCTTATTATCTGAGCCGCTCCCAACCGCCCTTTTTCGCCGCGATGATCGAGCTTGCCGCCAAGCTCATGGCGGAATATCCGGCACAGACGGCAGCTGCGATTCAGACGGCGCCCTGAAACCACGCAGCCCGGGCATGGCCGCTAGAAATTCGCCTTGCAACCGATGCCGGACGGAATTTGCAGCCCCGGATTGGGCAGGCGCACGCGCACCCGGAAGGTCTGGCTGCTGGCGTCGATCACCTTGTCCACGATCGCCACCTTGCCGTCGCGGCTGCTTCCCACGGGCGGGCCCAGCGCGATGCTGGCGGCCATGCCGGGCTTGATCTTGCCATAGGCGGCGACCCGGAAGACCAGTTCGACATAAAGGGGATCGAGACTGGCCAGTTCGAACACCGCGTCGGTGCCGACATACTGGCCCGGCTCGACCTTGCGGGAGACGACGATGCCGTCGATGGGGCTGACGGTGGCTTTCTGGCTGACGGTACGGCGCGCGACTTCATATTCCTGTTGCGCCACAGCGGAGTCGGTTTCCAACTGGTCCCGTTCCATGTCCGATAGCAGACGTTTCTGGATCACGTCCCTGTTGCGGTCCAGCTTGCGCTTCGCCAGGCCCGCCTTGGTCCTGGCAAGGTCGACCTCGGCATTCTCCACATCGGCGATCAGTTTCAGCAGCGGCTCGCCCTTGCGCACCTGCTCGCCGCGCTCCACCAGCACCGCGCGCACGATGCCGGGCACCGCGCTGGACAGGTTGATCTGCTGGCTGGGCAGGACCACGCAACTGACCTGGGCATCGCCGATGCCGTCGGCCCAGGCCGGGGCAAAGGCCGCCGCAGAGGCGAAAGCCAGCATGGCGCCCAGCAGGGCGGCGGGAGCAGGAAAGCGTTTCATGGCGCCGCCTTGATGCCGGGCGGCCGCGCGGGGTTCAACATGCCCGGTCATGCGATAGACCCTTTTTGTTTCAATGTATTAATTAACCCTTCGGCGAGGTCGGCCAAGGGCGCCGTCCCATCCAGCCTGAGGTCGGCGGCGGGAGCCACCGCCTCGGCCTGGGCCGCCAGCACCGCGCGCGTCAGGGCCAGATATTCGTCCAGGTGGCGGACCAGCCAGTCGCGCGGCCGCTGGAACGCCTCGTTCTCCCAGATCAGTATGTTGCGGGCCAGCGCCACGTCCGGGGGCGTGTCCAACCAGACCAGCAGGTCCACCATCGCCGCCGTGGGCGGATGGGTGCGGCCCAGCGGCATCTCGAACAGGATCAGCGGCGCGGGATCGACGCGGCGGCCCGACAGCGGCTCCAGCACCGGCCGGCCCGCACGCAGCGCCGCCAGCGCCTCGGCCAGGCCTGGAATGTCGAAGCGGTCGAACCGCGCCCCCGCCTTCAGCCACCGCGCCAGTTCGATGCTGGACAGGCGCGCGGCCAGCGCGGTCTTGCCACTGCCGGGGATTCCGGCGATGGCGATCACGGGTTTGGGCGTTGGGACGCTCATGCCGCCTGCCCCGGTGATTGAACCGAGCGCGGCGGGCCGCCATACTCGCCTGCCTTCCAGCCACCATCCCAATGACCGATCCTGGTCCGATGACCGATCCCGGAAAGCCGTTCCGCGCTGTCGCGCCTTATCTCGGCGATTTCCTCGCCGCCCGGATGCTGGCGACGGCGCTGGATGGGGGTGATCGACGCCCTGCCCGCCACGCGCGAGAGTCTGGCCCGGCGCTTCGCCCTGGCGCCGCGCGGACTGGAACTGATGCTGGCGCTGCTGGGACGGAGCGGCGTGCTGGCCGAGCGGGATGGCGCGGTCGTGCTGACGGATGCTTTCCGCACGTCGCTGGCCTGGCGCGACCTGATCGAGCTGCGGCTCGCCTTCGCCGATCTGGTGCTCCCCGACGTGGCGACGCTGCTGCGCCCCTTCATCCAGGACAGCGGGAAATTCCTCGCCCGGTCGGCGGTGTTCGACCTGTTCCGCTATGACCGCGCCGGAACGCTCAGCCCGGAGGACATCGACGCGACGCGGCGCTGGGTGCGGCTCACCACCGGACTCACCCGTTATGAGAGTGCGGGCCTTCTGGCGCTGCATGCCTTCGCGCCCGGCGCGCATGTTCTGGACATCGGCGGCAACAGCGGCGAGATGGCGCGCGCGCTGTGCGCCGCCCATCCCGGCGTCCATGCCACCGTGTTCGACCTGCCCGCGGTCTGCGAACTGGGGCGCGCGCACCTGAAGGACATGCCGGAGGCCGCGCGCATCCGCTTCGCCGCGGGCGACATGCGCCGCGATGCGCTGCCCGGCGGCATGGATGCGGCGATCTGAAATCGGTGTTGCATGACTGGCCGGACGAGGCCGCCTGCTCGATGCGGCGGTGGCGGCGCTCAAGCCGGACGGACAGATCGTGATCTTCGAGCGCCTGCCCTTCGACCTGTCCCAGCCGCTGGGTTATGCCGACATCGCCATCCTGATGTTCCTGCACCATTTGCGAGGACCCGCCCTCTACCGCGCCCATCTGGAAAAGCGCGGCCTGGCGATCACGGCCGAGGCCCGGATCACCCTGGACATGCCCTTCTTCCTGCTGGCGACGCGAAAGCCTTAGTTCGTTTCTGGCCGCGCTTCCGGACGGAAAACCGCCACCGACCCCCTGGAACCGTTCTAGGCATAGCGCCCCGCGAAGGAAAGCGTATCCATCTCCTGTTCGTCGGCCTTGAGCAATTCGCCCCGCCGCGCCGCGAACAGCCGCCCGGCGCGTTTTTGCTGAAGCCGCATCAGCGCGACGGCCAGGCGCGTGCGCGCGGACCCTTCCGGCAGGCACGCCGGGACCGCGGCGGCGCGCGGAACATGGTTGCACAGAATATGATCCTCCAGCGAGGCGACGATCTCGGCCTCGCCGCTGTCCTGGCGGGCATTGAGCACCTGATGCGCCAGTCCCGCGCGCGTCAGCACCGCGCTCAGGGCTTCCGACGCGCCCACGGTGCGGGTGCCGATCAGCACAGGCTGGCCTGCCGCATGGCGCGCGGCGACGCGCCCGGCCACCCGCACCCATTTTTGCGCGACGGTCTCCACCACCTGCGCGCCCCGGTTCTCCAGCCGGGTGGGACGATGGGTCGGGATGCAGGTCACCGAAAGGTCATAGGCCGACCATAACTCGCCCGCCACCTCGCTTGCGGCGCCGGTCATGCCGCCCAGATGGTGATATTGGCGGAAGAAGCGCTGAAAGCTCAGCCGCGACAAGGTCTCGTTGGGATGGGTGAGCGGCGCACCTTCCTTGATCTCGATCAGTTGGTGCAGGCCCTGTTCCCATGTCCGGTCGGGCATGGGCCGGCCGGTATTCTCGTCGATGATGA
>Ga0153956_1002725_pt1 | contig 12464 bp, 12 predicted proteins | sample TSFL040MetaG_FD_104704 | JGI IMG/M metagenome (GOLD analysis project Ga0153956, IMG submission 104704) | Attine ant fungus gardens microbial communities from Florida, USA - TSFL040 MetaG | ecosystem: Host-associated > Fungi > Mycelium > Unclassified | place: USA: Florida, Wekiwa Springs...
CACCGACAGCCGGCACACCATCGGAATATTTGACAATGCCTTTCACCTCGACCGAAGGCTTTCTCGCGAACATCCTCAGTGATAATCCGGTTACAGGCTTTCCCATCTCAACATTGATGATCGCCGCCCGCTCTCTCGACCTCACGCCCGGATAATAAACGGTGTCATAATTGGCGTTACTGAACTGGAATGCCTCTTTAACATTCGCCGCAAGTACATATTGCCCGGCCGGCAGCGCATCGATCTCAAACTCGCCATTCGGGTTGGTTCTGTCGTCCAAAATTCCAATGTCATACCGTGACATCTGCCGATCTACCGCAATAACGCTCACGCGAATGTCGCCCATCGGACGCCCATCTGCTGATAACAGCCGCCCGCTAATGAGCGTATCGGCCTCGATCATAAGCGGTATCTCAAGCTGCTTACCATCTTCGAGAGTAAACTCCTCTTCATTGACCTTCCAGCCCTTAGGGACCCTCGCCCGTAATGCATAAGTGCCGGCCGTCAAGTCAAAAAATTCATAACCGCCGTCCGATGCGGTCTTGGCAGAAAAAGCTTCGGCTTTCGACTTAAGATCTATCTCAATGCCGTCAATTGATGGAAATGCCGTGCTGCCGGCTTGGCTGCCCCAAATGTCGGGCCTGATGCGTCCGGATACCCTTGTCCTGCCGCGATATTTTTCGACATTTTCCAGATATTCGAGATCAAGCCCGGCATTTTCTAATTTCGTGATGCGGTCGCAGATCGTCTGGCTGAATATCGGCTGAGTTGTCGCCGGATCCGAACTCTCCGGTTTTGGGAGAAAGTAAAGATACTCTTGTCCGACATTACTTTTATCGAACAGACGATCGCAACGCCCCGGGTGCGGCTGAATAATGATCTCATCACCCTGTTTTACATTCCCTTTAAAAACGCGCTCAACGATCAATTTTGTGGTCGGCGTCACATCTTTTTTATCCGCCGATCTTGCCGTAATATATCCATCGACCGAAGTGACCCGAGCTGTCATCACGATCTCTGCATTATCGAGAGACTCGGCCACTGGCGGCATCGCTCTGCATTCACACGCATCGGCCTCAACATAAAAGACCATGAACATCCCCGCCAAAAGCACTAAATGCATTACAATGTTCGTCTTTTTCATACGCCGAAATCCTATTTATCTTCTATGAGTGATCCTGCCCCTAACCTTGATCCGTTTACAACATTTATACATCATCAACAACCATACAAATCTAACTCTATCTCCTGAATGTCGGCTTTATGCATTAAGAATAGTTAAATGATGGAGATCCTTGCGTATTGCTCGCAGATGCTTCAATTTTGCATTTATATTTCCGGATCATTTCTTTTACATATAACGAGATCTTTGTCCGAACAGGCATATCTGCCGTATTATCGAGCTTATCGATCTCAAATTATATATATACAACGTCCGTAATTGACGGAACTTGCATTACAGAGCGTTAAAATCTCATGAATTCTCTCGATCTCATTCGCGAACAGTTTCGATTTAACGACTGGGCCAATCGCCGAATGATCGTCGCGCTAAAGGATGTGAGTGACGCGTGTCCCGCTCGTGCCCGCAGCATACTCGCCCATTTGCTTGCCACCGAGCAGGAATATTTTGAGCATCTCTACGGCAAAGATTCGACAGGCGTTGATCTTTGGCCTGATCTGACACTCGAACAATGCGGCTCGCTTGCTCGTTCTGCTTCCGAACGATACGAAAAGCTGCTGCGCGGCTTTACCGAAGACGGTCTCGACATCACCGTTAAATATCGGACGACCGAGGGCATTCCCCATCAGAACACATTTCGTGAGATACTTACGCACGTCGTGACACATTCGGCGATACATCGCGGCAATATTACTATATTGCTGCGTGATTCGGGTTTTACCCCGCCGTCAGCCGACTACATTATTTATTTGCGCGAGACAAAATACGTTTGAATCAGGAACCGGAACAATACAGCTTTGATTTTTTTCGCGAAACGCCGGAGATCGTCCGCGAAAGCTCCGATGAACTAAAGGTTAAGATCGGTGATTTTGCAGGCCCGCTCGACCTTTTGCTCTTTCTTATCCGTCAGGAACAGGCAAATATCTTTGACATTCCCATCGCCCGCATTACGGCAAAATATCTAGAATATATTCAGCTGATGAAGCGGTACGACATCTCTGTCGCCGCCGACTTTCTGGTCATGGCCGCGACACTGATCGAGATCAAGTCACGAATGCTGCTGCCTCGCGACCCCAAAGCCGTTGAGGAAGAGGAGTTTGACGATCCGCGAAAAGAACTCGTTGACCGCCTGCTCGAATACGAAAAATTTAAGACCGCCGCGGGTATGCTCCACGAGCGTTCTACTGTCGAGGAGGCTATCTTTACACGCGGCCCGATCGAGTCTGATGCCAATAACGCCGAGATCTCGGCCACTGTATTTGACCTTTTGACCGTCTTTCAAAAGATCGTCAGCCGTCACGCCGACGAGGTTAAGATGGAGATCGAACGCGAAGAGATATCTCTCGCGGATATGATCAAGGCGATACATAAACGTCTCGACCGGTTCGGCGAGGTTAATGTACTTTCTTTTTTCGAAGAGATACGGACAAAACGCGAACTCGTCACCGCCTTTGTCGCCGTACTCGAGATCGTCAGGACCGAGGGCGTTAAACTTTTACAGAATGCGACATTCGGCGATATCATCTTAAAAAAGGCACAAGGAAATGCTTCATCTATGGAGCTGCCCGCGACCGTCTGATGCGGCCGACATTATCCTGATCGCAAAACGTATTTACCCATTGGAATGGAAGAAATCGAACAAAAACCTGTCCGCTCTACCACTGAACTCGTCGCCGCCGTCGAAGCTCTCGTCTTTGTCGCTGAAGAACCGGTAACGGCAAAACTGCTCGCTGAGGTTCTGGATGAAGAAAAAGACGCGATCGCCGCCGCCATTGACAATCTTCAGAGCGAATACGCCGACCGCGACAGCGGCCTGCAGATCCGCGAGGTCGCCGGCGGCTATCAGATCGCAACACGCACCGAACTGCATGAGGAAGTACGCAAATTCCTCAAAACACGGCCATCGGCAAAGCTGTCGCTCGCTTCGCTCGAGACCCTCGCGGTGATCGCATACAAACAGCCCGTAACCGTGCCCGAGATACTCGACATTCGCGGCGTACAATCCGCATCGGCAATTAAAACACTGCTCGACAAACGCCTGATCGTCGCAAAAGGCCGTAAAGAGACGGTCGGCAAACCGATCCAGTATGGAACCTCAAAAGATTTTTTGATGCAGTTCGGCCTCAAGGATCTTTCAGAACTGCCGAACATTGAGGATTTCGAAGATTTTGCCGGTTCATCCGTCGAACTTACCGAACCCGAAACTCCTCACTCTGGCGACGAAACTGATGACGCTCTCGAATTAGCGATCATCGAAGGTGCGTCGGACACAGATGACGATACTTTAACCGCAGATCAGGAATAATGCTTGAAAGACTTCAAAAGATCATTGCTCAGGCCGGCGTCGCTTCGCGCCGTGCCGCCGAACGTCTGATACTCGATGGCGAGGTATCGGTGAATGGGCGCACCATTACCGAACTTGGCTCAAAAGCCGATATCGACACGGACCACATAAAAGTTCGCGGCAAACTTATTAACAGTAAGGCCGCCTCGCGTAAGAATACGTATATTCTCGTAAATAAACCCAAAGGTTATCTGTCGAGCGCCGCCGATCCCGAGGGACGCAAACTCGTCGTCGATCTCGTTAAAGGTAAAGGTCGTCTGCACCCTGTCGGACGTCTGGACTTTAACTCAGAGGGGCTGATAATCCTCACAAATGACGGTAAATTTACAAACCTTGTCGCTTCTTCAAAAAAGATCGCAAAGGTGTATGAGATAAAGGTCAAGGGCCTGCCGAACAGAAATGCCATCAATAAACTAAGTCGCGGCATTCAGCTCGATGACGGTTTTAAGACCTCACCTGCCGAGATACGCGAGCTTCGCTCGACAGAAAATAACGGATGGTACGAGGTCACTTTATACGAAGGCCACAATCAGCAGATACGCAAGATGTTCGATGCGGTCGGCCATTCCGTAGTTAAACTTAAGCGCGTCGCCATCGGCGGCTTAAAGATCGAAGGCCTTGCCGTTGGCTCATCCAGGGTTCTATCGGATATTGACCTCAAGGCTGTACTTGCTCCGGCGGGCAAACCTCAGCCGCCATCACGAAGATCATATGTCTCGGATCGTAATTGATGCGGCATACATTACTTTCGTCGTACAGTTATACCTTTTCGTTATTCCCGCCGCTGTCTCGATCTGGTACCTGATACGCGAGGTCTTTGTACTCAAGCCGCTGCCCGAAGAAAGAAAAGCCGGCGGATCGCGTCGAAACTCAGCCGATCTGCCTGATCTCGAACCTCTTAACTGCCCGTCGTGCGGTGCGGGCGTACCATTAGACATATTTTCGATGAAGTGCCGTCACTGCGGCACCGAGTTTCCCGTTCCGCCCGAATATGAGGAGATCCGGATCGCACGCTCCGAGACCGCGGTCGATCTCCATCGTGCCGAACGATATTGGCGGGTCGCATCCGTACTTTCTTCAAATTGGGTACTCTCCGCGACACTGATCGCATCTTTGTGGCTGATCGCCTGCCTGATCGTGATCTTCAGTATTAATAACACCGACGAATTGCTACGGTTCAAGGAAGTAGCGTATTCGTACGCCATCCCGATCACAACACAGATAATATGGATCGCAACACTTCTGTTTATTGGAATATCGATAACACTAAAGGTCCGCTCGGCACTTCCCGAGATAAAAAATATCGATGCCGCTGCCTTAGAGGGCAATGCTCAATGCCGTGATTGCGGCGGAGCGATATATTTTCGTGCGGGCGATCTTGCGGCTCTTTGCGGATACTGCGGTGTCTCGACCTATCGGGTAAGTGTTGCGGTAAAGGCTGCGGTCGATGCGGACACGACGGCAAAAGAGTCCTCGGCAATTCTTGTTGAACAGATGTCGCTGTTTCGCGATTCGATCGAAGAATATCTTTCTGTACCGATCCTTGTCATTGCGGTCCCGACAGTTTTGGCGATACTTGCGTGGCTGTTGTTTGTAGGCACCGGCGTATTATTTTCAGCCTTCGTATGGATCATCGCTTATATTATTGTCAACCTCGTCACACATCCTTTGCTGACGCTGTCGGTATTGACGGCGCTTGCCGCCTTATTCTTTTTTCGGAGGTCGATCACTCAACTCATTCGACGTTCGAGCCGATCTAAAGATCAATAACCGGCCCTTGATATGAGCGCCCTATACTCGACCATCAGGCACATATCCTGAACGACCTTTATTCCCGCCCGTGCGAACTGCTCGGCCGCAGCGTCATTTCTCAATCCGAGTTGGATCCACACAGACTTTGGCCGTTTTGCAAGTATCTCATCGACGTGTTTTGCAATGTCATCGCTTCGTCTGAAAACGTTGACCATATCAACGGCACCGTCGATCTCACCTAGAGTTCGGACAACGGGCTTTCCCAAGATCTCTGTAATTTCGGGATAATAGACCGGAACCGGAATGATCTCATACCCAACCGACGCCATAAATTTTGGCACATAATGGGCCGGCTGGATCGAATGCGATCCCGGTTTGATACCGATAACCGCAATGCTCTTTGTCGAACTGAGCAGTTTACGTATATCGTCATCTGCGGTAAGAATATTGTCTTTCCATTCCATCTATTTCAGTGTATGAGATCGGGCGGATGTTAGCTATTGCCGGACGTATCTTTGCCACGACACCGAGATTATGCGATTATAATATTTTATTATAAATATGAATTTCGAACTTTCCGAAGAACAGCAGCAGATCAAATACAGCGTACGCGAATTCGCCGAGAGCGAGATCAAGCCCTATGTTATGGAATGGGACGAAGCACAGCACTTCCCCGTAGAACTGCGGCCGAAATTAGCCGAACTTGGGTTGCTTGGTGTCGTATTCCCCGAGGCATACGGCGGCGCAGGTATGGGCTATGTCGAATATGCGACCATTATCGAAGAATTGGGCCGCGTCTGCGGATCGGTCGGACTGTCGGTCGCCGCTCACAATTCACTTTGTTCGAATCATATCTATATGTTCGGCTCTGAGGAGCAGAAACAAAAATACCTCACACCGCTCGCAAAAGGCGAAAGCTTTGGAGCATGGGGCTTGACCGAGTCACAGGCCGGTTCGGATGCTTCCGGTACTCGAACGACCGCAATTCGCTCAGACGGCGGATGGAAGGTCAACGGATCAAAGAATTTCATCACACACGCTCTGTCATGCGAAACTCTCGTCGCGGTCGCGGTAACCGACAAGGAAAAAGGAAATCGCGGCATCTCGGCTTTTATCTTCGACAGATCGATGGAAGGATTTCGCGGCGACAAGAAAGAGAATAAACTCGGAATGCGAGCCTCTGAAACAGCATCGGTCGTGTTTGAAGATTGCTATGTGCCTGACGAGAACCGTCTCGGTGCCGAGGGCGAAGGCTTTCTGCAGGCTATGCAGATCCTCGATGGCGGCCGTATCTCGATCGCCGCATTATCTGTCGGAATCGCTCAAGGTGCTTATGAAGCTGCGGTCAAATATGCCAAAGAACGACGACAATTCGGCAGTGCGATCGCAGATTTTCAGGCGATACAGTTCAAACTCGCTGACATGGCAACTCAGATCGAGTGCGCGCGCCTGCTGACACTTCAGGCCGCAGCGACAAAGGATGCCAAAAAACCCGTCACTCAGCGATCGGCAATGGCAAAGCTGTACGCATCCGAAACGGCGGTTCGCGTTTCTGAGGAATCGATACAGATACACGGCGGTTACGGTTACACTAAAGATTATCCTGCCGAAAAATACTGGCGCGACTCAAAACTCTGCACCATCGGCGAAGGCACCAGCGAGATCCAACGCGTCGTTATCGCTAAAAATCTGCTGAAAGCATTTTAATTTCTAATGACAAAGAAATTGTTGCATTTATGAAACAGTCCCTGATAAAATGACCTTCTAAATTCAACTTAGGAGAGATTTTATTATGAGTTCAACAGCAGTTGGTTCCGGTCGTTTGGCAGCGGCCTTTTTGGCGGAATTGGATAATGAGGCAAAGATCACCCGAACGGTGCTCGAGCGCGTGCCGGCGGATAAGTTTGACTGGAAACCGCATGAAAAGTCTATGACCTTCGGCCGTCTCGCGACACATATCGCCGAGATGTTCGGGTGGACGAGGGCAACGCTTAAAAGCGATGTCATGGATTTTGCGACAACCGACTACAAGCCTCTCGAACCGACATCAAACGACGAACTTCTCGCTTTTTTTGATGCGCAGATCGCCGATGCAAGAGGCGTTTTGGCCGAGACGTCCGACGAAACCTTTATGACCGACTGGACCTTACGTGACGGCGACCAGGTCTATGTCACAATGCCCAAGGTCGCGGTGATGCGTTCGTTCGTGATGAATCACATCATTCACCACCGCGGCCAACTGTCGGTCTATTTGAGGCTCAACGACATCCCGGTTCCATCAATGTACGGCCCTTCCGCTGATGAGGGTGCGATGTAACCATCCTGCTGACAAATATATACCTGTCATAGAATTTGAAAGGGCGAGACTGCCGGGTCTTGCCTTTTTTCATTGATAAGCTGGCAATGAATGGGCGCGCGTAGATCTCAAGCCGCCGGCAGATCTTTGCTCGATCGATAGAGCGAAAAAGCTGTTAGCGTGACGAGCTTAACGGCCAGTCATTTTGTTTTAAAAAGTAAGCAATGAGAAAATAGACCTTCGATCATTATGAGCGATCTCTCTGAAAAGATATTTGCCGGTGATATACGTTCTGTTGCCCGGGCGATAACAACCGTCGAAAACGGCGGCAGCAGCGCTTCCGACTTGATGAAGGCCGTCTTTCCGCATACCGGAAAGGCGATGGTCATCGGCATCACCGGTGCACCGGGAGCGGGAAAGTCGTCGCTCGTCGATAAACTCGCTCTTCACTATAAAGAAAAAGGCGAAAAGGTCGGCATCGTATGCATTGACCCGTCGTCACCTTTCTCAGGCGGAGCGATACTTGGCGACCGCATCAGAATGTCGCAGCTTGGCCTCGATAAGAACATTTTTATACGTTCGATGGCAACGCGGGGACAGCTTGGCGGCCTTGCACGGGCAACTGTTGATGCTGTAGCGATACTTGATGCTGCGGGCTATAACAAGGTCATTGTCGAGACCGTCGGCGTCGGCCAGGATGAGGTCGAGATCGTCAAAACGGCAGATGTTTCGGTTGTCGTACTTGTTCCGGGTATGGGTGATGATATTCAGGCGATCAAAGCCGGAATAATGGAGATCGGTGATGTTTTTGTTATCAATAAAGCCGATCGCGAAGGCGTCCTGCGCACACGAAAAGAACTCGAAGCCCTGCTCTCGCTCTCGCACCGTCCGGATATGTGGCATCCGCCGATCGTCCCGACCATTGCAACAGAAAATAAAGGAATAGACGATCTCGCATCTGCTCTCGAAAAGTATGTCGGCTACTCGTCTCGTGCCGAGAGTGAGGTCATTTCCGTAAGAAATGAGTCCATAGCCCGCTGGCGTTTGCTCGAATTACTTAGCGAACGCCTGCTCGATGAGCTTATTCAAAAGGACGGTGTCCAAAAACGGCTTGAACAACTTTCTGCCGAGATCGCATCGAAAAAGATCGATCCATATTCGGCCGTAGAAGATATTTTGACCCGAAGCAGCGGCACACAGGACTAAAGAATCAAAGTGTAAGAACCCGTTAAAAGGCGCTCAGCACGGATCAAACGCCAAAATAATCTGAGAACATAAGTATGAAGATCAACCACCTGGGAATTGCCACTAACGGTATCGATGATGCCCTTAAATTTTGGTCGGACGCTCTTGGGCTTGAAAATGTTCATACCGAGATCGTCGAAGATCAAAAGGTACGCGTCGCGATGCTGCCGATAGGTGAGAGCCGCATCGAATTGCTTGAACCTACCGGCGAAGACTCGCCGATCAGTAAATTTCTTGATAAACGCGGCGGCGGCATCCATCATATCGCCGTCGAGGTTGCCGATATCGAGGCATCGCTCGCTCAGTTAAAGTCAAAAGGCATGCGTCTCATTGACGAAAGACCACGCATCGGTGCCGAGGGCCGTCTGGTCGCCTTTGTCCATCCGTCATCGGCAAACGGCGTACTGCTCGAACTGGTTCAAACCAAGTAGCACTCCATTACTCAAATATCAGCCTAAAAGCCCGTTTTCATTAGTTTAAAGCGGGCCTTTCTGTTATGATTTTCGTTTGACATTTACACAGATCCCTTTTATTGAGTTGAGGTTCGTTAATTTTGAGCAATCTAACAAAAGCATTAATTTTGGTGGTCCTGATCATCGGCATCGGAGCCGGACTTGTAGTTTGGAAAAAAGGCCACGCCGGCAGTTCTACTTCTGATGCGTTAAACGTCATCACGCGTCAGGAGATCGAGTCGCTGCTCGCTGATGTGGCCAAGACCAATCCTGCGGCTATGAAGCGTTTCGCTGAGGACCCTGAGATGAAAAAGAATCAGCTCGACAGCTTCAGACAACTTCTCGCTTTTGCCAGCGAAGCTCAGCGTACCGGTCTTGCCGATCAGCCGACCAACAAACAGGAGCTTGACAATATCAAAGCTGAGATCGAGGCCGTCAATTATGACAAAGAGATCAATAAGGACAAAGGCTCGATGCCGCCTTTTGGTTTCATCACCGACGATCAGATCAAGGCTTATTGGGCAGAGGACGGCGACCCGAAAGCTCCAAAAGACGGCGGCCGTTCGCACGCGGATGAATTTCAGGCTTTCCTGGATACAAAGATCGAGATCTTGAAAAAGGGCAATCCGGAAATGGCTAACCGCGAGATATCTGACGATGAAAAGAATCAGGCCAAAGATGTCTTTGCCAAGATCCGTCTCTATCGCCGCGAATATGAGCAAAAAGCTGCTTCGGGCGAACTTACCGAAGAATTTGTAAACAAGGTCAAACTACAGAACAAACTACAGCAGGCACAGTTCCTTGCACGTGTATATTCAGAGCAGATCGCCGATCAGATGAAGGTCACTGACGATGAGATCAACAACTATATTGCCGAACATACCGAGTTAGATCCTAAAGAAAAACGTGCCAAGGCTCAAGAGATCCTCGACCGTATCAACAAGGGCGAAGATTTTGCAAAACTCGCCGACGAGCTGAGCGAGGATCCGGGCACTAAAGGCAAAGGCGGACTGTACGAAAATGTTCCTAAAGGCCAGATGGTCGCCCCCTTTGAGGCGGCGGCACTTGCTCTCGAACCGGGTCAGGTATCATCCGCACCGGTCGAAACAGACTTTGGATTCCATATCATCAAGTTGGAACGCAAACTCGGCCCAAGCCCGAAAAAAGATGATAAATCAGGAGCTCCGGCAGGCGATACTTATGACGTTCGCCACATCCTGATCTCGACAAATTACACTGATCCCGACAAACCGAATTCCCGTCCGATGCCGATCAAAGAATATGTTCGCGGCAAACTGGAAGAGGCTAAGGAAAAAGATCTGATCGATAAACTTGTCGCTCAGAACAACGTTTCGGTCCCTGATGATTTCACCATCCCGACGCCGTCGGATGAGGATATTCAGAAGATGCAGCAGCAACAGCTTAAACAGATGCAGATGCAGCCCGGCGGCCCCGGAGCACCGGACGCACCTGATGCAAAAGCAAAACCGGGCGACAAAAAATCGGCTCCCGCACCCGCGGCAAAGCCTGAGCCTAAGAAAAAGTAACCTGATGGAATTTGGCGATCACCGGATCCATATAATTCCGGATACGGAATTTAAACTTGACGGAGGGGCGATGTTCGGTGTCGTCCCTCGCGTCATTTGGGAGCGTGTGTGCCCTGCCGACGATAAGAATCGCATAGCGATGAATATGAATTGTGTCCTTATCGACAACGGCAAGGACAAGATACTTATCGAGACCGGCATCGGCGAAAAATGGACAGACAAGCAGCTCACTATGTATGGCATCGAGCGAAAAAGATCGCTTGCCGATTCATTGAAAGAGATAGCCGGCGTTTCGCCTGATGATATTACTATCGTTATCAACACGCACCTACATTTCGATCACGCAGGCGGCAACACAGTGTCAACCGCCTCTGCATCAATGCAGACGCCGACAAACGTGCCGTCCGCTGACGCTGTCGGTTCTGACATCGTTCCGCAGTTCAAGAACGCACATTATCTTGTCTCCGAAAGAGAGTTGAGCCACGCCGAGCATCCGCACGAACGCGACCGTGCCAGCTATATGCCCGAAAATTGGCGTCCGATGATCGCGGCCGGCCAACTAGAGCCGATGCCTGATAATTATGAGGTCATTCCGGGTTTGCGGATGATGACCGAACGCGGCCACTCTGAGACAATGCAGACCTGGCGTCTCGACAGCAACGGCCGCACAATATACGGTTTTGCCGATCTGATCCCGATGAAGCACCATTTGCCGCTTCCCTACATCGCAGGTTTTGACCTGTACCCAACCGAGACACTCGAATTCAAAAAGCGAGTACTGCCTCAAGCCGTTGCGGAAGATTGGCTGTGTGTTTTTTACCATGATCTTGACGTACCGCTTTGCAGGTTGACAGAGATCGATGGGAAAATAAAAGCGGTCGGGATCTAAAGCGGAAACATCGCCTATATGGCGTTTACACCGCATATCAATGAGCAAAAATGAGATCACTCGTTACTGCTCGTATATCCGGATTTGTTCATTATGGAAAAAGTAAATATCGGAATTATCGGCGGTTCGGGCTTATATCAAATGCCGGAACTGCAAAATGTACGTGAGCAGAAGGTCGAGACGCCGTTCGGCGACCCGTCAGATACATTTATCATTGGCGAATTAGACGGTGTTACAGTGGCGTTTCTGCCGCGACACGCTCGCGGCCACAAATTCACACCGACCGAGGTTCCTTATCGTGCAAACATTTATGCGATGAAACTGATGGGCGTCGAGTACATTCTTTCTGTCTCGGCGGTCGGCAGTTTGCAGGAGGAATATGCTCCGACCGATTTTGTCATTCCTGACCAGTTCTTTGACCGCACGCGCGCACGAGCAAAAGAGTCAACCTTCTTTGGCGAAGGTATCGTGGGACATGTGACCTTTGCTCATCCCGTATGTAATGAACTTGGCGATATCCTCGAGGCCGCATGCAAAGCGAATGGGGTTACCACGCATCGCGGCGGAACCTACGTCTGTATGGAAGGCCCGGCATTCTCGACCAAGGCCGAGTCCAACGTCTATCGTCAATGGGGAATGGACATTATCGGCATGACCAATCTGCAGGAAGCAAAACTTGCACGTGAGGCCGAGATCGCATACGCAACTATGGCTCTCGTAACCGATTATGACTGTTGGTACGAAGGCCACGATGACGTC
>Ga0153956_1002726_pt1 | contig 12463 bp, 14 predicted proteins | sample TSFL040MetaG_FD_104704 | JGI IMG/M metagenome (GOLD analysis project Ga0153956, IMG submission 104704) | Attine ant fungus gardens microbial communities from Florida, USA - TSFL040 MetaG | ecosystem: Host-associated > Fungi > Mycelium > Unclassified | place: USA: Florida, Wekiwa Springs...
ATGAAAGACGTGGATGCCCGGCACAAGGCCGGGCATGACGGAGAGACCACCACCGTCATTGCGAGGAGCGCAAGCGACGAAGCAATCCGGTCCTTACCCCTGTGAAATCAGGCTGGATTGCTTCGCGGAGTTTATCATCAGGCGGCGCTTCGCGCCGACCCGTTGGCTCGCAATGACGCTCACTCTCACACAAGGGGAGAGGGAAAGAAGAGACCAATAAGTCCGGCCCCACCCCTCAACTATGCTTCTCGATCTTGCCGTCCTTGAAAACGTAGACCACGCCCTGCTCGATATAGATCTCGGCGGCGTTGATGGGCGTCTCGATCTCCAGCGCGGCCATCAGCGCGCGGCAGGAGCCGCCGTGCGAGACCGCGACCGTGTCCTGCAGCAGCGAATCGTACCAGTCGCGCATGCGCAGGCTCACCGAGGCGTAGCTCTCGCCGCCCGGCGGCGGCACGCCCCATTTGTCGGCCTGACGCTGGGCGAACAATTCGGGATGCGACTGCTCCATCTCGATCAGGGTCGAGCCTTCCCAATGGCCGTAACCGATCTCGCGCAGCCGGTCGTCGATCTGGTAGCCGTGCGGCGGCACGCCGATCTCGCCGCGCACAAGCTCCATGGTCTGGCGCGCCCGGCCGAGCGGCGAGGACACGAACGGAATCCTGGCGGCGTCATGCGCATCGCTCTTGAGGATGTCGGTCAGGAGTTCGCCCGCGCGAACCGCCTGCGTCTTGCCGAGCTCGTTCAGCGGAATGTCCTGCGTCCCCTGAAAGCGGCCCGCGGCATTCCATTCGGTCTGGCCATGACGGATGAAGTAGATGGTGGGATTGTTGGGCATGGAAAGATAGATTTCCCAAAATGTCATCGCCGGGCCTGACCCGGCGATCCATTCATGATGATATTTAAAAAATGGATGCGCGGATCAAGTCCGCGCATGACGACCGTTCATGTTAGATATTTATTCCTTCGCCAGCGAAATGTCCGGCGCGTCGGGCCGCTTCATGCCGACGACGTTGTAGCCGGAATCGACGTGGTGCACCTCGCCGGTGACGCCGCGCGACAGGTCCGACAACAGATACATCGCGCTGTCGCCGACTTCCTCCTGCGTCACGGTCCGGCGCAGCGGAGAATTGTATTCGTTCCACTTCAGGATGTAGCGGAAATCGCCGATACCGGATGCCGCGAGCGTCTTGATCGGCCCCGCCGAGATGGCGTTGACGCGGATGTTCTTCTCGCCGAGATCGGCGGCGAGATAGCGCACGCTCGCTTCAAGCGCGGCCTTCGCCACGCCCATGACGTTGTAATGCGGCATCCACTTCTCGGCGCCGTAATAGGACAGCGTCAGGATCGCACCGCCCTCGGTCATCAGATGCTCGGCACGCTGCGCGATCGCGGTCAGCGAATAGCACGAGATCAGCATCGACTTGGAGAAATTCGCCTCGCTGGTGTCGAGATAGCGGCCGTCGAGTTCGTCCTTGTCGGAAAACGCGATGGCATGCACGACGAAATCGATCTTGCCCCACTGCTTTTTCGCCTCGGCAAACACCGCATCGATGCTCGCGGCATCGGTGACATCGCAATGGCCGAGCGTGATCGCGCCAAGCTCCTTGGCGAGCGGTTCGACGCGCTTCTTCAGGGCGTCGCCTTGCCAGGTCAGCGCAAGCTCCGCGCCCTGGTCGCGGCAGGATTTGGCGATGCCGTAGGCAATCGAGCGATTGTTGGCGACGCCAAGGATGATCCCCCGCTTGCCGCGCATCAGGCCGGTCGTGTCCGCCATGAAAACTGTCCGTTTCGGCTGGAAAAATGGAGGCCCGTCTTGGCATAGGCGGTCTGGCCGGGCAAGGCGGGAATCGGCGAAACTGGGCCGGGAGAGCCCCGCCGCTGGAGGCCGGCCGGGGCGGGAATAGACGTGATTTCACGGTGTTATAGCTGACAACGAACCTTGCCGCCGCCCCCGGCGGCGCCCCTTTTGCAGGCCGCATGACCAGCTTCCGCGACAGTGTCGAAACCATGATTCCCGCGCTGCGCCGCTATGCGCGGGCGCTGACCCGCGATGCCGACCTCGCCGACGACCTCGTGCAGGACACGCTGGTGCGGGCGCTGCGCTCGGAGAAGCTGTTCCTGGGCGGCGACATGCGCGCCTGGCTCTATACGATCCTGACCAACCTCAACCGCAACCGCCGCCGCTCGCTGGCGCGGCAGCCGGTCCTGACCGAACTGTACGACACGCCGGAGCCGTCCGGCACCGAGGCCGAGAGCCGCGACATCACCCGCGCGCTCGCGGCATTGCCGGAAGAACAGCGCGCGGTGCTCTTGCTGGTCGCGCTGGAGGGCCTGAGCTACCGCGACGTCGCCGACATTCAGGGCGTGCCGATGGGCACCGTGATGTCCCGCCTCGCCCGCGCCCGCGCCCACGTCAAATCCATCCTCGAAGGCGAGCGCCCCGCACTTCGCCGCGTCAAGTGAACCCGTAGAAAAGATACAGCGATGACTCACGATACTCCCATCACCGAAGACGAACTCCACGCTTATGTGGACGGCGAACTGCCGCCCGAGCGGCGCGAGGCCGTGGAAGCGTGGCTCTCGGCACACCCCGGCGATGACGCCCGCGTTCACCAGTGGCGCGCGATGAGCGAGATGCTGCACGAGACATACGATCACGTCATCGACGAGCCCGTTCCCGCGCGCCTGTCGCTCGACCGGCTCGATCAGCGTCCAAGGCAATGGGCCGCGATGGCCGTCGCCGCGACGCTCGCCGCGTTCATCATCGGCGGCGGTGCCGGTTACGCGCTGCGTGGCGCGACCACGCAATCGCCTGTCGCCGCAAGCCTCACCGGCGACGCGCTGGAAGCGCACCGGCTTTACGTCGTGGATGTGCGCCATCCTGTTGAGATTCAGGCCAATGAGCGTGCCCACCTGCAGCAATGGCTGACCAACCGCTGCGGCTGGCAGGTGCGCGCGCCCGAACTCGACGCGCAGGGCCTGAAGCTCGTCGGCGGCCGCCTGCTCCCCGGCCCCACCGGACCGGCCTCGTTCTTCATGTACGAGAATGCTTCGGGCGAGCGCTTCACGATCTATGCCTCGCGCGCGGACAGTGAGACCAGCAACATGCGCTATGCGGCGAAGGATCAGGACGGCGCGATGTCCTGGACCGACAAGGGCGTCGGCTATGTGGTGGCGGGACCTGTCGACAAGCAGAAGTTGACGCAGGTCGCGCGCCTCGTGTTCGACCAGAGCGAACAGGCCGGGCAGAAGCTGTAGAGTAAATTTGTTTAAGCGAAACCATCATCTCGTCATGCCCGGCCATGACGAAACGGTAGCAACTCACGCCCCGTAATATTCACCGACCGATTTGGTGCCCGCCGCCCAGTCCCAGTCGGTGCCGGGTTGGTATTTCGGTCCGGCCTTCAGCGTCTCGACCGGGATCATGATCTGGTAGCCGCCCAACGCGACGTTGTATTTCAACGACGGCCACGGCAGCGGATAGTGATCGTCGCCGATGCCGAGGAAGCCGCCGAAGCTCAGCACCGCGAACGAGACACGGCCGGAAACCTTTTCAATCATCACGCATTCGATCACGCCGATCTTGTCGCCATCGGCATCGAACACCGACGTGCCCTGCACGCGATCGCTGCCGATCAAACTCGATGTCGAACGATGGATGTCGGTCGGCATGGCTACGCTCCTTGTCAAGGCAAGGAGTTAATGCGTGCACCGGCGGCGCGGTTCCGACATTGCGGAGGCGGCAAAACGCATCATGGCCGAAATTCATTCCGCCCGGGATGCAATATTGATGGATGATATAAGAGCGCGCTTACGTGCTGCGCCCCGCTTCGCGCTGGGCCGCGAGAAAATCGGACAGCTTCTGCGCCTTGCTGCGCGTGTCCTTCACCGCCTTCGCCTTTGTCTTCCTCGCAGCCGGAGCAGCGCTCGCGGCCTCCTCGGCTTCCTTCGCAAGCCGCAAGGCACGAAGCCTCTCCATGTTCTTACGGACGGCAATCGCCTCACGCTCGAAGTCGGCGAGCGCCTTGTCACCCTCGATGCGGGCGACGCGCTGCTTCTCGGCCCGGGTGATCTGTTCGGGAGTCTGGGATTTGGCTGTTTTGCTCATCCTTGGAATATAGGGATGAACTCGCGGATTTCCACCGGCCGTGATGATGGAATAAGACTCATTTCCGCCGCTTTTTGGCCACGGGGTTAACCGAGCCCGCTGCGCGGATTGTAAACGTGACTGGTGCGCCACTTTTCCATCAACGCTTCCAGTTCGGCATCGTTGCCGTCCGGCAGGACAATGCGAGCGGTTACATAGAGATCCCCACCGGCGCCGTTCGCAGGCAGGCCCTTGCCTTTCAGCCTGAAAGTTCGGCCGCTGGAGGTATTTTTCGGGATCGTCAGTTCGACCGCGCCCTGCAGCGTCGGCACGCGCACCTTGCCGCCGAGCACGGCTTCATACAGCGTCACCGGCAGTTCAATGCGCAGATCATTGCCGTCGATCTTGAAGAACGGATGCGGTGCGATGTTGATCGTCAGCAGCACATCACCGGGCCGATGGCCGGGCGCGGTGTCGCCCTGCCCCTTCAGGCGGATCTGCTGACCGGAGGTCACGCCCACCGGAATCTTGACGTTGAGTTCTTTGCCGCTCGGCAAACGGACGCGCTTGTTCGCGCCATTCACCGCCTCTTCCAGCGACACGCCGATCGATGCCGCGACATCGAGATCGACGCCGACGCCGGAGTCGAATTCGAAGCCGCCACGCCCGCCGCGCGGGCCTCCGCCCATGCCGGCGCGGCCGCCGAACATGCTGGAGAGAATGTCCTCGAAACTGTTCGCACCAGCGCCAGCAGCCCCCGGTCCGCCGCTGGTGAAGGAATATTCGAACCCGCCGGGGCCCGCGCGTCCCTGAGCGCCGCGCGCACCGAACGGTGAACCCGCGGCCTCGAAGCCCTGAAAACGCGGCTTGCCCTCCGCGTCGATCTCGCCGCGGTCGAACTGCTTGCGCTTGGTCTCGTCGCCCAAAATCTCATTCGCCGAATTGATTTCGGCAAAACGCGCCGCCGCTTTCGCGTCGTTCTTGTTGGCGTCGGGATGGTGTTTCTTGGCGAGCTTGCGAAATGCGCTCTTGATATCGGCAGCGCTTGCGCTTCGCTGCACCCCCAGGACCTCATAGGGGTCGCGCATCCGTGGTCTCTCCTTTGAGCAATACGAAAGGCCGAACGGCCCGCCGTTTAAATGGGAACGCTCCGGTCCCGTTGCAACCGTTTTATGACCGCTTCCAAGTTCTTTATGAGCGCTTCCAAGGCTTCATGTTGCGGATTTCCCAGGCTCCGGTGATGGATTTGCAGGCTTCGCCCTGCAACCAGCCCTCGTTGGTGCCACGCACGTAGCTTGCGAGAAAATCCCGGCAGGAACGCCCTCCCTCGCCGGTGTAGGCCGAAGCCAGAGGCGTCACCGAGCCGCGCGCGCCGGTCTGTGGATTTTCCCAGGGCTGGCTCGCATCCTTGGTGCCGCGTGTCAGCACGTCGGACGCAGCGTTGCGCGCCAGCGCGAGGTCGCTTTCACTCAAACTAGTATCGTCCGTCTGCCTGACCGGCGTAATGGAGCCGGTGACGTCGTCGGCAGCCACGACAGGCATTTCTTTCGCCTTATCGCCGAACATATTGCCCAGCCGATAGCTGCAGCCGCCCGCACAAACGCCGAATCCGGCTAGTAGCGCCACCATCGCGATCCGGCGGATCGGCGATATCCCCCTGCGGCGGTATGCCGTATAAGGGGGGTGTGACGCGCAATCGAAAGGCGCGGTCGGACGCAACGCGGTACTCCAGACATGAACGGTCCAGACAGCATCCAACAACAGACTCCGTTAACATCCGGTGATTTTACGGAAAGCACTGAACCATTTGAGCTTTTTTCAGCGTGGTTCGAGGAGGCGTGCGCGTCCGAGCCCAACGACCCCAACGCCATGGCGCTGGCGACCGCCGACGCGGACGGACTGCCCGATATCCGCATGGTGCTGATGAACGGGATCAGCCCCGAAGGTTTCGTGTTCTACAGCCACATCAACAGTGCCAAGGGGCGCGAACTGGCGGCCAACCCGAAAGCGGCCCTGCTGTTTCACTGGAAGTCGCTGCGCCGTCAGGTCCGCGTCCGCGGTCTCGTCAATCCGGTCAGCGATGCCGAGGCCGATTCCTATTTCGCAAGCCGCCCGAAGCAGTCGCAGATCGGCGCATGGGCCAGCAAACAAAGCCAGCCGTTGGAAAGCCGCCTCGCTTTTGAAAAGGCAATCGCGCTCAACGCTGCGAAATACGCGATCGGTGAAGTCCCACGCCCGCCGGGCTGGAGTGGATGGCGAATCGTTCCGCAATCGATGGAATTCTGGCACGATCGTCCCTTCCGTCTGCACGATCGCATCGTGTTTCACCGCGAAGGCGATGACTGGACCAAGACACGCCTGTACCCTTGAACGATTCCACTGGCGTCCACCTTTTTTGAAGTGAACAATCCTGTCATGACCGCATCAACCTCCAATCAGCCGCGCCGGACATTGCTGCTCACCGGCGCGAGCCGCGGCATCGGCCATGCCACCGTAATCCGTTTCTCCAGCGCAGGCTGGCGCGTCATCACCTGCTCGCGTCATCCGTTTCCCGAGCAATGCCCGTGGGACGCAGGCCCTGAAGACCACATCCAGGTCGATCTCTCCGATGTCGCCGACACCGAACGCGCGATTCAGGAAATCCGCGGACGCCTTGAAGGCGGCCAGCTTCATGCGCTGGTGAACAACGCCGCGATCTCGCCCAAAGCCGAAGGCGGTGGACGTCTCGGCACCATCAAGACCGACAACGACACATGGGCAAAGGTCTTTCGCGTCAATTTTCTCGCGCCAGTGTTTCTCGCGCGCGGCCTGATCGAGGAATTGAAGGCCACCAAGGGCTCGGTGGTGAACGTCACATCGATCGCCGGTTCGCGCGTGCATCCGTTCGCGGGCGCGGCCTATGCAACATCGAAAGCCGCGCTCGCAGCACTGACGCGCGAGATGGCCTACGATTTTGGCAAGGTCGGCGTGCGCGTCAACGCCATCGCACCCGGCGAGATCGATACATCGATCCTCTCCCCCGGCACCGAAAAGATCGTCGAACAGCAAATTCCGATGCAGCGGTTAGGGACGCCCGACGAAGTGGCGAAGATCATCTACGTGCTGTGCACCGAGACCTCGTCCTACGTGAATGGCGCGGAAATCCACATCAACGGCGGCCAGCACGTCTAAGCAAGGCGGGAACCTGAACGCGGCCTTGTGGGTTTGTCCCCATTCCTCGCAAGGCGCTTCCCGTGGCACGCAAAAAACTCTCCGTCTACCGGACCAAACGCGACTTCACGAAAACCGCGGAGCCGAGCGGCGCCGCGAAAGTCGCGCGTGGAGAACTGCCACGCTTCGTCATCCAGAAGCATGACGCAACGCGGCTGCATTACGACCTGCGGCTGGAATTCGACGGCGTCTTCAAATCGTGGGCGGTGACGCGCGGCCCCTCGCTCGATCCAAAGGACAAACGACTTGCGGTGGAGGTCGAGGATCACCCGCTCGACTATGGCGATTTCGAAGGCACGATCCCGAAAGGCCAGTATGGCGGCGGCACGGTGATGCTGTGGGATCGTGGTTACTGGTACAGCAACAATCCGAAAGCAGGTTTCAAGAAAGGCGATCTCAAATTCGCGCTCGAAGGCGAGAAGCTGCATGGCGAATGGGTGCTGGTCCGCATGCGCCATGACCGCACCGGCAGCAAGCGCACCAATTGGCTCCTCATCAAGCATCGCGACAACTATGCGCGCGAAGGCAAGAAGAACGACATTCTCGACGAAGATCAGTCGGTTGCCTCGGGCCGCACGATGGCGCAGATCGCGCAAGGCAAGGGACGCGGACCGGCGCCGTTCATGACGGCGAAAAAGGGGTTGAAATCGGGCCGCACCAAGGCCGACCGCGTCTGGCAGTCGAACCAGGGATTGGCCGCAAATCTTCGGGCGAAGTCCGAGACGAAAACGCTCGCGCCATCCAAACGCGCCTCACCGGCGAAGGCCGCGCGCAAAGTGGAGGGTCTTCCCGACTTCATCGCGCCGCAGCTGTGCAAATCCGTTTCACGCCCACCCGATGGAGACGAATGGATTCACGAAATCAAGTTCGATGGCTACCGAATGCAACTGCTCGTCGAGGACAAGCAAGTAACATTACGCACACGCAAGGGCCTCGACTGGACGGACAAATTTCCGGCCATCGCCATGGCCGCCGCCAAATTGCCCGACGGCATCATCGATGGTGAAGTCGTCGCGCTCGATCATAATGGCCATCCGAATTTCGCATCGCTGCAGGCGGCATTGTCCGATGGCGACACTGATGATCTGATCTTCTTTGCGTTCGATCTTCTGTTCAGCAAGAGCACGGACCTGCGGCGTCTACCCCTGAGCGAGCGCAAGGCGCAACTGAAAACGCTTTTGAAGAACAACACGGGCAACGGCGTGATCCGTTACGTCGAGCATTTCGAGACCGGCGGCGATGCGGTACTGAAATCAGCCTGCCGTCTGTCGTTGGAAGGCATCATCTCGAAACGCACGGATGCCCTCTATCATTCCGGCCGCACCGAAAGCTGGGTGAAGGCAAAATGCCGCGCGGGACATGAGGTCGTCATCGGAGGCTGGAAAACCACCGCAGGGAAATTTCGTTCGCTGATGGTCGGCGTGCCGCATGAGGATCACCTTGCCTATGTCGGCATCGTCGGCACCGGATATGGGCAGGCCATCGTCAAGCAGATTATGCCAGAATTGAAGAAGGCCGCATCAAACACAAATCCGTTCGGCGGCAAGAACGCACCGAAGAAAACGACTGGCGTGCATTGGGTGAAGCCCGCGCTTATCGCCGAGATCGAATTCGCGGGCTGGACTAGCGATAGCATGGTGCGTCAGGCTGTGTTCAAAGGCTTGCGTAAGGACAAGTCGGCAGACGAAGTGCAGGTGGATGATCCCGTTGTCACTCCTGTCACCAAGCCAACACCGCGCAAAGGCCGCGCGAAAAAACCAGTGGGTGCATCGCCCAAACGCAACATTGCATCTTCGAAAAGCAACAGCGTGGTGATGGGACTGACGATATCCAAGCCAGACAAACCGCTGTGGCCCGACGACGGCAAGGGACAGCCGATCACCAAGCTCGACCTTGCCCGCTACATGGAATCCATCGGCGGACATCTGCTGCCGCATATCGAAGGACGGCCCTGCTCCATCATCCGCGCACCAGACGGCATCGGCGGCGAGACATTTTTCCAACGCCACGCCATGGCCGGGACATCCAACCTCATCGATGAAGTGCGCGTGTCCGGCGACAGAAAGCCCTACATCCAAATCGATCGCATCGAAGGCCTCGTGGCCGCCGCGCAGATCGGCGTCATCGAGTTTCACCCGTGGAATTGCGCGAAGAACGAACCGGACGTGCCGGGCCGCCTCGTGTTCGATCTCGACCCTGCTCCCGATGTCGCCTTCACAGAAGTCATCAAGGCTGCGCGCGAGATGCATGAACGTCTCTCGTCGCTCGGGCTGGAGAGCTTCTGCAAAACCACCGGCGGCAAGGGACTGCACGTCGTGACCCCGCTGAAAGACACAAAGAAAGATCGGATCGACTGGAAAACTGCGAAGGCCTTTGCGCAGGCCGTCTGTCGGGCAATGGCGGCGGATGATCCGCAGCGCTATCTGCTCAACATGGCGAAGGCAAAACGCGGAGGAAAGATATTCCTCGACTATCTGCGCAATGACCGGATGTCGACAGCAGTCGCCCCGTTCTCGCCGCGCGGACGCAAATTCGCGCCGGTCTCGATGCCTCTGACATGGGCGCAAGTCCGCCCCGGCCTCGATCCGCTGAAGTTCACGCCGAGGACCGTACCTACGCTGGTGAAGAGCTCGAAAGCCTGGGCGGATTACGAGCGCGCCGCGCGGTCGCTCAAGGGTGCGATCAAGAAGATCGGAGGCTGAGGCTTTGAGCCTATCCATGGAATATAATGTCATGGCCGGGCTTGTCCGGCCATCCACGTCCTTTGGGTAAAGGAAGACGTGGATGCCCGGTATAAAGCCGGGCATGACGAGTTGTTAATTCAGTCCAATCAAATCTGCTCTAACCAACTTCCTGCATCAGCCAGTCGCGATATTTGCCGCCGACGCCATCGACCGGCAACCGGACAATCTCCGGCGTGTCGTAAGGATGCCGCTCGACGAGAAATGCTTCAAGCGCCGCGTATTTGTCACTTAGCGTCTTGAACAGCATCATCTGTTCGCCGTCCTCGACGACTTTTCCCTCCCAGCGATAGCAACTCGATATCGGCAAAATCTGAGCGCAGGCGGCGAGGCGCGCCTCAACGACCGCGCGCGCAAGCTCTTTCGCCTGCTCCGCGCTCGTCACGCTCGTCATCACGATGCAGACGTCGTTTGCCATCGCAGATCGCGCTCCGCGTGAACGGCTACAGCCACTTCTTCCACTTGAAGAACACATAAGGCAGGATCGCCGCCATCAGCATCGCGAGCAGCGCCAGCGGATAGCCATGCGGCCAGTCCAGTTCGGGCATCAGCTTGAAGTTCATGCCGTAGATCGAGGCGATCAGCGTCGGCGGCATCAATACCACCGCCATCACCGAGAACAGCTTGATGATGTTGTTCTGTTCCAGATTGACGACGCCGAGCATGGCGTCGAGCACGAAGGTGATCTTGTTGGACAGATACGAGGCGTGGTCGGTCAGCGACTGCACGTCGCGTTGCAGGGTCTTGAACTGCGCCTTCTGCTCCTTGCTCCAGCGCCCGTTCTGATCAATCTCGACAGTCACGAAAGAGATGACGCGCCCGATTGACACCAGACTTTCGCGAACCTTCGAGGTCAGATCGCCCTTGCGGCCGATGGTCAGCAGGATCTGGGAATATTTGCGCGCGTGGCCGCGATCCGCCGACGGCTCGAAAATCTCGTTGCTCACGCTGTCGACGTCGGACCCGACGCGCTCGAGAATATCGGCGCAGCGGTCGATGACCGCATCCAGCAGATCGAGCAGGATAGTGTCGCCCGTGATGCCTGTCGGGCATGACCGCCCGAGCTTGGCTGCGACCAGCATGAACGGCTTCGGCTCATCGTATCGCACCGTCACGAGGCGATGCGCGGTCAGAATGAACGACACCGGGGCGGTGCGCGGGTTGACGCCGTCGGTGCCGCACATCAGCGTCGCCGTCATGTAGCGCGCGCCGTTTTCGACATAGAGGCGCGAGGAGATTTCGATCTCCTGCATATCCTCGCGGGTCGGAATTTCGATGCCGACCAGCTTTTCCACCGCCTTGTCCTCGCCGGGGAGCGGCGATTTGAGGTCCAGCCAGACAGCGTCCTCCGGCAATGCGGCGAGATCGACAGTTTCCAGTTTTTTCAGCGAGCCTGCCGAGGGTGCGAATACGGACAGCATGAAAAAGGGCCTCCGGCATGCGGCGTGGTGTTATTTCGCCACAACGCAAATCCGTTCGATTCTGGCAAGCCGGGAGAGATGAAAGACCCGCGAAATGCCAATTCCGTGATCAGGGATAGTCCTGAGTGGCCTGTATGACACAGAAGTGCGGCAGCAATGCCACAGGTCCGATGCTGCGTAGCAAAACGGCTTCCGAATCTCTGGAATTGGGCGAAAACCTGATGTTTATAAACTGTAGCGATACTGCGGCGGCGCGTCGCTCTTGAGAGCCGTTTTTTCGATCTTTCGCCGCCAGGATTACATCGATGCCGTCGATTGCTTCCAAGTTTGCCGTCCTCGCCGCCGGCCTGATGCTGGCGGGCTGCATGCAGACGACCCACTACGAGGCCACGAACGACAGCCAGCTCAAGCCGCGGGACAAAGAATACCTGGCCAAGGTTTCCTATGTCAAAACGCCGGTCGCCGAGCCGTTCCGCCGCGCCGTGGTCGACTACCACCGCAAGGAAACGCCCGGTTCCGTCGTGGTCGATTCCGACAATCACTATCTTTATTACGTCCTGGATGGCGGCAAGGCGATCCGCTACGGCATTACTGTCGGCGAGGAAGCCATGGCCTGGTCCGGTATCGCCAAGGTCGGCGCCATGCGCGAGTGGCCGGACTGGCACCCCACCAAGGGCGAGATCGAGCGTCTCGGCGTGCCGACCTTCGTCAAGGGCGGCCCGGACAATCCGATGGGCTCGCGTGCGATCTACCTGTACTCGGGCGGCAAGGACACCCTGTTCCGCATTCACGGCACCAACCAGCCTGAATACATCGGAGCCTCGATCTCCTCGGGCTGCATCCGCATGACCAACGAGGACGTCATCGACCTCTACAACAAGGTCAAGATGGGTGCGATCGTTGTCGTGCTCGACCCCAAGCAGGGCGACTCACCATACAATTCGAAGATGGCATTGCAGGGCGGCGGCGCGAGCTACCAGTAAGTCCTCCAATTCATCCAA
>Ga0153956_1002727_pt1 | contig 12461 bp, 11 predicted proteins | sample TSFL040MetaG_FD_104704 | JGI IMG/M metagenome (GOLD analysis project Ga0153956, IMG submission 104704) | Attine ant fungus gardens microbial communities from Florida, USA - TSFL040 MetaG | ecosystem: Host-associated > Fungi > Mycelium > Unclassified | place: USA: Florida, Wekiwa Springs...
CCAACGAACGGGTCGTCCATGATCTTGAATGCGAGGCCGGAGAACGGCGCCTTGTCGTCGGCGGGACGCTCGACTTCATTGCCCTTGTCGTCCGTGCCCTTCACGGCCGGAATGTCCAGCGGCGACGGCAGGAAATCGATAACGGCGTCGAGCAGCGGCTGCACGCCCTTGTTCTTGAAGGCCGAGCCGCACATCACCGGCACGAACGCGAAGTTGATCGCGCCCTTGCGGATGCACTTCTTCAGATCTTCGACCGACGGCATCTTGCCGTCGAGATAGGCTTCGAGAAGCTTTTCGTCCTGTTCGACCGCCATTTCGACAAGCTGTGTGTGCAGCTCATCGGCTTTGTCTTTGTACTCGGCTGGGATTTCGACTTCGTCGTATTTCGCGCCGAGCTGCTCTTCGTGCCAGACGAGTGCCTTCATCGACACGATGTCGACGAGACCCTTGAATTCCGCTTCCGCACCGATCGGCCAGGTGATGATCATCGGCTTGGTGCCGAGACGGTCGATCATCATGTCCACGCAGCGCTGGAAGTTCGCGCCCATGCGATCCATCTTGTTCACGAAGCAGATGCGCGGAACGTGATACTTGTCGGCCTGACGCCACACGGTCTCGGACTGCGGCTCGACACCGGCAACGGCGTCGAACACGGCAACCGCACCGTCGAGCACGCGCATGGAACGCTCGACTTCGATCGTGAAGTCCACGTGGCCGGGCGTGTCGATGATGTTGATGCGGTGATCTTTCCAGAAGCACGTCGTCGCGGCGGACGTGATCGTGATGCCGCGCTCCTGCTCCTGCTCCATGAAGTCCATGGTGGCGGCGCCGTCGTGCACTTCGCCGATCTTATGGCTCTTGCCCGTGTAATAGAGAATGCGCTCGGTTGTCGTCGTCTTGCCGGCGTCGATGTGCGCGGCAATGCCGATGTTCCGGTACATATTAAGCGGGGTTGTGCGGGCCATTGTTCTTCTTGCTTCTGAGTTCGGTTACCAGCGGTAGTGCGAGAACGCGCGGTTCGCATCCGCCATCTTGTGGGTGTCTTCGCGCTTCTTCACGGCGTTGCCGCGATTGTTCGCTGCGTCCATGAGTTCGCCGGACAAGCGGCCCGTCATGGTGGGTTCGTTGCGGGCGCGCGCGGCGGTGATCAACCAGCGGATCGCGAGCGCACGGGCGCGGTCGGTGCGCACTTCAACCGGCACCTGATAGGTCGCACCACCGACGCGGCGGGACTTCACTTCGATCGCCGGCGAAACGTTGCGCAGCGCTTCGTGGAAAACGACCAGCGGATCGCTCTTCGTCTTGGACTGAATGGTATCGAACGCGCCGTAGATGATGCCTTCGGCGGCGGACTTCTTGCCGTCGTACATCAGGCTGTTCATGAACTTCGCGAGCACCAGATCGCCAAACTTGGCATCCGGGACAATTTCACGGCGTTCTGCGCGGTGGCGGCGTGACATCGAGTGCGATCCTTATTTCGGCTTCTTGGCGCCGTAGAGCGAACGGCGTTGCTTGCGGTCCTTCACGCCTTGCGTGTCGAGAACGCCGCGAATGATGTGATAGCGAACGCCCGGAAGATCCTTCACGCGGCCGCCGCGGATGAGCACAACGCTGTGCTCCTGAAGGTTGTGACCTTCGCCGGGAATGTAGCTCACGACTTCATAGCCGTTCGTCAGACGAACCTTCGCGACCTTGCGGAGCGCGGAGTTCGGCTTCTTCGGCGTCGTCGTATAGACGCGCGTGCAAACGCCACGCTTCTGCGGGCATTCCTTCAACGCCGGAACCTTGTTGCGCTTCGGCTTTTCGCCGCGCGGCTTGCGGATCAACTGATTGATCGTCGGCATACGTCTTCCCGTTCCATGCCGCTCGCGCGGCGAAAAATGACATTCGGGGCGCGGACCATCATGGTCTGCCCCGTTCGATCGCGGAGGACTTAGGCACTTGCCTGAGTCGCGCTCTCTCACACTGTTAAACTGGCTTCCCAACAGCGTTTTTCGCGAAATTCCGCGAGACAGCCTGCCCTGGAAGGTGCGGCTATATAGAAGGGTAACTTTTGGGGGTCAAGCCCCGCGAAAGGATGTTTCGCAGGTGGCGAAAATCCGCCGAAGCCTTGGCTTTCTCCGGCACCCGCGCCGGCCGTTTCCGGCCAGCGCGGGCGGGTGATCCTAGCCGAAGAACGGGATGATTTCCCGGACCGTCATAATCATAAGAACCAGTGTTCCCAGCGCAAAAGCCAGGAAACGCAGGGGTACCCGGTTGATGGTGCACTGAATCAGGGAGTGGATGCCCCGAAGGACCACATAAGCCCAGGCCAGCCAGACCGCCGTCTGATCCACTCGCCCCGCCAGATAGATATAGAAGACGAGTGCATAGAAGATCGTCGGCTGTTCGAAGAGATGGTTGTAGTTGTCGGCGACCTGCCGGGCCGAATCCGGCAGAACATCCAGCGATCCAGGGAATCGCGCGGCTTGCGGGTCCAGCTTGGCCCGGTTCATGGCCGGGATTCGCGTGGCGTACATCCAGATCCAGATAATGAGCGTCCACGCGACCAGCGCGAGGACCGGTGTCAGCAGATTGTCAGGCATGGTTTCCCCCTTGTGTTTGCCCCAGAGAGCCTAAGCTGAGTCCGCCAAACCGCCATTCCGGCGATAGACTGCGTAAATCGCATTTCTGCGAATAAGTCTCATTGACTCCCCGCGACTGCCCTCTATGTTCCCCGCCAGTTGCGAACGATTATCAAATTCAGCAGGGGACAGCATGACTATCGAATTCGGACCGCGCGGCATTGCCATGGGCCTCGCCGGCGTCGGCATTGCATCGGCCACAGCCTTCGGCAGCGCGCAGGCACAGACACTCACTGCGGACGCAGTCGGCGCCAGCAATGGCATTGAGACGGTGAACGTCACCGCACAGCGCAGCTCCCTCGATACGCTCACCGCGAAAATCCAGAACACGCCGCAATCCATCAACATCGTCCCGCTGGAAGTGATGCAGCAGCAAGGCGTCGCCACATTGCAGGACGCGCTGAAGAATGTGCCCGGCATCACACTGAACGCAGGCGAAGGCGGCACGCATGGCGATCTTGTGAACCTGCGCGGCTTCTCCGCTGGCGACGACTATTTCATGGATGGTCTGCGCGACACCGGCCTCTATGACCGCGACTCTTTCGATTACGAATCCGTCGAAGTCTATAAAGGCCCGGCGTCCACGCTGTTCGGACGCGGATCGACCGGCGGCGTCATCAACCAGGTGATGAAGAACCCGCAGCTCTATCCGATCGCGAATTTTCAGATCACAGCGGGCACCAACGACGAAGGCCGCGCCACGGGCGACGTGAACTATGTGCTGGGCGATACCAGCGCGCTGCGCGTCAATTTCATGGGACAGATCAACAAGGTCGAAGGCCGCCCCTATGTTCGCAACCAGCGCTGGGGCATCGCGCCGGCCATTGCGTTCGGCATCGGTACCGACACGACCTTCTCGCTGAAATATCTGCACCAGCAGGAAGACAACCTGCCCGACTACGGCATTCCGTTCGTGTTCGGAAAAGTCGCGCCGGTTCAGCGCGACACGTTCTACGGCCTTCCGACGGACGACAAGTTCGGCGCGAATGTGGATGTGCTCACCGGCCGCGTCGAACACAAGATCAACAACTGGCTGTCTGTCAGCGATACGGCGCGCTATGGCCGCTACTCGTTCGACTCACGGCAGACCGCGCCGATCTACGGCAGCGCGAACTGCTATACGGGCGCTGCGCCTTACACCGGCGCACCGGTTTGCACGGGTGCCGCATCGGATGAACCCGTCACGACGTTCAATCCGCTCTATCCTGTCGCCGGCACGCCGCTCGACCAGATCGACGTTCTGCGCGATCGCCCGAGTTCGGAAGGCGTGATCCGCACGGCCATGAACAACGTGAACTTCACTGCCGATTTCAACACCGGCTTCCTGAAGCACACGCTGGTATTCGGTGGCGAATATGATCGCGAAACCGCGGCCCTGACGCGCTTCACCAATCAGGACGACCAGATCATCCCCGCGCCGCTGCTCGATCCGGATCCGTTTGAGACGTTCCCCGGCCACCAGACCACCGTGCGCCAGAAGCCGCACACCCGCACGCACACCCTGAGCGGCTATCTCATCGACACCATCGACATCGGCGACCAATGGAGCCTCATCGGCGGCGTGCGCTTCGATAGCTTCCACGCCAAGTTCGATCAGAACGTCGGCACTGCGCAGCATTTCAAGCACACCGACGACGTCGCCAGCCCGCGCGCCGCGCTGGTCTACAAGCCGACCGAAGAAGCCAGCGTCTATTTCTCCTACGGCACGTCCTACAATCCGTCGGCGGAGAACCTGTCGCTCGCCGCGAGCAACAAGGATCTCGATCCGGAGAAGGATCGCACCTTTGAAGTGGGAGGCAAGGCAACCGTCCTGGGCGGATTGCTGGGCCTGAACGTCGCCGCGTTCGACACCAAGATGACCAACGCGCGCATCACCGATCCGGTCGTGCCGTCCTTGCAAACACTCGCCGGCACACTGCATGTGAAAGGCGTGGAATTCGGGGCACAGGGCCACATCACCGACAATTGGGAAATCGTCGCGGGCTACACCTATCTCAGTCCCTCTTCCACCGGCCTTGTCGCTGCGGGTGTGAAAGGACCGATCCCGAACACCGCGCATAACCAGGCGAACATCTGGACGACCTACGACTTCGACAGCGGCTTCAAGGCCGGCGTGGGCTTGAACTATATCGGCGAGCGCAATGCCGGTATCGACAATGCCAGCTTCCCGGGCACGGTCGTTACCGCGCATGCACCGGGTTACACCACGCTGGACGCGATGCTCGGCTGGCAGGTCAACGATCACCTGTCCTTCCAGCTCAATGGTTACAACCTGACCGACAAGTACTATTTTGCGACGACGTACTTCACGCGGCCCGGCGAGAACCACGCCGTTCCCGGTCCCGGCCGGACCGTGTTGCTGACGGCGAGCCTCGGACTCTGATCCATGATCGTGCGCATCCCCAATTTGCTGACGGCGGAGGAGCTGGCGGCGATCCGCAAGCGCCTCGCCGAAGCAAATTGGGTCGATGGGCGCGTGACGGCAGGCCATCAGGGCGCGAAGGTCAAATCCAACCTGCAGATCGCGGAGGGCAGCGAAGACGCCCGCGAGATGGGCGCGATCGTGGTGCGCGGACTGGAGCGCAACGCGTTGTTCATGTCGGCGGCCCTGCCCCGGCACGTTTATCCGCCGATGTTCAACAAATATGAACCTGGCATGGATTTCGGCACGCATATCGACGGCGCGATCCGCCAGATCGGCAACACGCCGCAACGCATCCGCACCGATATTTCGGCGACGCTGTTCCTCAACGCGCCGGAAGAATACGAAGGCGGCGAACTTCTGGTCGAAGACACCTACGGCGCGCATTCGGTCAAGCTGCCCGCCGGCGACATGGTGCTCTATCCCGCCACCAGCCTTCATCGCGTGATGCCGGTGACGAAGGGCGGGCGTGTTGCGAGCTTCTTCTGGATTCAAAGTCTGGTGAAGGACGACAGCGACCGTTCGCTGCTGTTCGATCTGGATCGCGCCATCGCGGAATTGAGTCAGACCGTCTCCAGCGAAAGCCCGGCGATGCTGCGGCTCACCGCCAGCTATCACAACCTGGTGCGCAAATGGACCGGGACGTGAACGCGCCCTTCGCCGAAAGCGATGCGTGGCGCATGGCTGCTCTGTCGATGATGAGCGCCGACGAATTGCGCACCATCTTCTCCGGCGATCCTGCCGCTGCTGCGCCGTGGGTTCTGGCGGCCGCCAATGGCGGATTGGCGGAAGCGGAAGTCCGGCTCGGCCGCATGCTGCTGTCGGGCGAAGGCGTCGCGAAGGATGAAGCCGCGGCTGTGGCGTGGTTCGGGCGCGCCGCCGAGAGCGGCAACATCGACGCGCGCAACATGCTGGGCCGCTGTTACGAGAACGGCTGGGGCACAGCGCGCGATTTCGATGCCGCCGGCCGCCACTATGCGATCGCCGCGAGCGCGGGCGATGCATGGGCGCAATACAATCTTGGCCACCTCTTCCTCGATGGGCTGGGCGTTCCGCGCGATGCGGGCGAAGCCTTCGCCTGGTACATGCGCAGCGCGGAACAGGGTCATGTCCGCGCTATGAGTTTGGTGGGGCGCTGCTACGAAGAAGGCTGGGGCGTTGAAGCGGATGCGGCACAGGCCCGCGCCTGGTATCGCAAATCCGCCGACGGCGGCTATTTCCGCGGCGCGTACAACTATGCATCCATGCTGGTGAGCGACGGCTGCATCGCCGATGCCGTGCACTGGTTTGAAAAGGCGCTGACGACCGCACCGGAACCGACGCGCACAAACATGATCGATGTCTTGCGCAAAAGCCCGCATGCCGAATTGCGCACGCTCGCGCTCGGTGTGACCGAGGCCTAACCGAACAGATCGAGGCGCTTCCCCGCGACACGCGCTTCATGTTCCAGAAGCGCCTGCTTCATCGGCAATCCGCCGCCAAAGCCCGTCAGCTTGCTGTTGCTGCCGATGACACGATGGCAGGGCACGACGAGCGCGATCGGGTTTGCGCCATTCGCCGCGCCAACCGCACGCGATGCCTGCGGTTTGCCGAGCTTGGCGGCCAGTGCGCCATAAGTGGTCGTCACACCAAACGGGATTTTCGTGAGCAGCGCCCAGACCTTCTGATGGAAGGGCGGGCCTTCCCACGCCAGCTCCAGATCGAAATCCTGCCGCTTGCCCGCATCATATTGCAAGACTTGCTTCTGCACGTCCCGCAACGCTTTCTCATTCTTCTCGGCGAGCGGATCGACATGCGCTGCGCCTTTGCTGCGTAAGGCGAAGCGTAGCAGCCTACCCTCGCCGTCCACCCAGGCAGCAAAGTCACCGAATTTGGACTCAATGGGCGCCCAATAGCGCTTCTCGGCTTTCATGCCGCCGCCTTCAGGCTCGTCCACAGATGCATGGTGGCGAGCGAACGATGCGGCGCGAAATCGAGCATCATCTTATGCACTTCATCATGCTCAGGCCGTTCGTCGCGGCCGTGCAGTTTCTGAAGCGCGGTCGCCAAAGCGCTGTCGCCCACCGGTGCGGCATCCGCGAAGCCCCCGCGCAGCATGTAATAGCGCGCCGTCCATGTGCCGATGCCCCGCAGCGCGGTGAGCTTCTTCTCCGCTGCAACCGCAGATCCTTCGGGCAAGCCTTCGACATCCAGCTTGCCTTCGGCGACGGCTTCCGCCGCGCCCATCAGATATTCCGCTTTCGATCGCGAATAGCGCCGCTTGGTCAATGCGGTTGCGCCGATATCCGCAACACGTTCCGCGGTGGGATGCGCAACCATGTCGCCGATCTTTTCGCCCGCCATGCCGATGATCTCCCGGCGCAAGGAGCCGGCGAACTTCACATTGATCTGCTGGCCGATAATCGCCCAGCATAATCCGTCGAAATTTGTGGGAATGCACGGCAGCCGCAAGCCGCGCTGGCGTGCGATCATTGGTGCGGTGCGCGGCGTACGCCCCATACGGGTTTCGAACAGCGAGACTTCGTTATTGAGACCCAGCATCTTGAGCGCCACGCCATGCAGGAACGCCATACTCTCGCGGCTCAGCTTCTTGCCGCCGTGAATACGGCACCACGCGCCTTCGTTCTCGAAGGAGATTTCGAGCACGACGGGGCCGTCCGGTGTCTGCAGCGCCTTCCAGATCCTATTGCCTTCGCTGCGCTCACAGAGTCCTTCGGGATCGCGCGCGTGATAGCCGAGTACCTCCGCCGTGCGATAGCCGTGCGGGAGTTGCAGAAGGAACACCGACGCGCCGTTCAACGCGCGGTAAGCGCCGGGCGTCATGCGCACATGGGCGAGGAACTGGCGATGGAAAACAGACTCGCTTTCGAAACCCGCGCCATAGCCGATATCGACGACCTTCTCATTGGTGCCGAGCAGGCGCGTGGTGGCGGCGCGCACACGCTCGCGGCGAAGCCATGTCGCGGGTGCCAGATGCGCATGTTCGCGGAAGAGATCGCCGAGCTTGGTCTGGCTGACGCCGCAAGCTTTTGCGAGCGCGGATGCATCCGCGAAATCCTGCGGCGCGGCGCGGACACGGCCCTGCAGGCCTTCGAACAACGCGATGTTCTCGTCCTCGCCCTTATAGAAGAGATCGGGGCGGCAGCGCTTGCAGGCGCGCAGGCCCGCGGCTTTCGCGTCGTCTTCGGTGGCGAAGATGCGGACATTCTCCGGCTTGGGTTGCCGCGCGGGACAGCACGGCAGGCAATAGATCCCCGTCGTCAGAACGCCGATGATGAATTTGCCGTTGTACTTTCCGGCGCGGGCCGCTTCGCGGTCCCATGTGTACGGTTTCGGTAGCATCAGGCTGATATAGGCGCTTCCCGGCCCTTCTGCCTCCTGATTTGCGTTTTATATGTTCAAGCCTGCGGGAGGACGGGACGAAAGCCGGTTCCACCGATCCAGACCGCCGATTCTTTCACGGGAATGCCGTGCTTTTCGGCCCGCGAAAGAATCGCAGCCGGATCGCGCACCGTGACATCCACACCGACAACGCCAGTGCCATCCTCATCGATGGGCGGAACAAATCGGACAAATCCCCGATCCAGCATAACCATGCTGTCCGTGTGCCTCGATTGCAGAAGCTCTGCCCAACGCGTCGCCACCGCCGCCGGATCGCGGGCCTGCACACTTGCGCCGGCGATACCCAGAACGTCATCCAGCGCCATCGCCTCTTTCCAGTTTCGTCCTGCCGGCGGCCATTTGCCCATCGGATCGCGCCAGCTTGCGCCGTCATCCACCATGTCGATAGACGTCAGCACGCCATTGAAATCACCCGGGTGGAAATGGGTGAAGGTGTATTGCGATGAATCATGCTGCGCGATGTTGCGCACGCCCTGTCCGGTGAGCCGTTCACGATGCGCCAGCGCATCCGCCGATTGGAAGATCAGCATGTAGCCGGCATCGCCGCCACGGCGATGGAGATAACGCATCGCCGATGCATCGGCTTTCACCGGCTGAACGACCTCCAGAAATTCGCCGCCAACCGGCATCACCGCATTGATCAACCCGAAGGTCGCCACTGCCGGATCGCGGAAGGCGACCTTGAGTCCGAACACGGCGTTCAACGCCTGGACCACGGGATCGAGGTCTTTGGCCACCAATGCAATCTGGCGAAGTCGCATTGTCACGCTCCTGTCTGCGGCTCATCCGGGGCGGGCATGAAATCTGACGTAAACACCTGGAATTTTCCACCGGGAGAGCGAACCAGATTTTCCACGCGGACAATCCGCAGGGAAATGCCCTTGGACAGCGGCGTTTCCTTCCACGCGTGGGCGAGCGCCTGAACGAGTCTCTGGGAAATTGGGTCGTCGCTTACGATACGCATCTCGAAATTTCCGTCGCGCGACTGGTGGATCTGAAACAGCCGGAAGCCGGAAAGAACCGAGGCATCGAGCGAGTCCACCTTATCGCGCAAGATGCTGACAAGCGTGAGCGTGCCCGCGGTCAAATACGCGATGCGGCTGTAGCGGCCGACGATGTTTTCAAAAGACGGCAGGGTCCGTCCACAGGGGCACGTGCTTTTCGCGGCCATGGCCAGATCGCCGGTGTCGTATCGGAATAACGGCATGGCACGGTTGTTCAACGACGACACGAGAAGCCGGCCAACCTCGCCCGGCCCAACCGCAACACCGGATTCATCCACGATTTCCACCCAGCAATGCTCGGTGTGAACGTGAAGCCGGCCCGCTTCGCATTGCGCGGCGACGAGGCCGATCTCGTTGAGGCCGTAATTTTCCCGAAGCGGCGCGGCGAAACTCTTTTCGATCCTGCGGCGCATGGCGGGCGTGACCTGTTCGGCAATCGAAACGAGGCCTTTAAGGCTTTCGGACGGACGTTCGTCACCAACCGCAAATGTCATCTGCTCCAGGATTTCCGGATAGGTCATCAGGTAATCGGGTTTCAGAGCGCGCAAGAATTCGATTCTATGCTCTACGGGATTGGTGACTCCGAAGCCGAAATGCGGGCCGGTCGTGAAATATTGTCCGACAAAAGGCCAACCCTCCTGCGATACCGCTTCGCCATCCCGGACGAATTCGCCGTCGGACTTCGGCGCGAGATCCTGTGCGAAGCGGATATAGGCGAGCCGTCCCGCCGGATCGAAACGAAACCAGCGGTACTCGCGCTGCTTCTGATAGGTCAACGATGATAGAACCGCGGTGCTGCGCTGGACGATTGTACGCCGGCCCGTCGTTCCCGAAGAGCTGGTCGGCGGCGCGAGCTGTTGATCCGGCGGCAGGTTCCGCGCGCAGAGCGCCGCGGCCTGAGACTGCACATCATGTTTCGACAAGATGTTCAGGCTCGATAACGTCTCCAGACCATCCGGGTTGGCGACGCTGAAGCGAAGTGCCTCCCTATAGTACGGCACCTCTCGTGCCGCGAACCGGAACATATCCGCCAGCGCCCGCGACACCCGCGCCCGCTGTTCTTCGGGAGAAGAGAATTCGTTTTCCAAAAAGCGATCGAACGGGCTCAGATCTCCGCCGCGGGATCGTGCGCGCCATATCTCCTGTGCTGCGCGCTCTTCGGCAAGGTCTGTCATTAAATGGGCCTGCTCTTAATGGGTTCGCGGCCCCAAATGACGGCCGCTGCCCAGACGAATACAGTAAGATGGCAAAGCCACCAGGCGATGCGATCCCGCCAGCGCGATGTTCTACGCACCGTGCCACGAACAATCCGCATGCGGCGGCGAAAGATGTATCCCAGATTGCGATAAAAGCGCGGGTCTCCCACAGGAAATTTGAGCCCATAGGCTTTATCCACGGTGAGATAGCGCTCGCGGAACGAGCCGCCCCACGACCAGCTATGCCGCCATGAGCGCAGCAGGCTTGCCCGCGCCATATGCGTCACGGCGAGTTCGGGAACAAAATATATGGGCAACCCCGCGGCCATGAGGCGGTTTTGCAATTCCATATCTTCCAGAATAAGCGCGCCTTGCAGAAATCCACCCGCGCGTTCGAAGACATCGCGCTTCATCACGAAACACACGGTCGGCTGGAACAATCGCGATTGCATGAAGGGCCGCTGCGCCGTCCAGTTGAACCAACAGGCCCAGTGATCGCCTATCGCCACGGGATTGCCGTTCTGCTCCGGCGCCAGAAGGATCGGGCCGCCGAAGCCGCCAAAATTTCCGAGCCTGGCGGCTGCGTTCACCGTGCGCACAAAGAAATCATCCGCGACCGGGCATGCGTCCGCATCCAGGAACAGAAGCAACTGCCCTTTGCTCGCGCCAACACCCGCGTTACGCGCCGCGCCCGGGCCTTCGCCCGTGCTCGCCACGTGTTGGAAGCCGCTGCGCGCAATGACCTGCACCGTATCGTCGCCTGAATCGTTTTCGGCGACGATGACTTCCACATCCCAACCCTGCGGGTGTTTCTGTTTCTTCAGATTGTCGAGAAGGCGCTCCAGCGGGCGCGCATGATCGCGCGCCGGAATAACGACGCTCAGCACCGGTTTCGATGCTTGCGGATATGGCGCCCCCGATGCCCCCATGGAGAAACTATCCGTGAGGCCAAAAGAAAAGGCCACCCTTTTGGGGTGGCCTTTCAGCTTTAGAATTTGTCATCCCGGCCAGCGAAGCGCGAGCCGGGACGGGTCGCTTATTCCGCGGCGACCGGACCTTCGATCTGGGCGACGGGGGCGTTCTTCGCCTCCTCTTCCTGGATCGCCTTGTCGCGTTCGGTTGCGACATGGCGCAGGCGCGCGATGGCGCCGCCGGTGCCGGCCGGGATGAGACGTCCGACGATGACGTTTTCCTTGAGGCCTTCCAGCGTATCGACCTTGCCGTTGACGGCGGCATCGGTGAGCACGCGGGTGGTCTCCTGGAACGACGCGGCCGAGAACACCGAGCGCGTCTGCAACGACGCCTTGGTGATGCCGAGAAGAACGGCGCGGCCTTCGGCGGGCTTGAGACCCTCGTCGGCAGCTTTCTTGTTCGCCTCGTCCAGTTCGATCTGGTCGACCTGTTCACCGGCGAGCAGCGTGGTGTCGCCGCCATCGGTGATCTCGTACTTCTGCATCATCTGGCGGCAGATCACTTCGATATGCTTGTCGTTGATCTTCACGCCCTGCAGACGATAGACGTCCTGGATTTCCTTGACCAAATAGGTGGCCAATTCTTCCATGCCCTTGATGCGCAGGATGTCATGCGGCGAAGGATTGCCTTCGACGATGTAGTCACCCTTCTCCACATAATCGCCCTCGCGCACGCTGATGTGCTTGCCCTTGGGGATCAGGAACTCAACGGCATCCGTCTTTTCGTTCTTCGGCTTGATGATGACGCGGCGCTTGTTCTTGTAGTCCTTGCCGAACTCGATGAAGCCATCGATTTCCGCCAGAACCGCCGCTTCCTTCGGCTTGCGCGCTTCGAACAGCTC
>Ga0153956_1002728_pt1 | contig 12460 bp, 18 predicted proteins | sample TSFL040MetaG_FD_104704 | JGI IMG/M metagenome (GOLD analysis project Ga0153956, IMG submission 104704) | Attine ant fungus gardens microbial communities from Florida, USA - TSFL040 MetaG | ecosystem: Host-associated > Fungi > Mycelium > Unclassified | place: USA: Florida, Wekiwa Springs...
ATATGGCATTTGGGCAGAATCTGGCTGTTGCCGATAGCGATTATTTCGAAGCTGGGAGTTTCGCTGCAATTTCCGGTGTAAGTTCTGTGCTTGCAGCGGTAACTACCTGGTTCGGAATCGAGGTTACCGAGATCAACCCGGTTGGCTGCATCGCCTATCAGCACGGCATCGTCTTCCTGGAAAAGATCGATACCGACGTCTGGACGATATACGGGCCGGGACTTGGCTAGGAGCTTCGGATGACCAGCTACGTCCCCATCGTCAAGAACAATGCCAATGGCGCGATCTTCTACATCTCGCTGGCGCCGCGCACCGCCAACGGGCAGTGGCAGGCCAACCCGACGCTTGCCTCGGGCGATGTGAAGATCTCGCTTGACGGCGGCGCGCTGGCCAATCTGAACACGCTTCCGGTCGTCACGCCGGCCTCCTCGAAACTGGTCAAGGTGGTGCTGAGCCAGGCCGAGACCGACGCCGACAACATCGCGATCGTCTTCTCCGACGCCGCCGGCGCGGAATGGTGCGACAAGCTGATCCATATCCAGACCGTCGCGAAGCAGTTCGACGATTTGGCTGTACAGACCGACCTGACGGCGGTGAAGAACAAGACCGACAGCCTGAATTTCACCGTCACCGGCATGGTGGATTCGAATGTCATCGATTGGAAAGGCTCGGCCGCGCCGGCAATGACCGGCGACGCCTATGCTCGCATCGGTGCGGCGGGCGCTGGTCTGACGGCGCTCGGCGACACGCGCCTCGCGCATCTCGACGTCGACGTCTCGTCGCGCTCGACCTATGCAGGGGCCGACACCTCCGGCACGACGACGCTGCTTTCCAGGCTCACCAGCACGCGCGCCGGGCTGCTCGACCATCTCGACGCCGACATTTCAAGCCGCATGGCGACGTTCAGCTATACCGCGCCGCTGGATGCGGCAGGAACGCGCGCCGCGCTCGGCATGGCATCGGCCAATCTCGACACGCAGATCGCCACGCTGGCGACGATGACTGGCCTATCCGATCTTGCCGACGGCATCTCGGCCAGCTTCACGGCGCTGCAAAGCCACGGCGATGGCGCGTGGACCACCGCGAGCGGCTTCTCGACGCTCGACGGTTCCGACGTCTCGGCCGCCGTTTGGGACGTTCCCATGGCGGATCATCTCGGCGCTGGCACCACTGGCGATGCAATCTTCCAGGCCGGTACGCATGCGCCGTCTGCCGACAGCAAGGCTGACACGATCATCGCCGACATTGCGGCGCTCAACAATCTCTCGGCGGCTGATGTGAACGCCGAGGTGGATAGCGCAATCGCGGATGCCGCGCTCGCCACCGCCGCCAGCCTCGCCACGACCGACGGCAAGGTCGACGCGGTGAAGGCAAAGACCGATCAGTTCGCTTTCACCGGCGGCGCCGTGGACAGCAACATCGCCAAGGTCAACGGCGTGACGGTTCAGGGCGCCGGCACCTCTGGGAATGAGTGGCGCCCGGCATGACCGATGTCTGGGGCGGGGCTTGGGGATTGTCGTGGGGCCATTCCTGGGCAGAGGCGATGTTGCCGCCGGTGGCCACACTCATACTCGGTTCGATTTCGATCCGTCCCACCCTTGACGCATCGGTGAGCATGAAAACCGCCATCGCTGGCGATGTCGAGGCTTCACCGCTTCTCTCGGCCAAGATTAGGACCGACGAACCATGACCTGCATCGTCTACGTCGCCAACACGAACCTGATCGAAGTCGTCGGGCTGAAAAGCGCGATCGAGGGAGAATTCATCGCCGATGCCACGGTAAGGGTGACGGTGAAGGATGCCGATGGCGCGGAGGTCTCCGGCCAGACCTGGCCGACTGATATGGCCTATGTCGCGACCAGCAACGGCAACTATCGCGGCATCCTGAAAGACACGCTCGACCTGACGGCCGGCACGCTCTACGTCGCCCATGTCGATGCCGATGCCGGCGACGATCGGATCGGCCATTGGGAGTTCAACTTCACTCCCAAGACGAGGACTGGCAAGTGAGCGTCTGGGATGTGCATTACACGGCATTGTACAACTCGCTGCTGGCCGTGGATGCCGTACTGACCGTGGCGTGCGGTGATGTGCCGATCGAATTGCGTGCGATCGACAAGACGGTGCCTCAGATGAACAGCTTCCAAGGGGCCGATGTCGCGACCATTGGCCCGGCCGCTCATGTCCGCGCCAGCGAACTGGCCGAAAAGGATGTCGACCCAGACACGCTGGACGGCGGCATGCTGACGCTGAACGGCAAAGACTGGAAGATCATCAATCACCAGCCAATTCCGGCACCGACGGGCGAAGCCTTCGGTGAAGTCCGGCTTTCTCTCGACGAAAGACGCTGATGGCCGAAATCACCTACGAAGACAAGCGCGAAGCGATCCTTCAGCGCCTGCTGGCGGTTGCCAAGGCAGTTGACGAAACGTTCGAAGCTCGGCGCAACGAGACTAGGTTGTCCGACAAGCAGAAATACGTCGTGCTACTGGACGGCGAGGAAACAGCAATGGCCAGCGATCCGGTGACTGGCCGTGCGGCGAGCGCGCCGCGCCGGGTCCAAATGGTCCCTGAAATTCAATTTCGCGTCGGCGCCGAGGCGGAAGATGTTGGCACCATCCTAAACCGGCTGCGCATTCGCCTCATCGCCTCAGTGCTGACCGATGCGACCCTGCTTGGTCTGACCGTCAACAACCATTCGATCCGCTACGAGGGGTCGAACATGGTCGCCGAGCGCGGCCGGTCCATGGAAGGTGGAATCGGCATCGCCTTCACCTTCACCTACGCGCTGTACCCCGGCCGCACCGCCGTCTGACATCCAACCCCTGAAAGGACAAAACCATGTCGGAATCCCCTGACATCAACAACCTCACCGTCGGCAAGGGCATCCTCTATTTCACGCCGACCGGCGGCGTCGAGCGGGACATGGGCGAGTGCACGACATTCGAAACCACGCCCAGCGCCGACGCGCTCGACTACTTCTCGAACCGCTCAGGCATCAAGAAGAAGGTCCGCTCGGTCGCCAATTCGGCCAGCCTGGCCATCCGAATCGTTGCCAGCGAGGCGACGGCAGACAACCTGGCCCTGCAATTGGGCGGCGACACCCCGGCATCCGGCGGCGCTGGCGTCAAGACTTTCAACATCATGCGCGAGACCGAAAAGACGGGCTCGCTGCGTTATGAGGCGCACAACGACATCGGCAACCGCATCGACGTGTCGCTGCCGTCGGTGTCGTTCAAGCCGGGAGGCACCTTCAACCCGATCTCCGAGGAATGGATGGAGATCGAGATCAACGGCGAGGCGCTGGCGACCGAGCATACCGATGGTACGTCCGACTTCGGCACCGTCACCGTTACGGATCAGGCCTGATGGTCGGTCTTCTCGATATCGCGCCGCTGACGGAGAGCGTTTCCGTCGGCGGAGCCAGCGTTGAGGTGTTCGGCGTGTCGGCCAAGGGCGTGGCTGTGCTGCTCTCACGCTTCCCCGAGCTGCGCGAGATGATGACGGGGCGCGAAGTGGCACCGGCGCGGCTGATGGAGATGGGTGGCGACGCTGTTGCCGCGATCATCGCGGCCGGCATCGGCTTTCCCGGGGATGAGGCCCAGGAGGTGGCGGCCGGCCGCCTCAATGTCGAGACGCAGGCGGACTTGCTGGCATCCATCCTGAAGCTGACATTCCCAAACGGAATCGGCTCCTTCGTTGGGAAACTGACCGCGCTGGGCGAGGTCGTCAGCGAAGGGGCCGATCAGTCGGCCAAGGCGCCGGCTGGGAAATCGCAGCGGCGATAGAGGAATTGATCTCACTCGGCCATGACGCCGTGGCGGTGTGGGACTACACCCCGCGCCAGTTGAACGGCTTCCTGCGCTTCGCTGGACGGCGCAGGCGCCTGGAGGCGGCCGAGCAGTTGGCATTGGCTTCCACTGCGGCGCGCGCCGATCCAAAGACCGTGAAAGACCAGGTCGAGAAGATGTCAAAGGATTAGGAGAAATCCGAAGATGGCCATCACAGCCGGTGAGGCGGACGCGAACTATGCGCTTATTGCCGAGAGCCTTGAGGAGCCGAGGCTGTCAGAATACGTTGCCCAAGTAGTTGTGCGGTTTGATGAGGAACCTGTATTCCTAGAACGACCTCGCCAAAATAGAATTTCAGTGTCAGCGAGTCTTCAGTGGCCCCAGGCCCAACGTTCCACCCCGAACACTGAACGGACGTGAACGGTAACTGATCGTCCAGGGGTCGCGACACATGAGGGTTGGCCTGCCGGTTCATATCGTAGGCTTGAGCGGCCAGGCCAAGCGCTGTGCCGAACAATTTGCTGATGTCGCCGATGGGCAGGTCGATGGAGTCGCTCGGAACGTCGTCTTTCAACAAGGCGATCGTCATCGTTGCTTGCGGATAGTTTGCGTTGAACCTCAGTCCGCCCTTCTTCATGGCTTGAGGTAGCCATGGCTGACGTATCGGTCATAGGCAATCCAGCCGAACGCGCCGGCGGCAACGATCAGCGGGAAGACATACCAGAAGAACACGTCGAACGTCATGGGCTAGGAACGCTTGGAGGAGCGGACATTCTTGGCTGATTTGTGGACATCGTGCGCCATGGTTCGGCGCGTCGGTCCTCCGAGATCCATCTCATACTGATCATCAGATGGCGCAGAGATCGGGAAGAATCGCAATGCCCAGAGGACCGCAAACGAGCCGCCAGCGATTGTCGCAGAGATAACCAAAGCGCTGAGAAATGGGGTCATTGCTCCAACCTCGATAATTCCTCTGTCGCCCTCATATGTAGGACAAAGCTCAGGGCGAAGCAAATCAGGGCGATCAGGCAGGCCAGCGAAATGTGCCCGTTGTCGACATCTGGACGCAACGCGAAGGCGATAATCGGTGAAAGCGCGCCGGACGTAAAAGTTCCGATCGCCAAGCCATTTACGTAGGTTGCGCGCAGCTTGACGCGCTCGTTGTGAGGTTCACGGCTTGAGATATCCGTGGCTGATCAGCCAGTCGCGGATGATGCGACGGATGGCTTCGGGACGGCCAGGAGAGTCCGCCTGATCGGCAGAGAATTTATCAAGCCCACTCAAATCGTCGGCCGCAAGCCGCAGCATTACGGGAGAAGTATCGGTCTTTGGTCGACCGCGAGATTTTTTAATATCAGGTATTGCGCCGCTCATGGTTTGTTGATATCAAAAATGGGCAGGCCGATCAAGGTGCTCGTAACACCCGACCGGCCCTAACCGAAACGAACCTGTGTGGAGGTCCGCAATGGCTGCCAAGAGCAGTACCATGCGCGTTGCTGCGCGCGCAAACAGCATCCTGGAAGACGCGGGGAAGAAAGCGGCGAAGAGGCGTCGCCTCATTGATACGCTGGCCGGCTTGCTCGCAGACGAGTTCGAAGCGATGCATGACGAAAGAATGCGGATGCTCGTCGATCACGACGGCAAGTTCATTCTGATCACGCTGGCGTTTCCCGCTGCGCTGAAGCCGATTTCTGCAGTCGACCTCAAGGAGGCGGTGTGATGGCCAAGATCACTCGTCGCACGGCCGTAGCAACGATAGGGGCCGCAACCGCAACCGCAATTTCACCGACGCTCGCCCGGGTCTATCGCACGGGTGCCGTCGATATCGACACGCAGCTTCGCGAACTCGCCGATCAGTTTCAGCGGGATGCCATGGTAATCGACCCCACTATCGAAGGGGTGTGGTTGGGCCATGACTTCACCGTGCCCGGCAGGGAGAGCGCGGTTATGTGCGTTACCTTCGAGCGCAAGACCAGCCGGCTCGTACGGCGCGCAAAGACACAGACCACCTGAACTGAATTCCGTCGCCAGCAAGGCGGAATAGAGCGACTGCCAGCGCTCCGGTCCCGCTCGGCGCCAAACGGGCGGGACCGTACAAACTGTTAATACGAATTAACCAATCGGGCGGTACTGTGACCGTCTGAGCCGTGGCGACGGGGTTTGAGCCTCGCAAGCGGCCCCGTCCGCCACGTTCCCCGGCCCGTGTTCAAGCATGGGCCAGTTCCAATGCCGATCAATAGGAGAAAACCGGCAATGACACCTTCACCAATGGTCCAAATCGACGCCGAACGCAATCCGGTCGTTTTCGCCAAGGACGGCGAAGTCTTCGCCAGCAGCCGCGACGTGGCGGCATTCTTCGGCAAAGAGCACCGCAATGTGTTGCGCGACATCGACCTCTTGATCACGCAGGAGCAGAAATTGGGTCTGCTCAATTTTGAGCAGACCCCATATGTTGAGCCTTCGACGGGCCAAACGTATCGCAGCTACAATATGGACCGCGACGGCTTCACCCTTCTCGCCATGGGCTTCACTGGCGGGAAGGCTCTCAAATGGAAGCTCCGCTATATCGAGGCCTTCAATGCGATGGAGGCGGAACTCCGTCGCATTGCCAATTCTGGTCCGACGATCGATCTGAACGACCCAACCGCATTGCGCGGGCTGCTTCTGACCTACTCCGAAAAGGCCTTGGTGCTTGAACAGCGGGTGCAGGAGCTTTTGCCGTCCCAGGCCGCTCTCCAGCGCATATCGGAAGCGGATGGAAGCCTGTGCGTTACGGACGCGGCGAAGGCGCTCCAGATGCGGCCGAAAGACCTCTTCGACTGGCTGCGGCAGAACGGATGGATTTATCGGCGCCCGGGGTCCGGCCATGATCTGGGCTATCAGTCAAAAACCGCCGCTGGTCTGCTGGAGCACAAGATCACCACGGTTCTCCGGGCGGATGGCTCCGAAAAGGTAACTGAGCAAGTTCGCGTGACCGCCAGAGGTATGACCAAGTTAGCTGCGCTGATCAAGCCGGCCCTGAGTGCCGCATGATGTCGGGTGAGCTTATCAGTGAGCACGAAATACGCGTGTACGAGGCCGTCCGCGTATTCGGCGGATGGCTTACTTCGCGTGAGATAGCCGCTAAAGCCGACGTAGCGGATCGCACTTCACGGCATCATACCGCCAGGTTGGCGGATAAGGGCGTGTTTGACGTGGCCAAGGTCTTCGGCGGCTATCGCTATCGGATCAAGACCCAACTTGATCCAGCAGCTAGTGCATACGTGGCCGAAATCGAGGCCGCTAAGCGGATTATGCAGGGCTGATCATCAACTAACATCGCAAGGCGAGTTAGGGAGGTAGCTAAAACGCTGCCTCCCCTATTGCCCTGGAATCTCGAAATCGACGTCTGTCAACTGCAACTGGTCGCCGATATTCGATTTGGTGACAGTTCCGACTACGCCCATCGTGCACTTGGACTTGTCGGTAAACAGTCCGGTGCAATTGCGGAAAAGGTAACGTAGGTCTTCTCGATCTCGCCAACCCTTTAGGGTTATGTTCTCTGGCGGGATGTGTAGCATCATAAAATCCTCGCTGGCCGAAATAACCTGCCCCTGTAGGTGAACCCGCTCACCAATCATCTTCGGCCAATCGACCAAGAAGTCCACCATATCGAAATTATCTTCGGCGACCGCAGTCGAAGCGAGCATGGCCAGGGCGGCCGTAGCAACGGCAAGTTTCATCAGTCCCCTCCCTTTGGTCCGCGCGATGAAAGCATAGGAAGGCTATTGTTGTCCAATGGCGCGCTTCCGATACACCTACAAGGAGGGCGAGTTTGCCGCCGCGATGGTATCCATCAGGGACCCGATCGCTTTCGCAGGCACAGCCGCCATCACCGAGGCCGGAGAGATCGTAAAAGCCCAAGGCCGTGCGGACATAGCGGCGGCGGGCTTTTCCAGGCGCTGGCAGAATACTCTCAGAGTCAACATCTATCCGCGCGGCAGGACGTCCATCGATGCTGCTGCTCTGATCTTCCATCGCATTCAGTACGCCGGCGTGTTTGAAGAGGGAGCGGTCATTGGGGGCAAGCCGAAACTGTGGCTACCCTTACCGACCGCTCCGAAGCGCGCCGGACGTTCGAAAATGACGCCCGCCTTATACGTCCGCACTGTTGGCCCGCTGGTATCGATCGAGCGGCCCGGGAAACCGCCGTTGTTAGCGGGCAGGATCGCCACGAACCGGCGCGGACAAATCAACAAAGGCAAGGTGACGCTTTCGGCCCTGCGTCGCGGCGGCAAGGGCGCGCCATCGACATTGGTGCCGCTATTCATCGGCATCGACCGTGTGAACATCCGCGATCGCTTCTCCATCCGCGAGATCACCGAACGCGCTGCTGGACGCCTCGCTGAACTTTATCTGAAACACCTAAATCCGGACATGTGAATGGCCCGCAAACCGATTCTCCAGCGCATTAGCCTCGAAGGCGGCGATGCGATCAAGGAGCAATTGCTGTCGCTAGGGAAGGCCGGCGAAGCTGCGTTCAAGCAGATACAGAACGCTGCCGTTAAGGCCGATCTTTCGAAGTTCAGCGCCAGCCTCAACAAAGTCGGTAGCGACCTGGCGACCGTTACCCGCCGCTTTGCGTTGCTCGGCGCCAGCATCACGACCGCTGTCTCGGGAGCCGGTGTTGCCGTGTTGGCGCTTGCCAAATCGAGCGGCGAGGCCGCCGATCAGGCCGGCAAAAATGCTGAAAAAACTGGCTTGACGGTCGAGGCATACGGGCGTCTCGAACATGCTGCCCAAATGGCGAACGTGTCCTCGGACCAACTCGTCGCCGGCATGAACCGATTGAACAAGGCGATTGGCGAAGCCGCCAAGACCAGCGACAACGCCAGTGGCACCCTCGATGATACCGGCGTCCGGGTGATCAGGTTTGGGGCCAACACGAAGAAAGCGGCCGACGCGACCAAGCAGGCCGGGACAATTTTCGACCGGCTCGGTGTCAAGATCAAGAATACCAACGGCACGCTGCGCTCCAATGAGGAGATCGTGCGTGATCTCGCTGCGGCTTTCGCCAAGATGCCGAGCAGTGCTCAGAAGTCGGCGTTGGCCATCGAATTGTTCGGCAAGGCTGGCACCGACCTGCTGCCATTTTTGGACCAGGGCAAGCAGGGCCTGATCGACCTCGGCGCCGAGGCGGAACGTCTTGGAATCGTCTTCACGCAGCAGCAAGCCGACATAGGCGATGCGTTGGGTGATTCACTGGACAGTATGAGCAAAGCGGCGGCGGGTATCCGGCTGCAATTGGGGCTGATTTTCGCGCCGGGCGTGACCGCTTTGGCGGAAGGGTTGCGCGACATCATCATCCAAAACCGCGACGCCTTCCTGCAATTCGGTCAGGCTGTAAACCAGCGCCTCCTCGCCACTTTGAGCGATGTGCTGTTCGCGCTGGTCGGTGCTGACGCGAAGGTCAAGAATCCATGGATACTGACTTGGCGAGACGCCATCATCCAGTTCGGCCGGGACTTTGTTGCCGTTGTGCAGAATGTCGTCTTGCCGCTGTTCAAGGCGGTACATACAGCGGCCGAAGGCGTTGCTGATGCCATCAACGGAGTATTTGGGAGCCGATTGACCGGCGGACAGTTGCTGATCGGCGTGGCACTGCTGCAGTTGCTGGGCGTGTTCAAGTTGCTGATTTCTTCCGCCACACTGGTGTTCCGAGCCTTCAGCCTGATCCGCACCATCATCGTGGCGATATTCTCCGAAGGCGTCATTGCTGCCGCCACCACGTTCTTCACCACCATCGTCGAAGGCGCCACTGCATTCCTTGGCTTCATCGCGGGGCTAGTTGGATGGCCAGCGCTGATTGTTGCTGGCCTTATCGCCGCTGGCGCCGCGATTTTCATATTTTGGGATGACATTGTCGACGCAGCGCAGAGAGCCATTGCAGCGGTCAAGGAATTCTTTTCCGCAGATAATCTGGCGAAGGTGTTCGAGGGGTTATTGCAAGCTGCCGAGCAGGCAGGAGCGCTCCTTGTTGATGTGTTCAAACTAGCCGTACAGGGGGTTGGCGTAGCGCTGGCTGGCATCATCACAATTGTGGCCGGCTTTGTCGCAGGCGTGGTCGGCGAGATCGCCAAACTGGCGGCTCAATTGCTGCCTTCATGGGATACGATCAAGACAGCCGGAACGCAGGTATGGGAAGCCATCAAGGGCAGTGCGCTCCGCGTCTGGGATGAAATCGTTACTGTGGCGCTAGGCATCGGCGAGCGCCTCAAACCAGCATGGAGCGCCATCACCGACGGCGCTGGGCGCGCGTGGACATTTATCAAAGATACTGCGTCGCAGCTCTGGGATGGCGTCGTTGATATCTTTTTGGCTGCCAGAGATCCCGTTTTCAATGCGGTCAGCACGGTTGCTAATGCCGCGTTTGAAGCTTGGACCGGCGCTTCTCAAAGCGTTGTCGACGCAGCAAACAAAATTGCTGAAGCGATTGGCCGCGCCGTTGAAGCGACCAACGATGTACAAGGCGCGCAGGCGTTGGCCGATGCGTTGGTCAGGCCGTTCACCGACGCTAAGGCGCGTATTGACGAGATCATTGCCGGGATCAGGAACTTGGTCCAGACCGGCTTCAATGCGTTGCTTGGCGTGGTGAACACTGTTGCCGCACAGGTTCAGCAGGCGATTTCGCGCATCATTTCGCAATTGCAGCAGGCGGCGGCTCAGGCCGAGCGGCTGCGAGCGGCGGCGAGCGGCGGTGGCGGTGGCGATACGTCCAGCGGCTTCGCCTCTGGCGGTTATGTCACCGGGCCAGGCGGCCCGACCAGCGATTCGATTTTGGCGTGGCTGAGCAACACCGAATATGTGGTGCAGGCGAAGGCCGTGCGCAAATACGGCGTCGGTTTCTTCAATGCATTGAACAGCGGCCTGATCCCACTGAAGGCTCTGCGCGGCTTCAAGCTCGGCGGCTTCGTCGATAGCCTCAACCGATCGATGATGATCCCTCGCTTTGCCGATGGCGGCATGGCGACCATGCAATTAGCGCCTGCGTCGTCAGGCTTGCCCAACATGACGAGCTTCGACCTGATCATTGACGGCCGCAGCTTCGGCCCCGCCTACATCCCCGGCACAGCGGCGATGGAACTACAGACGGCTTCCTTGCGCGGCGCGCGCGTCAGCGCCGGCCGAGCCCCGAGGCGCAAATGACGAGACCGCTCACCTATCTTCGCCTCGACCCGATCGGCGTTCCGATCTATTCGGCGCGCGGACTGACGGAAGAATTCACGCTGGACGGCGATGCGCAGCTCGCCCGCACCGTCAACAACGTGTTGATCGACCTGTCGGCCGAAGAGGACGAGAAATACAAGCTCACCATATCCTGCACCGATCAGAACATGCCGGCGCTGGATGGCGTCAAGCGGGGCATGATCCTGACCGTCGATAGCGCGACGGAGTTCAACTACATGACCGTCGGTGGGTCGCCGTCGCGAGAGGTCGCCAGCACGACCGACGATCCCGCCACGCGCACCGAAGGCGCTCTGACTTTCTACCGTCCCCGGCTGACCATGATGGTCGCGGATTACCGTCTGACCCATGACGAAGCCGGCGACGTCTACGGCTGGACGCTGGATCTCGTAGAGGTCTGACCGGTGTACTATTTCGCCTTCGTCGACAGCGCCGATGTCGTGTTCGGGACCGAGCATGAGGTCGAGGACTTGCTTGTCGTCGCCTATAAGCTTGCGCAGCAGGAAGGCGAGTTCGCCACGCTCGACCTGACGGTCAAGAACCCGCGCGTCGGCCTGCTCGCCTCCGGACGCAAGCAGTGGCTTTTGATGTCGTGGCGCGACGACGCCAATCCGACGGCGGGCGCCGAGCTGATGTTCCGTGGCAGGCTTGTCGGCATCCCGACCGACCTGCTCGCCAATCAGGTGACGCTGCAGTTCGACGCCAAGCCGCCTGGCTACGATGCGACCAAACTGGCGCTCGCCGAGACGCTGAAGGTGGAACCCTATTGGGACCCGATGTTCCTCAAGCCGGACAGCCGCGATGATCCCGATGCCGTGATCGAGGCGATGACGGCGCGCTACCATATCGACCGCATCGACCATTCGGTCTCCATCTCCGACATGTTGAACGGCGAGGACGGACTGATCGACTTCGGCACCGGCTTCCTGAAGGATTCGCTGTCGATCAACATCGGCCAGCCGCCGCTGCGGCGCGTCACGGTCGAGGCGACGGTGACATGGGACCAGGCGGCGGCCGGCACGGTCGACATCTCGCCGGTTGTGCTCAAGGCGTTCAGGGACGCCGGCAGCGGCACAAAATACCTGATCAAGTCGCTGACCGGCGACGGGCTGATGAAGAAATGGCCGACCGAGGACGGGTCGATCGGCGGCGGCTGGAAATGGGGCGCCTGCACCATCGTCCGCTCCGACGGTACAGTGCTGCCCGATGACTATCACACCGTCCTGATGGACAATGGCGTGGCGACTTTCCCGATCTGGGCGATGAAACCGACGTTGATCGCCGCCTATGACGTGTCGAGGCCGAAGACCGAAGTTCTGACCTTCACTCTCGAGGCCGATTGCCAGGCGCTGCTTGCCGATGCCGGAGACGATGAGATCCTGTCAATCAAGGTGTCCGGCAATGCCGATGAAGCGGTCGATCCGGCCACCACGGACAATCCGGCC
>Ga0153956_1002729_pt1 | contig 12459 bp, 15 predicted proteins | sample TSFL040MetaG_FD_104704 | JGI IMG/M metagenome (GOLD analysis project Ga0153956, IMG submission 104704) | Attine ant fungus gardens microbial communities from Florida, USA - TSFL040 MetaG | ecosystem: Host-associated > Fungi > Mycelium > Unclassified | place: USA: Florida, Wekiwa Springs...
ATATATGTGAGTAAAAAAGCCGCAGAGGACAATAATTTCCAGAAAAAGCAAAAGCTTACATCCCCATTATAAGGGATCGCATCACGCCGGATTACACCTTAAGCCGGCTCGTTTCTCCAATCGCGCGCCAAAGGTGATCTTATTTTACCGGAACCAACCCGAATCCCTTCGCGTTATCGAGCGAACCCGTAAACGCGAGGGAAACCATGACAAATCCGGTTCGTCATTCCGCCATCGCGCTTGTGCTGGCTCTTCTGCCCGCGGGCGCATTCGCGCAGACCACCATCACAACGACCACCGAAACCCACCGGCTCTCGCCGTTGAGCCCCGAGCAACGCACGGTGATCTATCGCACCGTAACGCATGAGCGCCATCTCGCGCCGCCTGTGGCAGTGGTACCTGGGCCCGGCCCCGTCGGGCGTTATGAAGTGGGCGTGCCGGTGCCGCGAGATGCCGCAGTCTACGACTTTCCCGAGGATGCCTACATCGAGGTTCCCGAACTGCGCAGCTACCGGTACGTCTACGTCAACGACCGCTTGATGCTTGTTGACCCGGATACCAGCCAGGTCGTCGATGTGATCTCCGAATAATGGACAAGTCGCTGAATCGGGCCGGATTCCGGCCGCGTTTGAGCCCTTGTACGGCCCAAAATCACCACTATCTGCGGCAGCGAATATTGCTTTGTTGCAGGAGGCATCGATGAAACGGATTTTGTCCTTGCTCACCGCAGCGGTCGGTTACGGGCTGCTCGTGCAGCCGTCGTTCGCCGCCGATTTGCCGCGCCCTGCCCCGCAGGCCGCTTATCCGAAAGCGCCCGAATACCGCCCCTATGACTGGACAGGATTTTATGCCGGTCTGAACGCCGGCTATGGCTGGGGCGACTCCAAATTCAATCCCGGCGGCGCGAACGCATCGCCGGAAGGCGCGCTTCTGGGCGGCACCATCGGCTACAATTATCAGTGGGGCCAGACCGTGTTCGGTGTCGAAAGCGATTTCGACTGGAACAACGCCAAGGGCACGACCACCTGCGCGCTCGGCGCGGGATCCTGCCGGGCGCAGAGCGACTGGCTCGGCACCACCCGCCTTCGCCTGGGCTATGCGGCGGACCGATTTCTACCCTACATCACCGGCGGCGCTGCCTACGGCAACCTGAAGACCAGCCTCCCCGGCACGGGATTTTCAGACAGCGACACGAAATTCGGATGGGCGGCAGGCGCAGGCGTCGAGTACGCATTTACGCCGAACTGGTCCGTTAAAGCCGAATATCTGCACGTCGATCTTGGCAAATTCAACTGCCCCGCCTGCGGCACGAACGTGAAGTTCAACGAAGACATCGTTCGCACCGGCTTGAACTACAAATTCTGATCCCAAAGACGAGTGCTGCCTTGCGATCCTGCAATGCTACGGTGCGTGACGGATGCAGGGAATTTTGGCAAAATCCAACCGGCTCAATAACGGAGAAGATTTCATGAGGAGACGAATTGCTTCATTGGCTGCCGCCGCGGCGGCAGGCATTGCTCTTACCGCGTCGCAGGCTTCGGCAATGCCGGTTGCGAATGGCGCTGCACTCAAGGCCTCCGCCACGGCGCCGGTCGAGAAGGTCTACTGGCGCGGCTATGGATGGAGAGGACCGGGATGGGGATGGGGCGCCGCCGGCGCCGTGGTCGGCGGAGCGATCGTCGGAAGCGCCATCGCCAACTCCTATTACGGTCCCCGCTATTACTACGGCGGGCCCGGTCCTTATTACGGCGGCCCCGGCCCCTACTATTACGGCCCCTACCAGCCGGCCTATGCCCCCGGACCCGCGCCCGGCGATGCCGTCGCCTACTGCATGCAGCGGTTCAAATCCTACGACCCGCGCAGCGGCACCTATCTCGGCTATGACGGGTTGCGGCACCCCTGCCCGTAACGCAATCGCCGCCTCGACCGGAATGAAGAAACCCCAGGCTTAATGCCTGGGGTTTTTCCTTTCGGGTTTGCCTTTCGCATCAGAACATCCGCGCCGCGAATTCCTCGCGCAGCCGTTTTCGAAATTTCCGATCCTTCTTCAGGTGCCATTCCCGGCTCATCGCCGCGCGCCGCGTGCGATGCCGCTCCGCGTACAACAGAAACCAGACGCGGCCGCGCGTGGAGCGCGCGCCCGTCCCTGCGTTATGCCGGGTGAGCCGTTCGTCCACATCGAGCGTCCAGCCGACATAGGTGCGGAAACCGCCCTTGCCGTTGCTGCCGAGGACATAAACGAAGCAGGCCATGCGGCTCTTTTAAAAGAAAAAATACGCTCGTGAGAAGCGGCTGCTTGACCCGACGGACCTCCCCGTCAAAATTGACCCAACAGCCGCGGGATTCGAAATTTCATGGGCATTCCTATCCGTATACTGCTGGCGGCATTCTGCTATGTCTCCGCTTTTGTTTTTCCCGCCGCCGCCCAAACGCAAACCGATTCGCTGCGCGTGGCGACGCGCGTGCTGCCGCCTTTCGTCATGCTGCAACAGGATCAGCTCACCGGCTTCAGCATCGACCTGTGGCGGGAGATCGCCGAGCGCTTGAAAATCAAGACGCAGTTCCTGTCTCCATCGCCGGATGTGCAATCGCTGCTCGAGACGCTGCAGAGCGGGCGGGCGGGTGCCGCCATCTCGGCCGTGTCGATTACCGCCGAGCGCAATCGGGAATTCGATTTTTCGCAACCGATGATGAACGCGGGCCTGCAAATTCTGGTGCGAGGTCAGGCAGAGGCCGAATCCAATCCGCTGCGCGAAATCGTCAGGGTCCTGTTCTCGCCCGCGCTCCTGATCTGGCTCGGTATCGCGCTGCTCCTGATCATTGTGCCCGCGCACATCGTCTGGTTTCTGGAGCGCCGTCACCCCGACGGCATCATCTCGCACAAGCAGTATATTCCCGGCATTTTCGACGCGCTGTATTGGGCGGCGGGCGCCCTGATCGCGCAGGGCGAATCCATGCCGAGGCACTGGTTCGCGCGATTGTTCGCAATGTTGTGGATGTTCGCCGGCGTCGTGTTCGTCGCCTTCTACACGGCCCAGCTCACGGCCAACCTGACGGTTCAGCAAATCCAGGGAAGCATCAAGGGGCCCGAGGATTTGCCCGGGAAAAAAATCGCCACCACGAAAGGGAGCACGGCCGTCGTCTATTTGCGCGAGCTGAATGCGGACGTGCTGGAGGTTTCGTCGATCGACGACGCGTATCGCGCGCTCATCGACCGGAAGGTGGACGCGGTCGTTTCCGACGCGCCGGTGTTGCTCTATTACGCAGCCCACGGCGGCAAGGGCCAAGTGCAGACCGTGGGCCAGGTATTCCGAAAAGAGGATTACGGGATCGTATTCAAGTCCGGCAGCACCTTGCGGCGTCAGGTCGATGACGCGCTGCTTTCGATGCGCGAAGACGGTTCGTACCAGAAACTCTACGAGAAGTGGTTCGGCGCGAAATAAGAGCCTTCAAGCCTTGGCCGACACGCCGAGCGTCTGCAGGCTCTTTCTCAACCCGTCGCTATCGTAGGGTTTTTGCAATAGCGTCAGGTTCTCGGTCTTCTTCAGCTTGCCGTCGAGCGCTCTGTCGCCGGCTCCCGTCGCGATCACGATCGGAAGATCGGGGCGCAACCCCTTCAGCTCGATCGCAAGATCATCGCCATTACGGTCCGGCAAGCCGATGTCGATGATGGCCGCGGCAAAACCGCCGATATCTTTCTTCGCCGCATCGATGGCGCTTGTCGCGTTCGCCGCTTCCTCCACGTCGAAGCCGAGGTCGCGCAGGTTCTCGGCCGTCAGCATGGCGATCATCGCCTCGTCCTCGACCAGCAATATCTTGTCCTTCTGCGGCATCTCGAACACCTTTCGCACCTTCTCGGAAAGCTCCTCGAATGTGTACGGCTTTGTGATGAGCTGTACGCCGGCATCGAGGCGGCCTTCGTGGATGATGCCGTCGAGCCCATAGCCCGTCGTAAAGAGCACCTTCAGATAGGAGCGCCGGCGCAACGCCTCTTCCGCAAGTTCGCGGCCGTTGTAGTCGCCGGGAAGACCGACATCCGAAAACAGAAAACGAATTTCGGGGTGTGCCTCGAGCTGCCGAAGCGCGGCGGAGCCGTCGCCGGCCTCGATTACGCGATAGCCGAGCTCGACGAGCATGCTTACGGTATAGCGCCGCACATCCTCGTCATCCTCCACCACGAGCACCGTATCCTGCTTCGGCGCCTCCTCCACGAGCTCGCGCAACTTCGGCACAAGCTCCGACCTGTCGACCGAAGAACGGGGAAGATAGAGCTTGACCGTCGTCCCCTTGCCGACTTCGCTCTCGATATTCACGTGCCCGCCGGACTGCTTGATGAACCCGTAGAGCTGGCTCAGGCCAAGACCCGTTCCCTGCCCGACAGGCTTCGTCGTGAAGAACGGTTCGAATACGCGCGCCAGCGTCTCCTTGCTCATGCCGACGCCGCTATCCTGCACGGACACCAGAATGAATTCTCCCGGCTTCAGATCGGCGTGACCCGCGATGAATTCCTTGTCGAGAACGGCCTTGCTGGTTTCGATCGTGAAGCTCCCGCCTTCGGGCATCGCGTCGCGCGCATTCGCGGCGAGATTCAGCAGGATGCTCTCGAACTGGTTGGGATCGATCTCCGTGATCCAGAGGTCCTCCGCAAAAACCGTCTCGAGCGTCACGCGCTCGCCCACCGTGCGCGCGAGCAATTCGGACATTCCCGACAGCAACTCGTTGACGTCGGCCGCCTGCGGCTTGAGCGGCTGGCCGCGCGCGAACGACAGCAAGCGCTGCGTGAGCACCGCCGCGCGTTTTCCGCCCTGCATCGCGAAGTTCGCGTAGTCGCGCAGGACCGGATCGCCCGAGGCGCCGAGACGGCGCTGGATCGCCTCGATATTGCCGATCACCACGGTAAGCAGGTTGTTGAAGTCGTGCGCCACGCCGCCCGTCAGCTGGCCGAGCGCCTCCATCTTATGTGCTTGCCGGAGCTGTTCTTCGGCGCGGGCGCGCTCGTTCATTTCCGCCCGCAGCCGGATATTGGCGTCGGCGAGCTCCGCCGTCCGTTCCCCGACAAGTTTTTCCTGCCGCTCGTTCATGCGCTCGAGCGCCGTGCGTGCCTCCACGATGTCCGAGATATCGGTGCTGGAGCCGAACCAGCGTTCGATCTTTCCCTCCGCGTTGCGAACCGGCACGGCGCGGGCGAGAAACCAGTGATATTCGCCGTCCGCGCCCCGAAAGCGCAGCTCGTTTTCATAGCGGCCGCCGGTCGCAAGCGCTTTCTTCCATGCTTCCCGGGTATGCTTGCGATCGTCCGGATGAACGATGTCCTTCCAGCTCCCCCCGCCCTCGTCGGGCGGCGCGCCCGCAAACTCGATGCAGCGCTGATTGTAATAATCGTAGCTTCCGTCCCGGCGGACAGACCAGACAAGCTGCGGCATCGCGTCCGTAACGCTGCGAAACCGGCGCTCGCTTTCTTCCAGTTCGCTCTCGCTCACCCGGCGGCGAATGATCGCCGTTCGGAACGCGGTCGCGGCGATCACCAGAAGAAGACTCGTCACGATAAAAATCGCGAGATTGGTAAGGGCCGTCGGACTCAGGACATCCGGGTTCGCGAGGATTCTCTGCAGATCGGCGAATGTCGGAATATCTTCGATGCGCGGCCAGCGGGACAGATCCGGAGCAAAGCTGCGCGTGAGGAACATGAGCCATGAGGTGACGGCGGAAAGAACGATCGCGAACAGACCCGGCCCGGCGCCGCCCGCGACCGTCACCACAAGAACCGCAAGAAAATAAAACGCGAACGGCACCGACGCCGGCAAGACCGTGTCGAGCGCGAGCCGCAGCCCGGTCGCGAACAGAAATGCGAGGAGCGCAATCCCATAGCGGACCACGAAGGAGCGCGGCCGGCCTACCCATAGCAGAAGCGCGTTTTCGTTTTTCAAACTCGCTCTCATCAAAATCGGACAGGTTAAGCGTAATGGTAGTTTACCCAGCGCGAGCGCGCTACCGCGGTTCCAATGGAGTTAAGGCCTTGCTACGAGCAAAACCGGCATCATTGTGGCTGCCTGGAGGTTGACGGCAAGCCCCCGACGCGCTTGCCGTCGTAGCGTTGAAAGCTCGGAGCGAGTTCAATCTCGGACCGGGACAATTCGCTGATCGCCCTGTCGCCCTTCTCGTCGCGCAGAATGCTGACGGACTTCAGAGAGACGGCGATATCTTTCGTTCCTATCCCGAGGAATCCCCCGACGCCAATCACCATGGCCTGGATCGCGCCGCTCTGATCGATGACGAGGTCGTCGATGGCGCCGATTTTGTCATGGTTCGCGCCGTAAACGGGCAAGCCCACAAGCCGCGAAGACAGCCACTGATTGCTCGCCTGCAGGCTCAGGAACGTACCGCTGATGGGTTCCGCTTTCGATGGCATCCGGGTCTGCGCCATCATCAAGGGCATGACGGCGAAAGCCGCCACCGTGCCTCCCCACTTTAAACCTTCCCGCATCTTCCCCTGCTCGCCTTGTACCGGACTGCCCTTGCCGTACCTCAATGCAGAGATGCAAATTGGGCAGTCGTATTGTTGTCCGCCAAACAGCGGCTCGATCGCGTGGAGATTGACGGCGAGAGATCCGGGCTCAACCCCGACTCGCAGCCTTGCGGAGGCGCGTTTTCATTCGTGCCGCGCGTCCGCTCGGGCAGAACCTGTTCGCTGGCCGGGCCATTCGGCGGCGCTGAGGCCGCCGCGGGTTCATTCGTCATCCGGCCGGCCATCGGCTCGGCGTTGAACATGATCGCGGAGAGCCCCTGCTCGGTCGCGAGCCGGTCTGACTTAACCGCGTGGTCGGTCTCCACCGAGGTAGACGTCGCGATGGTGAACACGCCGGCCGCGCCGGCCGCCAGTGCCACGGCCAAGCTTGCGGAAACAAGACTTGCAGGAACAAGCGGATTGCTGCGGAACATGATGGCATCCTCCCGTTCAGTCGAACGGCGATTTCTGCCGCATTAACGCCGGAGAACCGATCGAGTTCCTCAACCGGGGGCCGTCTCCTGATCGTGAATTACCGAATATAAATGCGAAACGGGAATGAAGACCCGGCAATTCACACCGTCTTTCTGAAATTGCAGATCGACCTCGGATTCGAGGGAACGGGAAAGATTCTGCTGGATCAGCATGCTGCCAAAGCCCCGTTTTTTGGGCACGTTGACGGTGGGGCCGCCGCTCTCGGCCCAGACCAATTCGATTCCGTGGCCATGATCGTCGGCCGGCACCGGCCCCCAACGAACGGCGATCTTCCCCGTCGCCACCGACAGCGCTCCATACTTCGACGCATTGGAAGCGAGTTCATGCAGCGCGAGCCCGAGATTTTGCGCAGTTTCGGGCTTGAGCAGCACGGACGGGCCGTCGACCGTCACCTGGGTGAGTTCGGTGTCGACATACGGGCTGAGCTGCGACGTCAGAAGGTCATGCAAGCTTGCGCCGTGCCAATTCCGCTGTACCAGCAGATCGTGCGAGCGCGCGAGCGCCTGTACGCGCGCGTTGAACTGGTTCAGGAAATCGTCGACGGATTCCGCGTAGCGCGCGGTTTGGCGCGCCATGGCCTGAATGATCGCGAGCAGATTCTTGGAGCGATGCGAAATCTCCCGCATCAAAAGGCGAAGATGCTCCTCGCCTTCCTTGCTTGCGGTGATGTCCACCACGGCGGAAGTCAAACCCACCACCCTGTTTCCGCTGCGAACGGGCTCGATATGGAAATCGTACCAGCGCTCGATCTGGCCGTCGGAAATCTGCAATTCGCGATCCTTCGACTGGCCGCTCTCCAGCACGCTGCGTTTCAATTCGAGCACCGCTTCGCGGTTTTTCTCCGGGATCAAATCCTCGTCGCGGCGGTCGATGATCTCGTCGATCTCATAACCGAGGAAGTCGTTGCTGATCGACGTGTAGCGAAGATCCCGATCCTGCGTGAAGACCGTGACGTTCGATCCCCGCAATGCGATCTCGTAACGCTGCAGCAAGGTCGCAAGCTCCGCGGTAAGACGAAGCTGCTCCGTTTCCAGCGAACGGATCTGCGAAGTCTGCGTGCGGCTCCTGCGGCTCCAGGCCAGCCACGCCAGCGTCATGACGAAGGCGAAGATGACAAAGGCAACCGCCGTATCGACGGCTCGCTGGCCGCCGAATGAATTCAACCGTTCGAATATCGCGTTCCACAATGTGGATAAAGGCATTCGTTGTCGGCCACTTTACAGCGGGACATCACGCTAGAACGATTCCTCAGTGCCGAGAATACCGACAAGTTCAACTGTTCCCGTATTTCTCCCGCAAGGAACCTGTTGCGCGCTCCCGGCGTTACCTCGACAGCCGGCCACCCCTTCTCCCCCCGCACGGCCGGCAATTCGGGTGTGATCGACACGTTTCGATCACACCCGTTTCTTTTTTCGGTTTTTCGAAAACTCCGTCAGCCTACGCGGCGCTCGCGCCGCTTCGCCGCACGCTCGAAGAACAGCGCCTGACTGATGACTGCCGAGAGGGTCGCCGGCTGGAACGGTTTCGGAATGAGGAATGCGGGTTCCGGCCGCTCGCCGGTCAGGAACCGTTCGGGATAAGCGGTGATGAAGATCACCGGCACCTCGAAGGTCTGCAGAAGCTCGTTCACCGCGTCAAGACCGGAACTGCCGTCCGCGAGTTGAATGTCCGCGAGGATCAGGCCCGGCGTCTTCGCTTTCGCAAGCTGAACGGCCTCGCGATGCGTGCGGGCGATACCCGTCACCCGATGGCCGAGGCTCTCCACGAGCTGCTCGATGTCGACCGCGATCAGCGGCACGTCCTCGATGATGAGTACGTCGGTTGCGATCTCCGCGGCAAGCTCGCGTCCCGCCTCGTCGAGGTATTTCCGGAGCTGGGGCACATCGACATCGAGAATGTCGGCGGCATCCTTTTCGGAAAACCCTTCAAGGCCGAGAAGCAGGAAAGCCTGGCGCGTGAGCGGCGTGAGCTGCACCAAACGCTGCTCGACACCGGGCGCTTTCGGGTCGGCCGCCGCGAGATTGCCCCTGTCGAGCGAATTCCAGATTTTTGCAAAGGCGCGATACAGGGCGACGCGCGGCTCATGGTCGCCGGGGAAATTCTGCGGCTCCTCGATCAGAGCCTCCAGAACGGCCGCCACATATGTATCGCCGGATTTCTGGCTGCCGGTCAGGGCGCGCGCATACCGCCGAAGATACGGCAAATGCTGAGCAACAAGCTGCGAAATGGACACGAAAATCCCCTCTCCGCTGGTTTTCAGAGTATGCCCAACGCCAGGAGCAAAAAAAAGTTCCATTTCCCTGGAACCCTTTATTCCGCGTCGCGTTGTCTCCCGAGCCTGAAAGGGGGCTGTTGGCGGCGATTTTCCCGCCACGAGGGGTCCAGGAATGACGCGGAACGACGATAAGCCGGAAGAACCCAAGCCGGAAGAACCCATGCAGCAGAAAGCACGAGCACGAAATGCCGCGCCCGGCAGCGGGTTGACCCGCGAAGCGACCATCAAGATCGGTCAGCAGTTGCGGGCGATGTACGACGAAGTCGTGAAGGAAGGCGTGCCGGATCGTTTCAACGACCTGTTGAAACGGCTGGAAGGCGGCGAAGGGAACGGCGAAGGATCCCGTTCATGAGCATCGACAACGAAACACGCGATGCGATTCTGGCCGCAATCCCCAATTTGCGCGCCTTCGGCATCTCGCTGACCGGCAATGTGGACCGGGCCGACGACCTCGTGCAGGAGACGATCCTGCGCGCGCTGAAGAATATCGATTCGTTCGAGCCGGGCACGAATATGCCGGCGTGGCTGTTCACCATTCTTCGCAATCTCTTCCGCTCGGAATACCGCAAGCGGAAGCGCGAAGTCGAGGACGCGACGGGTATGTACGCCGAGAGCCTGAAATCGCAGCCGGAGCAGGCCACGCGTCTCGAATTCGAGGAACTGCGCACGGCGCTCGACAAGTTGCCGGACGATCAGCGCGAGGCGGTGATCCTGGTCGGTGCTTCCGGCTTCTCTTACGAAGAGGCAGCGGCGATCTGCGGCTGCGCCGTCGGGACGATCAAGAGCCGCGTCAACCGCGCGCGCAATCGGCTCGCCGAGCTCATGTCGATCGAAGATCTCGACGATCTCGGCCCGGATCGGCAGACCCGCGCGGTTTTGACGGCCGATCGCGATTGATCGCCGCTCCGCATTTCGTGCTATGCATTTTTTCCGGATTTATTTGGAGATCGAAATGAAGAAACTTGCCCAGAAGCTTTGCCTTGCTTCGGCAATTTCCGCCGCGCTAGCCTTTTCCCTCCCTGCCCTCGCGCAGCCCGCGAACACGGTGCAGGCCGGCGTGCTCGAATGCGATATCTCGGGCGGCATCGGATTTATCGTAACGTCGAAAAAAGACATCACCTGCCTCTTCAAGCCGGTCAACAACGCGCCGCAGGAAGTGTATGTCGGCACGATCACGAAATTCGGCATCGATCTCGGCGCAACGGGTGCCGGCCAGATGATCTGGTCGGTCTACGCGCCGACATCGCGCGCTTTCGGCGCGCTCGCCGGGAACTACGGAGGCGCGACGGCCGAAGCAACGATCGGCGCGGGGCTGGGCGCGAACGTGCTGGTCGGCGGCTCGAACAGAACGATCACATTGCAACCGCTATCGGTGCAAGGCCAGGTTGGCCTGAATGTCGCGGCGGGCGTCGCCGAACTCAGGCTTCGGACGGTTCAATAGCGGAACCTCACTCGCCCCGCCCGCGTTAACCAACCGCTTCGAAGCGAATTTTTCGAAACGGATTTGGAGAGCGGACATGCAGACGATTTTCGGCTTCATCATCGGCGTCGCCGTCACGATCGGCGTCGCTTACGTGCACGACGCAAGCATCACGGCTCCTTCCACCGAGGCCAGCGCACCCCCGGCACAGCAGCGCCAAATGGTGAACTGGGACGTGGTCGGCCAGAACTGGCGGGAGCTGAAAACGAACGTCACGAACGGCTGGCACAGGATCCAGTCGATCGGGTAACCGGATAAAAAAGCCCCGGTTCGAACCGGGGCTTTTTTTCGCGCCGTCAGCTCGCTGCCTTGCGATTCACATTTTTGCGTTCAGCTACCGTGGTGAGCTTCTTGTCGGCCGCTTCTTCCTCCTTCAGCGTCGCTGCGAGTTGCGTCACGACGGTGTCATGGCCGAGCGCATGGGCCCATGCGATCATCGTGCCGTATTTCGTGATCTCATAGTGCTCGACGGCCTGCGCGGATGCGATAATCGCGGCATCAAGCACATCCTTGTCCTCGATTTCCCCCGAGACCTCGTCGGCCTCCTTGAGAATTCCGTCGATCGCCGGGCAGTCCACCGCTTTCGGCTCCTTGCCGAGCTTCTTGAATACCTGCTCGAGCCGCTCGACGTGGCTCTTGGTCTGCTCCAGATGATCCTTCAGGCCGCTCGTAAGGTCGCGATTGGTCGCCTTCTCGATCATGCCTGGCAGTTTTTTGACGATCTGCTTTTCGGCGTAATAGATGTCCTGCAACTGATGCAGGAAGAGATCGTCGAATGTCTTGATGTCTTTGGTGAAGATGCCCATGGGGTGAACCTTTCCGTTTCTTTTCCGGGGATTTGGAACCACAGCGCCGCCGCCGCGATCGAATGTCCAACAGAAGACGCGGAGAACGGTTCCTGTTTCCGCAACAGAATTTTCGTTTCCGGCGATCATGGATATCCCGACCGGAATCCGCGGATACGACAACCCGATTTGAATTTTCATTGAAATGTCACCCGGGGCGACGGCAACACCGCGACGAAATGAGAAAAATGCACCGCACAAAACGACTTCGAATCGAGGGCGCAAACACGGCGCCATGCATCGTTTCCCGCAAACGCCGCGTGTTCACACGGGATTGATGCCGATTCTGCAATAAAAAGGATCAACATTGCAGCGCTGCAACCCTCCTATGTCACTCCAATGCTTGACGGATTCTCCAGCGAAGCTAATGATCGCCTCAGTTGTTTTCATGGGGATTTCACGGGATGCCGTCCACTCGGGAAAATTCTAGTCGGGCATCGCGGGAAAAATAATCCGGCACGACGCCGGAAAACAACAAGTTCTAACACAGCGGACCAAGTCCGCGTTTTAACCAACCAACAGTCCGGAGTTCGCTTATGGCGAAGTTCAATATTTTGATCCTCGGCGCATCCTATGGATCGCTACTTGCCTCCAAGATGATGTTCGGAGGCCACAATGTGAAGCTCGTCTGCCTGCCGGCCGAAGCCGATCTCATCAATTCCGAAGGCTTCCGCGTCCGCATGCCGGTGCGCGGCCGCAAGGAGCAGATCGAGATCGACTCGCGCAAGCTGCCGGGCAAGGTTTCGGCCGCAGGCCCCGCCGACGTGAACCCCGCCGATTTCGATCTCATCGGGCTCGCGATGCAGGAGCCGCAGTATCGCTCCGCCGGCGTGCGCGAACTGCTCGATGCCGTCGCGAA
>Ga0153956_1002730_pt1 | contig 12452 bp, 11 predicted proteins | sample TSFL040MetaG_FD_104704 | JGI IMG/M metagenome (GOLD analysis project Ga0153956, IMG submission 104704) | Attine ant fungus gardens microbial communities from Florida, USA - TSFL040 MetaG | ecosystem: Host-associated > Fungi > Mycelium > Unclassified | place: USA: Florida, Wekiwa Springs...
CGCTCCCCTGGGAGCGCGAGGACAGCCTGTTGCGCGGCCTGTTCTCGGGTCGCCGCGTGCTCCCCTTTGCGCTGCTCGCCGTCGTGGGTTCCTTGCTCGGCGGGGCGTACTGGTTCGGCGGTCGCCGCGCCGACATCCTGGCCACGCGCGCCACCTTGAGCGAGGTATCGCGCGCCGCCGACGCCTTCGTGCACGACGTGGGGCGCTGCCCGCGGAGCCTCAACGAGCTCGTGCACCCGCCGCGCTCGGGCGTGATTTACCTGCACGAGCTGCCCAGCGACGCCTGGGGTCGCGGGATCTATCTGCGCTGCGAGGGAAGCCCGCCCGCGGACATCGAAGTTCTGAGCGCGGGGCCGAGCGGGTCCTTCCTCGATGACGACAACGTGATGTAGCCCCACGTGCGTGGGGAATCAGGAGAGCTCCAACATGTCTGACACGCAACAAGAGTCCCAGTCGCCCAGCGAGCCCACGATGCAGGCGGAGAATTCAGTGGCTCCCCGCACGCTCGAAGATCTGCGCCGGCTGGCAGCCGCCCAGCGCGAGCTCGGCATGACCCTGATCGAGATCATGATCGTGGTCGTGATCATGGCCCTGGTGGCCACGGGCGTCGGCATCGCCGTGGTGCCCCAGCTGCAGAAGGCCAAGATGAAGCAGGCGGAGTCGGGCGTGGAGACCGTGCGCACCGCCGTGCAGCTCTACGTCGCCACCAACAACGCCGAGTGCGCCACGATGGACCAGCTCATCGAAGACAAGGCCATCGACAAGAACAAGGCCACCACCGATCCCTGGGACCACGCCTACCGCATCGAGTGCGACGGCACGGACATCAACGTGATCTCGGCCGGACCCGACGGCGAATTCGACACCGAAGACGACATCAAGTGACCCCCTTCCCCGCGTGAGTTCAACGTGCAGGCACCGAGCCCATATGGTCTTTCGCGACCGCGCCGTCAGAGGACGGCAGGGCTCACCCTGATCGAGATCATGATCGTGGTGGTCATCGTCGCGATCGGGGCGAGCGCAGCGTCCCTCGGGCTCGGCGCCATCACGAAGACCAACCTGCGCAGCGCGGCCGTGCGGCTCGTCGCGCTCTCGCAGTACGGCTACCACCGCGCGCTCGCCAACGGCACCACGGTGCGCATGACGCTCAACCTCGACGAAGGAACCGTCGAGATGAGCGAGGCCGAGGGCCGCGTGAGCCTGGTGCGCAGCGACGCGCCCCTGCGCGAAGAGGCCGCGCGGGACGAAGACCGCGGAGATCCTGGGGCGGGGCTCGATCCCTGGGCCGTCGCCAAGGCCAAGATCGAAAAGCCCATGGACGAGCTCAAGCTGCCGCCCTCGGCCTTCAGCCCCATCACGAGCGACAACGGCAAGCCGATCCAGCGCTTCGCCAAGCACCCGGTCGGAGACGACATCCGCATCGCCAAGGTGATCGTGGCCCACGAGGAGCAACCTCGCGAGCAAGGCAAGACCGACCTCTTCTTCTTCCCCAGCGGCCTCACGCAGCACGCGGTCATCCAGCTGCGCGATCGCAGCGACACGATCTACTCCGTGGAGATCCACCCGCTGACGGGGCGAGGCACCGTGCACAACGTGCCCTTCGAGCCCGAGGTGTTGGTAGACGACCCCAACAAGCGCGACACCGACGCGACCGAGCTGGAGGACCGCCTATGAGCGAGCTACGGCGCCGCGTCGGCTTCACGCTGATCGAGGTGATGATCGCCGTGATCATCATGGCCATCGGCCTGAGCTCGTTGTTCGCGAGCGAGGCGGGCGCGATACGCATCGCGCAGCGGGCGCGCACGACCACCGTGGCCTCGCTGCTCGCGCGCTGCAAGATGGGCGAGGTCGAAGAGAAGCTCGCCAAGGAGGGCTGGCCCGGCAGCAACATCGACGGGCGCGACGACTGCTGCGAAGAGGCAGAGCACAAGGGCTTTCGCTGCGAGTGGAAGGTCGAGCGCATCGTGTTGCCCGAGTCCCAGGAGGGCAAATCCGAGGAGGAGGCCAAGGCGGCGCTCGACAAGGTCAAGGGCGGCTCCAGCGCGAGCAGCGGCAGCAGCGCGGGCGCGAGCGGCTCGTCTCCCATCGGGGCGCCCATCGGCTCTCCACAAGATCCCATGAGCAGCCTGGGTATCCCGCTCTCGGGCTTGCCACCCATCCTGGGAGGCTCGCAGAGCGGCACCACAGGTATGGGAGGAACCCTGGGCGGAGGCTCCGGGACCGGCGCCGGCACGTTCAGCAGCGGCGGCATGGACCCGATCTCCGGCATGGTGATGGACTTCGCCTTCCCCATCATGAAGCCCATCATCGAAGAGCAAGTGCGGCGCGTCACGGTGAGCGTCTATTGGAAGGAAGGCGACACCGATCAGACCTTCGACGTGGTGCAGTTCCTGGTGAACGAGCTCCCGTACTTGCCGCCGGAGAGCGACGAAGACGACAACACCACGCCGGGCTCGCCTGCCGCGGGCACCGGCGCGAACGCCAACACCTCCACGCCCGCCACCCCGAGCGTCAAATGAAGCGCCGCAAAACACAGGGCATGACGCTGATCGAGGTGATGGTCGCCATGACCATCTTCGCGGCCGTGGGCGCGCTCGTGTACGGAGGCTTCGCGCAGACCTCACGCGCCAAGAGCCAGCTCGACGAGCAGCTCAACCGCTACCACGAGCTGAGCGCGGCCCTGGAGCGCATGGTGCGAGAGCTCTCGATGGCCTACGTGTCGGTGCACTACAACCCGCTCTCGTCGCTGCAGGCGATGCGCACGGCGTTCGTCGGCAAAGACAGCGGCTTCGGCGACCGCGTGGACTTCACGTCGGTCTCGCACACGCGCATCTATCGCGACGCCAAGGAGTCGGACCAAAACGAGATCTCGTACTTCCTCACGGACGACCCGAACGGCGACGGTCGCGTGCTGGCGCGACGCATGCAGCCTCGCATCGACGACAAGCCCCAGGAGGGCGGACGCGTGGAGATCATGCTCGAGAACGTGCTCGAGTTCGAGCTCGCCTACCTCGACCCGGTCAACTTCGAGTGGCAGACGAGCTGGGACACCATGACAGGCACGGGGCAGGTCAACCGCCTCCCCTCCCAGGTGCGCATCAAGCTGACGGTGCCGGGCATCTCCAACCCCAGGCAAAAAGAGGTCTTCGGCACCCGCGCGGTGCTGCCGATGACCTGGGCCTTCAACCACGCGAACTGACATGGCCAAATCGATCCACGACAGAAAGCGCGAGAAACGCCAGGGCTTCGCCCTGTTGTTATCGTTGATCTCGTTGATGATCCTGGCGGTGTTGATCACCGATCTCCACGAGACCACGAGCCAGGGCTTCGCGGCCTCGATGGCGGCGCGTGACCAGCTGCGGGCGGAGTACCTGGCCAAGAGCGGCATCAACCTGACGCGCATGCTGATAGGTCAAGAGAAGAACCTGCGCGTGCTCGTGGCGCCGATCTTCTCGGCGCTGATGAAGGGCCGCCCACCTCCTCAGCTGCCCATCTGGAATTTCGCGAACGTGATCCTCGAGCCCTTCGCCAACTTCGAAGGCTCCAAGGAGAACGCGGCCAGCGTCGGCTTCGACATGGACCTGGCGGAGGGGCTCGGCAAGACCGGCGGCACCTTCGAGGTGCAGGCCTCCGCCGAGAACACCAAGATGACCATCAACGACCCGCGCCTCCAGGACGTGGCGGTGGGGCGCGCGAACATCGCCAAGGCCATCTATACGCTGACCCAGGGCAGCCCCCCGTTCCCCAGCCCGAACGTCTACGACCCCATCTTCTCGGGCTTCGACGAGAAGGGGCGCATGAACACGCGGCTCGACGTGATCGCCAACATCGTGGATTGGTGGGACGCCGACGAGCAACGCACCAACTATGATCCGGTGCTGCAGGTCGTGCAGAGCTCGGGCTCCGAAGACACCGACTACTACCGCGAGCTGCTCGAGCCCTACAACATCAAGAACGCGCCGTTCGACACGCTCGAGGAGCTGCGCCTGGTGCGCGGCGTGGGGGACGACTTCTGGGCGACCTTCGTGGAGCCCGACATCGACAGCCCGGCCTCGCGCCAGATCACCATCTACGGCGGAGGCCGCGTGAACCCGAACGGCGCGCGCCCGGACGTGATGCTCGCCGCGGTGTGCTCGTTCGTGGAGATCCGCGACCAACCGCTGTGCAGCGACCCCACCGGCATGGAGCGCGGCAAGTTCATCGCGCTGGTCGACATGGCCAACAGCATGGGCTTCGGCATCCCCTGGTTCTCTCGCGCGGGCGACTTCGTCAACTTCATCACGGGCTCGGGGCCGCTCTTCGAGCAACTCCAGCCCCTGCTGCAGGCCTTCGGCATGCCCCAGATGATGTTCACGCCGCTCGTCCTGCCGGCCCAGCCGCCGGACTTGAAGCGCCGCATGCAGCGCCAGTTCTCCACCAACGCCAACGTGCTCACCATCGAGAGCACCGGCCGCGTGGGGCGCTCGCGCCGCACCATCCGCACCGTGGTGACAACCGACGAGAAGTGGATCCCCCCGCCCCCCAACGCCGGCAAGATGGTGCCGCTCGGAATCTTTTCCTACTACCGCATCGACTGATTTACTGCGCACCGCGCGCCCTGATTTCGCGGGCATCCCGCGCTCCTCGACCTCCGTAGAAAGGCCCCATTCGTGGCGACGACCCTAGGCATCGACATCTCACAGCGCAGCGTCCGCGGCGCACTGCTGCGGACCGGCATGCGCAACATGGAGATCGAGCGCTACGTGGAGGTGCCCATCCCCGCCATCGAAGCGGGCGCCCCCGGGGAGAGCGTGCTGCACGCAGCGGTGCGCGACCTGTTCGCTCAGCTCGGGACCACGCCCGACAACGTGATCGCTGCGATCGACGGCGCGCGGGCGTCCCTGCGCGTGGTGTCGATCCCGGTGGCGGCGCGCAAACGCGCGGCCGAGGTGCTGCCCTTCGAGCTCGACCCGCTCTTGCCCTTCCCCATCGAAGAGTCGCTCGTGGACTACCAGGAGGTCCGCGCCCAAGGCACCGACGTCGCCTTGATGGCCGCCGCCGTGCAGGAGTCGGTGGTGCAGGAGGTGCTCGAGTCGCTCGGGCGCCTGGACATTCAGCCGCGTGAGCTCGCGGTGGGCGCCGCCGCGCTCGACGGCCTCTCCCCGTTCTTGGCCCAGCCCGCCGACGAAGCCTGGTTGCTGCTGCACCTCGACACCGAGGCCTGCGACGTCTGCGTGTTGCGCAACGGCGCCTGCGAGCTCGCGCGCACCCTGGACGAGGGCGTGAACACGCTGAGCACGCGGCCCGCGGGGTTCCGCAACGCGCTCTCCCAGACCATCATGAAGTACCGCGCCGACGGCGGCCCGCTGATCAACAAGGTGCTGTTGATGGGCGAGGAGTCTGCGGACCCGCGGCTCGCGGACTACCTCGGCCAGGAGCTCAACTTGCCGGTGGAGCGCCTCTCCCCACCTGCGGCCAAGAACGTGCAAACGGCAGCATCACCCGCGTTCGGCAAGGCGCTCGCGCTGGCGGGTCGCACGGTGCGCCGCGGCAAGCGCCTGGATCTGCGCCGTGGGCGCTTCGCCCTGCCGCGCGGCATGAGCCAGCTACGCGAGTACGCCACGCTGGCGGTGGGCTGCGCCCTGGCCTTGATCTTGAGCTACTCGTTCCGGGTCTGGGCCGAGTACCGCGTGCTCGGAGAGGAGCGCGACGCGCTCCAGGAGAAGCTCTCCAAGATCACCGAGCAACACTTCGGGGAGAGCACCACGAGCCCCAAGCGCGCCCGCGAGCTGCTCGACGGCGGCGGCGCCAACAAAGATCCCTTGCCGCGCTTCGACGCTTTGCGCGCCCTCGGCGCCATCTCCGCGGCGGTGCCCCTGAGCGTGACGCACGACACGCGCAAGCTCGACATCACCCTCGACGAGACCGGCCAAACCGGCACCTTCGAGCTGCAAGGGCAGCTGCCCGATCTCGCCGCGCGCGATCAGGTGGCCGACGCGCTGGACGGTCACGAGTGCATCGAGCAGCTCGAGCGCGGCAAGACCTCCACGGTGCCAGGAGGCGAGCGCAAGAGCTACACGCTGTCGGGGACCATCGCCTGCCCCGGTGTCGCCAAGGCCAAGGGCAAGGCGCAAGCCGCCAAGGGAGGTCGCTGATCATGGGCTGGCTCGATGGAATTCGGGAGAGCTGGGAGAAGCTCTCGGATCGAGAACGCAGGATGCTGTCGATCATGGGCGGCGTGATCCTGGCGATGCTGGCCTTCGTGGTGGTCTGGACGACGACCACCGCGTTGGCCGAGGTGGAGGAGGAGCGCGACGCCATCCGCAGCGTGCTCAACGACATCGACCGCGCGAGCGCCGTGCTCGACAAGCGCGAGGCGGAGCGCAAGGCCTTCGAACAGCGCTACAAGAACCGCGCGCCGGCCCTGGCCGCTTACGTGGAGAGCAAGGCCAAGGAAGAGGGCCTCGAAGTGCGCCAGGTCGTGGAGGATCCCGAGAAGGCGATCGGAGCCTATCGGCGCCAGAGCGTGCGCGTGAGCTTTTCGGGCGTCTCGCTGCGCCCGATCATGCACCTCTTGGCGAGCATCGACGACGAGCTCACTCCCATCGCGGTGGAGCGCATCGTGATCGAGCACTACTCCCAGGGCGACAGCTACAAGGTCGACCTGGGCATCGCCTCCTACGAGGCCGCCGCCAAGAAGAGTGAGCCTGCCAAGCCCGCGGCCTCCGAGAAGCCCGCAGGGACCGGGCCATGAACCGCAGCAAGTGGATGATGCTGGCCGGCTACAACGGCTTCTTCTGGCTGTGGTTCTGGATGTTCTGCTACTGGACCTTCCCCTACGACCGCGTGGCCGCGTTCCTGAGCGACAAGGTCTCCGAGAGCGGCGCGGGCTATGACATGGAGATCGGCGAGCTATCGCCGCACTGGCTCACGGGCGTCACCTTGAACGACGTCGTGGTGCGCAAGCAGAAGACCGACACGGGCGCTCCGAGCCCCGCGCCCGCCGCGAGCCCCACAGGCGACGCCAAGGCCTCCCCCGCGGACGACGGCAGCTTGAAGATCAAGCAAGCCCACGCGCGCTTCGGTCTGTTCAGTTTGCTGCTCGGTGGCAAGTCGCTGACCTTCGATGCCGATCTCGAGCAGGGCGAGATCGAAGGCGCCTACGACGAGGACGGCGAGCAACGTCACATCGACGCCACCTTGTCCGAGATCGACATCGGCAAGCTCGGCCTGCTCGAGTCGGTGGTTTCCTTGCCCGCGAAGGGAATCCTGGTGGGAGACTTCGACCTGATCTTGGGCAAGGAGCCGAGCAAGAGCAGCGGGACGGTCAAGATCGTGCTCAAGGGCCTCACGCTGGGAGATGGCGTGGCCAAGCTCAAGATAGGCTCCATGGGCGGGCTCACCATCGACCCCGTGAACGCTGGCGACGTCACCATGGAGCTCGACGTCAAAGAAGGGGTCGGGCAAGTGAAGAAGCTGAGCGCCGACGGCGCCGACGTGGTGCTCGAGGGCAGCGGGGACGTGCGCTTCGCGGACCCTCTCAGCCGCTCTCGCCTGGATATCCTGCTCAAGATTCGCTTCACCGAGGCTTACAAGACCAAGAGCGCGCGCACGAAGGCGATGTTCTCTTTGCTCGACACCAACAACAGCTCCCAGATCCGGGCCGCCAAGACCCCGGAAGGAGGCCTCGCTTACCGGCTCTCGGGCACGCTCGCGACGGTGCGCGCGATCCCCGCTGGCCGCACGGCCGCACGCAAAGGCGCTCCGGCAGCGGTGCCCGCGCCTGCCCCCCGCGGCTCCGAGGACGACGAATGACGACCGGCCCGTAACGCGCTACGTTCCCGCTTCGACTTTCCTCGGGAACACGCGGGCATGGCCAAAGAGCGGCGACCAGCGGCCGATAAAAGGCCACCAGCAAGCAAGCGCAAGGCGCGAGGCAAATCCCTCTCCCACGAGGAGTCGTCCGCAGACGAGCGCGACGAGCTCGAGCGTGGCGAGCCCGAAGCAGCCTCTGATGAAGGCGCGAGCGCCGACGCAGGCTCGTTCACCGACGAAGACCCGGAGTCGCAGCCAGACGACGGGGCGCTCGAGGGCGAAATCGTCGAGGACGGAGCGTTCGACGGGCAAGAAGACGGCGCAGACGCGGAGCCCAAGGAAGACGCGGACAGCCACTACGAGCTGCCGCTGAAGCCCGCGCAAGACAACGCGGGGGCCCTGACCCGCTACGACGCGCTCCAGGCGTACATGCGCGACGTGCACCGCTACGAGGTGCTCGACGCAGAGACCCAGCGCGAGCTCGCCGTGCGCTATCAGGAGGGCGGAGATCTCGAGGCCGCGCGCCAGCTGGTGACGAGCAACCTGCGCCTGGTCGTGAAGATCGCCTACGACTATCGGCGCGCGTACCGCAACGTGATGGACCTCATTCAAGAGGGCAACATCGGGTTGATGCAGGCGGTCAAGAAGTACGACCCGTACAAGGGCGTCAAGCTCTCGAGCTACGCCGCCTGGTGGATCCGCGCGTACATCTTGCGCTTCATCCTCAACAACTGGCGCCTGGTGAAGCTCGGCACCACGCAGGCGCAGCGCAAGCTCTTCTTCAACCTGAGCAAGGAGAAGGCGCGCCTGGCCGCCATGGGCATCGAGCCGAGCGCCGAGAACATCGCCAAGCGCCTCGACGTGAGCGCCGAGGAAGTCACCAGCATGGATCGTCGGCTGTCGGCCGGCGAAATGTCGCTCGACACGCCCGTCGGCAACGACGAGTCCAAGAGTCAGAGTCGGGTCGACTTGATGCCGTCGCTCGGCACGCGCGTGGACGAGCTCCTGGCCGATGAAGAGCTCGGACAGATCTTGCACCGAGAGCTGCACGCCTTCGGCGCCACGCTGACCGGGAAGGAGCGCCAGATCTTCGATCAGCGCCTGATCGCCGAAGATCCTCGCACGCTGCAGGAGCTCGGCGCCGACTTCGGGGTCAGTCGCGAGCGCGTGCGCCAACTGGAGAAGCGCCTGCAGCTCCGCCTCAAGAAGTACCTCGAGGAGAAGCTGGGCAACGAGATGCTCGAGCCGTGACGGGGACGCTCTGGCTGGTCGCCACGCCGATCGGGAACCTGGAGGACATCACGCTGCGCGCGCTGCGCGTGCTGCGCGAGGCCGAGTGTGTGCTGGCCGAGGACACGCGGCGCTCCAAGACGTTGCTCGCGCACCACGGCATCGGTACGAAGCTCGCTTCGTTGCACGCGCACAGCACGGCGGAGCGCGTCGCGAGCCTGGCCGATGAGCTCGCCGGCGGGGCCAAGTTCGCGCTCGTCACCGATGCCGGCACGCCGCTCGTGAGCGACCCCGGCGCGGCCCTCGTGCAGGCCGCCATCGCCCGGGGTGTCCGCGTGGAGTCCGTCCCCGGCGCGAGCGCCGTGATCACCGCGTTGTGCGTCTCGGGGTTGTACACGGATCAGTTCCGCTTCGTGGGCTTCGTGCCGCGCTCGGGCCGCCGACGCCGCGAGGCCCTGGGCGACATCGCGCGCGACCGCCTGGCCACGGTGTTGTTCGAGTCCCCCAACCGGCTCGTGGACACGCTGACCGAGCTCGCGAATGTATGCGGCGCCACACGACGGACGGCGGTGTGTCGCGAGCTCACCAAGCTCCACGAGGAGGTGGCCCGCGGGAGCCTGGCCGAGCTGATCGCCCACTTCACCGAGCAGGAGCCGCGCGGTGAGATCAGCCTGGTGATCGAGGGCCACGGCTTCGGCGCCGAGGCCCGCGAAGAAGAAGAGGCCGACGCCGAGCTCGAGGCCGCGGTGGAGCACGACATCGAAACGTCCATCCGGGAGCGCCTGGCCCGCGGCCTCGGAGCCAAGGAAATCGCCCGCGAGCTGGCGAGCCTGCACGGCCTGGACAAGCGCGACCTCTACGCTCGGGTCGTGGCCCTGCGCGCCCCCAAGTGACAGCCTAGGTGAGCTCTGATAGGAGTTCGCCGTGCCCTGGTTTGGTCTCGCTCGCAGGACAACGCTGCTACCCCTGATGATGGTGGCGCCCGCCCTGAGCGGCTGCGCCGACGCGGAGCCCGAGGTCGCGGGTCTGGGCCTCGCGCTGACGGGGCCGGCTGGACCGGGGCTGCCGCCCGACGTCGCGTTCTTGCGCGTGCTCACGCGGGTGGGAGACGCCGCGCCCGCGCTGCAGGTCAGCGCGGTGGACGGGCTCGACAGCCAGGCCGGACATCACCAGCTCGCGCTCCCCGATCTGCCGGCGGGCAGCCGCGTGAGCGTGCGCGTGGAGGGGCAGCTCGCGAGCGGCGAGATCGCCTACGTGGGCGCCGTGGGGCCCTTCTTGCTCGTGGGCGGCGAGCGCTTGAGCCAGAGCGTAACCCTGGTGAGCGCCAGCGAGAGTCAGGCCGTGGCGAGCGCCCCACCCGGCCGCTTCTTGCACGCGGCGAGCGCGCTCGCCGATGGCCGCGTGCTGATCACGGGCGGCTTCGGGGAGCCCACGAGCAGCGACTGCCCCGCCGGGGTCGCCGAGACGGCGCGCTGCTTCCGGGCCCGCGCGCTGCAGGACGCCTGGCTGTTCGATCCCAACGGCTTGAGCTTCCATCAGGTCGCGGGGGGCCTGCTCGAGGCGCGCGCCGGCCACACCTCGAGCGTCTTGCCGGATGGTCGCGTGCTCGTGGCGGGCGGCGCGCGCGAGGCACTGCTGGTGTTCGACGCGGGCACCCCGAGGCTGCCGCGCTTCTTCCCGCTGGACGCGAGCGGGGCGGCCAGCGCGAGCGCAAGCTTCGAGCTCTTCGAGCCCGACGCCAACGCCGACAGCGTGCGCGACCCCGGGCGCGGGCGCTTCGTGGGCAGCGCTCCCACCCCGGCGATGGCAGCGCCGCTGCTCGCCGCGCGCTTCTTGCACGCCGCGGCCAACGTGCCGAGCGCGCCCGGTCAGGTCCTGCTCGTGGGCGGCGCCAATGGCCCGCTCACCTCGCAAACCTACGAGCGCTTCGACGCGCAGCGCGCGGGCGGCTACGGCGTGGCGCAAGACACGCGCGGCCTGCTCGCGGTGGAGCGCGAGGCCCCGAGCGCGCTCGGCTTGCAAGGCACGGGCGCCGACGCCGTCTGGATCTTCTCGGGCACCTATCCGCGCTCGAACGACGACCTCGCCGAGCGCTGGGTCGCCTCCAGCGCCCCCCAGGGCAGCATCAGCTCCGCCACCACCACGGCCTTCCCCGAAGCCAGCGCCGACGCCCCTCCGACGCCCCACCCCGAATATGCCTTCCCGCGCGCCCTCGCCGCGCGCTTCAGCGGACATACGCGGGCCCTGCTGGCGACGGCTTACCCGCCCTTTTGCGGCGACAGCGACGCGCCCACCTTCCCTCCCACCAGCCTGGCCGACCCCGCCGGGAGCTGCCATCAGCCGGCGGACCTGGTGCGCTGCATGCTCCTCGACGCCGCCTCGGGCGCCGCCACCCCCTGCACCACCATGTACCCGCACCTGGCCGGCGCCGCCGCGGAGCTCGACGATGCTGTCCTGCTCTCGGGCGGGATGACCGACCTCGCCGGCATGGTCAGCCTCGGCATCGAGCGCTTTCAGCTCGACCCCTCCGACCCCACACAGCTCATCGCGCTGCCGGTGCTCAGCCTCGCCGCGGCCCGCAGCTTCCACACCAGCACCGGTTTGCCCGAAGGTGGAGCGCTCAGCGTCGGCGGCCTGCGCTTCGACTCCGGGGCACCGCTCTTGGCCGACGGCGCCGAGTTCGTGCGCTGGTGACGCCGCTCAATCCTCGCGCTGTTGGCGCTCCCGCATCCTCTGACGCAGCTTCTCGTAGGTGTCCTCCACCAGCTTGCCCGCCGCGCGCCGCGCGCCGCTGAGGAACACGAACAAGGTCTGCTCCTGCATGCGCGTGCGCCGATAAGGGGCCTCGACGTCATCGGGCGAAAACGACTGCGTCCGCCCCCAACCGAACGTGCTCGCGACGCCCAGCGAGACGTCGTAGCCGCGCGTCAACACGCCCAGGCTGAGCGTCGCCCCGAGGCGATTCACGTCCGGCGGGCGGTAGGTCTGGCTCTTCTCGGGGATCTTGGGCGCTCCCGACAGATCAGAGAAGAGCCCGCAGCGCACCAGCATGATCTCGCGAATCTTGTACTCGAGCCCCGCGGCCAGGTTGCCCGTGCGTTTGCCCCACCAGCGCTCGAGCACGAAGTCGCCCGGCTGCGGCGCGCGTTGCGTACCTGGCGTGACGTCGCGAGGGCCGAGCGCGACCACGGGATCCGTAGGCGAACCTCGCCTGCCGTAGGCGCTGGCGTCGAACGACAGCAACGTCTCGTAGTTGGGCGCGTAGCTCAGGCCGAGGCGCAGCTCCCAGGGCACCGGATCCTGTGCCGTGAGGCCTCCCTGGGAGCCCTTGTAGTAGCTCGAGACCTGGTCCACGGGGACCGCCGCCGCCGACACGACGCGATCACGCACGTAGGCCTTGCCGCGGAACTGGAAGCTCGGCGGCTGGA
>Ga0153956_1002731_pt1 | contig 12452 bp, 9 predicted proteins | sample TSFL040MetaG_FD_104704 | JGI IMG/M metagenome (GOLD analysis project Ga0153956, IMG submission 104704) | Attine ant fungus gardens microbial communities from Florida, USA - TSFL040 MetaG | ecosystem: Host-associated > Fungi > Mycelium > Unclassified | place: USA: Florida, Wekiwa Springs...
AGCGCCGGTGACATGGTGTTCGCGCCGGTCGTGCGAACCCGCAAGCGCGGCAGCCACGGCAAGGTCGCCGTGGACATCAATGCCAAGCCTCGCGCCTCCCTCGACCGGGCGATCCGCGAAGCCGGCGGACGCAAGGCACCGCCGGGGAAGGTGATCGCGCAGCTCACCTTCGGCTTCTGGCGCTACCTCACATCCTCGGCCCACGAGGTGACGCTGTGGCGGCCTGCCCTGCACCGCGCCTTCCCGCCCGGCACCAGCCGGCCCGATGTCGATACCCGCGTCGGACGGCTCCACGAGCTTCGGAACCGCGTCGCCCACCACGAACCCCTCCTCGGGATCGACGCCGCCGAGCTGCACGGCGACCTGCTCCACGTCGCCGCTCTGCTCGACCCTCAGCTCCGCGACTACATCCGGGAGCACTCGACGTTCTCCGACATCCTCACGAGCCGACCGAGGCCTGCCTGAGCTGGTGAGGCACGCGACCTCTCGGGCGAATCTGGCCTCCCTCGGCCAGCACCGCAGCACGCACCGTCTCGACGCTCACCGCCATCTGCTCCGCGACCTGCGCCAGCCTCAGACCGTTGTCATAGAGCGCGGTGACACGGCGTTGATCCTTCACGGGCAGGCCCGGCTCGCGCACGGGCAGGCCGGCACGACGAGCGAGCTCAGACACCGTGGCACGATGCACCCGGAATCTCGTAGCGATCACCCGAACCGGCACCCCCGCCTCGTAGTCGGCCAGCAGTTCGGCGCGCTTCGCAGGGCCCAACCGTGTTTGAGACTGCACCGGATTTTTCGTCACCGGACCTCGCGTATCCTGCCTCCCAGACCCCCGCGACCGCTGCCCGCGGCCTCAGACCCCCTGAGACACGGCGAATCAGGGTTCGGAGGACCGGGCGGGGTCTGAGAACCGTCCGGGAAGGCCCACCCGATCGGCGTGCTCGCGCGGATCGTCTGCTCCGAGCATCCGGTCGAGGCGCGTTCCTCGGCCGAGCCCCCTGGTCAATCGTCGCGGGTGCGCACCCGCAGGCTCGCCGCCGCGGCGAGGAGCACGGCGCCCCCGGCGACGATGAAGCTCGTCTGCATCCCGGTGACGAATCCGGCCGGGTTCGCGATGAGAGCACCGAACACGGCGATCGCGACGGCTCCCCCGACCTGGCGGAAGGTGTTGAAGACCGCGCTGGCGGTCCCGGATCGAGCCGAGTCCACGCTGACGAGGACGAGGGAGGTCGTGGGAGGCATGGCGATCGATCCGCCGGCGCCGGTGAAGACCATGCACGGGGCGATCAGCCACGGGATCCCGAGCGGAGCGACGAGGATCATGCCGAGCAGGCCGACGGCCATCGCGACCAAGCCGCCGATCATCGGCACCCTGGTGCGGAAGCGGTTGGCGAGCGGGCCGCTGACGAGGTTCCCGACGATGCTGAACGCCGCGGACGGCAGGAAGACGAGGCCGGCGAGCAGCGGGGTGAGGCCGAGGTGCTGCTGCAGGTAGAGGCTGTTGACGAACACGGTGCCGAAGTTGCTCACCATGAAGGCGAACCCGACCAGCAGTGCGATCCGCATCCCGCGAGGCCGCAGCAGTGCGAGCGGCAGCATCGGGTGCGCGGCGCGCGCTTGCACCAGGACGAAGGCGACGAGGGCGGTCAGCGCGACGGAGAGCGCGGACACCACGTCCAGCCGCCCGAAGCCACCGTGGCCACCGCTGATCAGCCCGTACATGAGCGAGGTGAGGGCGATCAACGAGAGCAGCTGTCCCGCCCAGTCGAACGGTCGGGGATGCTGCGGTGAGCGCGGCACCCGCGTGAGCAGGATCAGCATCAGCACGCAGACGGGCACGTTGATGCCGAACACGAGCCGCCAGTCGATCGTCGTCAGCAGGCCGCCGAGCAGCGGACCGGCCGCTCCCGCGACGGCGCCGCCGACGGCCCAGATGCCGAGCGCGTGCGCACGTTCCCGCGGATCGGGGAACGCCTCCCGGATCAGTGCCATCGAGGCGGGGAGCATCACCGCGGCCGCAGCGCCCTGAACGACGCGAGCCGCGATCAGCACGCCGAGCGCCGGTGCGGCCGCGCAGCCGATCGATGCGACGAGGAACAGCCCGGCGCCGATGCCCACCGCGCGCTTGGCGCCGACGCGGTCCGCGAGGTTGCCGGCGAAGAGCAGCAGCGCCGCGAAGGCGAGCGTGTAACCGTCGATGACCCACTGCTGGCCGGCCGTCCCGCCGCCGAGCTCGTGTCCGATCCGGGACAGAGCGACGTTGACGATGAGGATGTCGAGTGTGATGAGGAAGAACCCGAGCGATCCGAGCACGAGGGCGATCCGTGCGGCACTCGGCGGGACCGCGCCGACGTTCTCCGTGGCCACCACCCGCGAAGGACGTCCTGTCCCAGGGGGCCGCTCCGTCATCCGGCCGCCGGCACCTTCGCGAAGGCGCGCACCGGGAACGTGCCGAACCCCTCGATCTTGGGCGGCACGACCGTGAGGCTCGCGCCGCTCGGCGGCAGGGCGCCGAGGTTCGTGAGGTGCTCCACGACGTGGATGCCGGCGGCGAGGAACGTGCTGTGCGCCGGGCGCTCGCCGCGCGCCTCCGGCGAGGTGTCGTCGAGGTTGATCGCGTCGATGCCCACGAGCGCGACGCCCTGCTCGGTGAGGTATCGCACGCCGTCCTCGCTCAGGAAAGGGGCGTCCACGGCATAGTCGGGCGTGCCGAACCGCTCGTCGGCGCCGGTGTGCAGCAGCACCGCCGCACCGCGGACGTCCCGATCGCGGAAGACCGAGGCCGGGATGCCTCGCTCACGCGCATCGGTGAGGTGGAAGACCTCGACAGGCAGGTCGACGAGCGTCTCGAGCCGCAGCGCGGCGAGGTCGGCGTCGCCCTCGTAGCGGTGGAACGCCGTGTCGAGGTAGGTGCCGGTGTTGCCGGGGAGGGAGACGATGTCCATCACGAAGGTCGTGCCGGGCGCGTAGAGCGCGACGGCCTCCTCGCGGGTCAGATGCGGCGTGATGACCGGCGAGGGGACGCCGGGGTAGGTGACGAGCCCCTCGCGGATGGTGTGGCTCAGGTCCACGAGCCGATGCCGCGGCGCGGCGTCGGGCGTCCCCTCGGGTCGCAGCCCGCCGCCGTCCACGAACGGGATCTGCGCATCGGGCACCGGGTGGGAGTCGGCCATGACCCGATCCTGCCGCACCGCGGGACCTCCAGCATGCACGGCCGAGCGCGCCCACAGCTCACCCCGTGACGTCACCGCCCGCGCGGTCGAGTCGCGCGACGCCGATCCTGCTGTCGGCCATGCCGTAGAAGACGAAGAACTGATCTCCGATCCGCTCGATCGCGGTCGGGAAGACCACGTTCGCGACGATTCCCATGGTCTCGTCCGCAGTCTCGGGATTGAGCAGTGGGGCGGCGGTGCGCCAGAGGACACGGGAGGGATCCTCCGCGTCGAGGATCATGGCTCCGGCGCTGTAGGTGACGTCGGTCTGCGGGGTGAAGGCGCCGCGCTCGTCGATGGTCCCCCTGACGCCGTGATGGATGAGGAGCCAGCCCTCGTCGACCCGGATCGGTGCGGGACCGGCTCCGATCTTCAGCTGCTCCCAGTCGTAGACGGGGCGTGCGACGACCCGGTGCCCTTCCGGTCGCACGAGGGCCCCGAGACTCCGGCGAACCCGCTCGGCCGGGATGTAGGAGATCCAGATGCTCGGACGCGCGTCGGTCTCGCCCATCGGAAGCGTCGGCCGCTCCGCCGGGAGAGCGAAGCTGAAGTCCCACATCGGGCGATGCAGGAGCGCGTAGTGCTCGGTCCCGTCCGGACCGGGAACGGTGTCCGGGAAGAAGACGACGTCCTTGTTGGGGTAGAGGTTCAGGTCGACGCCGAGACGGTCCTCGTACCCGAACTGGATGGGACCGAGTCGCTCCCAGCTGAGCCCGGCGTCCGCGCTGACCGCGATCGCCGGACGCGGCCCGAAGGGACCGAGCGCGACGTAGGTCATCACGTGCCTCTGCAGCGAAGGGATCCAGGTGATGCGCGGGTCCTCGACGCCGCCGAAGCGCACTCCGCGCTCCCAGGCGCGGTCCGGCTCGAGAGCGAGGCCTTCCCGTTCGACGCCGATCGGCACCCCGTCGGCGATGACGACGCGGGCGCGGCCGATCCGGGAGTAGTTGCCCCGTCCGACGAGCCGCGGGAAGAGGCGGAGCTCGCCGTCCGACCCCCATGCGGTCGCCGGGTTGAGCACGCCCTCCGCCTCGCCCGGTTCGTCCGGTCGCGCGGTCATGATGACGCCGAGCCTCGACATGGTCAGGGAGGGGTCGAGCAGGTCGTCCGCGGTGGCGAGGCGGGTCATGGAGTCTCCGTTGTGGTCGTGTTGCCGGGTGAGGAGGAGCGTCGCGAATGTCCGACGCCGCTAGCCTTTGAGGCCGCCGGCGATTCCATTGACGATGTATTTCTGGAGGAAGACGTAGGCGACGATCAACGGCGTGGCCACGATCAGGGTCGCCGCTGCCAGGAGTCCCCACTGGTTGGTATAGGTCCCCTCGAACGCGTAGAGCCCGAGCGTCAGCGGCGACTCCGACTGGTCCGGCAGCAGCACGGTGGCGAGGATGATCTCGTTCCATACCCAGATCGCCTGCAGGATGAACACGGTCACGATCGCCGGACGGGCGAGCGGCAGCACGAAGCTCCACAGGAACCGTCCGTATCCGATGCCGTCGAGCGTCGCCGCCTCATCGAGCTCGCGAGGCAGGGACGTGATGAATCCGCTCATCAGGAGCGGCCCCACTCCGACCCCGGCGCCCATGATGAGGATGTAGCCGAGCTGCGTGCCGTAGAGGTTCAGATGCAACAGGAGCTGGAACTGCGTGATGAGCGCGTTCGGCAGGAACAGGACCAGGACGAACACGATGTTCCACCACCGCGCTCCGCGGATGTAGCCTCGCGCCACCGGGAACCCGAGCACGATCGAGATGAACGTGCCGATCCCGCCCGCAGCGAGCGTGTAGAGGACGCTGTTCAGGATGTACTGGCCGAAGTTGCCCCGCACCCAGGCCTGGACGAAGTTCCCGAACTGCGGATCGGTGACGACGCCGACCGGGTCCGTCGAGAACTGGCCGTTGCTCTTGAGGGCGGTGTTCAGCAGGAACAGCAGCGGGAAGACGTAGAAGAACACCAGCACGGCGACCAGCACGTAGCCGAGCACGTGCCGAGGGCGGCGTCGCGTCGCGGTCACAGCCGCGCCTCCCGTCTCCGCAGGATCCGGAGTGCGATCAGCGAGACGACCCCGACGAGGACGAACTGGACGATCGAGATCGAGGCGGCATACCCCTGTGACTCGGCCACGCCGCCGCCGGTTCCGCCGAATCCCTGCACGTAGATCAGAGTCGACAGCAGCTGTGTGGCGCGATTCGCCGACCCGGTGAGGACGTAGGCGAGCTGGTAGCTCTGCATGGCGTTGACGATGCCGAGCAGCACGTTCGTGGTGATCGACGGCGCGAGGACCGGGACGGTCACGAGCCGCAGCCGCTGCCACCCGCTGGCGCCGTCGAGCGCAGCGGCCTCGTACAGCTCGTCCGGAATGGCTTGGAGGCCGGCGAGGAAGATGACGACCGAGATGCCCAGGCCGGCCCAGATCTGGACGAAGATGACCAGCCCGAGTGCGAGGTTCGGGTCGCCGAAGAACGCGGAGTGGGTTCCGAACAGCGCGAGCACGCTCGCCCCGGGGCCGCCGGACGGGTTGAAGATCAACGACCAGATGAGGCCGATCACCGTCACTCCCAGCACGGTCGGCATGAAGACGATCGCACGGTAGAGGGTGCGTCCGCGCAGTCTCTGATTGAGGAGCACCGCGATCAGAAGTCCGCCGACGACCTGGACGACGGTGCTGACCCCGGCGAAGACGACCGTGTTGCGCAGCGCGTTGAGGTTGTCGCCGAGATGAGCGGCGGAGAAGAACTCGAGATAGTTGCGCAGCCCGATCCAGTCGATCGGGATCCCGGGCAGGCCGGTGATGTCGGTGAACGAGATCACGAGGACCGCGACAGCCGGCACGAGCCCGAAGACCGCGAGGATCGCGATCCCCGCACCGAAGGTGAGCCGCATCGTCCCCTTGCGCGCGAAGGGGAAGGAGCCCGTTGTCGTCATGCCTGTGCCGTCTCTCTCTCGATCCCGGAGATGGGGCCGGCCGGAGCGTCCGGTCGGCCCCATCCGCCTCAGAATCCCGCGGCCCAGGCCGCCTGCGCGCTCTGCGCCGCCTGGCTCGCCGTGCTGGTGCCCAGCGGGGTCAGCGCCGTGTAGTCGAAGGGGACCACCGCCGCCGTCCCGGCCTTGTTGTTCGGGGTCCAGACCATGTCCCATGCCGGCTGGAAGGTGGAGGTGTAGCTGCTGATGGCGTCCAGGAATGCGCCGGCGGTGATCCCGGGCTCCGACGGCGCGAAGCCGGCGTGGCTCAGGAACAGCTCGTAGTTCTTCGTCTGGCTGAAGAAGTCGAGGTAGGCGAGAGCGGCGGTCTTGTTCTTCGCCGAGGTGGGCACCGCCAACCGGAGCTCGACCTTGCCGCCGAGGAACTTGTTGTCGCTCGCCTTCTCGCTCATCGGAAGCGGGAAGTAGCCGATGTCGAACTTGGATCCGACGGCGGAGGCGATGACCGCGTTGTCCCAGGTCCCGTCCGGGGTCATCGCGAAGTCGCCGGCCGCGAAGTCACCCGGGATGCTCGCATACGGCACTCCGGCGAAGTCCTGCTGCGCGAGACTGTAGATCGTGGAGGTCTTCTCCAGGATGCCTTCCATCGTCGAGTCGGTCAGCTTCACCTTCTGCTTCCACAGGTCCTCGGCGAGCTGCTGCCGTTCGGCGAGCGTCGGGTACGCCGACTCGACGGCGGCGAGCGTCGGGAGACCGGCAGGCCAGCCGTCCTTACCACCGATGCCGAGCGGGGTGATGCCGTCCGCCTTGAGGGTCGCGGAGAGCTTGAGGAACTCGCTCCAGGTCGTGGGGACCGAGAGCCCGTACTTCGCGAAGATCGCCTTGTTGTAGTAGACGCCGGTGTAGTAGCTCAGACCGGTCGGCATCGTGTAGTCCTTGCCGTTGAACGCCTGGGCCGTGAGCACACTCGCCGTGAAGCGCTTCATGAACGGCTCCTTCGTCAGGTCGACGAACTGGCCGCTGGCCGCGAGCTTGGCGTCGTTGCTCTCCGAGCCCTCCGCGTAGGAGGGCACCTGAAGCGGCTGCGCCGTCAGGAGGTCGACCTTCCCGGCGGTGAGCCGGGAGGCCTCGACGGAGGGGTAATTGGCGTTGGAGATGGTGTCGAACTGGATCTTCACGCCGGGGTACTTCTTCTCGAACGCCGCGTTGACGGCACGGAACCCGGCGTCCGAGCCGTCGGCGCTCGAGACGATCATCTGGAGGGTGCCGGTGGGGGCTCCCGAATCGGCGCTCGAGGAGCCGCCGCTCGAGCAGCCGGTCAGCGCCGCCACGACGGCGGTGGCGAGCAGGACGATGCCGCTGCGCACGGCCGTGCGAGCACGCAACTTCGTTGTTGCCATGGTTCGTTCTCCTAAGTGCGAAACCGAAACGTTTTGGTTAGGTTCGGACACTAGCGCGTGCCGGAACGGCTCGCAACCGATGCCGTGAATCGCAATTTGACCGAAGCGTTTCGTATTGTCGTCGGATTCTGCCAGAGTGGGGCCGGTGACCCCAGCATCCCGGGTCGTCGAGCGATTCCGTCGCGCCGTCGATCGCGAGCATCTCCTCGCCTACGGCATCCACGTCCTCGTCGGCGACGACGAGGCCCAGCACCGATGGCGCAGTGACGATCGCGAGAACCTGTATTCCGTCTCGAAAGGCGTCTGCGCGATCGCGACCGGCATCGCGGTCTCGGAGGGCCTCCTCGGACTCGACTCGACGGTCGGCGATCTCCTGCCCGCGCTGCGGCTCGGGACCCGCGTCCATGCGGTGATGCTCCGTGACCTGCTCACGATGTCCAGCGGGATCGACTTCCGATGGTTCGCGGACGAACCCGCCCCCTGGCCGGACCTCGCCCAGGAGATGCTCCGCCGACCGAGCGCGGGAGCGGGGACGGCGTTCCAGTACAGCGATGCGAGCAGCTACGTCGCCATGCGGATGCTCGGCGCCGTCGTCGGCGACGTCCGCGACTGGCTGCTGCCGCGCCTCTTCGACCCGCTGGGGATCCACAATCCGCAATGGCATCGCTGCCCGCTCGGCTGGATCATGGCCGGCAGCGGCCTCGAGCTCCGCACCGAGGAGCTGGCGCGGATCGGCCGGCTGCTCCGTGACGGCGGGACATGGCACGGTCGTCGACTCGTCGATGCCGAATGGATCGCACGGATGCGCAGACCGTGGATCGAGACCGGCGGGGCGGCGCCGTACGACCGCTACGGCCTCGCGACGTGGACGGGTCCGGGCGATTGCTGGCGTCTCGACGGACGCTACGGCCAATACGTCCTGATCGACGACGTCCGCGGCGCGGTCGCGACGATCACGGCGCACGAGGAGGCGCGCGCGTTCAGGCTCGCCGAGCTCGCCGCCGAGGCCCTCGCCGAGTGACACGGGCTCTCCGGATCGATCAGCGCGCCGCCGGCACGGCACCGGTCGATTCGCGGATCTCCAGCCGTGCCGGGGCGATCTCCACGTCGGCCACCCGATCGCCGCTCTCGATCCACCCGAGCAGCATCCGCGCCGCCTCTTCCGCCAACAGGTGAGGGGTCGTCCGCAGCGTCGTCAGCCGCGGGCGGACGTACTCCCCGAGCGGGATGCCGTCATATCCCGCGATGGAGATGTCGTCCGGCACCCGCAGGCCGAGATCGAGAGTCCGCGCGAGGAACCCCGCGGCCATGAGATCGTTGGCGCACACCACGGCGGTCGGACGGTGAGCTCCCCCGTAGATGGACTCCGCGGCGCGGGCGCCGCCCTCGAAGGTGAAGTCCCCCGCCACGACCAGGCCCGGTTCCAATCCGAGCGCCGTCATCGCCGCCCTCCATGCGCTCTCGCGCTGGCGGGAATGGACGAACTGCGGGGGCCCCGCCAAATGCGCGATCTGGCGATGGCCCATCCCCGCGAGGTAGTTGACGAGCTGGCCGATCCCCTCGACGTAGTCCTGCCGGACGACGGGGACCCGGAAGGGTCCGACGTCGGCATTGACCGCGACCGCCGGGATTCCGAGCTCCTGGATCAGGGGGATCCGCGAATCGTCGATCTCCAGCTCGTTGAGGAAGACCCCGTCCACGCGACGACCTCCGACGAGTTGTCTGTAGTGCCGCAGCGCCTCCGCCGAGTCGCCGGCCATCTGCAGCACCAGCGCGTATCCGCGCACGCCGAGAACCGATTCGATACCGCTGATGAAGCTCGCGAAGAACGGGTCGGACTCGAGCACCTCCGTGCTGCGCTGGACGACGAGCCCGGCGGCGAAGGCCCGCTTGCCCGACAGGCTCCTCCCCCGGATCGACGGGATGAACCCGAGCTCGGCCGCGACGGCTCGGATCTTGTCGCGAGTGGTCTCCGAGACCCCCGGCTTGTCGTTGAGCGCCGCCGACACCGAGCTGATCGACACCCCTGCACGCTCGGCGACGTCGAGGATGGTCACACGCCCGTCGCCCATCGGTCGAGCCTCCCTCACGGTCAACGCCGTCCGCACCATTATGGTGTGTCGCGCACCGCCGGCCCAAAACGTTTCAGCCACGCGACGGCCGGATCGGCGACCACGACGCCGCAGCCGCCGATCCGGTCGATCCTCAGCGCTTCCGCGGACCCCCGACGGCGACCGCGACGCTGCGACCGACCTGCAGCCGCAGCGCGTGGGCTCCTCCCCTGATCGCGCTTCCGGTCACCCGTGCGGTTCCCGCGGCCGAGTCCAACGACACGTTGAGCGTCCGCCCCCCGCTTCTCAGCCCCGTGATGCCGCCGTGCGCGCCGGGCAGCATCACGAGCGAGGCCTGCCCGTCACCGAGCCGATACCCGTTCTGCATCCAGATGTTGTCGATGAAGTTGGCCAGCCCGAACAGGGAGGGTCGCACGCCGAGCCCGAGCGGCGCATCCGCCGCGGAGCTGCTCGAGGCCTGGTAGTACTCGGAGAACCAGCCCGACCGCACGATGTCACGGGTGAGCGCGTTGATGAGCTCGCCCGCATCGGTCGCGCTCCCGGTGTCGAGCAGGCCGTACTCGATCAGCTGGGCGTCCGGTCCCTTCAGAACCACCGATCCGAGCCCCGCGAGCTGCTGCGAGGGATCGAAGTCGGCGTCGAACCGCTGCATGAGCTTCGCGACATGGCCCGAGTCGAGTCCCGGGATGGCGAGGCCGGTGGCGACGAACTGGGTCTGTCCCGCGGACGTCCACCATCCGGTCTGGGCGTCGTAGTACGTGCCCGCGCCCGGCGCCGTCGTGCGGGACGTGTCGAGGTAGACCTCCTGCACCGCCGGGTAGCTGCCTGTCGTCGGGAAGAACCACGACTCGTAGTCGCCGATCAGCTGGGTGGTGAGATTCTGCCACTGCGTGACGCCCGCGCTGTCGCCGAGCTCCGCCGCGATCTTCTCGGCGAACTGCAGGTCGTAGATCAGCGAGACGACGAACTCGGCGTCGCGCTCATCCGGGACATTGTGATCGGTGAAGAAGATCCAGCGCAGGTTCTGACTCTCCCACTGGAGGTTCGCGGCGAGCTCGTCGTAGACCGACGCGAGCGCGTGCGTGTCGCCGGTCACCGAATACAGGATCCAGGCCGTCTGCGCCTTGCGGGACGGCAACGACTCGCCCTGGATCGAGCCGTCATCGCTCTGACCGGGGTCATGGACGACGAGGTTCATGAGCCCGCGGTAGGAGCTCCACGCGGCCTGCGGATCGACATAGACCAGGTCCTGCATCCCGAGCAGGGAGTCCCACTGGGCTTCCGCCTTCGCGCCTGGCGCTCCGTTCATCCAGAGAGCGGCCTTGCCGGTCGCCAGCTGCTGGTCGCTGTTCCCGACCTCGGGCGCAGCCGGGAGGACGTTCATCTCGAGGTCGATGAAGCCGCGGAAGTAGGCCTGCTCGACCTGACTCGCGGTGACCCCTTCCGCATCGACATCATGGATCGAGAAGTCGGACGGCACCGGCACCTTGGCGAGGTAGGCGTTCCAGTAGTCCGTCCACTTCTGGCGCGAACCGGTGGGATCGCTCGCGGCCGTGGTCGCGGAGACGACCGCCTGCGCGGCAGCGTTCGCGGCGTCACCCGCGGTCGCCGAGTCCGGGACGACGGCGAAGCCGATGCCGATCGTCGTCGTCGAGTTCGCGGGGAGCCCGACGAGCCAGGTGCCGCTCGCGGCCGGCAGCTCGCTCTCCGCCGGATAGCTGTAGGTCGCGGCGGCGTCGGAGGAGTAGAACGCGGGCTGGACCCCGGCCGGGAACGAGATGGCGTAGACGAAGCCGCTCGAGGTCAGCGTCGCGCCGTTGCCGACCAGCAGGGTGTTGTCCGACGCGTCGTACGACGCCACTCCGGCGTAGTCGCCGAGCAGCCAGTCGTAGCCCCCGGTCCCGGCCGTCGTGTCGACCGTGCGGTAGAGCGACGAGGTGTCCGCGAATCCGTCACTGCCGGAGACCGTGCCGTCCGAGCCGTACTGGGCGCTGAAGTCGAGGCTCTCGGGCGTCCAGGTGTCGGCGACCGAGTCGGCGGAGTGCAGCCAGTACGAGCCCGGATTGATCATCAGCGACCCGAACGTCGTCGACGTGCCGTTCCCGATCTGATAGAGCTTGATCTGGAACGTCTGGGGGCCGGTGAGGCCGTAGACGCTCGCGAGGTCGAAGTCGAAGGTTCCGGTCTGCGAGGTGTCGCTCATCAGCGGCGTCAGATCCGGTCCTGTCCCGCCGGCGCTGTTGTTGATCTTCAGCGCCCACGTGCCGGTCGTGCTCGGCACATCGATGATCAGGATGGGCGTGGCCCCGATGTCCTGCACGGTCACGGTCCGGGAGACCGCGTCGTATCCGCCCGACGCGAGCGAGAGGGTGCCCCCGGTGCTCGTGGGCGTGAACGACTCGTTCGAGTCCGCCGACCATTCCCCCGTCGACGTGAACTGATCGTCGAGCGCCTGGTTCGAGATGGTGACGCCGCGGAACACGGTGCTGGCGGGCGTGGTGGAGGTGCCCCAGGTCGCCCACAGCTTGATGGTGACGGTCTTCGATCCGGTCGCCCCGATCTGCGATGCCAGGTCGAAGGTGTACGTCCCCGCCCTCGTGGCGTCCGGGGTGAGCGCGATGTCCGAGCCGCCGTCCACATCGACCTTGACCGACCACGCGCCGTTGACGACGTCGGCCACGTCGACCGTGAGGTACGGCGTGGCGGCGATGTCGGGGATCGTGACGGTGGGCGATTGGATGTCGCCGTAGGGGTTCGGCGACGTCGTGGTCACGGTCACGCCGGTGGTCCCGGAGGTCGCCGTCACCTCGCTCGTCGACCACCCGTCGAGCGAGGTGAAGGGCTCGTCA
>Ga0153956_1002732_pt1 | contig 12443 bp, 14 predicted proteins | sample TSFL040MetaG_FD_104704 | JGI IMG/M metagenome (GOLD analysis project Ga0153956, IMG submission 104704) | Attine ant fungus gardens microbial communities from Florida, USA - TSFL040 MetaG | ecosystem: Host-associated > Fungi > Mycelium > Unclassified | place: USA: Florida, Wekiwa Springs...
CCTGCTCTGGTCCGGCAGTGGCGGCAAGGACGCGCTGAGTATGTTCGATGCCATGGATGCCGTTGGTCCCAACGAACCCTGCCCCTGCGGCAGCGCTCGTCGCTTCAGGCAATGCTGCCTGCATTGATGCAAAAGCTTTTGTCGGGTTGGCCATGTTTCATTGGCGGGCAGGCATGAGATGCTCGTCGAACCGAGAACCTGTAGAACAGCTGGTTGATAAACGTCTTATGAGCGAACCTGATTTATCACTCGATGAACAGTTATCGATGCTGCAGAGCCGGCACCGCGCGCTCGATACCGAGATTGCCGAGCTGGAACTGTTCCCCTACCAGGATCAATTGCTTCTGCGGCGCCTGAAAAAGGAAAAACTGCGCCTGAAGGACAGCATTCAGCGCCTGCGTACCATGCTGATACCCGATCTCGACGCGTGAAACCGGTCACGCCCGTTGCCGGTCTTGCTCCGGCCATACCGCGGAGTTCCCATGCTCATTGATTTGTCCAGCTTGTCGCCCAATCGGGTCTATTTCACGCTGATCCAGACCTTGATCCCGCGCCCGATCGCCTGGGTGTTGAGCGCCAACGAAACCACGGCGGATGGCGCCAGTTATAACCTCGCTCCCTTTTCCTATTTCAATGCGGTTTCCAGCGATCCTCCGCTGCTGATGATTTCGATCGGCAAAAAGCCCGATGGCAGCGACAAGGATACCCGGCGCAATATCATCGAGCGCGGCCACTTCGTTGTGCATATTGCCCACGCGGATCAGGCGGAGGCGGTCAATGCCAGTTCGGCGCCGTTGGCGGCGGGTTTGTCCGAGCCGGAGCAGCTGGGATTGGCCACGGTGCCTTTCGGCGATTTCCCGCTGCCGCGCCTGGGCGATTGCCGGGTGGCGTTCGCGTGCGAGCGCTATCGGCTCATGGAGGCTGGTGAGCAAATGATCATTTTCGGTTTGGTTCGTTCAGCCTGGATCGACGATTCGATCGCTGCGGAAGGCGAAGCGGGGCGCTTGCAGATCGATGCGCGCAAGCTGAACCCGCTGAGCCGCCTGGGCGGCGATCATTACGGCTTGCTGGGCGATATTCTGACGCTGCCGCGACCGCGCTGACGGGTGTGAGATATGTCTTACACGACGCGGCGGCAGCTTCTGCTGGTGGTGAGTTTCCCGGTGTGGAGAATACTCACTGTCACGGAGGCAATTTAACGCCCACAGGGAATGGGGCGTGACAGTGGATGTCAAGATACAAAGGCCGGGCGGAAACGCCCGGCTTTTCTTTTTCTGCGTTTCTTTGGCCTGGCTTTGAGGCTCAGCCTGGAGGCCAGTGCATACCGCGCCCGCCCAGCAGGTGCAGGTGAATATGGAACACCGTCTGGCCGCCCTCCCGATTGCAGTTCATGACCACGCGAAACCCCGACTCCGCGATGCCTTCCTGCTCCGCGATCTGCTGGGCGGTCAGCACCATGTGGCCGAGCAGGGCCGCATCGTCCTCCCCGAGATCGTTCAGGGTGGTGATGTGGCGCCGCGGAATCACCAGGGCGTGCACGGGCGCTTGCGGGCTCAGGTCACGGAAGGCCACCACGCGCTCATCCTCGCGAATGATGGTGGCGGGAATTTCACCGTTCGCGATCTTGCAAAACAGGCATTCCATCGTCATCGTCTCCAACGAAAATCACAGCTGACGCAAGGCCAGCGAAAAACGGTGCCGATCATACGGCGGTTGCCGGTGGCGGGCAATTGCCGGCGCCGAGGAGATGCGAAGCCCATGACGAACAACCTCAACGTATCGATCGACACCCAGGCCATCGTCGAAGCTTTCGACGAAATCGCGCGGCAGCGGGGGTGGCGACCGCTGCAAACACCGCGCAATCTCGCCACGGCCGTGGCGCTGGAAGCGGCCGAATTGCAGCAGCTGTTTCAATGGCAAACCGCGGACGAAGCGGTGACGCCCGAGTTGCGCCGCCGCATCGCCGAGGAGTCCGCGGACGTGCTGATGTATCTGGTCATGCTGTGCCATCGTCAAAATATCGATCTGAACGCGGCGCTGCACGCAAAAATCGTCGATAATCGCCGCCGCTTTTTAGACGGTGATTGCAGCGATGAATAAGACTGACGGCGACGTCAATTTCGATGGCCGCGCCGAGCGTTTTGTCGAGCGCATTTATGGTAGCGCCAAGGGCGAGTTGCGGCTGGAAATGCTCTGGGACGACATGGTGCGCCATATTCCCGGGCTCGAAGGCCCGGTACCGTTGCAGGTCTGGGAGGCGGGGGGCGGCGCCGGCCAGATGGCGCGGCGGCTCGCGGCCCTGGGGCATCGTGTGTTGCTCAGCGACGTATCCGCGGAGATGCTGGCGCTGGCGGAGCGCGAGCTCGGGGAGTTGCATCCCCAGGTCGATGTGCGTTGCGCCTCGATCCAGGCGTTAGCGCAGCAACTGGATACACAATTTCCGCTGGTTGTGTGTCATGCCGTACTGGAATGGTTGTCCGATCCACACGCCGCTTTGCGGCAACTGCGGCAGCGCTTGATGCCCGGCGGTTATCTGTCGCTGATGTTCTACAACATCAACAGCCTGATGCTGACCCACGCTTTGCATGGCAACGTCAAGAAGTTGCTCGCGGCGGATTTCGTCGGCCATCCCGGCGGCTTGACGCCGTCCAACCCGCAAGATCCCGATCAGGTGTATCGCTGGCTGCGGGCGATGGGGCTGGAAATCGTCAGCGAATGCGGAATTCGCACGATCAGCGAATATTTGCCGGAAAGCCCGCATTTCGACGCGGCCCTGATCCTTGAACTGGAGCGTCGCTACTGCCGCCAGGCTCCATTTCTGCAATTGGCGCGGTACGTCCACGTCGTCTGCCAGGCCATCGACTGACAGGCTTTTTCAGGCGCCGCACCCGATGCGATTGCGGCCCTGATGCTTGGCTGAGTACAAGCGTTCATCCGCGAGCCGGAATGCCGCGTCCAGATCGTTTCCAACTTCCGCCACGCCGATGCTCACGGTCAGTGGAATGCGCCGGCTCTCGTGTTCGATGAGCAGGGCCGCGATGGCGGCGCGCAACTTTTCCGCAACCTGCGCGCCGTGTTTGAAATCGGTTTCCGGCAGCAGGATCGCGAATTCCTCGCCGCCGATACGGCCGACCAGATCGCCCTGGCGAAGCTGCTCGCGACAGCAGCGATGGAATTCGCGCAGCGCCAGATCCCCCGCCACATGACCGAAGCGATCGTTGATTTCCTTGAAGTGATCCAGATCCACGATCATGGCGCACAACGATGGCGGTCGGCCCCGGCTGTTCTCCAGCATCTGCGCGGCCTGCGAAAAAAAACTGCGCCGGTTCATCGCGCCGGTCAGCTCATCGGTTGCGGCAAGCTCCGTGAGGCGTTGATTGGCTGTTTGCAGCGCGGCGGTTCGTTCCCCAACCTGATGTTCCAACGTTCGATGAGCGAGGGCGAGCGTGCGCTGCTGTGCGGCAAGAAACACTGCGGTAAAACCGGTGCTGAGGTTGAACAGCAGCATTTCCAAAAAGGCGTTCCACTGGTTGCTGCCCGCAAACGGCCCGCTGCCGTTGGCGGTGATGATGCTCAGGCTGATCGCGCACAGCGCATTGGCTGCGGCGGTTCCGAACAACGAATGGCGCAATGCGACCCAGACCAGCAATGGCAACAATAAATAAATGGCGGCGGGCCAGTGCAGGCTCGCCAGTTCGACCGTGAGCAACAAGGCGCCGGTGAGGAGCCAGCGCCGGGTTCCTTTCCAGGTTACGGTGGGGCGATCCAGGAAAAAACCGATGGCAACGGGCGCGACGATAATGATCGCGTGCAAATTGGCCAGCGTGTAGGCCAGCCAGACTTCCGTAAAGCTTGTTCCCGAAGGCAGATAACCTGAGACGTGGTAAAGGGCGCTGAGCAGAAACATGCTCGCGAGCGTCGGCGCCAGGCCGGTCAGGAAGGCGAAAGCGAACACCCCGCGACTGCGTTCGAATGCGCTCAGCCCGACAAACTGCGTAAACAGATAATAGCTGAGCAGGGCTTCCAGCGTGTTGCAACTGGCGGCCCCGGCGCTGATGAACAACGTCACCGGCAGCGAGCCGGGTCCGGTTGCGTAAAGATGCGGAGCGCCGGACGCGAAAGCCGCCAGCCAGATGACGGGCCATAATCGCGGACCGCCCAATAACAGCGTGGAGACTCCGATTCCCGCTGGCAACCAGATCAGCGACAACGGCTGCGTGTTGATGGCGGCAAGCTCAATGCCCAGCAATACGCAGGCGTAGTAGAGAATGAAAGCTGAAAGAGCGATGACTCTTTTGTTCATTGCAATAATAGAAGTCGCTGCCATGCGGCGGGGTCACGAATAGTCGCTCCCTGATGACAACGCCAACGCTGCAATGCGGATGGGTTGAGAACGGATATGGCGCACAACCCGGATGAGCACAACCGTGATGGGAGCTTCCATTGGCTTTCGGTTTGGAACCGGGCAAACGCCAGGGGTTCCCGTCGCTCCCACTCGGCGCGGCGATTTCTCCGGGTGGAAAAAGCGTTGTTCCGAAACCGGATTGCGCTGACAATGGCCGGGAAGAAATGCGCGAGAACATTCCGTTCCCGGCGCAACTCAACGGCGATTTTTCCAAGAGCCATTGATTTCGTTAGAGGCCTCTGATCGCCTCTTCGATAAAGGCTTCGATAAAGTTTTCGATGAAAGTTTTCGATAAAAGCAATAACGGAGAGAAAACAATGAGTGAGCAGCAGTTGGATGCGCAATCCACCGTGGACGATGTCGTGCGCGGTATCAATTTGCGCGGCAAGGTTGCGGTGGTGACGGGGACCTCCAGTGGCCTGGGTATTGAAACGGCCCGCGTTCTGGCCCAGGCCGGAGCCACTGTCGTGATGGCTGCGCGCGATCCCCAGAAAAATGCCAGGGCCGTGGCGGCCGTTCGCGCGCAGGTGCCCGCGGCGCAATTGGTTCCGGTCAGCCTGGACTTGTCGGATCTGGGCAGCGTTCGCCGCGCGGCGGCGCAAATCCTCGATGAACAAAAGCGCATTGAGATACTGATCAATAACGCCGGCATCATGGCGTGCCCGCTGGCGCGAACCGCCGAAGGCTGTGAACTGCAATTCGGCACCAATCACATCGGTCATTTTTTATTGACCTGCCTGCTGGTGCCGGCCTTGCGGGCATCGGGCGAGGCGCGCGTGGTATCGCTGAGCTCCGGCGGTCACCGCACCGGGCCGATGGATTTCGACGATCCGCACTTCGAGCGGCGGGCTTACAACAATTGGGCTGCTTACGGGCAATCGAAAACGGCGAACGCATTGTTTGCGGTCGGCCTGCACCGGCGCACGCGGGCTTTGGGAATGACCGCGAACGCGGTTCATCCCGGTTCGATTGTGACGGAGCTGGGCCGGCACCTGACCGAAGCGGATGTGCAGCAGTTGGCGGAGTGGGCGAAGTACGGCGCTGAAATCCGCTACAAAACGCCGGCCCAGGGCGCCGCCACGCAGGTCTGGGCCGCGGTGGCTCCGGAGCTTCGCGGCGTGGGTGGGCGTTATCTGGAGGATTGCCGCATCGGCGAGGTCGATACCACGCCGATGTCCGCCAGCGGCTACATGCCTTTCGCGCTCGATGAAGAGGCGGCCGAGCGTCTCTGGTCGCTGTCGGAGGAAATCGTCGGCCAGCGTTTCGAGTTCGCTTGAGCGACGCGCCGGGTGCCGCTTTTGACAGAGCGTGAACGCGGCACCGGCGAAACAGGATTCCGGTCGCGGCCGGCAACGATGTGTCGTTACAGCACAGCGATGTTCAGCCGGATGACAGACGCTTTCAGCCGGGCGACCAATACACTCAGCCGGGCGACAAATGCAGCGTGCGCGTGTCGGCGAGCGGAGTTCGCCGTTCCAGTCCCGCCTGTTGCAAGCGCGCAATCACCTGTTCGGCGGTGTGGCGATAAGTCGTGAGTTTGCCGCCGTAAATACTGAGCAACTTTCCCGAGGTCACCAGAATGCTTTCGCGCGCGCGATTGAACGGCCGCCCGTTATCCGCCGGCAGGACGCGCACGCCCGCGAACGCATCCTGAACCTGCTGCGGAAAATCGGGAAAATAGTGGCGCACCGTTGCCAGGAGATAATCGATTTCCTGCTGGCTGGGTGTCACATCGGGATTATCCACTTCGATTTCGGTGGTACCGACCAGGGTTTTTCCGCGCCAGGGAATGACGAAAACCGCGCGCCCGTCGCTCGGCGCCTCCAGGTAAAAAACGCCGGGCAATGGCGCGGCCGGTAACACGATGTGGCTGCCTTTGACCCAGCTGATGGCGCGCGGCTCGGCGCCGCAGCGTTGCGCCACTTCATTCACCCAGGGCCCGGCGGCGTTGACCAGATAACGCGCGCGGCACTGCCGGATCGAATCCTCATGCGCCGATTCCGCAATATTTCGCAGCGTCAATTGATAACCGTCGGGTTGTGGCGTGGCGCGCAGCAGTTCGCAGCGCTCCAGGCATTGCGCCTGCAATGCCGTGGCGGAGGCAACCACGGCGCGGGTCAGCGCCGCATCGTCGGTCTGCGCATCCCAATAACTGAAAACCTGTTCCAGGCTGTCGTGGCGCAAGCCGTTCAGTTTGCTCCAGGCCCGCCGCGGCAGAACGCGAAAACGGCTCAATCGCGTCAGCCCCGACAACACGGCGTAGAGGCCGAGCCCGGCGCGCAGTTGCCACGGGCGCCTGCGCGTTTCGCGATAGACAGGAATGAAAAAGGGAATGGCCTTGACCAGCTCCGGCGCATTGCGCAGCAGCAGGCGGCGTTCGCGCAGGCTGTGGTGCACCAGGCTGAGCTGCGCGCTTTCCAGGTAGCGCAGGCCGCCGTGCACGAGTTTGCTCGATTGGCGCGACGTGGCCGACGCCCAGTCGTGGCGCTCCACCAGCAGGGTTTTGTAGCCGGCCGCGCTCGCCGCCTGGGCCACGCCCGCGCCGTGTATGCCGCCGCCGATGACGGCGACATCGAATTGCGCGTCGGCCGCCAACGTCATGCCCGGGCTTCCAGCAGTTCGCCAAGGGTGAAACTTTCTATCCAGCGCACGCCGCGCTCCTGTAACGCCTGCGCCTTGGCCGGCTGTTCGACTTCGTACACCGCCAGCGGATAGGGAATGGCGCGCAAATCGGCTTTTGCCGGCAACTGCTCGACATCGCAGAACACCACCGCCGGGCGCAGCGCGGCCAGGCTGGGGCTTTCGATTTCCTCCCAGTCGTTCAGCACCGGGCCGAGCGCGGGCCAGCCGCGTTGCGCGGCGTGCTGGAGAAATTCGAATGAAAAGCTGATCAGCGTGCAGCGATCGGCGATCGGTTCCAGCAAGGGAATGACGGCGTCATAAACCGCCGCGACGCCGAACTGCAGCACCGCGATGCGTTTGATTTCGAGAAACAGGTGCGCATCGGCGTGTGCCGCCAGCAGCGCGACGAGATCGCGCACATGAGGGATCGGCGTGCCCAGGAACTGGTCGCCGAAACGATCCGGCTCATAGGCGGAGAAGGTCTGCAATTGCGCCAGAGGATGTTGGTGAATGGCGCCGCCCTGGCGGCAAATGCGGCGCAGCGTGCGGTCATGGAACAGCACCGGCTGCAAATCCTGGCTCAGCTGGACATCGACTTCGACATAGCGTCCTCCCGCGTCGAGCGCGCCTTGTACCGCGGCCAGCGTGTTCTCCGGAAAGCGGCGCTGCCAGCCGCGGTGCGCGATCAGGTGTTCTCTGTTCATGGCGATCTCTTCGGAAACAGGGGGACATGACAGTGTAACCAGTGCGGCCATGTGCGAAAACACACACGGCGCCAAGGGCACGGTATCATTCCGTGCGCGGCGGAATGCCCGCGCCAGTCCCTACGACAACAAAAATCGGGAGAAACAACCATGCGCTACTGCCCCCAATGCCGCGCCGATCTGCGCGAAATGCCGGTCGACGGCGAACCTCGCCTGGCCTGTTCCGCGCAGTGCGGTTTTGTGTTCTGGAATAATCCGACGCCGGTGGTGGCGGCGATCGTCGAGTACGAGGGCCAGGTGTTGCTGGCGCGCAACGCGAAATGGCCCGAGGGCTGGTACGCCCTCATCACGGGTTTTCTGGAGCGCGGCGAGACGCCGGAGCAATGTGTGCTGCGCGAAGTCGAGGAGGAGTTGGGGCTGGGCGGAACTATCGCCAGCTTCGTCGGCAACTACAGTTTTCCCGAGCAGAATCAGCTGCTGATCGTGTTTCATGTCGTCGCCAGCGGCGAGGTGAAGCTGAACGCGGAACTCGCCGACTATCGCCTGTATGAGCATGCCGAGGTCAAGCCCTGGCCGATGGGGACCGGTCCCGCCTTGCGCGACTGGCTGGAGCGGCGCCTGGCCTGATGGCGGAGGCTTTGGCCATGAATGTTGTCGTTCGGCATGCGTACAAGCATGAGGCGCCGGCCATCGCGCGCCTGACCGTTGCGCTGTTGCGGGAAATCATGGCGCGCACGCAAGCCCGCCACTTCGATGTGAATGCCACGGAAATCGAAACGCTGTGCGCGCGCTATCTGGAAAGCGGCGCCTACACCGTGCTGATTGCTGAGCTGAAAAGCGAACTGATCGGCTTCGCCACCTTGTGCGAAAGCCACGCCTTATATGCCGGTGGCGCGTTCGGCATCGTGCAGGAGTTTTACGTGGCGCCGTCGTATCGTTCGCGCGCGCTGGGCCGGGAGTTATTGGCCCGCGCCCGCAACGAGGCGCGCAATCGCGGCTGGAAGCGCCTGGAGTTGTGCACGCCGCCGCTGCCCGCGTTCGAGCGGACCGTGGCTTTCTACGAAGATAATGGCTTTGAGGTTACCGGCGGAAGAAAGATGCGCTGCGCGCTGCAATAAATAGCGCACGCGGCCCGAAGGCAGGGCCGCGTGCGCAATGTCTAAGGAACCTCTGAAAAACGACTGCGCCTGCCGATGCTGCGTTAAAAATGCGCTCAAAATCCTCATTGATTGACGTATAAACGGCGGTTTTTCGCTCATTGTTGCCTTGCCTCGGCTGCACTCGCTACGTTTTTCAGAGGTTCCCTAACGGGGCAGCGCGGCGGCGATGCGCTGCGCCAGCTGTGCCAGCAAATCGCTATAGGCGACGACCAGCGCGTCGTAATCTCCGTTGACCGGCGTCGTGAGGCGCTCATGCTGGGTGCTCAGCAGCTTGTTCTGGCGCAGGTCCTCCAGCGCCCAGGTCACCTCCAGCAGCGCGCCGCCATCGGGCAGGCGGTCGAGATCGAGAACATCCAGGCGCACGGCATAGCCGGGAATCGACGTCTGCCGCCAGGGGAAATTGCGCACCTGCGCGCCGGTCAGCGCGGCCAGGTTTTGCAGCGTGACGCGTTGCACGCCCTGGTCGAGCGGTTCGCCCCAGCGTTGGTCCTCGGCAATCTGCAGGCCGCTGCCGCCGGCGTGGGTGACGATGGGCGGGCGTGTCAGGAACTGCGCGATCTTGATCGGCCCCACGCCGATCGAAAGATCGGACGCGGGCGCGTTGCCCTGCGCGCGCGCGGTGAGCATGTAGTAATCCGGACTCGGACTGCGTCCGCCGATACAGCCGGCCAACAGTGCGACGACGGCGAGCAGCGCGATCTGCAAAATGTGGCGCACGGTTTATTTCTCCTCGGATTTGCCGTAGAGCAGCGCTTCCGGCTGCCGTTCCAGCATGTCGGTAAGACGGCGCACCTGTTCGGCGGCGGCGTCGATATTGGCGGCGGCGTTATCGAAGCGATACAGCAGCGGCGAATCCTCCGAGGTGATGAACGCGGTGTTGTTCGCCGTTTGCTGCAGGGACGTCGCCGTCTGCTGCAAGGCCGCCATCGTCTGGTTGAGCTGGTCGGTCAGCGCGGGCAGCTTGTGGTTCAGTTCCACGAGCACCTCGTCGCCGTGGGTCGTCAGCGGCGCCACGCGCTGTTGGAAATCGCCGACCGCGACGCGCAATGTGTCGGCGGCGCCGCGCACGGCGGTGAGCGTTTCGCGCACGTCGTGGCCGAGATTCTGCAGGTTGGGATCGTTGACCATGCGGTTGATGCCGTTGATGATCTGCTGCGAGTTTTCGCCGAGTTTGTTGACATCGAAAGATTCCAGATCGCGCGTCAGCTGTTCGAGATCGGTGGGAATCGTGGGCAGCTGTTTGTAGGTGGTGGGAACCTGTTTGTACTGCGCCAGTTTGTCGGGATGAAAATCCACGTCCACGTAAAGCAGCCCGGTCAGCAGGCTTTGCAGCTTCAACTGGGCGCGCAACCCGCGCTTGATCAGCTCGTCGACCAGCTCCGCGCCGCGCGCGTGATTGCCCTCGCTTTCCAGGGCATTGGGCTCGATTTCGATGACCACGTTGTTGAGCACCGCCAGCGAGTCTTTGTACATGCGCGCCTTGATCTCGATGACCTGGCCGATCTTCACGCCCTTGATGGTGACCGGCGCGCCGACATTGAGCCCCTTGATGGAAGTGTCATAAATCAGCACGAAGCGCTCGCGCTTGGTCCAGAAATGACCACCGCTGAAAAACAGCGCCAGCAGGAAGGCCAGCACCAGGATGCCCAGCACGAAGGCGCCCACGGTGACGGGATTGGCGGTTCTGCTCATGATTCGCTCCCAGAGTTTTCAGTCGCGCGGATTTCGCCGCGGCCCAGGAATCGCCGCACAACGTCGTGTTTGCTGTGCCGCAGCAACGCGCGCGGGTCACCGTAATCGAGTTGGGTTTTCGTATTCGCGTCGAGGTAGACCGAATTCGTGGCGATGGAAAAAATACTGGCCAGTTCGTGGGTCACGATCACCACGGTGCTGCCCATGGATTCGCGGATCTGCACGATCAGCTCGTCGAGCCGCTGCGAGCTGAGCGGATCGAGCCCGGCGGACGGCTCGTCGAAGAACAGCAGCTCCGGATCGAGCGCGATGGCCCGCGCCAGGGCCGCGCGTTTCTGCATGCCGCCGCTGATTTCCGACGGGTAATATTCCTCGAATCCCGCCAGCCCGACCAGGGCCAGCTTGTACGCAATCATGTCGCGCATGTCGGCGGGGGCCAGATCGGTGTATTGCTGCAGCGGCACGGCGACGTTTTCCGCCAGCGTCAGGTCGCTGAACAAGCCGCCGCTCTGGTAGGTGATGCCCCATTGGCGGCGCATCGCCAATTGCTCGGGCGGAGCCTGCGTGAAAAAGTCGCGGTCCTTGATCAGGATTTCGCCCTCGGCCGGACGTTGCAAACCGATCATGTGCTTGAGCAAGGTGCTCTTGCCGCAGCCGCTGCCGCCCATGATGACAAACACGTCGCCGCGGTAGATCGGAAAATTCAGGTCGTGCTGGATCACGCGGTCACCGTAGCGCATGGTGACATCGCGCACTTCGATGTGGACATCGCGTCCGCTGTCAGATGCCGAGTTTGTCATAGAGAATGTTCAGGGCCGCGTCCGCGACCACAAGGTAAACGATGGCATTGACCACCGCGCGCGTGGTGGCCTGGCCGACGGCGGCGGAGCTGCGTCCGCTTTGCAGGCCCGCCTGGCAGCCCGCGGTGGCGATCAGCAGGCCGAACACGACGCTCTTGAACAGGCCGGTGAGAATATCGGTGGCCGATACCGCATCCTGCGCCTGGTGTATGAACTGGGCCATGCTGATATCCATGCCCGCCGCCACGATGCCGCCGCCGACCAGGCCGAGCACGTCGGCGAAAATGCACAGCAGGGGCATCACCGCGACCAGGGCGAGCAGGCGCGGCAGCACCAGGTATTCCATCGGTGAAATGCCCAGCGTGGTGATGGCATCGATTTCCTCGTTGGATTGCATGGCGCCCAATTGCCCGGCATAGGCGGCACCGCTGCGACCGGCCATGCGCACCGCGGTCATCAGCGCGCCCATTTCGCGCATCATGCCGATGGTGACGAGGTTGGCGACGTACACTTCCGCGCCGAACTGCCGCAACTGCACCGAGCCGAGATAGGCCAGGATCATGCCCACCAAAACGCTGATCAGCGCGACGATGCCGAGCGCCTGCGGCCCGCACTGTTCAATGAAATAAAAGAAATCGCGCCAGCGCATGTTGGCGCGGCCGCGCGCGAGGCTGACCAGGCCGAGCGATACGCCGCCGACGAATTCGAGCAGATCGGTGGCGGTGGTGCAGATCGCGCACCACGCCGCCTTGAGGCGTTGCAGGCCGCCGGGGCGCTCGACCGGCGCCGCCTGCTGCGGTTTGACGGCGGTGGCGACCTCCAGAAGCTTGCGCGCGCCGGGCGGCAACGCATCGACATCGAGAGCGATGTCGTGTTCGTCGCAATAGCGCGCGCACAAAAACAAGCGCGCCATGAGCTGGCTGTCCCAGTGGAAATCGGGCGCGGCCACGAAGCGCCACTGTCCGGCGCCGGCATGTTGTTCGAACGCCGCGCGCAATTCGGGAAATTCCGGAGCCATGCCCGCCGCGCTGGACCAGTCGCCGCGCAAAAGCGTTTCCAC
>Ga0153956_1002733_pt1 | contig 12443 bp, 10 predicted proteins | sample TSFL040MetaG_FD_104704 | JGI IMG/M metagenome (GOLD analysis project Ga0153956, IMG submission 104704) | Attine ant fungus gardens microbial communities from Florida, USA - TSFL040 MetaG | ecosystem: Host-associated > Fungi > Mycelium > Unclassified | place: USA: Florida, Wekiwa Springs...
AACCGCACCGCCGGACACGGCGTCGATACCGGCACGGTGATCGGCATGGCGGTGCTGTACCTGCCCGACCTGGGCCAGAAGATGCTGCCCTTCGCCATCCTGGGCGGCGGCGTCTTCAGCTTCCTGCGGCTGGCGCGCAGCCAGGAACTGGTGGCGACGCGCGCCGCCGGCGTCTCGGCCTGGGATTTCCTGATGCCCGCCCTCAGCATGGCGGTGCTGATCGGGGCGCTGGCGGTGACGGTGGTGACGCCGGTGGCCGCGAAGATGTTCGCCGAATTCTCGTCGCTGGAAGCGCGTTACATCAAGGGCCAGGCCTCGCAGCTGGCGGTGTCGGAAAACGGCGTCTGGCTGCGCCAGGGCGACGGCAAGGAACAGTCGGTGATCCACGCCGTCACTGCCGCCGACCAGGGCGAGCGGCTGGAGACCGTCGTGGTCTTTCTCTATCGCGGCGAGCGCTTCGCCGGGCGCATAGACGCGCGCTCCGGCCAGCTGGGCGATCATGTCTGGCAGCTCAGCGACGCCTGGGTTTCCGGCGCCGACGGGGTGCCGCGCCATCACGGCACCTATCAGCTTGCGACCACCCTGACGCCGGCGCAGATCCAGGAGAGCTTCGTGGCGCCCGACGCGCTGTCCTTCTGGCAGCTGCCCGCCTTCGTCCGCGCCGCCCAGGCCGCCGGCTTCTCGGCCCTGCGCTACAAGCTCTACTTCTACACGCTCTGCGCCCTGCCTGCGCTGTTCGCCGCCATGGTCTTCATGGCCGCCAGCTTCTCGCTGCGCCCCGCGCGCGAAGGCGGCCTCGCCAAGGCCATCCTCTTTTCCATCGCCGCGGGTTTTGCCGTCTATTTCTTCCAGCGCCTGACCGAAACGCTGGGCCGCTCCGGCGCGGTCCCGGTGATGCTGGCCGCCACCGCGCCTGCCATCGCATCCATCCTGATCGGGATGACGCTTGTGTTCAGCCGGGAGGATGGCTAGTGCGTCATCTGCTGGGGGCGCTTCTTGTCACCACCGCGCTGGCGGCGCCGGCCTTCGCGCAATTGCCGGGCTTCGTGCCGCAGCGCACCGCGCCGCGCCCGCCCGCCACGCCGGCGCCCGCGCCGTCCAAGCCCGCGGGCGAACGCCAGATCCTGCTCAAGGCCGACAGCGTCGAGTATGACGGCGACGCCAAGACCGTTTCCGCCGTCGGCCATGTCGAGATCGACGACCAGGGACGCATCCTGCTGGCCGAGCGCGTGACCTATGAGCAGGACACCGACCGCGTCACCGCGTCCGGCCATGTCAGTGTCACCGACCAGCGCGGCAACGTCATCTTCGCCGATCATGTCGTTCTGACCGATCACATGCGCGACGGCGCGCTCAACGGCTTCGGCGCCCTGATCGGCAAGAGCGGACGGCTGGCGGCGCGCGGCGCCGAGCGCGTGGGCGGCAACACCGTGATCGCCCACCGCGCCATCTACAGCCCGTGCAAGATCTGCAACACGCCGGGCAGCGGCAGGACGCCGCTGTGGCAGGTCAAGGCCGAGCGCGTGGTCTATGACCAGACCAAGCACAAGGTGCGCTTTTCGAGCGCGACGATCGACGTCAAGGGCGTGCCGTTGGCCTGGGTGCCCGCCTTCTCGGTGCCCGATCCCACGGTGCGCTATTCCACCGGCCTGCTGACGCCGGAAGTGGGCAATTCCACCAAGATCGGCTATTTCCTGCGCCAGCCCGTCTATGTCGCGATCAGCCCCAGCCAGGACCTGACGCTGGAGCCGATGGTCTCCACCTCCGGCGGCGAATTGCTGGAAGCCGAATACCGGCTGCGCTGGAACACCGGCGGCATGTGGTTCCAGGGTTCCGGCGCCTACAATCCCGATGGCGGGCTGTCGGGCGGCGCCGGGGCGCAGACCTATGGCCACCTGTTCGGATCGGGGCGCGTCGGCCTGGGCGACAATGCCCGCATGGGCTTCGACCTGCAATTGGCCAGCAACAACGCCTATATGCGGTTCTACGACATCTCGTTCCTGGACCGGCTGGTCAACGACCTGTTCCTGGAGGCGACGCCCGGCCGCTCGCGCTACGCCCTGACCAGCTATTATTTCCAGGGCCTGCGCTCCACCGACGTGACCTCGCGCATCCCCTACATCCTGCCCCGGATCGACCTTTCCTATGTTCCCACCCAGAAGGTCGGCGGCGGCACCTTCCGCTTCGACCTCAACGGCGTCGCCATCGGCCGCGACAATGGCCGCAACGACCAGCGCGGCACCGCCGAGGTGAACTGGCGCGTGCCCACCGTGCTGGGCAACGGCCAGCTCTGGACCTTCGTGATGGATGCGCGCGGCGACAGCTATCATTTCGAGGATTCCGGCGTCGGCGCCCAACCCAACGGCCAGTACTGGATCCAGCGCGGCACCGCCTATGCGGCGCTGGACTGGCGCTGGCCCTTCCTGGCGCAGGGCGGCGGCGGACGTTCCTACATCCTGCAACCGATCGCGCAGGTGATCGCCCAGCCCTATGGCGGCAACCCCGCCAACCTGCGCATCGAGGACGCCAACGATTTCGAGTTCGACGACAACAACCTGTTCGCGCTGAACCAGGTGCCGGGCTACGACCTGATCGAGAGCGGTCCCCGCGCCAATGTCGGGCTGATGGCCGAAGCCCTGTTCCCCGGCGGCAAGGTCGAGGGCCAGGTGGGCCAGACCTATCGCCTGAAGCCGGACCCGACCTTCGCCGCCTTCAGCGGCAACAGCGGTACGGCCAGCGACGTGGTGGGCAGCCTGTCGGTGAAGTTCCCGCACCTGGACATCACCGACCGGCTCGATATCGACCGCGGCAACGGCAATGTCCGGCGCCATGAAGTCTATGTCACCGGCAGCTACAAGCGTTCCTCGCTGCAACTCAGCTATGTCCAGCTTCCCACCTCGGCGCTGATTCTGGGCCTGCCCAGCCGCCAGGAAATCAACGCCCAGGCCGATTTCAACGTCTTCGGCAACTGGCAGGTTTTCGTGGCCGGACAGCGCGACCTGCAGGGCAACCAGTTCCTCAACACCGAGTTCGGCCTGGGCTATGAGGACGAGTGCGTGGCCATTTCCCTGGCCTATCGCCGCAAATACACCGAGGACCTGATTTTGGGCGTCCCCCCCTCCACGGCGGTGGTTTTCCGGTTCCGCTTCAAAACCGGGGACGAGGACGCCCAGCCTTTCTCCTTGTTCCCCAAGGATGTTTTCGCCCTGTCGCGCCCCTGAACCGGGCATTGATAAGGCCGGAAAAATCCGTATTTTGTCCAAGGGTTTGGGGACGGACGCGGCACGCCGACAGGCCGCGAATGGAGCTGTCCCGCTTTGCGGTCCACGAACAGAGACAAGATGCGTATTGCCACCACCCTGCTGCTGGGCGCTGCCGCGTTGATCGCGGGCGCGCCGCCCATCGCGGCGCAGGACGCCGGCTTCAAGCCGGTCCCGGCGGTGGCGCCGCTGGCGCCGTCGCCGGGCCGACAAGCGCTGGCCGCCCAGGCGCCCAAGGCGGCGCAGACCGACGCCACCCCGGCGGAGAAACCGGCCGACCCCGCGCCCATCATGCAGGAGGCCAAGAACAACGATGCCGGCCTGTTCGACGCCGCGCCCGCAGCGGAAAATCCCGACGACCAGGATTCCATCGCCGCCACGGTGAATGACGAATCCATCTCCGACTATGAAGTGCGCCAGCGCGTGGCGCTGTACCTCGCCACCTCGGGCATCACCCAGAAGCTCAACGACGAGCAGATGAAGCGCATCCGCGGCCAGATCCTGGAAAAGCTGGAAGACGAGAAGGTCCAGCTTCAGGAAGCGGTGAAGAAGAAGATAACCGTTTCGCCCGTCGAGGTGGACAAGCGCATCAACGGCATGATGGCGGAGAACCATTTCACCATCCAGCAGCTGCGCGCCACCCTGACCCAGGCCGGGGCCAACGAGGAAGCGCTGCGCGCCCAGATCACCGCCTCCATCGCCTGGCTCAAGACGGTGCAGGACGAATATTCCGACCGGGTGAACATCTCGCCGGAGATGGTCGATGCCGAGATGGCGAAGAATGCCGAGGGCGCCAACAAGGCGCATTTCCATGTTCTGGAAATCTTCCTGCCGGTGGACAATCCGGAGAAGGACGCCAAGGTCCGGAAGGACGCCGAGGACATCATCAACCAGTTGCGCCAGGGCGCGCCCTTCGCCGTGGTGGCGCGCCAGTTCAGCCAGCATCCCACCGCCGCCACCGGCGGCGATATCGGCTGGGTCTATGACGGGCAGATGGCGCCGGAACTGAACGCCGCCGTCGCCAAGCTGGGCATGGGCCAGATCACCGACCCGATCCGCTCCACCGGCGGCTATTATGTGCTGGCGCTGCGCGAGCGGCAGGAGCCGCTGGGCACCAAGATCGAGGCCGCGCCCGTTCATACCGGGCCGGAAGGCACCCTGCCCCTGGCGCGCCTACTGTTCCCGGTCGGCCCCAAGCCGCCCAAGGCCGAACTGGACCAGATCATGGGCATCGGCCACCAGATCACCGACCATTTCCAGGGCTGCGGCCAGCTCGAGGAAGTCTCCAAGAAGCTGCCGGGCACGGTCTATATGGACCTGGGCAACGCCAAGCTGGCCGAACTGGCGCCGCAGATCCAGGAGGCGATGAAGAATACCGGCCCCGGCGACGCCGCCGCGCCGTTCCAGTCCGATGCCGGCATCGAAGTGATCGGCCGCTGCGACAAGCGGCCCGAGGTCAAGACCGCCTATGTGATGCCCACCCGCCAGCAGGTCGAGGACGAACTGTACCAGAACCAGATCTCGACCCTGGCGCGGCGCTATCTGCGCGACCTGCGGCGCGACTCCAATATCCAGGTGCGCGACGACACCAGGCCCGATGCCCTTATCCGCTGAAAGCGGATCGCTGGAGAAGCCCGGCAGGCCATCGCCGGACGCCCCCATCCTGATCACCATGGGCGAACCGGCGGGCATCGGTCCCGAGGTGGCGCTGGCCGCCTTCAACCATTTCGGCGGACGGATCGGCAACCATCCCCTGAAACTGGTGGGCGACCCGGCGGTGTTCGGGCGCGGCGATGTCGTCGCCACCGAGGCCCGCGCCACCCGCGCGCCCGGCAAGCCGGACAGCGCCAATGCCGCCGCCGTCACCGAAGCCATCGCGATCGCCACCGATGCCTGCCTGAAGGGCGAGGCGGCGGCGGCGGTCACCGCGCCGATCCACAAGGCGGTGCTGAAGGCGGGCGGCTTCCCCTTTCCCGGCCATACCGAATTCCTGGCGCACCTGACGGGCGCGCGCCGCGCGGTTATGATGCTGGCCTCGGCGCGGCTTCGCGTCGTGCCGCTGACCATCCATATGCCGCTGGCCGCGGTGCCGGCCGCCGTCACCAAACAGCTTGTGTTCGACACCGCCGAGATCGTGCTGACCGCGCTGCGCCGCGATTTCGGCATCCTGAATCCGCGCCTGGCGGTGGCGGGGCTGAATCCCCATGCCGGCGAGGACGGCATGCTGGGCGGCGAGGAGGCGGACGTGATCGCGCCCGCCATCGCGGCGCTCAGGGCGCGCGCCTTCCATGTGACCGGCCCGCTATCGGCCGACACCCTGTTCCATGCCGAAGCGCGCAAGGATTACGACGCGGCGCTGTGCATGTATCACGACCAGGCGCTGATCCCGATCAAGACCTTGAGCTTCTGGGACGGGGTGAATGTGACCCTGGGCCTGCCCATCGTGCGCACCTCGCCCGACCACGGCACCGCGCTGGACATCGCGGGCAGCGGCAAGGCCGACGCCCGCAGCATGATCGCGGCGGTGAAGCTGGCGGCGGACATGGCCGATGCCCGCGCCCGATAACCTGCCGCCCCTGCGCGAGGTGATCGCGGCATACGGCCTCGCGCCCCGAAAATCGCTGGGGCAGAATTTCCTGTTCGACCTCAACCTCACCGCCAGGATCGCGCGGGCGGCGGGCGCCGGTGAAGGCGGCGTGTTCTATGAAGTCGGCCCCGGCCCCGGCGGGCTGACCCGCGCCTTGCTGGCCGAAGGGGCGGAGCGCGTGATCGCGGTGGAGCGCGACAGCCGCTGCCTGCCGGCGCTGGCCGACATCGCGGCGGCCTATCCGGGAAAATTGGAGGTCATCGGCGCCGACGCGCTGGCGCTGGATGAGGCCGCGATCCTGCCGCGCGGTGTGCGCGTCGCCGCCAACCTGCCCTACAATGTCGGCACCGCCATCCTGGTCAAATGGCTGACGGCGCAAGCCTGGCCGCCGGTCTGGGCCTCGCTGACCCTGATGTTCCAGAAGGAAGTCGCCCAGCGCATCACCGCCGGCCCCGGCACCGCGCATTACGGACGGCTGGCGGTGCTGGCCCAGTGGCGCTGCACCGCGAAGATATTGTTCGACGTCAACCGGGGCGCCTTCGTGCCGCCGCCGGCCGTGACCTCGGCCATCGTGCGGCTGGAGCCGCGCGCCGAACCGCTGGCGCCCGCGGACCTGACGAAGCTGGAAGCGGTGACGCAAGCCGCCTTCGGCCAGCGCCGCAAGATGCTGCGCCAGTCGCTGAAGCCGCTGGGCGGCGAGGCGCTGCTGGCCAAAGCGGGGATCGACCCGACGCTGCGTCCGGAAGACCTGGCCATCGAGCAGTTCGCGGCGCTGGCGCGGGCGCTTTAGTCCATCAGCTGGCGCGCGAACTCGGCGATCCCCGTCTGGCGCCCGCGCTTCATGCGCTCGGCGGCGAGGATGGTGGTGATCTTGTCCAGCGTGGACTCCAGGTCGTCGTTGATCACGACATAATCATATTCCGCCCAGTGGCTGATCTCGTTGTTGGCCTTGGCCATGCGCGCCCGCACCACATCCTCGGCGTCCTGGGCGCGGGCGCGCAGGCGGCGTTCCAGTTCGGCATGGGACGGCGGCAGCACGAAGATCGACACCAGGTCGTCGCCCGCGCGCTGGCGCAGTTGCTGGGTGCCCTGCCAGTCGATGTCGAACAGCACGTCGCGGCCCTTGGCCAGCGCCATCTGCACCGGCTCGATCGGCGTGCCATACTGGTTGCCGAACACGGTGGCGTGTTCGAGGAATCCGTCGCCGGCCACCATCTGGCCGAACATGGAGGGCGAGACGAAGTAATAATCCCGGCCCTCTTCCTCGCCCTTGCGCGGCTGGCGGGTGGTCGCCGACACGCTCATGGTGATCCGTGGGTCGCTGTCCAGCAGCCGCCGCGACAGCGTCGTCTTGCCCGCGCCCGAGGGCGAGGACAGCACCAGCATCAGGCCGCGCCGCCGGATGTCACTCGACATTCTGCGCCTGCTCCCGGAACTGGTCGATCACCGCCTTCAGGGCCAGGCCGGTGCGGGTCAGCGCGATATCGGCGCTTTTGGAGCACAGCGTATTGGCCTCGCGGTTGAATTCCTGCGCCAGGAAATCGAGCTTGCGTCCAACCCCCTTGCCCTCCCTGATCAGGGCGCGGGCGTCCTGGACATGGGCGGCGAGGCGGTCCAGTTCCTCGCGCACATCGGCCTTCACCGCCAGCAGCGCCACTTCCTGCGCCAACCGGTCTTCCGCCACGCTGCCGCCCGCCAGCAATTCGGCCAGTTGCGCCGACAGCCGCGCCTTCAGCGCTTCCGGCTGCGCCGCCGCCAGGCCGGCGGCTTCCGCCACCAGCTTTTCGACCTCGTCGACCTGCGCCGACAGCAGCGCCGCCAGCTTGGCGCCTTCGGCCAGGCGCGCCTTGGCCAGCTTGTCGAAGGCGGCGGCCAGCGATTCCAGGATGGCTGCGTCGCGCGCGGCGCGGCCCGGTTCGTCCAGCGACACGCCCTCGTCCGCCACGATCACGCCCTTCAGCGCCAACAGGCCGTCCACCCGCGCGGGCGCCAGGCCCGTCTCGGCGGCGACCTCGCGCGCGATCTTCACGGCGCTGGCCAGCGCCACGGCGTCGATCGCCAGCCCGCGCGACGCGGCGTCGGTTTCCACCGTCAGGGAAATCTGGAACGCGCCGCGCAGGAAGCGCTCGGCCGCCAGCCGCCGCGCCGGGGCTTCCAGCCCGTCATGGCCCGGCGGGGTGCGCAGGCGCAGGTCCAGGCTGCGGCCATTGACGCTCTTGGCCTCCCAGCGCCAGCGCAGCGCGCCTTTCGCGCCCATGCCGTCGGCGAAACCGGTCATGCTGGCCAGGCTCATGCGTTCGTCCCGAAAAAACAGGCGGGCAACTTAGCCGCTTTCGCCCGCCACTTCCTAGTGGCGGACGCGGCGGCGGCCGGCCGGCGCGCGCCTGGCGCCCGGCAGCTTGGGCGTGGCGGCGGCGTCCGGCAGGGCGATGGCGGGCCGGGCCACCTTGGGGCTTTCCCCGACCTGCCGCTCCGGCTGGTCATTGTGCCGTTCCTGGGCGCGGTACGCCGCGACATTGCGCAGGTGCGCCGCCATGGTGTCGGAGAAGACGTGGCCGCCATTGCCGCTGGCGACGAAGAACAGGTCATCGGTCTGGTCCGGGTCCAGCACCGCGGCGATGGAATCCTTGCCGGGATTGCAGATCGGGCCCGGCGGCAGGCCGGCGATGACATAGGTGTTGTAGGGCGTGGCGGCGTCGATCTCGCTCTGGCGGATGCCGCGCCCCAGCGGATAGCCCCTGGTGATGCCATAGATGATGGTGGGATCGGTCTGCAGCTTCATGCCGACCTTCAGCCGGTTGACGAAGACGCTGGCGATATGGCGCCGCTCCTGCGGCAGGGCGGTTTCCTTCTCCACCAGCGAGGCCAGGATGACCGCCTCGCGCATGGTCTTGAGCGGCAGCCCGTCGGCGCGATGGTCCCATTTCTCCGCCAGGAATTTCTGCTGGGCCTGGCGCATCCGCGCCAGCATATGGGCGCGGGTCTCGCCGCGGGTGAAGAGATAGGTTTCCGGCAGCAGGGTGCCTTCCGCCGGCTCGGGCCCGGCATCGCCCACCAGCGTCCCGTCGTTGCGCACCAGCTTCCAGATCATGTCGCTGGTCAGGCCCTCGGCCGCCGTCAGCTTGTGCTGGATGCCCTTGCCGGCGACCAGGAGACCGGCGATCCGCTTCATGCTGGCGCGCGAGGGGATGGCGTATTCGCCCGCCTTGATCTGGCCCGCCAGCCCCTTCATCCGCACGTCCAGTTCGAACAGCAGGCCATATCTGGTAACGCCCCGCTTCTCCAGCATCCGGGCGATGTCGTGGGTGCGGCTGTGCGGCGGAATGAAGACCACCGTTTCCTTGCCGTAGGGCGCCGGCAGGCCCGGCGCGTCCCAGGCGGCATTGCCCCATCCCACCACGCCCGCGGCAAGAACCGCCGCCAGCACGCCGAGAATGAGGAAGAAACGCATCAGACCTTGCTGACGATCAGGCAGGCATTGGTGCCGCCAAAGCCGAAGCTGTTGGACATGGCGACATGGACCTCGCGCGTCTGGGCCTTGAGGGGCACCAGGTCGATGGCCGTGGTGACGTCGGGATTTTCCAGGTTGATGGTGGGGGGCACGACACCGTCGCGCATGGCGAGCAGGCAGAAGATCGCCTCCACCGCGCCCGCCGCGCCCAAAAGGTGGCCGATGGACGACTTGGTGGACGACATCGCCGTCTTGGCGGCGGCATCGCCCAGGAAGCGTTCGACCGCGCCCAACTCGATGCCATCGGCCATGGTCGAGGTGCCGTGGGCATTGACGTAATTGATGGCACCGACCGGGAGGCCGGCATGCTTCAGCGCCATCTGCATGGCGCGGAAGCCGCCATCGCCGTCTTCCGACGGCGCGGTGATGTGATAGGCGTCGCCCGACAGGCCATAGCCCTTCACTTCGCCATAGATCTTCGCGCCGCGCGCCCTGGCATGTTCCAGTTCTTCCAGGACCACAACGCCCGCGCCCTCGCCCATCACGAAACCGTCGCGGTCCTTGTCGTAGGGGCGCGACGCCCTGGTGGGATTGTCGTTGTAGCCGGTGGACAGCGCCCGGCAGGCATTGAAGCCGGCGATGCCCAGGCGGCAGACCGCGCTTTCGGCGCCGCCCGCGATCATCACATCGGCGTCGCCGAACATGATCAGCCTTGCGGCGTCGCCGATGGCGTGTGCCCCGGTGGCGCAGGCCGTGACCACCGCATGGTTGGGACCCTTGAAGCCATGCTCGATGGAGACATAGCCCGACACCAGGTTGATCAGCCGGCCCGGAATGAAGAAGGGCGACAGGCGGCGCGGCCCCTTTTCATGCACCAGGATGGCGGCCTCCTCGATGCCGGTCAGGCCGCCGATGCCCGAACCGATCAGGACGCCGGTGCGGTACTTGTCCTCGTCGCTCCGGGCCACCCAGCCGGAATCCGTCACCGCCTGCCTGGCGGCCGCCAGCCCATAGATGATGTAATCATCCATGCGCCGCTGTTCCTTGGGATCGACCCACTGGTCCGGGTTGAAGCTGCCGTCACCGCCATCGCCGCGCGGCACCTGGCAGGCGATTCTGGTCGCCAGGTCGTCGCACTTGAACTTGGTGATGGCGCTGGCGCCGGACTGGCCGGCCAGCAGGCGCGACCAGGTCTCGTCCACGCCGCAAGCCAGCGGCGTGACAAGACCCAGGCCCGTGACGACGACCCTGCGCATCAGCTTTTACCTTGAAAGCGCCGGATCAGGCGGCGTTGGCTTTGTCGATATACTTGACGGCGTCGCCGACGGTCACGATGGACTCGGCGGCGTCATCGGGAATTTCGATGCCGAATTCTTCTTCGAAAGCCATCACCAGTTCGACGGTGTCCAGGCTGTCGGCACCCAGGTCTTCGATGAAGGAAGCGGTATCGGTGACCTTGTCGGCATCCACATTCAGATGTTCGACGACGATCTTCTTCACGCGCTCAGCGGTATCGCTCATGGACTTGTAAGCCTCTCCTAAATTTCGAATCCGGCAACAATCTGTAACGCCGGTGTCCCCAGATGGGTGCTTCGCGGGGATGGCCGGTTGAGTAACACAAACCCCGGCCCGCCGCCAATAACGCCTTAAGTGGCTGATTTACCTGTCATATCATCGCCATCCCGCCATTGATGTGGATGGTTTCGCCCGTCACATAGGCCGCTTCCTGGCTGGCCAGGTAGGTAACGGCGGCGGCGATTTCCTGCGGCATCCCCATCCGGCCGGCCGGGATTCGGCCCGAGATCAGTTCCTTCTGCTGGTCGGTCAGGACCTCGGTCATGGCGGTCTGGATGAAGCCGGGGGCCACGGCATTGACGGTGATGTTCCGGCTGGCGACCTCGGCCGCCAGGGACTTGGTCATGCCGACCAGGCCCGCCTTGGCGGCGGCATAGTTGCCCTGCCCCGGATTGCCGGTGGCGCCGACGATGCTGGTGATCTGGATGATGCGGCCCCAGCGCTTCTTCATCATGCCGCGCAGCACCGCGCGGCTGAGCCGGAAGGCGGCGGTGAGGTTCACGGCGATCACCTGGTCCCACTCATCGTCCTTCATGCGCATGAAGAGGTTGTCTTTCGTGATCCCGGCATTGTTGACCAGGATGTCGATGCCCGCCCCCGCCGCGTCTTCCGCCGCCTTGGGCAGGGCTTCGACGCTGGCGATGTCGGACAGGTTGGCGATGACGGCGAAGGCGCGGGCGCCGAGTTCGGCCTTCACCGCGTCCAGCGCTTCCTGCCGGGTACCGGAGAGGATGACGGTCGCGCCCTGGCCGTGCAGCGCCTTGGCGATGGCGCCGCCGATGCCGCCGGAAGCGCCAGTGACCAGCGCAGTCTTGCCGGAAAGATCGAACATCTCAGAGTTCCTTCCCAAAAGCCTCGAGGTCGGCGGGCGTATCCAGCGCGATCATCCTCAGCGACGGGTCGATGCGCTTGACCATGCCGGTCAGCACCTTGTTGCCGCCGAATTCCACCGTGGTGTCCACGGTCAGGCCCTTCAGCGCCAGCACGCTTTCGCGCCAGCGCACCCGGGCCGTGACCTGTTGCACCAGCAATTCGCGGACATGGTCGGGATCGTTCGCCTCTTTCGCCGTGACATTGGCCAGCACCGGAACCACCAGCGGCCGGATCGCGGTGGCGGCCAAGGCTTGCGCCATCCTGTCGGCGGCGGGCTGCATCAAGGGCGAATGGAACGGCGCCGACACCGCCAGCGGCAGGGCGCGCTTGATGCCTTTTGCTTTTGCGATTTCACCCGCCCGCGCGAGTGCATCCAGCGTGCCGCTGATGACCACCTGGCCGGGCGCATTGTCATTCGCCACGACGCAGACACCGCCGGACGCGGCAGCTTCCTTGGCGACTTCTTCCGCTTGTTCGAATTCTGCACCAATAAGAGCGGTCATGCCGCCCTCGCCCGCCGGCACCGCCGACTGCATCGCCTGGCCGCGTGTCTTCAAGAGGCGCGCGGTTTCCGCCAGGGTGAAAGCGCCGTCGGCGCACAGCGCGGTGTATTCGCCGAGCGAATGGCCCATCACCAGATAGGCGTGCCTGGCCACATCCAGCCCCATCTCCTTTTCCAGCACCCGCACCACCGCGA
>Ga0153956_1002734_pt1 | contig 12442 bp, 9 predicted proteins | sample TSFL040MetaG_FD_104704 | JGI IMG/M metagenome (GOLD analysis project Ga0153956, IMG submission 104704) | Attine ant fungus gardens microbial communities from Florida, USA - TSFL040 MetaG | ecosystem: Host-associated > Fungi > Mycelium > Unclassified | place: USA: Florida, Wekiwa Springs...
CGCGCAGAAATGGGTATTCCGCAAAGAAATGCCTCAAGAAGCCGCGCCAAGCCTGGCGACGGCTACCAAAGCTTTCGACGATTGGTATAACGGCTACCAGATTGAAAACCATACCGGCTTTTGGGATCAAGCCGAAATGATGGAGACCGTGCTTGATGCTTACGAGGTTACCAAAGACCCTAAATACAAAGATAAGTTTGCCACCCTTTATACCAACTTCATTAAAAACCATAAAGAAGACTGGATGTACAATAAATACAACGATGATATTACCTGGGCAGTACTGTTTTGCGTTCGCGGGTACCTGTTAACCGGTAACAAAGCCTATCTTGAAAAAGGCAAAGACCAGTACGACAAAATGTACAAGCGAGCCTTTAACAATAAATATGGCGGCGGTTTGATCTGGTTCCAGGGCAAAACCTCAAAAAATGCCTGTATTGAAGGCCCGGCTGCCGTAGCCGCCTGTTATCTGGCCGAAGCTACCGGCGACAGCACCTATTACGACAAAGCCGTGGCACTATACAGCTGGTCGAAAATTTATTTGCTGAATATGGCTACCGGCAAGGTGAAAGACAATGTGGATATTAACCGCCGCACCGGTTTGCTCAGAACCAGCAACATCAGCTTTACTTATAACGAGGGCACGTTTTTAGGCGCGGCTACCATGCTGTATAAACACACCAAAGAGAATACTTATTTAGAGGAGGCCAAAAAGATAGCACAATTTAGTCGAGACAGTATTTACCGTGGCAAGGTGATGAATAATGAAGAAAACGGCGGCGACCTGCCGGGCTTTAAAGGCATTTTTGCACGCTACGCCCGCAAGTATACCCAGGAAACAGGTAATAATGACCTGGTAGACTGGCTTGATCTGAATGCCAAAGTAGCCTACAACAACCGCAACAGCCGCGGCATTATTCAAACCAAATGGGCCACCCGAAATATTGAAGAAGAACCGAAACTAAAGAAAGGCTTTGGCCCGTCAACTGCTATATCGTTGTTTTTTAATACGTATCCGTTGAAGAAGTAGCACTTAATAGCCTTCATGTCATTACAATGACGGTTATTGGTTTTGCCTGCTCTTCTCAATCACCTCAGCATAGTAGGCCTCATACACCGGTAATATCTTAGCCAGGTCAAACTGTTTGGCACGAGCCAGGGCGTTTTCTTTAAAGGTTGCCAGGCGGGCTTCATCGCTCAGGATGTAGATGGCTGCCTCGGCCATGCCTTTAATATCGCCAATGTCTTTCAGGAAACCGGTTACACCATCAACGTTCAGTTCAGGCAAACCACCTGCGTTCGAGCTTACTACCGGCACCTTGCAGGCCATGGCTTCCAGCGCTGCCAAACCAAAGCTTTCTGTTTGCGACGGCATCAGGAACAAGTCGGACACCGACAATATTTCTTCAATAGCGTCCTGTTTGCCCAAAAAGCGCACGTCGTCGCTCACGCCCAGGTCGCGGCATAATTGCTCGCAGTCGCTGCGCTCTCCGCCGTCGCCTACCATCAATAGCTTTGACGGTATCTGCGCACGTATTTTGGCAAATATCTTCACCACATCATTGGTACGCTTTACCTTGCGGAAGTTGGAGGTGTGGATCAGTATTTTCTCGCCTTCGGGCGCTATGGCTTTTTTAAAGTGATCTTTGGCCTGCAGGTTAAAGCGTTTCAGGTCGATAAAGTTGGGGATCACCCGGATATCATTCTCGATCTCAAAAAACTCAAAGGTGTCTTTACGCAGATTCTCAGAAACTGCCGTTACACCGTCAGATTTATTGATGGAGAAAGTCACCACCGGTTTATAAGTACGGTCTTTACCTACCAGCGTAATATCGGTACCGTGCAGCGTAGTTACTACAGGTATATAAATGCCATAGGTTTGCAAGATCTGTTTCGCCATAAACGCTGCCGAGGCATGCGGAATAGCATAGTGTACGTGTAAAACGTCTAGCTTTTCAAAGCGCACCACATCAACCAGCCGGCTAGCCAGGGCCAGTTCATAAGGTGGGTAGTCAAACAGCGGATATTTAGATACCGAAACTTCGTGGTAAAAAAGGTTTTCAGAGAAAAAATCTAAACGGGCAGGTTGGTTATAGGTGATAAAATGCACCTGGTGGCCGTTGTCGGCCAGGGCCTTGCCCAGCTCGGTTGCTACAACACCGCTACCGCCAAAAGTCGGGTAACAGACAATTCCGATTTTCATGAATGCAGATCTGGTTGATATTATTAATTATGCAAGTTTAACAGCATTTCGCCGTATATGTGTTTGCATTATGTAATATTAATTTGGGCACGGCAAACGCTGGGATACCTTTTGCCGTTATTAAATAATAGCTTACTTTATGGAAACAGCAATAAATCTGAATATAAAAGCCATACAGCACATAGGTATACCGGTTACCGATGTGGTTATTTCTGCCTTGTTTTACAGCAAACTTGGATTTTCAAATGCAATGGAAAAGCACTTTGACCATAATGGTAAGCAAGGCACCTGTATCATGATGAAGCAGGGCGAAATAATCATCGAACTATACCAAATGCCCGACAATGTGTTGCCGGAAATTGCCGCCCGCAAGGACGGCCATATAGACCATGTTGCTTTTGATGTAGCCGATATTGACGAGGCGTTTGCTATAATTAAAGAAGGCGGCTTCAATATCCTGGAACCCAAGCCGGTATTTTTACAGTTCTGGAAAAACGGCTGCAAATATTTTAACATTACCGGGCCTGATGGTGAACGATTGGAATTTAACCAGGTGCTATGATACCGGAATTCGGATTTGGGATTTGATCCGAGCGATAATAATAATAATTCCGGATCCCCAAATCCTTAAAGCCCCTTAGCTATAGCTTTATAAACAACGTCCTGTATACGCGGGCGTATATTAAGACTGCCCAGTTTGCTGCTAACTTTTGGGTAGCAGCGGTTTGACAGGAACACATAAACCAGGTTATATTTTGGGTCGACCCACACGCAGGTGCCGGTGTAGCCCGTGTGTCCAAAGGCTTCGGGCGAGGCCAGTTCTGAAGGGTAATGATGTTCGGGGATGGGATCCCAGCGGTCAAAACCTAAACCACGGCGGCTAATGGCCGATTGCTTGGCGGTAAACAGGTAGACAGTTTCAGGTTTAAAGAAAACATCGCCGCCGTAGCTGCCTTTGTTCAGTATCATCTGGTAAAGTATAGCAATGTCATTCGCGCTGGCAAAAACGCCCGCATGGCCGGCAACTCCACCCATCAATGCCGCCGTAGGGTCATTTACATAACCAACCAGTTCAGAATGGCGAAACTCCTGCTCATCTTCCGAAGGTATGATCCTGTCGGGCGAAAAACGGTATAACGGTAAAAAGCCGGCAGTCTGCATAGCCAGTCGGTTATAAAATTGCTGCTGCACGTAGGTATTCAAAGGTATTTTTGTAAGGCTCTCAATGGCCTGTTGCATAAATATCATGCTCAGGTCGCTGTACACATACTGGCCGCGGGTGCGCAGCGGCGAGTTGAGCATGGCCGGCAGCATAATATCGTCGTAATAGTTTTTGCGTAAAAAGTAGCCGTTGTTAACCTTTACCGGGAAGGCAGCCGATGAATCGGCGCTATGATCAGCGGCTTTAATTTTCTCGAAGGTCGGTATATCGGGTATCAGGCCGGCCTGGTGCGTAAGTATCTCACGTATTTTCAAACCGGCTTTATTACTGGCTTTGGTAACCGGCCAGTAGTAGGCAATGGTCGAGTCCAGGTTTAGCTTACCCTCATCATACAGCTGCATGGTAGCCATGGTAGTAGCCGATATCTTGGTCATGGAGGCTATATCAAAAATATCGGTGATCTTATCCGGCGCATCGGCCGAATAGGTGTGGTAGCCGTATGCTTTGTTAAATATTACCCTGCCATCCTTAGCCACCAGCACTACGCAGCCCGGGGTAGCATGAGCGTTTAAAGCTTCTTTGGCTATCTTATCAATGTCTTGCAAATTAATGCTGTTAATGCCGACGGCCTCGGGTACCGAATATTCCAGCCGGGTTTTCTGTGTAATATAACCTGCGCCTGTATAGTAATGCTGGTCGACATTATCTGCCAGTTTTTGAGTGAGTGCCACGCCGCCAAATATGGCTTGTGCCGAAAACATGGCGGCAACCTCCGTCGGTTTTTCTGAAAACAGAACGGGGGCCGTAACCTCATTAAGTTTGGCTAAGCCTGACGATTTTCCAAAATAAGCCACCACCAGGTTTTTCTTTTTCTGATTATTGGTGATGAGCTGCATCAGCGTGGCGTTCGCCAGGTCGGCCTCTGTTAGCTGGACTATGAATGTATTGTAATTGCGGATATCGGCCGACAGGTTAGCCGCTGCACGGCCCGCGTGATCACTGATATCTAACGAACGTACATAGGTGTATTTATTCAGCAAACTATCAAAAGTGCGGGCATAAGGGTTTGACAAGTGTATGCTGACAATATTCAAGTTCCCGATATTTTTTAACGGAACTAGCGCGCTCTCATTATTCAAAAGCACGGTCGACTTTTCAACGGCCTTCTCTTCGCGCAGAAAGGCCGCGCCAGAGTTTTGTGCACATGCGGAGTTAAATAAGGTAAATGCCAGTAGTGTTATTAGTGAGCAATTAAGCTTATTTCCGTTCATATACTTTTTCTCCGTTTATATAGGTTTTTAATACTTTGATGTTGGGCAGCTCGGCGTCGACGGCTTTCATGAGGTCCTGGTCGGTTATTACAAAGTCGGCATACTTACCTACCTCAATACTGCCCTTTTCTTTCTCCTCAAAGTTAGCTTTTGCAGCCCAAATGGTCATGCCTTTTAATGCTTCTTTACGGGTAATGGCATTTTCTATCTGGAAACCTTTAGCCGGATAGCCCTTCAGGTCTTTACGAACCACTGCTGCATAAAACGTATAAAGCGGATTGATATTTTCGACCGGGAAGTCGGTACCCAATGGCAGCCAACCATTTTGCTGCAATAATTGCTTGTAAGCATACGCGGTCTTGATGCGCTTTTGCCCCAGGCGCTGTCCGGCCCAGTACATATCAGAGGTGGCATGTGTTGGTTGCACAGATGGGATGATGTTATACTCGCCAAACAGTTTTATATCCTGTGGGTCGACGATCTGTGAATGCTCTATCCGCCAGCGGCGGTCATTCTTGCCTTTCAAAACATCGGCATACACTTTCAATATTACGCGGTTAGCCGAGTCGCCAATGGCGTGGGTAGCCATCTGGAAACCCTTGTCGGCAATGATTTTGGCAACCTCGGCAAAATGTTTCTGATTGCTGCGCAGAAAGCCGTTCCAGTTGGGTTGGTCGCTGTAAGGTTTTAGTAAACAGGCCCCGCGCGAGCCCAGCGCACCATCAGCATAAACCTTAAACCCGCGAACATTGAGCCCGGGGGTTTTGAATACGCCGCGTTTAAACAGATAGTCATAGTTTTCCTGTCTGTCGGCCAGCAGTACGTACATGCGCATTTTCAGCGAGCCGCGATGCTGCAGCTCGGCAATGGTGTTTACCATGGTGTATGGCAGGCCGCAATCATCAACCGTGGTTAAGCCGGCTGCTACACAATTGCGTTGTGCAGCTAAAAGCGCACTGGTTATTAAAGTATCTGTCGGGTCGGGCACTTTGCGGGTCACAATGCCTATGGCATTGTCCAACAAAACGCCTGTAAGCTTACCGTTAATGGTTTCAATTTCGCCGCCGTTTATGGTTTGACCGGGTTTAATACCGGCAATGTTCAGCGCCGCCTGGTTTACAATAGCGCCATGGCCATCAACACGGTTTAAAATTACCGGGCGTACCGGGAATAGCTCGTCCAACTTGGCTTTATCAGGAAACTGGCGACCGGCCCATAAATTCTGATCCCAGCCGTTGCCTATTATCCACCCATCGGGGTTACGTTCGGCATAATTTCTAACTGTATCCAGCACCTCCTGCCAGCTTTTAAGTCCTTTCAGGTTTACCTGTTGAAGGCCAAGTCCATATTCTAAAAAATGCGTGTGGGCATCAATAAAGCCTGGGTATACCGTTTTACCTTGGGCATCAATAACATCGCGGGCCAGGTATTTTTCGGCGAGGGTGCCCGAGTCGCCTATAGCTACAATCTTGCCATTGTCGACCACAAATGAGTTAGCTATGGTAAAGGCGCTGTCAACCGTATAAACAATAGCATTTTTAACCAGCAGATCGGCGTTGTATTCTTTTTGCTTACACGCTGTTAAGGCTAGCAACAGCAGGGGCCACAGTTTCTTCATGAAGTAGGTATGAGCTATAAATATAAAGGTATATACAACTGTAGCCTCACAAATGTTAGTAGGTATCTTAAATATTACCAGAGTACAATTACTCGCCGGTCATGGGTACTTTATGTATATGCTGTTGCGAGTCGACTATAGTTAGCACTACTTTATTTTTGCCCTCTAATACGGGTTTGTTAGTTAACATTTCGCAAAGGGTAACAACACCGCATGTGACACCGTCAACTTCCATGATCTGCTGCCCCTGCTTGAGTAACGGATCGGCTTTGTCCCATACCACGCCTATTACCAGTTTATTGTTTGTATAAACCAGTGTAACCGGAAACCGCTTTTCATACACATCAACCTTAGGCTCATAAGCGTCAAAGTAAAATTTGCCGTGAATAAAATCAAGTGTAGCTATACCATAATCCAATATCCTACTGCCGATGGCGGGGATGGCCGTTTTATTGCTTTCGGCTGCCAGGTTGATGAAGCTGCCGTTGCCAATGTTTATAGGCGCAACTTTATATAGATATTTTGTGGCCGGCTCCTGCAACCCCAGTAAACTTAAGCCGCTTGAGCCATAACCTTTGGCTAATGTATCAAACAAAGCGTATTGCTTTAAATCGTTGATAGTTTTATCGTTTAGGCGTAAAAAAGCATTATCGCCGGTATCAAACGGTATGGTGAGCGTAAGTTTGTTTTTAAGGACGATCTTGATCTGCGGGTCGCTTTGCGGGCCGATGTTGGAAATAAGATCAGTGCTGTTTTTTGATTTAAGGTTAAGCTTGTTCTTTTGATCGGTCAAAATGATCAGATGCCGTTTACTGTCAATACTGATAATAGAGTTGCGCAGCAAATTACTGCCAATCACACCATCAACGCCATAGCATTTATAAAAATCAGGAAACAGGGTGATGGCCGGTATCTGGTTAAAGGTAATATTACCCAGCGTAATACCGTTTAGTTTAACAATGCCTATGGAGTCTGAATGCAAAAAGGTGTCATGAATGGTTGTTTTGCCTGTTTGAAGCGCGTTAAGTTCGGTAGCCAGGTCTTTGCTTATAGCTACGGGTGCGCCGGTGTCCAGCAAAAAGCGATGTTGCCTGCCTGCTATCTCGCCTGCTAAAATGATCTTGCCATTCACAGTTTCATATGGAATTTCCGCATAATATTTTTTTTCAACAGGCCCACCCTGATTAAAGGTAAAAGCTTGCGAAAAGCCTATAGCAGGCAGTAAAAAAAGCAATAATGTGATTAGTTTCATTGGCAGGTGTTTGTTAGTGCAAAATACAAACTTGTGCCGTTAATTGCCTAATTTAGCAGCGAAAAGAATCCCGGTTTACGGGGAGAAGGGAAATACAATAAATGTCAGATATAATTCAGCTTTTACCAGATTCAGTAGCAAACCAGATTGCCGCAGGCGAGGTGGTGCAGCGACCGGCATCTGCCGTAAAAGAACTGATAGAAAATGCTATTGATGCCGGTGCCGACAAGATACAACTGATAGTGAAAGATGCCGGCAAGGCGTTAATACAGGTTATTGATAATGGCTGCGGCATGAGCGGTACTGATGCACGTATGTGTTTTGAGCGCCACGCCACCTCCAAAATCAAAAAAGCTGAGGACCTGTTTGCCATACGCACTATGGGTTTTCGCGGCGAAGCTATGGCATCTATTGCCGCGATAGCGCAGGTTGAACTAAAAACCCGCCGCCATGAAGACGAGTTGGGCAGCCAGATATTTATTGACGGCTCTGAAGTGATCAAGCAGGAACCCTGCTCAACAGCCGCAGGTACATCCATTTCAGTTAAAAACCTGTTTTATAACATCCCGGCTCGCCGTAACTTTTTAAAGAGCAACCCGGTAGAGATGCGTCATATTATCGACGAATTTCAGCGGGTAGCTTTAGCGCACCCTGAAATATTTTTTACGCTGCATCATGATGGGCACGAGGTTTTTCACCTGCCGGCCAGCGCTTTGAAGCAGCGCATTATACACCTGTTTGGCAACAACTATAACCAGCGCCTGGTGCCGGTTGAGGAAGATACCACCATCATAAACCTGCACGGCTTTGTGGGTAAACCCGAGTTTGCTAAACGTACGCGCGGCGAACAGTTTTTCTTTGTGAATAACCGCTTTATTAAAGACCCTTACCTGAACCATGCGGTGCTGACCGCCTTTGACGAGATCTTACCTGACGATACTTACCCGCTGTATGTATTGTTTATTGACATCGACCCCTCAAAAATTGATATCAACGTACATCCCACCAAAACAGAAATTAAGTACCAGGACGAAAAAGCTATCTACGCCATCATCCGCTCGGCGGTGAAACGCTCGTTGGGCAGGTATAATATTACCCCTAGCCTGGACTTCGACCAAGAGAACAGCATTGAGCACCTCATCACTCCAAAACCAATTGAGGAGATTGTGGCGCCGGTGATTGCGTTTAACCCGGATTTTAACCCCTTTGCCAAAACCGACCGCGAGTTGCCGTTTGAAAAAGAATCAAAGAGCGGTGGCGGTAGTTATAGCGGCGGCAGTTCATATAATGATCGGGGCAACAGAAATAGTGCGATACCGAACAATTGGGAAAAACTGTACGAAATTGCTACACGTGACAGCGCCCCAATTCAGGCTGAGTTGCATGCCGAAGAAAGCGTGACGGTTAATGACCAGGATATTGCCAAGTCAAGCGATAAGCAGTTTTTCCAGATTCATAACCGCTTTATCATGTCGCAGATCAAGTCGGGTTTTATGCTGATCAACCAGCAGGCGGCGCATGAACGTATTTTGTATGAGCGATTTTTAAATCAGCTGCAAAACCATTCGGGTGTTAGCCAGCAAAGCTTGTTCCCGCAGTCGCTCACACTAAACGGTGCCGATTTTGAGTTATTGAAAGAGCTGATGCCCGACATCAGGGCGCTGGGTTTTGACATCCGCGAGTTTGGTAAAAACACCGTGGTTGTTGAAGGCATTCCCGCCGACCTGAACAATGTGGGCGAGCACGAGTTATTAGAGCATTTGCTGGAAGGCTTTAAAAACAATCAAAGCATTTTAAAGCTGGATAAGCGCGATAACCTGGCACGTTCATTGGCGCGCAATGCGGCTATCAAAGCCGGCACCAGGCTATCGGCCGAGGAAATGAACCAGCTAACCGACCAGCTGTTTGCCTGCCAAATGCCTAATGTGGCCTTAAACGGTAAACCTGTTATTAGTACTTTTACGTTAAATGAATTGTTAGAGCGGTTTGAAAAATAACATCCGCAGCAAAAAAAGAGATAAAATAACCTATGCAAACACCTTTTTCAAATTTGCCCCCCGTTTTAAAGAACCTGTTAATTATTAATATCCTTGTTTTCTGCGCTTCGTTGTTTTACAGTCACGGTTTTTCGGGCACTGCCGATCCGGTAGGCGAGCATTTAGGTGCTTATTATTTTAACTCGCCCATGTTTAAGCCCTGGCAGCTCATTACCTATATGTTTGTACATGGGGGTTGGGAACATATTATATTCAACATGTTTGCCCTATATTCATTCGGGGCTATAATGGAGTACCAGATGACCTCGCCGCGCTTTTTAGGATTTTACTTTATTTGCGGTTTAGGTGGCGTGGTTTTGCAGCTGGTAGTTTACGCATTTCAAGTACACGCAATAACCGGTAGCCTTGATATCGCGTCGCCTGAGTTACAGTCGTCTTACCTGCAGTATGGTCAAAATGCGGCAATTAAGTTGTTTAGCATTTATAATTCTCCATTAGTAGGGGCATCTGCGGCAGTTTGCGGTGTTTTGGTGGCTTTTGGCCTGATTTATCCAAATGCAGAGTTGATGATGCTGTTTATTCCGGTGCCTATTAAAGCAAAATACATTATTTCTGTGTATTTAATAATAGAACTGTTTGCCGGCTTTGGACATGCTAACGGCGACAACGTGGCCCACTTTGCACATATAGGCGGGGCGTTGCTGGGCTTTATACTTGTAAAGCTGTGGCGACTGCAGGGGCCGCGTAATTTTATTTAACAGAGAAGGAGTTTTTGGCTATGAGTTTTTGGCAAAATATATATTATAAAATGTTTAAGTCGGGCAGTAAGTTATACCTGCTCATAGGCATTAATGTTCTGGTATTTTTGGTCATAGCAGCAGCTTCTGTTATTGAAAGTTTATTTTTTTCGGGCGATAGTGTATCGTTGCTGGCCTACCGCTACCTTACGCTGCCGTCTTATCTGCCTAATTTACTGGCCCGTTTCTGGACGCCGCTTACCTACATGTTTATGCATGCAGATTTTTTTCATTTGCTGTTTAACATGCTGTGGCTTTACTGGATGGGGCAGATATTTGAAGAGTTTCTGGGCGACCGGCGTATTCTGGGCCTTTATCTTTTAGGTGGACTGATGGGGGGCTTGTTTTTTGTAGCCAGCTATAATTTATTCCCCATGTTTACCCGCAATGGCGCATATTTATTAACTACGGTTGTAGGGGCATCGGCTGGTGTAATGGCAATTATAGCTGGCGCAGCCACCATTACCCCCAATTACGAGGTAATGATTTTTGGTGTGCTGCCGGTTAAAATAAAATGGATAGCCATATTTTATATAGCAACCGGTTTTTGGGGCATTAAAGGGCCGAATGCCGGCGGCGAAATAGCCCATCTGGGTGGGGCGCTAATGGGCTTTATTTATGTGAAACAGCTGCAAAAAGGTAACGATATGATAAGTGCTATTGCCGGTATATTTAAATTTAAAAAGCGGTCAAAGCTTAAAGTTGCATCAACTAATCGTAATATTGCTGCTGACGATATGCCCCGCCAGGAAGAGATTGACCGCATACTCGACAAAATATCGACCACCGGTTATGAGAACCTGAGCAAGCGGGAAAAAGAAACACTATTTCGAGCCAGCAAAAAATGAAGGCAAAGAAGAGAGCCAGGTTACCTCTGATTGATAAGATCTTTTTGTGGATAAACGCCGGTTTATGCCTGGCTTTGCTTATCTCTTATTTAGCGCCCGTGACAGATCCGCGGAACTCATGGGTCATTGCATTTTTTGGGCTGGCCTACCCGCCTATTTTGCTTAGTAACTTACTCATAATTTTGTATTGGGCACTGCGCCGTAAATGGTTTGCGCTTATATCGGTCATTGCTGTTATTTGCGGGTTTAGTGTATTAAAAAACAACATAGGATTACACCCCGGTAACAGTAATCCGCTTAAACCCGCTGATGTCAATAATGTCAGGCTGATGACTTATAATGTGCATAGCTTTAGAAAGTATGGCTCAGCCAATGATGTGTCAACTCGTAAAGATATACTGGCCATTATCTCTGACAAACAGCCTGACGTTATTGGTATCCAGGAGTTTTATAGCCGTAAACGCGGCCGTTTTGCCATGGTTGATTCTATCAGAAAGATCATAGGGGCAGACAATTATTATATTGAAAATTTTTCGGGAAATGAAACCGAGACAGACGGCATTGCAATTTTTTCAAAATGGCCTATTATAGCTAAAGGTGTGGTACAGCTTGCCCCAAGCCGTAATAGTAATCAATGTTTGTATGCCGACATCAAAAAAGGCAATAGGGTGTTAAGGTTTTATAGCGTGCACTTACAATCTATCAGTTTCGACCCTGAAGATTATCGCTATATTGATACGATAACTAAAAGTGGTAAAGCAGATATCAGTTCAACCCGGCGCCTGGGAGTTAAGCTCAAAAAAGCTTTTCTGAAACGCGCCGAGCAGGTAGCCAAAGTTAAGGAGCATGCAAGTCAGTGCCCATACCCTTACATCATAGCCGGCGACTTTAACGACACCCCGGCGTCGTATGCGGTAAATCAGATGTCGAAAGGCTTAAAAAATGCCTTTCACGAAAAAGGATTCGGCCTGGGCCGCACCTATAACGGCGATTTTCCTAACTACCAGATCGATTACATCATGGCTACCAATCAGTTTGATGTAAGCAGCTATACCGTGACTGAAAAAAAGTTATCTGACCATTTTCCGGTATGTGCTGATTTGTTATTGAAGTGATGCTGGTGTGTAGTAAATGGAGAGCAGTCGTCGTCGATATAAATAGATGTGAGTAATTGGTCACGTCAATTTAAAAACTGTTCGTGTAACCAACTTAATCAGTCTCTGATACCTATTACCATTCAACCTAAAATCGTAAGTTTGCCCATCATGCAGCAAAATTTATTTGTTTACAATAC
>Ga0153956_1002735_pt1 | contig 12442 bp, 9 predicted proteins | sample TSFL040MetaG_FD_104704 | JGI IMG/M metagenome (GOLD analysis project Ga0153956, IMG submission 104704) | Attine ant fungus gardens microbial communities from Florida, USA - TSFL040 MetaG | ecosystem: Host-associated > Fungi > Mycelium > Unclassified | place: USA: Florida, Wekiwa Springs...
CACTCGCTGCCGGACGGTCTGGACCGCGGCACCGACATCCTGATCGGCGGCAAGGTCGCGTTCGTGGCCGGCTACGGCGACGTCGGCAAGGGCGCCGCGGAGGCGCTGCGTGGCCAGGGCGCCCGCGTGATCGTGTCGGAGGTCGACCCGATCAACGCGCTGCAGGCGGCGATGGACGGCTACCAGGTCGCGAGGCTGGAGAGCGTGATCGACCAGGTCGACATCCTCATCACGGGCACCGGCAACAAGGACGTCGTGACCGTCGAGCACCTGCTCGGCCTCAAGCACCTCGCGGTCGTCGGCAACGTCGGGCACTTCGACAACGAGATCGACATGGCCGGCCTCGCCGGGGTTCCGGGCGTGGAGAAGGTGGAGATCAAGCCGCAGGTGCACGAGTGGCGCCTGCCGACCGGGCGCAGCATCCTCGTCCTCAGCGAGGGCCGTCTGCTCAACCTCGGCAACGCGACCGGGCATCCCTCGTTCGTGATGAGCAACTCGTTCTCGAACCAGGTGCTCGCGCAGATCGAGCTGTACACGAAGCCGGACGCGTACCCGGTCGGCGTCTACACCCTCCCGAAGGTGCTCGACGAGAAGGTCGCGCGGCTGCACCTCGCGGCGCTCGGCGTCGAGCTCACCGAGCTCAGCCCCGAGCAGGCCGCGTACATCGGGGTGCCGGTGGAGGGGCCGTACAAGCCCGAGCACTACCGGTACTGACCTCCGGAGGAGGCGGGGACCGTCTCGACGCGTGATGAGAGCCGTCTCATCGCACCGGACCGGGCCGTCTCATCCGCGCGGAGCACGCTGAGCGCATGCCGAAGCCGTCCAAGCGCACCCTCGTCCTCGCGGGAGGCTCGGTCGCGACCGCGCTCGTGCTGGCTGCCGGCGCGGTCACCGTCGCGAGCGCCATGTCGCTGTCGACGCCGTCCACGCGCCTCGTCGACGATCGGGGCATCGACACCCGCGCGGCGACGCCGTCGCCGTCGCCGACCGCATCATCGGACCCGGTGCCGACCCCGACCGACTCCCCGGACCCGGCGTCGACCGCCGTTCCGACGCCGAGCAGCAGCGCGACGCCGAAGAGCGACGGCAAGGACGACGACACCAGCAAGGGCAAGGACTGCGTCGTGACCGTGCCGCCGGCCGGTCCGACGGTCATCGACCGGCGCGGCGTGCCGGTCTCGCCCGACGACGACCCGGGCACGGCTCAGGGCACGCACGACCACGGGGGTCGCGACGGCTCCGGGCAGGGTGGCTTCGGGAGCGGGGAGTCCGGCCACGGGGGCTCGGTCGACGGCTCCGGCCACCATTGACGCGACCTCCGCGGATCGCGTCGACCGGCGCGGATCAGCGCGGGGCGGATCAGCGCGGCGCGGTGAGGCGGTACCCCATGCCGCGCACGGTCTCGAGCCGGTCCGCGCCGATCTTCTTGCGCAGGTAGCGCACGTAGACGTCGACGACGTTCGAGCCGGGGTCGAAGTCCATGCCCCACACCCGACTGAGCAGCTGTTCCCGGCTGAGCACCTGCTCGGGATGCCGGAGGAACTCCTCCGTGAGCGCGAACTCCCGCGCCGACAGATCGGCATCGCGCCCGCCCACGCGGATGCGCCGGGTGCGCAGGTCGAGCTCCAGCTCTCCGTGCCGCAGCGTCGTCAGCTCGCCGACGGCCGCCTGCGCGTCCTGCAGGCGCACCCGCACGCGCGCGAGCAGCTCGTCGAAGCGGAACGGCTTCGAGACATAGTCGTTCGCGCCGCCCTCCAGGCCCGCGACGGTGTCGGCGGCGGAGTCGCGCGCGGTGAGGATGACGACCGGCAGCGCCGAGCCGGCCTCGCGCAGCCGGCGCAGCACGGCGAAGCCGTCCATCCCGGGCAGGCCGATGTCCAGGATCAGCAGCTCGCCGCGGCCGGCGAGCGCGGCCTCCAGCGCGCTCGGCCCGTCGCGCAGCGTCTCCGTTCCGAAGCCGGCGGCCCGCAGGCCCTTCTCGACGAACGACGCGATGCGCGCCTCGTCCTCGGCGATCAGGATGCGGGCCATGGGGTCCTCTCCGCGCCGGCGGGCGCCGGCAGCACGATGACGACCCGGAGGCCGCCGCCGCACGGTTCGGCGCGCGCCGTCCCGCCGTGTGCGGTCGCGATCGCCGCGACGATCGACAGCCCCAGCCCCGAGCCCTCCGCGCCGCGGCCGTCGCCGGCCCGGGCGAAGCGCTCGAAGACCCGCTCGAGCTCGTCGCGCGGCGCCCCCGGTCCCGCGTCGGCGACCCACAGCTCCAGGGCGCCGTCGCCGCGCACCGCGCTGCCGAGCCCGATCGGCGTTCCCGAGGTCGCGTATTTCGCGGCGTTCTCGGCGAGCTGAAGCCACGCCTGGGTGATGCGCGCCGGGTCGAGCGGCGCCACGACGGCGGCGCTGCGGGAGACCGTCCACACCCGCGAGGGATCCAGCGCCTCCGCCTTCGCCGCGACCGCCGTCGTGAGGGCGCCGACGTCCGTGGGCTCCGGCCGCACGAAGCCGGGGGAGTCGGCCTTCGCGAGGGTCGCCGCGTCGTCGACGAGCGCGCGCATCCGGTCGAGCTCCTCGATCGCCAGCTCGCGGGTCGCGGCGACCTCCTGCGCGTCGCCGGGGTCGAGCAGCTCGAGGTGCCCGCGCACGATCGTGATCGGGGTGCGCAGCTCGTGGCTCACGTCGTCGAGCAGCCGGCGCTGGGTCGCGAACGAGCGCTCCAGCCGGCCGAGCATCGCGTTGAACGTCGAGGCGAGCGCCGACAGCTCGTCGTCGCCCCGCACCGGGATGCGCGCCGACAGGTCCTCCTCGGAGGCGTGCGCCGCCGCCTCCCGCACGAGCCGCACCGGGCGCAGCGCGCGGCCCGCCACGAACCAGCCGACGACGCCGACGAGCACGAGCGCGCCGAGCGCCAGCAGCGCGTAGCTGCCGAGGGTCTGCGCGGCCGGGGCGAGCACGCCGTCGAGGTCGTACGCCGAGACGTAGAGGCCGCGCTGCGGGTCGGATCCGATGCGCACCGGGATCGCGATGTAGCGCATCGTGCCCCATCGCCCGTCGACGGTGCCGAGCACGGGGCGGGTCCCGCTCGCCTGGGCGACGACATGGCGCACGAACGCCGTGTCCTCGTCGAGCCGGTGCGCGTTGCCCGAGCCGGGGACGTAGCGCGGCGAGCCGTCGACGATGCCGAGGATGCTCTGCTCGGGGTCCGGCAGCACCCGGCTCATCGCCTGCTCGAAGAACGCGTCGACGTCGGCGGGCGGCGTGCTCCCGTCGGTCGGCGTGGCGACGGTGCGCAGGGCGTCGGTCGTGAGGGTGAGCCGCGCGTCGACCTGGGAGAGCACCGCCTGGCGCTGGATGACGTACGTCGCGATGCCGGCCGCGGCCATCCCGAGGGCGGCGACGAGGAGGATCGCCGCGAGGATCCGCACGCGCGCCGATCGCAGCATCCCGTCATCCTCCCAGAGCGACCGCCGATGACGAAGGCCCCCGGCGCGGACGCCGAGGGCCTTCGAGGTGCGGGGACTACGCCGAGCGACGGCCCTCGAACAGGAACCGCCAGGTGAAGCCGGCGATGAGGCCGCCGAGCAGCGGCGCCACGATGAACACCCAGAGCTGGGTGAGCGGGACGGAGCCGCCGAGGATCGCAGTCGCGATCGAGCGGGCCGGGTTCAGCGAGGCGTTGCTGACCGGGATCATCACGAGGTGGAACAGCGTCAGGGCGAGGCCGATCGCCAGCGGCGCGAAGCCGGCGGTGACGTGGTTGCCGGTGCCCGGAGCGGTGACGCCGAGGATGATGTAGAGGAAGAACGCGGTCGCGATGACCTCGGCGATGAAGACGCTCGCCCCGTTGAGGCCGAGCGGCGACGCGGAGCCGAAGCCGTTCGAGACCGCCGCGAAGTCGGCCTTCTTGCCGCTCACGACGACGAACAGCCCGAGCGTCAGGGTCGCGAGGATGCCGCCGACCACCTGCGCGGCCATGTAGGGCAGCACGTCCTTCCACGGCATCCGGCCGGCCGCGGCGGCGCCGATGGACACCGCGGGGTTGAAGTGGCCGCCCGAGATGTGGCCGACCGCGTAGGCCGCGGCGAGCACGGCGAGGCCGACCGCGAGCGCGACGCCCAGCGGTCCGGTCTGCTTCGAGATGAACAGCGCGGCGCCGATCACGCCGAACACGAGCATGTAGGTCCCGAACACCTCGGCGAGGAGTCGGGAGGTGAGGGTGTAAGGCGCCGGGGCGCTCGCTTCGGCCATGACCATCCAATCCTGAGAAACCTATGGACGGCGGCAGGCTACCTCCTGGAAACCGCGCGTCGGGGGAGGCAGGCCGTCGTGCCGTGAGACGAGCGCTCACGTTAGCCTGGTGACGAAGAACGGCAGGTGGATGAACGCACGGATCCTGGTGGTCGACGACGACCCCGCCATCGCGGAGATGATCGGCATCGTGCTGCGCGGCGAGGACCTCGAGCCCGAGTTCGCGGACGACGGGGCCGTGGCGCTCGCCGCGTTCCGCGATCACCGCCCCGACCTCGTGCTCCTGGACGTCATGCTGCCCGGCATCGACGGCGTCGAGGTGTGCCGCCAGATCCGCGCCGAGAGCGGCGTGCCGGTCATCATGCTCACGGCGCGCGGCGACACCGCCGACGTCGTGCGCGGGCTCGAGTCGGGAGCCGACGACTACGTCGTCAAGCCGTTCAACCCCAAGGAGCTCGTGGCCCGCATCCGCGCCCGGCTGCGGCCCGCCCTGCCGGAGGTGCCCGAGACGATCCGCATCGGCGACCTCTCGATCGACGTCGCCGGCCATGAGGTGCGCCGCGAGGGCGTGCGCATCAACCTCACCCCGCTCGAGTTCCAGCTGCTGCTCGCGCTCGCCGCCAAGCCGCAGCAGGTGTTCACCCGCGAGATGCTGCTCGAGCAGGTCTGGGGCTACCACTACAAGGCCGACACCCGGCTCGTGAACGTGCACGTGCAGCGCCTGCGAGCCAAGGTGGAGACCGACCCCGACGACCCGCGGATCGTCACGACCGTCCGCGGCGTCGGCTACCGCGCGGGCGCGGTCGCGTAGCGCGTCGCGCGCGGGGCCGGTCGCCGGGTTCGTGGCCTACAGTCCTGGCATGCGATTCGACTGGCGGTCGTGGCGCGACCGCCTGCGGCGCCTCTGGCGCGGGTCGCTGCGCGTGCGCGCCGTGGCCGTCACGATCGTGCTGTCCACGGTCGCGAGCATCGCCGTCGGCGCGTACATCTCGGTGAGCGTGCGCGGCAACCTGTTCGACCAGCGGCGCGACCAGATCGTCGTCGAGGCGGGGCGCGCCACCGCTGCGGCGCAGAGCGTCTTCACCCAGACGCAGGGCACCACCGGCACCCCCGACCTCGACACGGCGCAGCAGCGCGCCATCGACTCCATCAACCGCAGCGTGTCGACGCAGCCGCTCCTCTCGCTGCAGCGCGCGCCTGGGCAGACCGGCCTCGCGCCGATCGAGGACCAGGCGAGCCCCGCGTTCGACGACGCGATGGCCACCGGCGCCCTCCGCTCCGCGGTGCTCGACGGCGGCCTCGACAAGGTGTCCTGGCAGTCGATCGCGCTGCCCGAGACGCACGGAGGCACCGGGCCGGGGATCGTCGCGGGATCGCTCATCGACATCCCCGGAGCCGGCCGCTACGAGCTGTTCCTGGTCTACGACCTCTCCGACGTGCAGGACACCCTCAACTTCGTGCAGGGCACACTCGCCCTCGGCGGGGTCGCGCTCGTGCTGCTCATCGGCGCGGTCGCGTACGTCATCGTGCGACTCGTGGTCGGACCGGTCCGCGAGGCGGCGGACACGAGCGAGAAGCTCGCGGCGGGGCAGCTCGAGGAGCGGTTGCGCGAGCGCGGCGACGACGAGCTCGCGACCCTCGCCCGCTCCTTCAACCGGATGGCCGACAGCCTGCAGCAGCAGATCTCGCAGCTCGCCGACCTGTCGCGGCTGCAGCAGCGTTTCGTCTCCGATGTCTCGCACGAGCTCCGCACACCGCTCACGACCATCAGGCTCGCGGGCGACGTGCTGTACGACCAGCGCGACGAGTTCCCGCCGGCGACCAAGCGCACCGCGGAGCTGCTGCATGCGCAGACCCAGCGCTTCGAGGTGCTGCTCGGCGACCTGCTGGAGATGAGCCGCTACGACGCGGGCGCGGTGCAGCTCGACCTCGAGCCGACGAACCTCGTGCGGCTCGTCGAGGACGCCGTCGAATGGGTGCGTCCGCTCGCCGTGGAGAAGGAGACCGAGGTGCGCGTGATCGCGCCGGGCGGGTACTTCGAGGCCGAGGTCGACGCGCGGCGGATCCGTCGCATCCTGCAGAACCTGCTCGGCAACGCGATCGACCACGGCGAGGGGCGCCCGATCGACGTGCACGTCGACAGCGACGCCGCCGCCGTCGCGATCGCCGTGCGCGACCACGGGATCGGGATGTCGGCCACCGACGCCCAGCGCGTGTTCGACCGGTTCTGGCGCGCGGATCCCTCGCGGCGGCGCACCACCGGCGGCACCGGCCTCGGTCTGGCGATCGCCCAGGAGGACGCGGCCGTGCACGGCGGGCGGCTCGAGGTCTGGTCGGAGCCGGGGGAGGGGAGCTGCTTCCGGCTCACCCTGCCGCGGCGGCGCGGCGAGGCGCTGCGCGGCTCACCCCTCGACCTGCCGCCGGCCGACCCCGACGACGAGTCCGCCGCGACGCGGGGGGTGGCCTCGTGAGGCGCCGGCGACTCGGCGCGCTCGCCCTCGCGATCGCGGTGGCCGCGGCGCTCGCGGGATGCGTCACCATCCCGACGAGCGGGGGCGTCAGCACGGACGCGATCTCGCAGGACGGCGGCGGCGACACGACGATCCGCTCGGTGAGCGGTCCGGAGAAGGGGATGACGCCCCGCGAGATCGTCGCCGGCTTCGTGCGGGCGGGCGGCGGCCCGCAGAACCAGTACCAGATCGCGCGGGAATACCTCGCGAGCAGCCTGCGGTCGACGTGGAAGCCGAGCGCGGGCACCTTCATCAGCGACACCACCGTCTCCCCGTCGATCGACGGCGACGCGTCGGACGGCGCGGTGAGCGCCACCGTCCCGCTCACCGTCACGGGGCAGATCGACGCGACCGGCATCTACACGCCGCAGGCGTCCGCGGTGCGCGACTTCGACTTCCACCTCGTCAAGGAGCACGGTCAGTGGCGCATCGACGACGCCCCCGACGGCACCGTGCTGCGCACCCGCGACCTCGGGGTGAACCTCGTCGCGCAGCCCTACGAGCTGTACTTCTTCGATCCCGGGTACGACTACCTCGTGCCCGACCTGCGCTGGTTCGTCGACCAGGGCGGCTCGGGCTACGTGCCGGGGCGGATCGTCGCGGCGCTCCTCGCCGGACCGGCCCCGTACCTCGCGGCCCCGGTCGTCGTGTCCGCCTTCCCGGCGGGGACGCAGCCCGGCGACACCCCGAGCCTCGAAGCCGGCACGATGACGGTGGACCTCAGCTCGGGGGTGCTGGATGCGAACGCGACCGCCCAGGCGCGCATGCTGCAGCAGCTCACCTGGAGTCTGCGCGGATCCGACGTCCACGACGTGCGGATGACCGCCAACAGCCTCAAGGTGCCGGTCACGGAGGCGTCGGCGGCCGACGGCTCCCCGGCCGCCGTGTACCAGGCGATCGGCGGCGACGGCAAGGCGTTCGGGGCGGTCGTGGCGAACGGGGTCACGGCGCTGCCCGGCATCGGCGAGACGGTGCAGGCGCTGGCTCCGCAGGCGGTCTCGCTGGGTCGCGATCGCACGACCGCGGCCGTGCTCGGCACCGGCGGGGTGAGCCTCGTGTCCGAGACCGCGCATCCCGTCGTCGACGCGCGGTCCGGGCTCGTCGCGCCCACTCTCGACCCCGAGGGGTACGTGTGGAGCGCCCAGCAGGATCCGGGATCGCTCATCGCGGTGCGCGCGGACGGGCGCGCCCACCCCATGCCGATCACGGCATCCGGTCGCATCGTGTCGATCGGGATGTCGCGCGACGGCACGCGTCTGCTCGTCGCGCTCGCCACCGACACGGGGGCGCGGTTGCTCGTGCTCGGCGTGCAGCGCGACAAGGACGGCGCCCCCACCGGCTTCGGCGTCCCGCTCGAGGTGCCGGTCGATCAGACCCTGCCGATCATCGACGCGACCTGGATCGACGGCGGCAGCGTCGCCACGGTGGCCGGCGATCCGGGCGGGCAGGACCTCGTGACCGAGTACCAGCTCGGCGGCCAGACCACCGAGCACGGCTTCGTGACCGAGGGCCGCGCTCTCGCGTCGGGGTCGGGCGGCAGCGGCTTCAACACGATCCGGGTGCTGCTCGCCTCGGGCGAGGTCGACCAGCCGAGCCTCGGCGCCGAGTGGCAGTCGACGGGCGTGCGACTGTCCCTCCTCGGGACCCAGCAGTAGCCGTTCTCCCCCGATCGGGCGGCGGCCGCGCGGCGGCGGGTCCGCGGCGGCGATGCTCGGGGAGTGGTCGTCGAATCGCCTCTGCGCGCCGCGCTCCTCGATGCGGCCGCGCTGCTGCTGCCGGTCTCGTGCGCGGGATGCGGGGCCGACGACCGCGCCCTGTGCGGCGACTGCGCGGTGGCCCTCCTGCCGGTCCCGGTGCGCCGTGCGTTCCCGGACGGCACCCCGGTGCACGCGGGGCTCGCGTACGCGGGCGTCGTGCGGGAGACGATCGTCGCGTTCAAGGAGGGGCGCCCGGGGCTCGCGCGGCAGCTCGCGCCCGCGCTCGCGGCGGCGGTGGCCGCGGCGGCGGCGGTGGCCGCGGTGCCCGCGGTGTCCGGCGGTGGCGCCGGTGGGCCGATCGAGCTGTGCGCCGTCCCGTCGACGTGGCGCGCCCGCAGGCTCCGCGGCTACGACCCGGTGCGGCTGCTGATCGCGCGCGCCGGGTTCCGCGCGGCGCCGGTGTTCCGTGCGGCGCGGCCGCATCCCGCGCAGAAGACGCTCTCCCGTGCGGAGCGCGCCGCGCATCTCGCCGGCGTCTTCGCCGCCCGGCGCCCGCTCGACGGGCGGCGTCTCGTGCTGGTCGACGACGTCGTGACGACCGGGGCCACCCTCGGGGCGGCCGCGACGGCGCTCCGGGCGGCGGGCGCCGAGGTGCTCGCGTGCGTCGCCGTCGCGTCCACGCCCCGTCGCGTCGGCCACGGTGCGGGCTTCGAGACGATCCCGCGCGGACTCTTCGGACACCCCCAGGACGCGCCGGGTGACATCGCCGGTCGGGCGGACTACGGTGGCTCGAAAGGCGTGGAACCGCCTGTCGGCAGACCTCCCCGCCATGTCTCCAGAGTGCAAGGAGGGTGCTGATGGACATCACGATCACCGGTCGCGGAGTCGGGATCCCGGACCGGTTCGAGGACTACGCCACGGAGAAGGCCGAGAAGGTCTCCGCCCTCGCGGAACGCGCGCTCGCCCTCGAGATCCGGGTGTGCCGGCATCACGAGAAGCTCGGCGGCGGTGGCGGCGACGACCGCGTCGAGCTCACCCTCATCGGGCCCGGACCGATCGTGCGCGCGGAGGCGGGCGCGGCCGACAAGTACGCCGCCTTCGACCTCGCGCTCGACAAGCTCGTCGAGCGCATCCGGCAGGCGAAGGACCGTCGCAAGATCCACCGCGGGCAGCATCGCCCCGCCTCGATGCGCGAGGTGACCGGCAACGGCCGGGTCGCCGACGTCGTGCCGGCGAGCATCGACGTGCTCGAGCGGGTCTCCACCGGCTCCGTCGCGGTCATCGACGACGCGGAGGAGCAGCCCTGGAGCCCCGTCGTGGTTCGCCAGAAGGTGTTCCCGGCCGAGCGGATGACGGAGGAGGAGGCCGTCGACCGGCTCGAGCTGGTCGGGCACGACTTCTTCCTCTTCATCGACGCGCACACCGACCGGCCGAGCGTCGTCTATCGCCGCGTCGGGTGGGACTACGGGGCGATCTCCCTTCAGGAGGCCTGAACCCGGCATCCAGTCTCCGGGGGCGGCCCGTTGATAGAGTCACACTCTGGTAACGGCCGCCCCTCTGGCGTGCCCGGACACCGCATCCCTGAGCATCGACGACTGGAGAACCCGTGGCGAACCCGCTCGAGAGGGTCCTGCGCATCGGCGAGGGGCGAACGCTCCGCCGGCTGAAGAACTACGCGACCGCGGTCAACCACCTCGAGGACTCCTTCGAGGACCTGACCGACGAGGAGCTGGCCGCCGAGACCGTGCAGTTCCGCGAGCGGTACGGCAACGGCGAGTCGCTCGACGACCTGCTGCCGGAGGCCTTCGCCGCCGTGCGCGAGGCGTCCAAGCGCACGCTCGGGATGCGCCACTTCGACGTGCAGATCATGGGCGGCGCGGCGCTGCACCTCGGCAACATCGCCGAGATGAAGACCGGTGAGGGCAAGACCCTCGTCGCCACGACCGCCGCGTACCTCAACGCCATCGCGAGCCGTGGCGTGCACGTCGTCACCGTCAACGACTACCTCGCCAGCTACCAGTCGGAGCTCATGGGCCGCGTCTACCGCGCCCTGGGCATGACGACGGGCGTCATCCTCAACAACCAGGACCCGGCCGACCGCCGCGAGCAGTACGCCGCCGACATCACCTACGGCACCAACAACGAGTTCGGCTTCGACTACCTGCGCGACAACATGGCCTGGTCGGCGCAGGACATGGTGCAGCGCGGCCACCAGTTCGCGATCGTCGACGAGGTCGACTCGATCCTCATCGACGAGGCCCGCACCCCGCTCATCATCTCCGGCCCCGCCGCGGGCGACGCGAACCGCTGGTTCACCGAGTTCGCGAGCGTCTCGCGCCGCCTGGTCGAGGGCGAGGACTACGAGGTCGACGAGAAGAAGCGCACCGTCGGCGTGCTGGAGCCGGGCATCGAGAAGGTCGAGGACTATCTCGGCATCGAGAACCTGTACGAGTCGGCGAACACCCCGCTCATCTCGTTCCTCAACAACTCGATCAAGGCGCGCGCCCTGTTCAAGCGCGACAAGGACTACGTCGTCATGAACGGCGAGGTGCTCATCGTCGACGAGCACACCGGCCGCATCCTGGTCGGCCGCCGCTACAACGAGGGCATCCACCAGGCGATCGAGGCGAAGGAGGGCGTGGAGGTCAAGGCCGAGAACCAGACCCTCGCGACCGTCACGCTGCAGAACTACTTCCGCCTCTACTCCAAGCTCGCCGGCATGACCGGAACGGCGGAGACCGAGGCCGCCGAGTTCATGTCCACCTACAAGCTCGGCGTGGTCCCCATCCCGACCAACCGGCCGATGGTGCGCAAGGACCAGCCGGACCTCGTCTACAAGAACGAGACGACGAAGTTCGACCAGGTCGTCGAGGACATCGTCGAGCGCCACCGGAACAAGCAGCCGGTGCTCGTGGGCACCACGAGCGTCGAGAAGAGCGAGTACCTCGCCCGCCTGCTCGCCAAGCGCGGCGTCAGGCACGAGGTGCGCAACGCGAAGAACCATGCGCGCGAGGCGTCGATCATCGCGCAGGCGGGACGGCTCGGCGCCGTCACCGTCGCGACCAACATGGCCGGCCGCGGCACCGACATCATGCTCGGCGGCAACGCCGAGTTCCTCGCCGTCGCGCAGATGCACGAGAGGGGCCTCAGCCCGGTCGAGACCCCGGAGGAGTATGAGGCCGCGTGGGACGAGGTGTTCCAGGCGGTCAAGAAGGACGTCGACGCCGAGGCCGAGAAGGTCATCGAGACCGGCGGCCTCTACGTGCTCGGCACGGAGCGGCACGAGTCCCGCCGCATCGACAACCAGCTGCGGGGTCGATCGGGACGCCAGGGCGACCCGGGCGAGAGCCGCTTCTACCTCTCCCTCGAGGACGACCTGATGCGCCTGTTCAACTCGGGCGCCGCGTCGGCGCTCATGGGCCGCTCGAACGTGCCCGAGGACCTCGCGATCGAGTCGCGCGTCGTGAGCCGCGCCATCCGGTCGGCGCAGTCGCAGGTGGAGGCGCGCAACGCGGAGATCCGCAAGAACGTGCTCAAGTACGACGACGTGCTGAACCGCCAGCGCGAGGCGATCTACGGCGACCGCCGTCACATCCTGGAGGGCGACGACCTGCACGAGCGGGTGCAGCGCTTCCTCACGGACGTCGTCGACGAGATCATCGACGAGCGCACCGCGGAGGGCCAGAGCGACGACTGGGACCTCGACGCGCTCTGGGGCGAGCTCAAGACGCTGTACCCGGTGTCCATCACCCCGGACGAGGTCATCAGCGAGTCGGGCAGCCGGGGCCGCCTGAACGCGAAGTCGCTCAAGGAGGAGATCCTCTCCGACGCGAAGCTCGCCTACGGCCGCCGCGAGGAGCAGCTCGGCGAGCCCGCGATGCGCGAGCTGGAGCGCCGCGTCGTGCTCTCGGTGATCGACCGCCGGTGGCGCGACCACCTGTACGAGATGGACTACCTCAAGGACGGCATCGGTCTGCGGGCGATGGCGCA
>Ga0153956_1002736_pt1 | contig 12435 bp, 12 predicted proteins | sample TSFL040MetaG_FD_104704 | JGI IMG/M metagenome (GOLD analysis project Ga0153956, IMG submission 104704) | Attine ant fungus gardens microbial communities from Florida, USA - TSFL040 MetaG | ecosystem: Host-associated > Fungi > Mycelium > Unclassified | place: USA: Florida, Wekiwa Springs...
CCCGCCATTTGAACCAGGCGATCGGCAGCACGGTCGAAATGATGATGACGCTCAGGCCGAACGTGTAGCCGTGGGCCCAATTGTATTCCGGTATACTTTTGAAGTTCATGCCCCACATGCTCGCGAAGAATGTCGGCGGGATACCGACCACCGAGGCAATGGTGAGCACCTTGAAGATGTCGTTCTGCTCGGTGTTGATGAAGCCGAGGATCGCGTCGAGCAGGAATTGCACCTTGTTGGAGAGATGCACTTCGAAATCGTCCAGCGATTTGATGTCCCGCTCGATGGTTTTCAACCGCGTCTGAAGATCCGGCTTTATCCAGTCGGCTTTCTCGCAGGCGAAGGGTGCGATGCGCTGAAGGCCGAGAAGGCTCTCGCGGATTTGTGAAAGCTTGTCGCCGGTCATGCCGACATCCACCAGCGCGTCGCGCAGATGGCGGGTGCGGCGCTTGATGCCGCGCTTGGGCGGCTTGCTGTAGTGACCGAAGGCCTGGCGTGACATGGCGTTCAGATGCGTGCCGATCTCTTCCAGCATGTCGGCGCCATATTCGACCATGCCTTCCATGAGCGAGACGAAAATTTCTCCGGAAGTAAGATTATGCGCCTTCTTGTTGCAGAGATGCGCCGTCGCCTCGAAGGCCCGCATCTCGGTGTAGCGGATGGTGAGGAGCGCTTTTCTGGTCAGGACGAAGCCGACCGGCGTCGGCCCGTCGTCGTCGCCATGCGCGGAAACCGGTGTGGAAAGCTGCAGCACGCCATCTTCGAATTTCAACCGGCTGGATGACTCGATCTCTTCCAGTTCATCGCGCTCCGGTATGTCCACGTTCAGCGCGGCGGACACCTTCTTGATTTCGTCCGCCGTGGGATTGTCGAGGTCGACCCAGATGGCTTCCGCTGGGTCTTTCACGTCGCTGGGAAACAGGTTGAGCATCACATCCCTCGAATCAATACAAAGGATAGACCGGGGTATGCGTTCCCGCGCGGTTGCCCCTCACGGCACGGGCCGATAGCCTTCGGCCGGTTTTTCACGGGGTGGGGACAGCAATGCAATATTTTGGACGGTCTTTGGCGGCTTTCGCGTTCGGCGCGGCGGCCCTTCTGGGCACAAGCGCGCTGGCAAGCGACGTGGTGATCCACGCCGGCAAGCTGATTGATGGCCGATCCAAGACGCCGCAGAGCAATGTTTCGATCCTCATCCACAATGATCGCATCTCCGGTGTGCAATCCGGCTTTGTGACGCCCAAGGGCTTCACGGTGATCGATCTGTCGAAGCAGACAGTGTTGCCGGGGCTGATCGATTGCCATGTGCACGTCACCGGGCAGTTCGATGGCGGAAACCCCATCGCCGAAGCCGTTACGGAAACGGATTTCGACTCCGCCGTGAAATCGACCGCCTATGCGCGCAACACCCTGCTGGGCGGGTTCACCAGCGTGCGTGATGTCGGCGCATCCACGGGCGTCGTGGTCGCGTTGAAGAAGGCGATCCAGAAAGGCGTCGTCGTAGGTCCGCGGATGTGGGTGGCCGGCACGCCGCTGGGACCGACGGGCGGGCACAACGACGCCGCCAACGGCCTGGACCCGGCGCTGTCGCATCCCGGCTGGATGGACAATATCGTCAACAGCCCCGAAGACGCGCGCCGCATCGTGCGCACCTTGAAGCGCGAAGGCGTCGATCTCATCAAGATCATGCCCAGCGGCGGCGTGCTCTCGATCGGTGACGATCCGAACCTGCAACTCATGGCGGATGACGAGATCAAGGCGGTGGTCGATACCGCCCATTCGCTGAACATGAAGGTCGCGGCGCACGCGCACGGATTGAAGGCGATCAACGCCGCGGTGCGTTTGGGCGTCGACTCCATCGAGCATGGCAGCTTCGCGGATTCGAGCAGCTATCAATTGATGAAGCAGCACGGCACCTATCTGGTGCCGACGCTCCTGATCGCGCAGCGCGTCTATGACATCGCCAAGACGCACCCGGAGCAGCTCAATCCGTCATCCGCCGCGAAGGCGCTCGCGGTGGTGCCGCGCATGCAGCAGAACGTGAACAATGCCTACCATGCGGGCGTGAAGATCGCGTTCGGCACGGACGAAGGGCTTGTTCCGCATGGTCAGAACGCGGGTGAGTTCGCGCTGATGGTGAAGTCCGGCATGTCGCCGATAGACGCCATCATCGCGGCGACGGGCAACGCCGCCGATCTCATCGGCGATCCGCAGGATATCGGCAGCGTGCAGAAAGGCCGCTATGCCGACATCGTGGCGGTGAACGGCGATCCGCTGACGGATATCCACCAGCTCGAGCATGTCGGCTTCGTGATGAAGGGCGGCACGATCTACAAGAAGAACGGCCAGATCGTGCCGATGCAAACGGGGACAGGTTTGAAATAAGGGCGGGCTTCGGCGATGGCGCAAAGAAAAGCTGTCTTGGCGGTTTCGCTTTTGATTTTGGCGCTGTCGATCGAAGCGAGCCATGCGCGTGACCGGCGGTGGATACTGGGAGAGCTGCAAATCACCGAATACACGGATGATATTGTGCGCTATGATTGTGGTCCCGTGCCGGCGGGGCGGGAATGCCTCTCCATCGGTGGGTTTGTCAGAGCCAAAAGCCGCCTCTTGACCGTTTATGCGGGTAGCTCGCCGCGCCGCTCGGTCGACGCGTGGATTCCCATGGACGCGCAACCTCTGACCACGGTTCTATATGTGGTTGCTTATGTTCAATCAGACGGCGATCTTAAAGTCCTGGACTGGAATCAAAGCGTGGAGGGCTTCTGTTTGCCTTCCTCAGAAACCAAAGATTACGGAATCCGATTGGCCGCGGAGCGTTTGCGGCGCACCCGCCCGTGCATCAAAGAAAACGCCAGATACGATCTTCACTAGCGAAGCCGGCGGCGCGCTCAGACGAGCGCGCCGTGGCAGTGCTTGAACTTGCGGCCAGAGCCGCAGGGACAGGGCGCGTTGCGTTGCACGCGACCCCAGGTCTGCGGATCGTTCGGATCGACGGGGCCCGTATAGGTGCGAACGGGGCGCATCGCTCCCTCGTTCATACCGCCCGGCTGCATCTCGTCTTCGCCCGTGAGCGGATCGAGGTGATGGGCCTGCATCTGGATCGGCGCACGTTCCATCGGCGGCGGCGCCTCGCCGGTCTGGATCTGGATGTGCATGAGCTGGCGCACCACGTCGGTACGCAGCTTGGCCAGCAGCGCCTCGAACAACTCGAACGCTTCCTGCTTGTATTCGTTCAGCGGATCGCGCTGCCCGTAACCGCGCAGGCCGACATACTGGCGCAAGTGATCCAGATTGATGATGTGCTCGCGCCAGTTCTGATCCAGCGTCTGCAGCAGGATCGCTTTCTCGACATAGCGCATGACGTCCAGCCCGGAATTGGCGGCGCGTTCGGCGGCGCGGCTGTCCACGGCCTTCAGGATGCGCTCGCGCACTTCCTCATCCGCGATGCCTTCTTCCTTCGTCCAATCGACGATGGGAAGATCGACGCCGAAAATGTCATGCACTTCGGTGTGCAGGCCTGCGGCGTCCCACTGTTCGGCGTAAGCCTTTTCCGGGATGTGGCGCGCGATGAGGTCGGTCACGATCTCTTCGCGGAAATCGGCGATCTCGTTAGACACTTCCTCGGCGGCCATGATCTCCTTGCGCTGCTCGAAGATCACTTTGCGCTGGTCGTTCAGAACGTCGTCGTATTTGAGGATGTTCTTGCGCATTTCGAAGTTGCGCGCTTCGACCTTTTGCTGCGCCTTCTCCAACGCCTTGTTCACCCACGGATGGGCGATGGCTTCGCCTTTTTCGAGACCCAGGCGCGTGAGGATCGAATCCATGCGCTCCGAGCCGAAGATGCGCATCAGATCGTCCTGCAGCGACAGGAAGAACTTGGAGGCACCCGGATCGCCCTGACGGCCGGAACGGCCGCGCAACTGGTTGTCGATACGGCGGCTTTCGTGACGCTCGGTGCCGACGACATAGAGACCACCCGCGGCTTTCGCGCGTTCCTTGTCGGCGGCGACTTCGGCGCGGATTTCGGCCGAACGGCGCGCGATCTCGCCTTCGTCCAGAAGGCCGGCGAGTTCGTTCTTGATGCGCATGTCGGCATTGCCGCCGAGCTGAATGTCGGTGCCGCGGCCCGCCATGTTGGTGGCGATGGTAACGGCCCCAGAATGACCGGCTTGCGAAACGATGGAGGCTTCCTGTTCGTGGAAGCGCGCGTTCAGCACGTTGTGTTTGATTTTGCGCTTCTTCAGCAACGCCGAAAGCGATTCCGATTTCTCGATGGACGTCGTGCCGACCAGAATGGGCTGGCCGCGCTTCTGGCAATCCTCGATCAGCTTGATGATCGCTTCGTCTTTTTCTTCCAGCGTGCGGTAGACTTCGTCGTCATAGTCCTTGCGCGCGACGGGCAGGTTGGTCGGCACTTCCAGAACATCGAGATTGTAGATGTCCATGAACTCGGCCGCTTCGGTCAGCGCCGTGCCGGTCATGCCCGCCAGCTTGTCGTAGAGACGGAAGTAGTTCTGGAAGGTGATCGAGGCGAGGGTGACGTTTTCCGGCTGAACAGCCTGGCCTTCCTTCGCTTCCAGCGCCTGATGCAGGCCTTCGGAATAGCGGCGGCCTTCCATCATGCGGCCGGTGAATTCGTCGATGATGACGACTTTGCCGTCCTTGACGATGTAATCGCGGTCCTTCTGGAAAAGCTTGTGGGCGCGCAATGCCTGGTTGGCATGATGCACCATGTTGATGTTTTCGATGTCGTAAAGATCGCCGGTCGGCAGCAAGCCATTTTCTCGCATCAGGACGACGAGGCGCTCGTTACCGGATTCGGTCAGCGTCACCTGCCGCTGCTTTTCGTCCAGCTCGAAATCTTCCGCCTGAAGATGCGGAATGAGCTTGTCGACGGTGTTGTAGATCTCGGTCTGGTCGTCGGTGGGGCCAGAGATGATCAGCGGCGTGCGCGCTTCGTCGACGAGAATGGAGTCCACTTCGTCCACGATCGCGAAAGAATGTCCGCGTTGCGACATCGTCGCCGCGGAATATTTCATGTTGTCGCGCAGGTAATCGAAGCCGAATTCGTTGTTGGTGCCGTAGGTCACGTCCGCGGCATAGGCTTCCTTGCGCTCTTCATCCGACAGGCCGTGGATGATGCAGCCCGTGGTGAGGCCGAGGAAACGATAGACCTGACCCATCCAGTCGGAGTCGCGCTTGGCCAGATAGTCGTTCACCGTCACGACATGCACGCCTTCGCCGGCAAGTGCGTTCAGATAGACGGGCGCGGTGGCGACGAGGGTTTTGCCTTCGCCGGTTTTCATTTCGGCGATGTTGCCGCCGTGCAGAACCAAACCGCCGGTGAGCTGCACATCGAAGTGGCGTTGCCCCAGCACGCGCTTGGCGGCTTCGCGCACGACCGCGAAGGCTTCCGGCAGGATGTCTTCCAGCGTCTCGCCCTGCGCGAGACGTTCCTTGAACGCGGGCGTCATCGCCTTGAGTTCATCATCGCTCATCGCCACGAAGCGCGGTTCGAGGGCGTTGATCTCGGCGACGGTCTTGGCCATCGGGCGCAGCTTGCGCTCGTTGGAAGAACCGAAGAATCGCGAGGCGAGACTGCCGAAATTGCCGAGACTGAGCATAGAATCCTCAAAAAGGCCGGGTGGCCGATAAACCGCAAGGCGGTCTGCCCGGCGTATAAGCGTCCACGCCCGGCAAATCCCCCTCCGGTATGGCGCGGGGGAGAGATAAGAACGGGCTTCCCCCTTGTCAATTCAAGGGATTCCGGCCAAATCCCCGCCGCATTTTCAGGGCGCGTGTCATGGCCAAGGCGCGGGCATCAAAAGAACAGAAGACGGGTAAGCCGGTTCCAAAGGCCGCGCACCCCATTTCGCCATTGGCGCCCGCCAAATTCCCCACTTTGCCGCCATTGGCCGGCGTGCGGCTTGCCACGGGCGAAGCCGGCGTCCGCTACAAAGGCCGCACCGATGTCCTTTTGGTGACGCTGGCGCCCGGAACGCAGGCGGCGGGCGTGTTCACCAAGTCCAAAACTTCCTCCGCGCCGGTGGAATGGTGCCGCGCGAATCTGAAATCGGGCGGTGCGCGCGCGCTGGTGGTGAACAGCGGCAACGCGAATGCCTTCACGGGCAAGGCGGGCCTCGAAGGCGCGCAGGCTGTCGCGCGTTCGGCCTCTGCGACCTTAGGCTGCAAGGCGAGCGAAGTGATGCTGGCCTCCACCGGCGTGATCGGCGAGCCGCTCCCGGCCGAGCGCATTACAAAAATTTTGGGAAAGCTGGCCGACGAAGGCTCTGCCAGCGCGTGGCGCGCCGCCGCCGAAGCGATCATGACGACGGACACCTATCCCAAGCTGGCGACCGCACAGGCGATGATCGACGGCAAGCGCGTCACCATCAACGGCGTCGCGAAAGGCAGCGGCATGATCGCGCCGGATATGGCGACGATGCTGTCTTTCGTTTTCACCGATGCGGATCTGCCCGCGAACGTGCTGCAGGATCTGCTGAGCGCGGGCGTGAAGACATCGTTCAATGCGATCACCGTGGACAGCGACACTTCCACCAGCGACACCCTGATCCTCTTCGCGACCGGCAAGGGCGCGAGCCATCCGGGCATCACCAAGTCGAACGATAAGCGCCTCACCGAATTCAAGCGCAAGCTCGACGAAGTGTTGCTCGATCTGGCGCTTCAGGTGGTGAAGGACGGCGAGGGCGCGCAGAAACTCATCCGCATCGACGTGACCGGCGCGGAGAACGATGCCGCCGCGCATCGCATCGGCATGAGCATCGCAAATTCGCCGTTGGTGAAAACGGCGATCGCAGGCGCCGATGCGAATTGGGGACGTATCGTGATGGCGGTCGGCAAGTCCGGCGAGAAGGCAGATCGCGACAAGCTCAAGATCGCCTTCGGCAGTCAGGTCGTGGCGGAGAAGGGCGCGCGCGCGGCGAAATACGATGAAGCGGCTGCGACAAAAGCCGTCACGGGCCGCGAAGTCTCTATCGCTGTCGATCTGGGGCTGGGCAAAGGCGCTGCCCGCGTGTGGACCTGCGATCTCACGCACGGCTACATCGACATCAACGGCAGCTATCGCAGCTAGTTCGCCGCCGGCACTATTTCTTCTTCTTGCGCTTTTTCGCGGCGGTGGCTTCGCCGCCTTTGCGTCCGGCTCGGGCCTTGGTCATCTTGCGGCCGCCGCGGCGTGAGGCTGCATGATTGCTCTTCTTGCCGCGACCGCCGCCGCTTTTCTTGCCGCCATGATCTTCGGAATTGACCGTCGCCCAGGCGCGCTTCTCGGCTTGCCCCTTACTGACGCCGCGCTTCTCATAGCCCTCTTCGATATGGCGGGCTTTGCGCTTTTGTTTTTTGGTGTATTTCGCTTTGCTGCCTTGGGCCACGGCGTCCTCCTGCGGAAACTGTACGAATTCCAACGGCGCGGTCTGGAAAACAGTTCCATTTGAAGACAAAAACGGCGTTGTTTGAGACATGAGCGACGATTGGGATAAAACCCGCTCCGATCTCTTAATGCGCTTTTAATTGGGGTTCCCGCATCATGACCGAAGCTGCGCGCCGTCTGACGCTGGTCGTTGCCTGCGCGCTGATCGATCCGGATGGGCGTGTGCTCATTGCGCAGCGTCCGCCGGGAAAGGCGATGGCGGGGCTATGGGAATTTCCTGGCGGCAAGATCGAAGCGGGCGAACGGCCCGAAGACAGCCTCATCCGCGAGTTGAAGGAAGAACTCGGCATCACGGTTCGCGAACCGTGTCTGGCGCCCTTCACATTCGCCTCGCACAGCTACGCGGACTTTCATCTGTTGATGCCGCTGTTTGTCTGCCGCCGGTGGGAAGGAACACCGCAGCCGTTGGAACACGCCGCGCTGAAATGGGCACGCCCACGCGATCTTTTGCAATATCCGATGCCGGAAGCCGATCTGCCGCTCGTCCCGATGCTGCGCGACCTTCTGTAAACCGCTTCTTGGGCAACGACAGCGGCGCGACCGCGATCGAATATGCGATGGTCGCAGCCGGGGTCGCCATGGCGGTCATCACCGTGATCGGTACGATCGGTCAGAGCGTGAAAGACTTGTTCTTCGACAAGATCGTAGCTGCGTTCTAAGAGCGCTGTTTCGGCGTCTCGTCACCTGCTTTTCGTTCCGACGTTCCCAACGCATCCGCCAGCCGCATTTTTGCGGAGCCCGGCGCCAGCGGCTTTTGCTGACTCGCATGCGGCGTCCAGCCGGTGAGATAGGCGATATCGAACGTCGCGCGCAGGCGGCCGTCTTCTTCCGCGTGATGGCTTTTGTAATGCGCGAGACTCGCTGCCAGCACGTCGCGTCGCAGCGGCGTCTTCATGCGGTTCACCAGCGCATTGGTTTCACCAGCATCGCGTAGATCCGCAATCAATGTGTCGAAGGCGCGGTAGCGCACAACGGTATGCTCGACATCCGCCACCGGCAGATTGAATCCGGCGCGCTGCAGCAACCCACCGAGGTCACGCACATCGGCGAAAGGCGCGACACGCGGGCTCGCGCCACCGCGCACTTGTTCTTCGCCGGATGCGAGGCTTTCGCGCAATTCCTTCAACGTGTCGCCGCCGAACAGCGCCGCGACCAGCAATCCGTCCGGCTTCAGCGCGCGCCGGATCTGGATCAGCGCGCCGGGCAGATCGTTGATGGCATGGAGTGCCAGCACGCTCACCGCCAGATCGAAGCTTTGCGCGGGAACATCCAGCACGTCGTGTTCGCCGAACTCGGCACGCGTCCAGTTGTCGGCCAATGGCTTCAGCAATCCGAACGCGGCATCGGTGCTGCCGAACTCCAATGCATTGTGAAACCGGCGATTGGCGGCGCCGGCGCGTTCGGCCACACCCGCCGCGGCTTCCAGCACAAGGAAGCTCTGGCTTTGCGCTCTGGCGGCGCGGGCGCGACGCAAGGTCCGCGCCTTTCGATCAAAGATGTGGGGAACGTCGGCCAAGCTTCACAAATCCGCAAATGCGGTCGTAAGCTAGCCGGTATGACGGCGATATTCGACAAGCTCGCGCCGCTTCCGCACCGTGTCGCACGCGCGGCGCTCGATCTGCTGTTTCCGCCGCTCTGCATGATGTGCCGCAAGCAGGTGGGCGAGCCGGGCAGCCTGTGCGCCGAGTGCTGGCAGAACGTCTCATTCCTCGAAGGTCCCGCCTGTTCCTCTTGCGGATTGCCCTTCGAATTCGAGGTCGGAGAGGATACGCGGTGCGCAACCTGCCTCGCGACTGCCCCCGCGTTCGACCGGGCGCGATCGGTGATGCGCTATGACGAATTCTCCAAGGGGCCGATCCTCGCGCTCAAACGTGCCGACCGGCATGACGTCGTGCCGGCCTTCGCGCGCTGGCTGGAGCGCGCGGGGCGCGATCTGATTTCGGATGCCGACGTGATTGTGCCGGTTCCCTTGCATCCGCTGCGGCTGTGGATGCGGCGCTTCAACCAATCGGCGCTGCTCGCCCGCGCGCTCGCCCGGCGTACGCACAAACCTTACGAACCACTGGCGCTGCTGCGCACGCGATCCACACCCAGCCAGGGCGAGATGCCGTCGGCCAAGGCGCGGCGGAAAAACGTCCGCGGCGCGTTCCGGGTGGATGCGGAGCGCGCACCCGCTGTGAAAGGCCGCAATGTGCTTCTGGTGGACGACGTGTTGACCACCGGCGCAACTGTGGATGCCTGCGCGCGGGCGTTGAAACGGGCCGGTGCGGCAAAAGTCGCGGTTCTGACGCTGGCCCGCGTCGCAAGGCCTCTGTGACGCCGCAATCGCTGCCTATATATTGTTGGAAGTTGTGTTGTCAGAGAGTCGCCCGTGCCGAAGATCACGATCTACACCACGCCCATCTGCCCCTATTGCGTTCGCGCCAAGCAGCTTCTGAAAAAGAAGGGCGCCGCGTTCGACGAGATCGACGTGTTCATGGACACCAAGGCCCGTCAGGAGATGGAAGAGAAATCGGGCGGCGCGCGCACCGTGCCGCAGATCTTCATCGGCGACACCCATGTGGGCGGCAGCGACGATCTCTATGCGCTGGATCACGAGGGCAAACTCGATCCGCTGCTGAACGCCTGAGATGACCGCGTTCAAAGCCGCTTGCGTGCAGATGCGCTCCTCGGACGATGTGCAGGAGAATATCCGCGACGCATCGAACCTGATCCGCGACGCCGCGCGCGCCGGTGCGCAATTCATCGCCACGCCGGAGAACACCACGCTGATGGCGCCCGATGGCGGCGCAAAACTCGACAAGAGTTGCCCCGAAGGCGACGACCCGGCGCTGCCGGTATTCCGTGCACTGGCGCAAGAACTTGGCATCTGGCTTTTGATCGGTTCGCTCGCCATCCGCGTTCCGGGCGGCAAGACCGCGAACCGCTCCTTCCTGATCGACGCGCGCGGGCGCATCACCGCGCGTTATGACAAGATCCATCTCTTCGATGTCGATCTGCCATCCGGCGAAACCTATCGCGAGAGCAACACGGTCGCGGGCGGCTCGCAGGCGGTCCTCGCCGAACTGCCATGGTGCAAGGTCGGCATGACGATCTGTTACGACCTGCGCTTCCCGCAACTCTATCGCGCGCTTGCCAAAAGCGGTGCGCAGCTTCTGACCGTGCCGAGCGCGTTCACCGAAACCACCGGCACCGCGCATTGGCACACGCTGCTGCGTGCCAGAGCCATCGAGAACGGCGCGTTCGTGATCGCGCCCGCGCAAGGCGGCACGCACGCCAATGGCCGCAAGACCTATGGCCACTCGCTCATCGTGGGACCGTGGGGCGAAATCCTCGCGGAAGGCGGCACCGATCCGGGCATCTTCATGACCGAGATCGACCCGGCGCAGTCCGTGGACGCACGGGCGCGCATCCCCAATCTGCGCCACGACCGCGAATTCACCGGCCCCTGAAACCGCCGTTTCCCTTGCGTTCGGCGCTAGTTTTCCTTGCTTCGGTGCCGGTATGGCCGCAATAACCGCTCGGAACTTGCGAAAATGAGCGGTCCTGACCATTTTCGGAGCATGTTCGGAGTGCCGTTGCCTTGATCGCCTACAACCTCAACTGCGCCAAAGGCCATGAATTCGAGGCCTGGTTCTCATCCTCGTCCGCCTATGACGAGCAGGAGAAGTCGCGCAAGCTCGTCTGCCCGCTGTGCAATTCGCGCAAGGTGAGCAAGGCCATCATGGCGCCCGCGCTGTCGAGCAAGGTGGGCAAGCAGAAATCCGCGCCGTCGCCGGACGAGATGCGCAAGATGCGCCAGTTCATGACCGGCCTTCGCAAATATGTGGAAGAGAACGCCGAGAATGTCGGTGAGAAATTCCCCGAAGAAGCCCGCAAGATCCATTACGGCGAGATGGAAGAGCGGCCGATCTACGGTCAGGCCACGCTCGAGGAAGCCGCCGACCTGGTGGAAGAGGGCATCGACGTCGCCCCGTTGCCGCCCGACATGAGCGACGCGAACTAGCGCCCCGCCACCACCATGTAGTTCACGTCGGTGTCGCTGGATAAGTGCCAGTTCCAGCCCAGCGGGTCGAAGCTGACGCCCTGCGTTTTCAATATCTTGAGCCCGGCATCTTCAAGCATCGCGCGAAGTTCTGTGGGCGCCACGAACTTGTCCCAGTCATGCGTTCCGGGCGGCAGCCAGCGCAGGATGTATTCGGCGGCGACCTTCGCCAGCGCCAGCGCCTTGAGGGTCCGGTTCAGCGTAGCGACGAACATCAGCCCGCCCGGTTTCACCAATGAGGCCGTCGATTCGAGATAGCCGCGCAGATCGGCGACATGCTCGACCACTTCCATATTGAGCACGACGTCGAAGGTCAGTCCCTCGGTAACCAGCGCTTCGGCATCCGATGCGCGATAGCTGACACTCGCGCCCGACTGCGCTGCGTGAGCGCGCGCGGTACCGATGTTCCTCTCTGACGGATCGACACCTGTAACGGCAAACCCAAGCCGGGACATCGGCTCGCTCAGAAGTCCGCCGCCGCATCCGATGTCGAGCAGCGACAATCCCTCGAAAGGCCGTAGTGACGTCGCGTTGCGTTCGAAATGTGCGGCGACGGTTTCGCGGATGAACTTCAGCCGCACCGGATTGAACTTGTGCAGCGGCGCGAACTTGCCCGTGGGGTCCCACCATTCCGCCGCCATGCGGGAGAATTTCTCGATTTCGGACGGATCGACGGACCGGGCTGTCTGGGCGCTCATGGTCCCAGTCTAAGCCGTCTTTGCTGCAGTGGCGAATGACGCATTGAGCCGCGCGGTTACGCCGTCTATGTATCGTTTCAGACGCGTTTTTCGGGCACGCATTCCACATGGCAAAGATCGTGATGAAGTTCGGCGGCACCTCGGTGGCCGACCTCGACCGCATCCGCCATGTCGCGACCTTGGTGAAACGCGAGGTGGACAAGGGCAATCAGGTTGCCGTGACGGTATCCGCCATGGCC
>Ga0153956_1002737_pt1 | contig 12432 bp, 11 predicted proteins | sample TSFL040MetaG_FD_104704 | JGI IMG/M metagenome (GOLD analysis project Ga0153956, IMG submission 104704) | Attine ant fungus gardens microbial communities from Florida, USA - TSFL040 MetaG | ecosystem: Host-associated > Fungi > Mycelium > Unclassified | place: USA: Florida, Wekiwa Springs...
CACAGGGTCCACGCCCACCGTGCGCACGCCCGCGCGGGCCAACGCCAACGCCACGCGCCCCGTCCCCACGCCGAGCTCGAGCACCGGGCCCGCGTATTGCTGGGCGACTTCCACGTAAAAGCGCACGTCGTGGCGGCGTCGCTTGTAGGTGTGGTCGTAGTAGATGGGATCTTCGTAGTGGGCCACGGCGCCGCGCTGGATGCGCAGGCTCAGGGCCTCGGCGGCGTCCAACGGGGCCTTCTTGGGGCGCCTGGGCTTGGTTTGGGGCTCGGCCTTGCGCGCCGCGCCGTGGGGGTTCTTGCTGCGCGTCATGGCGTCGACCGCCGCGCGCTCAAGATTTGCTGCGCGATCTCGGCAAATCCCAGGCCGCACTCGGCGCGCGCCACGAAGCGGGGAGGGCGCGGCAAGCGATCCAGGTGGCGCACCACGTTGGCCACACCCGCGGTCCAATCGAACCAGGCGAAGGCGGCGGCGTCATTGCCGCTGTCCCCCACGAACAGAAACGCCTGCTGCGCGCAGGTCGCATCGAGGCCCCAGAGCTCTTCCAGCGCTCGCACCACGCCGCGCGCCTTGTCGTGATCTCCGAGCTGTGCGTGCGCGTGCACGGACGACACGCTCGCGTGCGCACCTTCGCTCTCGATGAGCCGCACCAGCGCGTCCACCACGGGGCGCTCCAGGCACACGCGCTCTCCCACGTCGAAGGCCAAGTCGCAGCGCCGCGCCCACACGTCATCGGCTTCCCGTACGTCCGGCAGCTCACGCCTCACGCGCATGCGAATCTGCTCGAGCTTGCGTCGCTGCTCCGCGCGCACCGCCTCGGCATCCCAATAGCCAAAGCGCAGGGCCTGGCCCTCACGCGCGATGTAGCCCGCGCCGTTTTCTCCGACGGCCGCGTCCACGCACCAGGTCCGCGCGATGATCTCCGCGAAGCCGAGCGGGCGCCCGGTGACGGCCACCAGCGTGAGCCCCGCCGCGCGTAATTCCGCCAGCGCGGCGTAGGCGGCTGGCTCCAGCTGGCCGTGGCGCGTGACGGTGTCGTCGACGTCGAAACACACACCGCGCAACCTCTTGGCAGCGTCCGGTGGAAAGGCAGCGATGGGCAACACGGCTCGGGCTCCTCAGCGCACGATGGCGAACACGGTCTTCAGATAGCTTCCCTCGGAGAAGCCCGGCAAGAGCGGATGGTCGGGCGACTGCCGCCCCACGCGCAGCACGCACAGCTCGCGACCGGCGTCGTGGGAGGCGAAGGCGAGCATGCGCAAGAATTCGGTCTCGTTCATCGCCGCCGAGCACGAACACGTCACCAGCGTGCCGCCCGGGCGCACCAGCGAGATGGCGTGGGCGTTGAGCTTGCGGTAGGCGCGTCGACCCTTCTCGAGATGTTTGGCGGTGGGCACCAGCTTGGGCGGATCGAAGATCACCAGATCGTACGTCGCCCCCTCGGAGCGCAGGCGCTCGAGCTCGCTGCGCACGTCGGCGCGCTCGAAGCGCACCTGCGAGAACCCGAGCGCGCGCGCGAACTCGGCGCCCTGGTCCACGGCCGCCTGCGAGGAGTCGAGCGCGTGCACCGACTTGGCCCCGCCGCGCCCCGCCGCCAGCGAGAAGCCGCCCACGTAGGAGCAGGCGTCGAGCACTTCGCGCCCTCGAGCCAGGCGCTCCACTTCGGCGCGGTGCTCGCGTTGGTCGAAGTAGTAGCCGGTCTTCTGCGCGCTGCCCCACGGGATCTCGAAGCTGAGCCCGCGCTCCTTGAAGCGCAGGACGCTCGGCGTTTCCCCGAAGAGCACCTGGCTCTCCTCCGTGATGCCCTCGCGGGCTTGGGCCGCGCCGCCGCCAGCGGTCACGATGGCGCGTGGGGACAGCGCCTCACGCAAGGCGGCCACCACCTCGGCGCGACGTCGAGCCATGCCTTGCGTCAGAAACTGCGCCACCAGCACGTCGCCGTAGACATCCACGATGAGGCCCGCCAAGCCGTCGCCCTCGGCGTGGATCAAGCGATAGCCAGTGGTGTCCGCGTTGGGCAGGTCGAGCTGCTTGCGCGTGGCCAGCGCCTCCCGCACGCGCTTGCCGAAAAACGCCGCATCGAGCGGCACCTCGGGTTGGCGCGTCAGCAGCCGCACCACGATGGCGGAGTCCGGCGACCAAAAGCCGCGCCCGAGGGGCTTGTCCTGGGGATCCACCACGAGCACTTCGTCGCCCGCTTGGGGCTTGCCGCCCACCACCCGATGCACGGCCTGTGCGAACACCCACGGATGACCCGAAGCGACCGGAGTGGCGTGCGCGCGATGCAACTGAACCGTGAACATTGTGTGCGCTTCTTAGCAGGTTCCGGGCCCGTCCTTGCCCCGACCCGGGGCGGGGCGTACTCTCCCGTCCTGTAGTCTCGGTTTGCCAGGAGAACGGAACGTGAGAATGCCCGGAATGGGAGAGCTACTCATCATCCTCGTGATCGTGCTCTTGGTGTTCGGCGCCAATAAGCTGCCGCAGCTCGGTGACGGCATCGGCAAGGCGATCAAGAACTTCAAGCGCGGCCTGAACCACGACGACGACATCGACGTGACCCCCACCAACCGCAGGGTCGAGGCGGAGTCGAGCGCGCAAAAGCTCGACGACAAGCTCCGCGACGCCGACGTGATCGAGCGCAAGAGCTGATCGTCCAGGACGCCCGCCGCTCAGTGCAGGGGCTTTTCGCTCCGCTCGCTGCAGGCCGCCCGGACGCGCTCCGACAGCTGACCCGATTGAGCGACCTCGCGTAGCTCTGCGGGACCCAGGTGCGGCAACAGCTGCAGGGCCACCTCGTCCGGCGTGTGCGGGTTGAGCGCGAGCGTGAGTCGCACGCGCGGCCGCAGCACCCAGCGCGGATGCTGGAACACCTGCTCCAGCACCTGGGGCGGCACGGGGCGCCTCGCGCACAGCCGCACCACGTCGTCTTCGATCAGGGCCGGGTTGTCGAGCAGGATGCGGATCACGTCCGGGTGGGGATCGCGGATCACCCGCGCCAGCAGGTTGCGGTCGCGCTTGCGGGCGATGCTCTTGCGCTCCCCGAGCGTCAGCGGGCGCCCCCCGCCGAGGTCGGCTTGCTTGGGCTCGCTGGCTTCGTCGAAGTCTTTATGTGGAGCGGTCGGAGGTAGGTCCTCGGAGTCGGGCTCTACGTCCAGGCGGGCGCCCAGAAAGCGCGCCAGCGCGAGCTGTCCTCGTACCTCGGCCACGCCGGCGATGGCCCGCTTGAGCGGCGCGCTGTCCCCCGCGCTCAACGCGAGCGAGACCCGCAGCAGCAGGGCTCCGTAGGCTTCACCGCGCCCCTGGGCCCGCGCCAGAACCACCGTCAGCACGTCGGCGGCGCGCGCGGCCCCGAGCTCGCGGAGCTGGGTGCGAACCCACCCCACCTGCACGGACGGATCGCGCAGACCCGCCAATGTGCGCGCCATCGCAGCCGCAAGATCGGCCGCCGGAGCTTCGGAATCAGGGCCGTTCATCGGGCTTTTTGGAGAATAGCGAAATTTTGAGAAGGGCGAATCGTGGCGTGCACCTTGACCATGGGTTCGCGAACGCGCTACTTGGTCCAAGGCTCGTCCATGACTGATTCAGAGGTCCAGAGCACAAATCCGCGCGTCATCAAGCGGTATGCGAACCGTAAGCTCTACGACACCCGTGACAGTCGTTATGTCACGCTGCCGCAGATCGCCGAGCTGGTTCGCAATGGCGAGGACGTGCAGATCATCGACAATCGCACGAAGGAAAACCTCACCAGCGTCACCCTGGCCCAGATCATCTACGGGGCCGAGAAGAACGCCGAGGAGTCCTCCAAGCACGGCACCAAGACCCTGCGCGACCTCATCCAGGCGGGGGGCGAGAAGCTGATGGCCCAGTTCCGCGCCGGCCCCGTCGGACGCCTGATCCCGAGGACCTCGGAGGATCTGCGGGATCCCAGGCGCGTCATCGCGCCGGCCCTGGAAGCCCTCGAGGACTTGCAGCGCCGGGCCGACGAGCGTTTGCGTGCGGTCATCGGCAACGTGGTCGCTCCGTTGCGCGAGCTCTCCAGCGAGATCTCTCGTCTGCAGGCGCGCATCGAGGAGCTGGAATCTCGTTTGATTCCTGGCAGGCGTGATAAGTCGGGCAAAGAAGTCAGTGAGCAGGCGCCCGGCGGCGAGGCGGATGCCTCGCAGGATGAGGGAAGTGAGCCGCCGCCGGCTTCTTATCCACCTCAAACACCCTGATTTCGCTTGTGTGCGCGCACTCTCGGGGTGACGCGTCGGAATAAGCGAGGCACAGTCACGGTTGGGCACACGGAGCCTCACCAGCATGATCTTCGGACTTCGCCCCAAGCGCAAAGAGCCCCAAAGCTTCGAAGAGAGCGCCCTCGAGCACGTGGACGCCCTCTACGGAGCTGCCCTGCGTCTGACCCGCGACGCGAACGAGGCACAGGACCTGGTGCAAGACGCGCTCGTGCGCGCCTACCGTTTCCAGGAGCACTTCGAGCCAGGTACGAACCTCAAGGCTTGGTTGCTGCGCATCCTGACCAACAATTTCATCAACCACTACCGTCGCCACGCGCGTGAGCGGAAGGCCCTCGACCACGAGGAGGGCTCGCCGGTGGGCGAAGGGGTGATGAGTCGCGATTCGCTGCGCGGGCTCAACGACGCCGTGTCGCTGGCCCAGGAAGGCCTGCTGCGCCAGGAGATCCTGGAGGCGCTCGATTCTCTGCCCGAGGACTATCGGGTCATCATCGTGTTGGCAGACGTCGAAGAGCTCTCCTATAAGGAAATCGCCGAGACCCTCGGCGTGCCCATCGGGACCGTGATGTCGCGGCTGCACCGGGCCCGTAAGCTCCTGCAAAAGCAGCTCTACGAGCAGGCCGTCCAGATGGGCATCGTGGCGCCCCCGCAACCGGCAGCCCCTCAAGCTTTGCCCGCGAACCGCGAGGAGGCGGAAGAGCGACCCGTGGACTTCGAGGCCTACCGCCAGAAGAAGCTGGGGGGGCGTCGATGATGAACTGCGCCTGCGTAGAAAGTTGCCTCGACGCCTTCGTGGACCGGGAGTTCGATGGTCTGGCGGTGAGCGAGATCGAGGGGCACCTCGCCGCGTGCGTCGAGTGCAGCGAACGTGTGAAGGTGGCGCGCTGGCTCAAGGCGAGCCTCAAGAGCGAAGCCCAGGTGAAGGCCCCCGCTGAGCTGCGCCTGCGCGTGCAGGCCGCGCTCGCCGACGAGGCGGAGGGCAGCGGGCTCAGGCAAGTCGACGGCAGCTGGCGGTCGACCGCGGCGGCCGCGGCCATGGCGCTGATCGTGTTCGGAGTCGGGGGGGCCCTCGAGATGAAGGGCCGCAGCGCCCAGGCCGGCATGGTGTCGTCCCTGTTCGAGGACGTCGTCCGCGCCCACTCGCGCTCCTATCCGGCCGAGGTCGCCCAGGGCGATCAGGTGCCGGCTTACTTTCAGGATCGCGTGGGGTTCCCTGTGCGTCCGGTGAAGTTCGAAGATCCGGCGCTGCAGTTCGTGGGCGCGCGTCACGCCGAGGTGGGCGGTCGCAAGGCGGTCACCCTGCGTTACGAGGCGCCCTCGGGCCGCAAGATCACGGTGGTGGCGTTTCGCTTGCCGCCCCAGGCCGAGCCGCTGGGTGAACAAGCGCAGGCCGCGGGGCGCACGCTGCGTTACGTGCGCGTGGCAGGGCACCTGGTCCCGCTCGTGGAGCACGACGGCGTCGTGTATGCGGTGGTAGGCGATTCGAACTCCGAAGATCCCCTGCGGGTGGCGGCGCATGCCTCGCTGCGTTGAGTCCTGAGCGCCGCTCCTGCACGGGGCGCCCGAGCCAGGTCGTAAAGCGCCGAAAATGCGCGCGGTTTCGCCGTGTGTACGCGTTGACACCGAAGACCTGAGGCCACTATCCTGCCAATCGAGTCTCGCGGTGGTGGTGCGTCGCCAAAGATCGACGCGTCCACGGCACTTTATGATCGGCCGCGGGGAGAGTAGCCGACCGAACGGTTCGGCCAGGAGCAGGCATGGCCCAGCGCATTCTCGTGTTGGAGAAAGACACGAATTTTCTTCGGGAGCTCGAAAGCGGATTCAGCCGATACGGAGCTGCGGTCGAGGTAGTGCAAGACGGCGACGCGAGCGTCGCGCGCGCCAAGGCGCAGCCCACCGCGTTGGTGTTGCTGTCGGCGGACGCCTTGAATGCGCCGAGCGAAGCGTTCCTGGTCTGCAAGCGCTTCAAGAGCGATGAAGACCTCTCCAAGATCCCCTTCGTGATCATGGGGGGCTCGCAGCACTCCGAATCGTTCGAGTCACACAAGAAGCTCAAGCGTCGCGCCGACGAGTACGTCAAGTTGCCCGTGGCGTTCGATGAGTTGGTCTCGAAGCTCACTCCGCTGGTCCCACTCTCGAGGGAGAGCGCCGTGTCAGACACCGATTCCATCGACGTAGACGCAGACATCGACGCCTTTGCCGACAGCGCGTTCGACGACTTGGTGAGCGAGCCGAAGTCCGAGCCGCCCAAGGCCGCGGCCAAGGCCCCCGCGCCGCCCGTCGCGGCCGCGCCAGCGGCGGCACCGGTCGCGCCCGCGGTGAGCAACGAGGAGCTGAGCAAGCTGAGGAGTCAGCTCGAGCAGCTCACGGCCCGCGCCGAGAGCGCGGAGAAGCGCGCCGAGGTGGCCGAAAAGAAGGCGGCCGAGAGCGACAAGCGCCCCGCCACGCGCGCCAGCGTGGCGCCCCCCGGCGCCGGCGTCTCGAGCCGCGACTACCTCGAGATGCGCGAACAGCTCAACCGCAAGGACAAGGAGATCCTTGGCCTGCGCGACGAGGTCACTACGCGTGACCGACAGCTGCTCGATGCCAGCGACAAGGCGCTCGAGCTCGAGCGTGCCCAGGCCAACCTGCACGACGAGCTGGGCGGCACGCAGCGCCAGCTCGACGAAGCCCACGCCAAGATCAAGGCCTACGAGACCGATCGCGAGGCCGTGAACAAGCGCCTCGAGGATCTCAAGGGGCGGCTCGCGCGCGCCGAGGAGAAGGGCAAGAAGCTCGGAGATGAGCTCGACGCGGCGCGCACGCAGCACAGCAATGAAACCAGCGAGCTCAAGGCGGCTCACGAGCGCAAGGTCAGCGACCTCGAGAGCTCCTCGGCCGCGGAGACCGCGCGTCTGCGCGCCTCGCATGCGATGCAGGTGTCGGACCTCGAGACCAAACACAGTGACGCCGTGTCGACGCTCGAGAGCAAGGCCAAGCAGGAGCTGGCCGACGAGCGCGCCTCCCGCGCCGACGAGGTGAACAACCTCAACACGTCCCACGCGCGCGCCACGGAGGAGCTCAAGACGCAGCACGCGAACACGCTCCGTGAGGCGCAGGCCGCGGCCGATGCGGCGCTGGCTCGCGCGCTGGCGGACGCCGCCGCCGAGAAGGCGCGGGCCCTCGATGAGGCCGCTACGCAGCACGCGGGTGAGCTCGAGCGCAAGCTGGCCGACGCAGAGACCGCCAAGAACGCGGCGCTCGACGGGCAGCGCAAGGAGCTCGAGGCGCGTCAGGCGGCGGCGCTCAAAGACGCCGAGGACAAGCACAGCAAGGAGCTCGCGATCCTGGGGCGCAAGCTCAGCGAGGCCGAGTCCAAGGGCTCGTTGCTCGAAGGGCGCCTCGAGGAGACCGAGCAGGCCAAGGCCGTGCTCGAGTCCACCCTGCGCGGCAAGATCGCCGGCCTCGAGGGGGATCTCCAGGGCCGCACCGAGGAGCGCGACCGCGCGCAGAACGAGCTCTCCGCGGCCCGCGCGAGCATCGCCTCCCATGAGCGCACCGAGGCCCAGCAGACCGCGCGTATCGTCGAGCTCGAGGGGGCCTTGTCGGCCTCCGAGGGCAAGGCGCAGCGCCGCGGCGACAAGCTAGCAACGGACGCCGAGCTGCTCGAGCGCGTGCGCAAGGCGCTCGCCATCAGCATGGGGTTGCTCGAGCAGCAGCGAGAGACAGCGCTCGAAGAGACCTGAGCTTCAGGTCAGCGCATCGGGCGCGTTGAGGGGGGAGCTCACTCAGCGCGCGTCGATGTTGCGCCTGAAGACGAGGTTTTGATGTTCGCCAGCGTGGAATTGCAGCGCGCGGCGTTGCTCCGGGCGACCATCGCCTACTTCGATCTCGTGGCTGCCTGAGGGGAGCTTCGTCGTGACCGGGGCGTGGCCGAGGGCCTTGCCGTCGATCCAGACATCGCCGAACGGGAACACCACCACGCGCACCTCGGCCGGCGCGCGCGTCGGCTTCTCCGGATCGTGTGGAGCGGGGGCGCTTTGAGCGGCCGGTGGTGCTGGCGCGGGCGTCTCTTCCACACGGGGGTCGGGAGGAGGTTCATGAGCTGGCGGCGCAAGCGTGCGCGTGTTCTCCGTGGGGGGCTTCTGAACTTCCACGGAGTCTCTCGCGCTGGAGTAGCTCTTGAGCGCAGCGCCCGCGGCCAGTGCGAGCAATGCCGCGCCCGCAACGGACACCGCGGCCACACGACCGCGATGGCGGCGAGGCTTGGGGGCTGTCAGGCGCGTGCGCGTGGTGGGCACGGGCGCGGAGGAAGGCCGCGCGGAGCCGGGCTGGTGGTGAGCCGGGGCGATCAGGGTACGTGCCTGACCGGGGTCGTCGGGCGCCGCGGGCTGGGCAGGACGCGCTTGAGGAGGGGGCACGCGGCTGCTCGCGCGCTGCAGGCGAGCTCGCTCTTCGACCAGCTGGCCGAGCTCGCGGCGCGCCGCGTGGGTCGCGACGGGAGGCAACGCGTCGAGCAGCTCGCGTGCCGAGCCGAAGCGATCTGCGGGCGCGCTGGCGAGCAAGCGCTCCACGCAGGCGGCGAGGTTCGCAGGCACGTCGGGCGCGAGCTCGCGCAGGCTCGCGCGCTCACCGGAGGCGATGCGGCGGATGGTATCGAGGTCAGATTCACCGTCGAACGGGCGCTCGCCGGCCAGCAGCTCGAAGAGCAATACCCCGAGCGAGAAGAGGTCCCCGCGCTGGTCGAAGTCTCCGCGCTCGATGTACTCGGGTGGCAGGTACGGCACCTTGCCTTTGATCACGCCGGTCGAGGTGAGGTGCGTGCCGCCGAGCGCGCGCGCGATGCCGAAGTCGGTGAGCTTCACCTCGCCGGCCGGGCTCACGAGCACGTTCGATGGCGACACGTCCCGGTGCACCACGGGCTCGCGCTCCGAGTCGCCCGTGTGCGCGTGCTCGAGCGCGGCGGACAGCTCTCCTGCGATCAGCGATACGAGCTCTGGCGACAGCGTGCGGCGACCCGTGCTCGTGGCGGTGAGAGCGCGCAAGTCGAGGCCATCGATCAGCTCCAGGGCCAAATAGTAGGAGTCGTCGGCCAAGCCGAAGTCCAGCACTTGCACGATGTTCGCGTGGCGGAGGGCTCCCGACGTCTGCGCTTCTCGCAGGAAGGCCGCGCTGAACTCCGGGTCCTCGGCGTAGGCCGGCAGCACGCGTTTGATGCAGACCTTCTGCTCGAAGCCACCCGGGCCGCGCCGGATGGCCACGAAGGTTTCGGCCATGCCGCCCGCGCCGAGCCGCCGGACGGCCTCGTACGAGCCAAATTGTGGGAGTACCTTCGACATGTCTGGCGCGTGTAGGCTGGTGGAACGACGCGCTTGGTTCAACCCCAAAAAAGAACCCGGTGGGGTGGGATACATTCGGCGTTTTTCGATGTGAATCCCGCCGACTTGCAGCAAGATGGCGGCCCACCCGCACCTCGGCGCCCCGAGCGAAGAAGCCGGACGCTCGAGCGTCACAGGCTTCGATGTCCAAACCGACCCATTCCCGCCTCTGCTCCTTCGGTGTTCTCCCTGCGCTCCTGCTCGGGCTCGGGTGCTTCGTCTCCCCCGTCGCCGCCGCCCCCGACGCGCTCTCCACGCGCGCGGTGCGGCTCGCCCAGAGCCGCGGCGCCAACGGCGCGCAGCTCGCCTACAAGCGCGGCAAGCTGGCCAAGCAAGGCGGAGACGCGGTCTCGCTCAAGCTCGCGGCCAAGCGGTGCTTGGTGGCAGCCACGATCGTGGACGACGCGGTGCCGGACGTCGTGTTGACGCTCGAGGTCAAGGACGGGCCCACGCTCTCGGACGACGGCAGCGGGCCGAGCGCGGCGTTGCGCTATTGCGCCGGCGCGGTCGACGAGAAGGTCACGCTCCGCGCGCGCTCGGAGACCGCCACCGCTTTCGTGCTCGGGGCGTGGGGCATCTCTTCCGAGGCGGCGGCCGCCGGTCAAGCGGACGCGGGAGTCGAGGGCGCTCAGCCGGCTCCGCTCGCCAGCCTGGGCAAGCGCCTGCAGCAGCTGGCCGCCAAGCGCGCCAGCGGGCTCTCGGCGATGACCCCGGTGCGCGAGGAAGACGTGGCGTCCCAGGAAGCGCGCAAGCGCGAGGTCGTGTTGGCGGCGGACCAGTGTTACCGCGTGTTGGTGGTGGCAGAGCCGGCCGAGGTCGAGATCGAGGTCGCGCTCAGCGATGCTCAGGGCGCTTCGCAGGGCAATGTGCGCGGCAAGCTCGAGCTCTCCTTGCCCGACGCCAAGCCCTTTTGCGCCAAGACCAGCGGCCCCTACAACGTGTCGGTGCGCACCACGGGCGGAGCCGGGCGCGTGGCTTGGCAGCTCTACGGCGCCTCCAATCCCGAGCTCGAAGCGCGCTGGCCGGTGGGCGGGAAGGGCGATCAGCTCGTCAACACGCGCATGCGCGATATCCATCGCAATCAGGCGGCCAAGGCGCCGGTGATGGAGTTCGAGAGCGGTCAGCTGGCGACCAACGACGTGCACACCAGCCACTTCGACGTGGTGGGCGGGCGTTGTTATCTGGCGGTGGCCGCCGGCGTGCCTTCGTTGCGTGCGCTGGAGATCGAGATCATCGACCAGCGCGGCAACACCATCGCGCGCGGCCAGGAGCAAAACAGCATCAACATGCAGCGCGTGTGCGCCGACATCAGCGGCAGCTGGACCATGAACGCGAAGGCTTTCAAGGGCTACGGCGCGTTCGGCGTGCAGGTCTTCGTGGCGCCTCAGCAGTAAGCGGCCTGGGCGGCCTCGAGCGGGTCGGACGCGAGCCGATGGCCCTGCTGCCGCAGCACGTCGGCGAGGGCGCTCAAGCACAAGAGCACGTGGCGGCGCGTGGAGCTCGCGCCCATCAGTCCGATGCGCCAGGCGTTGCCCTTGAAGGCGCCCAATCCGCCGCCGATCTCGATGCCGTATTGTTCGAGCAGCTGACGCCGCGTGCGCGCGTCGTCGACCCCTTCGGGGATGCGCACCAAGGTCAGCGGCGGCAGGCGCTCCGGGGCCGGCACCAGCAACTCGAGCCCGAGCGCCTCGAGTCCTGCGGCGAGGGCCTTGCTGTTCTGCGCGTGGCGCTGAAAGCGCGCGTCGAGGCCTTCTTCGAGGCACAAGCGCAGGGCCTCGTGCAAGCCGTAGAGCATGTTGATGGGAGCGGTGTGGTGGTAGAGGCGCTCGCCGCCCCAGTAACGGGAGACCAGGCTCAGATCGAGGTACCAGCTCTGCACGGCGTGCTTGCGCGCGAGGAGTGCCTCGTGCGCCCGCGACGACAGGCTGATCGGGGACAGCCCGGGCGGGCAGCTCAGGCACTTTTGGGTGCCCGAGTAGACGAGGTCGATGCCCACTTCGTCGACTTCCACGGGCAAGCCGCCGAGGGAGGTCACCGAGTCCACGAGCAGGAGCGCGCCGAGCTCGTCGGCCAGCTCGCGGAAAGGCGCGAGCGGTGTGAGCGCTCCTGTGGAGGTCTCGGCGTGTACCACGCAGACCAGCTTGAACGGGCGACCCTGCGCGGCCTTGCGCAAGGCCTGAACGTCCAGCGCGCGCCCCCACGGACACTCCGCGGCGACGACCTCGGCGCCCGCGCGTCGCGCGACCTCCACCAGGCGTTGTCCGAAGACGCCGTGCACGCCCACCAGCACGCGATCTCCGGGCTCCACGGCGTTGACGACGCAGGTCTCCATGCCAGCCGAGCCGGTGCCGCTCATGGGCATCGTGAGCTCGTTCCGTGTGCCGAACAGGCTGCGCAACATGGCGCGGGTCTCGTCGAGCAGCGTCAAGAAGCGCGGATCGAGGTGACCGATGGTGGGCTTTCCGAGGGCGCCCAGCACGCTGGCGGGCACATCGCTCGGTCCGGGGCCCAGCAGCACGCGTGAGGGCGGCTCGAATGCAGACACAGTGGGCATGGGCTGACTGTGGCCCGAGCGCGCCCGCGCTGGCGAGCGAGAAATGCGAGGCGCGCACGAGCGCGCGAGTATTCAGCTCAGGAGCTTGCGGTAGACCCCGACGACGACGCCGAGCAGCTGGGTGTCGCGCCAGTCGGTCTTGGGCACGATGATGGCGGTCATGGTGCTGTTGGCGGGCTCGAGGCGAATGTGATCGCGCTCCGGGAAGAAGTACTTGCAGGTGGCTTCGTCTCCCACGAGGGCGATCACGACCTGACCGCGCGTGGCTTCGATCTGCTTGCGCACGAAG
>Ga0153956_1002738_pt1 | contig 12431 bp, 9 predicted proteins | sample TSFL040MetaG_FD_104704 | JGI IMG/M metagenome (GOLD analysis project Ga0153956, IMG submission 104704) | Attine ant fungus gardens microbial communities from Florida, USA - TSFL040 MetaG | ecosystem: Host-associated > Fungi > Mycelium > Unclassified | place: USA: Florida, Wekiwa Springs...
ACCGGGGCTCGCAGGCTGCGAGCCCCGGCTCATCCTTCGATCCGGACTCTTACCGCTGCTTCCTGGGGTGCAGGAAGTCCGGCTGCCAGTCCTCCTGCGCCCGCTTGATCACGAAGGCATGGATGGCATTCACCTGGTCCGTGGTCAGCACGTCCTTGAAGGGCGCCATGCCCTTGTCCTTGAACTTGCCGCCCAGCACGATGTCGTTGAAGGCATCGTGCAGTTCGGGCGTCAGGTGACGCAGATCACGCACCCCGGCACCGATGGCGTTCTGCCCATGGCATACTGCGCAATTGGTCGCGAACAGACCCGCGCCCTGGTCCACCAACGCCTGCGGCGGCTCCTTGGCGGGCGGCGGCGGGATATCAGCCGCCATGGGCGCCGGCGGCAGTTCCACTCCCTTGGCGCCCAGCGTGAACACCAGCAGGCGCGCCGGCCCCACCGAGAACTGTTTGCCGCCTTCGTCCAGGCCATGGACGATGGCGCTGTTCCAGCCGGCATTGACCGCGATGTACTGCCTGCCGTTGACGGCATAGGTGATGGGCGCGGCCACCGGCACCGTACCCACCGGCATTTCCCACAGCTTCTTGCCGTTGTCGGCGCGATAGATCGCCAGGGTCTTGTTGATCGTGCCCTCCACCAGCAGATTGCCCGCGGTGGCCAGGATGCCGCCGTTACCCGGATGCGGGTAGGGAATCCTGAAGCGCTCCTTCTGCTGCACCGGATCCCAGGCCAGGAGGTAACCCTTGTCGCGGGTCTCGGCCTCGTGGTTCAGTTTTTTGCGCAGCTCCGGCTCATTGGTGTAGCTCGCGCAGATGGTCGAGCGCCCCAGGTGGAACTCGCACTGCCCGTCCGGCAGGCGCGACACCACCATCCACTGCTCCATGGTCGGGATGTACACCAGCCCGGTCAGCGGGCTGTAGGCCATCGGGTTCCAGTTATGCCCACCCCCGGTGCTCGGGGTCATCAGGTGCGGATGCACGGTCAGGAAGGCGTCCGGATAGACCTCCGGCCGCCCGGTCTTCATGTCGATGCCCTTGGCCCAGGTGTTGGGCACGTAATTCCTCGCCGACAGCAGCTTGCCGGTGGCGCGGTCCAGGACATAGAAGAAGCCGTCCTTGGGCGCGTGCATGATCACCTGGCGCGTCTGCCCATGGAGCTTGAGGTCCGCCAGCATCAGGGGCGCGGTGCAGTCGTAGTCCCACTCCTCGCCCGGGACCTCCTGGTAGTGCCACTTGTACTGGCCCGTGCGCGAATCCACCGCGACGATGGAGCACAGGAACAGGTTGTCGCCGCCACCGGGGCTGCGGAACGCCTCGGGATGCGGCGAGCCATTGCCGGTGGCGAAGTACACCAGGTGCAGCTTCGGATCGAACACGATGGTGTCCCAGTCATTGCCGCCGCCGCCGGTCTTCCACCACTCCCCGGTCCAGGTCTTCGCCGCCATGGGCATGACCGGATCGGATGCGAAGCCCTCCGGCATCTTCGCCGGGTCGCCGGGCACGATGTAGAACTTCCAGGTCTGCTTGCCGGTTTCCGCGTCATAAGCACTCACGTACCCGCGTCCGCCGAAATCCCCCCCGGCGTTGCCGATCACCACCTGGCCGTCCGCGATGCGCGGCGCACCGGTGATCGACAGCGGCTGCCCCGGATCCAGGGTCTGGGTGCTCCATACCGGCTTGCCGGTGGCGGCGTCCAGCGCGATCAGCCGCCCGTCCAGCGCCGCGATGTAGATTTTGCCGTGCCAGGCGGCCAGGCCCCGGCTGACCGGCCCGCAGCAGGCCAGACGGCCCCATTCCAGGGGGATCTTGGGATCGTAGGTCCACAACACCTGGCCGGTGACGGCGTCATAGGCGGTGGTGAGATCCCAGGCCGAGACGTTGTACAACACACCGTCGATCACCAGCGGGTTGGCATCGACGCCGCGGTAGGTATTGAGGTCGGCGAACCAGGCCAGGCCGAGGTGCCGCACATTGCGGTCGTTGATCTGCTTCAGCGGGCTGAAGCGCTGCTCGTCCCAGGTGCGGCCATGCGACATCCACTGCCCCGGATCGGTATCCGCGTGCTCCAGGCGCTGCTGGTCGACGGCCGCGGCGGGAGGACTCGCCCAGGCCGGCACCGCCAGCGCCATGCACGCCACGCCCCCCGCGGCCAAGCCGCGCGCCATTTTCATCAAACCGCGCACCCGCTCCGTCATCACTTCGCTCCCTGAACCTGCTCGTAGCCAGTTGTATTGTCAGTCGATTATACCGTTGCGGATCGCAACACCCGGCGGCACCACACTATTTCCCGAAAGCCATCCCGCCAGCCCGCGGACTGGGCGCCGGGGCCATCCGACCCGTCACCGGATTGGGGTAGTCGAAGGGGTCGGCATAGTAGTTCGGGTACGTCAGGTAGATCACGGTCGGCGGCAGATCCGGCCACGGCGGGAATTTCTCCGGATAGGTGTTCAACACCGTATGGTCGAGCCAGCCGATCTTGTAGCCCGCGTACATGTTGAACGGGCCATGCAGCTGCTTGAACTTCCAGACGCCGTTTTCCTTGACGAAGGTGTCCTCGTAATAAACGTGGCCCCAGCCGCCGGAACTCATCACAAAGGCGATGCAGCGCAGATGGCCGGTCAGGCCGTCGGGCTCGATGCTCGGCAGGCACTGGAACTGCTGGTGATCGATCAGCAGCCCGTCGTGCGGCCCGATGGGGCCCAGGCCGGTGCGCATGTACTCGAAAACCCGGTCGTGCCCGACGAACACACCCTTGCCGCCGATCTCCAGCGTCGCGTCCTGGGCGAACAGGTCCGCCAGCGAACGCCACTGCGCCTTGTCGACGAAGTACCCGTAGGTATGCTGCACGATCTCAATGTCGGTCAGGTCCTGCAGGCGCGTCAGGCGCGTGCCGATGCCATTGAGCTGCTGCTCGACCGCCTGCAACTGCGCATCGGATGGCGATGGCGCCGCGCAGGCCGCCCGCCCGCCTGCCAGCGCAGCCAGCAGGCACAGCATCACCGTGGCGTATCCGCCCGCCGATCGCACACCGGGCTTTGCCTGAATACGAGCGCTCATTCCTTGTCCTCCCCGATGGGCTTGCCCGTAACCGGATGCCGGTAATGGAACGGCACCACCTGCAGTTTCGGGAACGACTGGTACACCACCGTCGGTGGCCGGTCCGGCGGGATGCTCGTGCTGGGAGGGTCCATGGGTATGGGCTTGGCGGCCCAACCCGCGTCGTAATCCCCCCAGAAGGTCACGTAGTAGTGCAGCTTGCTGAACTTCCAGGTGCCATGGTCGTTCACGTATTCGTTCTCGTAGACGCCCCCGCCCCAGCGCCCCTCGCCGTCGCGGGACAGCTCCACGTCGCTGCGCCAACGCCCCTTGGCCGTGCGGTTGTCCGCTGACACGTGGATGACCTGCTGCTCCATCACGTAGTTGTTGAGCTGACCCTGTGCCAGCCCCTGCGGCCCCATCAGTGACAGCGCGCGCTCGATATGGGCAGGGCCGAGATAGACGCCACTCTGGCCGAACTCGTAGCTGGCATCGCGGCTGAACAGCGACGCAGCCTGCTTCCATTGCCCCTTGTCGATGTAGTAGCCGTACATGGCCTGCAGGTTTTCGATGGCACGCTCCGACTCCACCCGTCCCAACTGCAACTCCCGCGCATCCGCCAGGCTTTCCAGCCGGCCCAGGCGGTCATCCGGCCGTCGCGGCTGTTCGACCGGCGGCCGGCTCTGGATGGCCCGCAGGTTGCCGTCAGCATAGTGGTACGGCGGAACGAACACCGCCGGGAAGGGCTGGTACTGAAACGGCGCCGGCCGGTCCGGCGGGAACTCCTTCGCCACCGCTGAGCGCCAGTCCCCCGTGACCGGTTTCAGGGCTGCCCAGCCACCCTGGTATGGCGCTTCGAAAGCCAGGTAGTAACGGCGGGCGGAAATCTTCCATACCCCGCCGTCCTTGATGTAGTCGTCCTCGATGACGGCATCGCCCCAGGTCGCGGACTTCTGGTATTCGCCCAGCAGGCCCCACTCCCGCCAGCGCGCATGCGCGGTCAGGCCGTCAGCGGACACCGTCACCATGGGCTGCAGCTGCATCCGCAGGTTCAGGCGCCCGAACGGCAGCCCGGGTCCATCCTTGAGGCTGCCACCGCCATGGCGTGTCAGAAGCTCGCGGATGCGGGCCTTGCCCTGGTAGACGCCATCGGTACCCCACTGGAAGGTGGCGTCATCCGTGAACAGGTCCGCGGCCTCACTGAAGTAGCCCTTGTCGGTGTAGTAGCCGAAGGCCTTGCCCAGGCGCTGGATGCGGGTGATGGCCTCGACGTAGGCGGTCTCGTGGTCCAGCGCCACGATGCGGGTTTTGAGCGCCGCCAGTCGCGCGCCGTCGTCCTGTGCCAGCGCGGGGCTGCCACAGACCAGGGCCAGCAGCGCACCTGCACCCAGTGCACCGAAGCAGGAACGGAATTTCACCACACGGCCTCCGCTGTGAGTATCGGCCCTGATCTGCGGGCCGGACGTCAATCGATATAACAACAAACAATAGCAACAACCCACCGGCTATTGGCGGGGTTTGATGATTCCCTGCAGCGCGGGCGGCGGTGTGGCGGGCGCCGGCGCATTTCCGTCGCGGTAGGGAATCACGCCATGACTGGTGCGCGACTTGATCTTCCACTGACCGTTCTGGCGTACGAATTCATCGAAATACCGCCCGGCCAGCGTCGGCACCGGCTTGCCATCGGCCGCGGCAAAAAACATGTACCGCGAACGGGCCCTGGCGGTGTCGCCATTGACCTCGACCACCACGGTGGTATCCAGGTGGAAATTGGACTTGTTGATGAAGCCCGGCACGGGTTTGCCCATGTTCTTTTCCAGCATCTGCTGGATTGCTGCCGGTCCGGTCGCGCTGCCGAAGCCCCCGGTCCACACGCCATCACTGGCGAACAGCGAGGCATAGCCCGCATAGTCGCGCGCGTCGAGGTACTCACCGTAGCGGATGATGACCTCGCGGATTTCCTTTTCGTCCTCCAGCTGCTGCACCCGCTTTTCCAATGCCGCGGTGCCCGGCGTTGCACAGCCCGGCACGACGATCACGGCCGGCAGGATCATCATGGCGGCGGCGAATACCGGCAGTCGGTGAACGATTTTCATGCTCTGACCCCCTGCGACCCGAGCAGAACGCTAATCGATGTCCCGGGGAACCGATAGGGAGACCCCGCGGCATCCACGTCCGATTTCCATCCCAGTCTATTTTTCGTTCCACCCGGTCAAACCATCAGCCCCCGGTGCCACTAGGATCACGGCTTGGCCAATTAGCAACACCTGTTAGACCGGGTCTCCAAGGGGGAAAATATGATTGGAATCGCTTCCGGGCAGCGCCTGCTGCCTGTCCGCAACTCACGTGTATCCATTGCGCAACATGTCGGCCTGATTCTGGCCGGCGCGCTGATCACCGGCTCCGGCTGGGCCCAGAGCGCACCGGCCGACGCCAGCAGCGCCGCCGCACAGGACGCGGGCACCCTGCAGGAGGTGATCGTCACCGCGCAGTTCCGTAACGAGAACCTGCAGCAGACCCCGCTGGCCATCACCGCCATCACCGGTGAGCAGCTCGAAGCGCGCAGCGCGCTCAGCCTGTCGGACGTCGCGTCCCAGTCACCCAATGTCATCCTGCAGCCCAACGGGGCCGGATCCGGCGCTTCCATGCGGGCGCAGATCCGCGGCGTCGGCCAGACCGACCTCGACCCCGCGGTGGACCCCGGCGTGGGCATCTACATCGACGATGTCTACTTCCCCACCCTGATGGCCTCGGACTTCGCGCTCATCGACCTGGACCGGGTGGAAATCCTGCGCGGCCCGCAAGGCACCCTGTCGGGCATGGATTCCCTGGGCGGCTCGGTCAAGATGTATTCCAAGAAGGCCACGGGCGCCAACGACGGCTACATCGAGGGCAGCTACGGCAACTACAATCTCACCGGGTTCCGCGGCAGCGGCGATTTCACCGTCATTCCCGACAAGCTCTTCGTGCGCCTGAGCGGCGTGGCGCGCAAGAACGAGGGCTATGTCACCCTGATGGACTACGCCTGCACCCATCCGAACGACCCGGACGTCATTTCCGGGGCCATCGGCCGCGGCAACACAGGCCCCAGCTGCAAGACCGGCACCGAGGGTGGCACCGACTACACCGCCCTGCGGCTGTCCGTGCGCTACCTGCCCACGGATTCCCTGGAGGTCAACTGGATCACCGACACGACCTCCGCCAACGACGGCACCACGGCCAACACGCTGCTGGCCACACCACCGTCCATCTCGACCGTCCCCTATGCCGGCTATGCCTACAACAGCCGCTTCGTTCCGACCAACCCGTACGTGAGCTACGCCAGCTTCACCGACCCGGGCTACACCTATACCGCCATCGACACCGCCGGTAACCCGGGCGTCAAGAATGGCGCGTTCAGCGTCAATCCGAACAATGTCACGAACTCCTGGGGCACCTCCGCCACGGTGGACTGGAAGATCGCCGACGGCTATTCCCTCAAATCCATCTCCTCCTACCGGCACTACAACAGCGCTTCCGGCGACAGCATGAGCGGCGCACCGGTGGTGATCATCATGGAACAGGCCGACTTCACCAACCGGCAGTACAGCCAGGAACTGCGCCTGTCGGGTGCCGTCGGCAAGCGTCTGAACTTCACGGTCGGCGGCATCTACTTCGACCAGTTGACCACCTACGCTTCACGCGAGGACGACCCGATCCTGGGCTTCATACCGGGCTTCGGAGGCGCAGCGACACCAACCTTTGACTTCCTCCAGAACGATCCCACCCATACCAAGACCAAGGCGGGTTTTTTCAACCTGGCCTGGAACATCACCGATGCCCTGACCCTGAACACGGGCCTGCGCTATACCTCGGAGGACAAGACCTATACCTATCACCGCCTGAACATCGATGGCGTGACCCAGTTCCTGCCGCTGTCCAACCCCGATGATCCGCTGAATGGCAAGGTGGGCACCTACTCCGGATCCCACACCGACTACCGCGTGGACCTGGACTACCAGTGGTCTCCCACGCTGATGACCTACGCCGAGGTCTCCACCGGCTTCAAGGGCGGCGGCGTCACGCCCCGACCCTACTTCCCGGAACAGGTCATCGGCTTCGGACCGGAAACCCTGCGTTCCTACGAAGTGGGCATGAAAAGCGAATGGTTCGACCGCAGCCTGAGATTGAACCTGGCGGCCTTCTACCAGCAGTACAACGATCTGCAGGAAATGCTCAGTGCCGGCTACTGCGTGGACCAGTCAGGCAATCTGTTGCCCCCTGCCCAGAACTTCCAGTGCGGCGAATACGCGAACGTGGGCGATGCCGTCGGCAAGGGCGCCGAGGCCGAACTGGAGTACCGCCTGGGCGGACTGTCGGTCAACGGCTCCATCGGCTACCTCGATGAGTACTACACCAATGTGAAGGACTCCACTGCGTCGATCAAACCGGGAGAGGCGCCGCCGGACATCGGCAAGATCCGCTGGAGCCTGGGTGCGCAGTACGCGATCAACCTGGGCAGCTATGGCATGCTGACCCCGAGATTCGACGTCACCTATACCCCGTTTTCCTGCGGTGACCTTCCCTGCACGCCAAGCCTGGTCAACCAGGCGTACACCATCACCAATGCGCGCCTGACCTATGATCTCGACAAGAACTGGAGTGCGTCGTTTGCCGTCACCAACCTGACGGACAGGCTGTACTACCTGAGCAAGTTCAACAGCGGACTGGGCTTCACCGACGGTCAGATCGCCCCGCCGCGCATGTGGAACATCAGCGTGCGCCGGAACCTCAACCTCTAGCCGCTGCTCACCCGCGGCCTGCTGCGCTCACCACCGGGCGCAACGGGTCGCGGTTCTTGAGGCGGTATCCTTCCGCTGCGTCAGGGGCGTGGTGCTGCTGCCGCCAGCGCTTGGGCGAGCAGCCGAAGTGACGCTTGAAGGTGCGCGTGAAATGCGCGGGATTGGCGAATCCCACCGCATTGGAAATCTGCGCCACGGTCTGGTCGCACCGGTTGGCGTCCGCCAGGAACCCGGCCGCAATACTCAGGCGACGATTCCAGATATGGGCACTGACCGGCTCACCCACCGCCGACAGGAACAACTCATCCAGGCGGCGGCGGCTGAGGCCGTGCGCGGCGGCGACTGCATTGGCCGTAAGCCCGGGCTCGAACAGGGACAGCTCCACGAAGGCCAGCGCGGAACGGATGCGATCCGCCGCCGCGCGTGGACCGTCCTCATCGGCGGTCCCGAAATCCGCCATGCCCAGCATCTGGATGATGGTCGCGATGGCCGCCACCCGCTTCCCGGGCGAAAGGCCGGGCGCCACGTTCAGGATCCGCAGCACCATCTCCCGCAGCAGGATGGTCCCTGGAGCGGCGGTGCTCATCGCCGTGGCGGTGGAATGCTTCATGTGGGGGTGCTGGGCCAGCACCGCCTGCCGCGGCATGCGCACCAGCACCAGCTCGCACGGCGCCAGGGCTTCCAGGCGGAAGCCGAACCGCTCGTCCATGGTGAAAACCCCGCCAGGCCCGATCCGGCAACGCGAAGCATGCTGGCTGACCACCAGTTCTCCGGACAGCTGGATCGCCAGCGTGAAGGCAGAGCCGGGACAATCACCGCCGGGCTCCGGCGGAGCGTAGTGCAGCTTGATCGGGGGGGACTGGATATAGGACAACGAGCCGGCACCCAGCGGCAGGTGCTTGAACACCCCCGGCATCAACTGGACGGAAAACCGGTCAAGTTCCAGGCCCGAGAACACCTGAACCGCGTTGCTGTACCACCGCGGCTCCCGCTCATTGGCCTCGACGGTATCGAGATCCAATAGCGTAGGAAGCGCTATCTGCAACTCCTTCGACATACTATCCCCTGGCAACCTGCGCGCTTCAGGAATGTGCACCAGCCCGTCCGGCCAGGATGCCTGGGCAGACCCGGTTCAGTTCCAGTTTTAGTTCTAGGGGCAGTATAGACCGCCTGGGCGCGCTTGTTCCATGTTGACACGCCGGAATTGACATGTCATCGACGGCAGTCCGTTTCAGGCAACCTGGCCGACCGGTATGGTCAAGCCCGACCGCCCGGGGTATGCGTCAGCGCGGATCCCACAGGGTCCTCATGTCGAACGGGCTACGCATGCCATAAGGCACGCGGGGACCCAGGACGACCTCGACCTTGCTGATCCGGCCGTGCACGATCTTGAACATCTCGACCTGCTGGATGGTGAAAGGCAGCAATTCGGCAGGCTCCGCCGCCAGAACCTTGCCCCCGCGCAGGTGGATCTCGCGGACATTCCCCGGAACATTCGGGGTATACAGGCCGACGACCAGACCGTGTTCCGGGTCCACCGCCCAGACCCGCCGCGGCCAGACCTTGTTACCGTTATTGAATCTTCCTGAGTTCATCTGCCCGAAGCAGCTGCGATCGTCCAGGCTGCCACCGGTATCCGCGGCGCCCTCAGCCGGAGAGTTGCCCCGGGTGGTCTTTTCCCCGTTGTCGTAGCGCTCACAATCCTCGGCATACGGGGCGGCACGACCATCACCGCGTTCCATCGCCTCCCAGTTGGAATCGGCGATCGCGATCAGTTGCCGGCGATCCAGGCGTTCAGCCGGCGGCACGACCTGTGCAAAGTCCGGCCGCGGCCCCGGCACCTTGTCTGCCCCGCTCAACGCCGAGCGGCCCACGAGTGTCTCCAGTTCCGTCACCCGGTGATTCACCACCTTGAGCCGCGCTGCCATCATCACCGGCCGGTCGTTTTCCTTGACGATGCCGATCCAGACCACGTTGCCGGAATCAGTGTCCGCGGCATAGACGCTGAAATCCCGCCGGCCGGACACCGTCCGCCACAGGCCCTGCTCCCCGAACCTCAGCGGCACCAGGTTCTCCGTGAACTTCACCCCGGGCGCCACCGGCAGCCTTGACGGCGCATGGTCCACCAACGCCGCCACGTACCGGTCGGCGATGGCCACCAGGCAATCCCGGTTGCATGACGCACCGGCAGCCGCGCGGACGACCGTGCCGTACGAACAGGCAACGCCGACGGACAGTGCGATCAGCAGCAGCTCACGGGCTTTCATGGGTCATTCCGCATCATCGGAAGCCGGCCAGGGCGAATGCATGTAGTAAGGCACGTAGGTGAAGATCGCCTCGACCCGGTAGATCCTGCCGCTGCGGATCTTGAACGCCTCCATCAGCGACAGCGAATTGGGGTATTTGAGCAGGGTCTTATGCTCCTTGCCGTCGGTCGTCTTGTAGGTGTCATAGCTGTTGTCGTGATCAAAGAAACCGGTCGCGACAACCACGCCGCGCTCGGTGTCGATCAGGGGATAGTGCCGCTGCCGGACCCGCTTGTTGATGTTGAAATAGCCCAGTTTGAACTGCGCCTCGCACCCCTGCGCCAGCGCGGCCGACCCGAAGTTGCCGCTCGTGGTGCTGATGCCGTTTTCAATGCGCTGGCAGTCCGGATCAAAGACGGTGAGGATCTCACCATCATTACGCGCGATGGTGCTGAAATAACCGTTGGCGACGTCCCGCAGGCGTTCCCTGCCCCGGCGTTCCTCGGGCTGCAGGAGCTGAGAAAAAGCCGGATCGTGGACCAGCTTGGCCGGATCGCCGAACGGCGCCGGCAGTCCCGGCTTGCGTTCCACGACCGTCTCGACCTCGCAAATCAGGCCATTGACGATCTTCAGCCGCATGGCGTAGTAGGCCGGCTCGCCATGCTCCTCCACGGTGCCGAACCAGGCCGCATTTCCGGTGCGGGCATCCGCCGCGGTCATGGCATTCGGGGACACGGCGCTGATGGTGGACCATATCCCTTCCTCCCCGATCGGCATTTCGACGTCGTTTTCGGTGAACCTGACGTCCGCCGCCAGCGGAATACGTGACGGGTCCTTGTGCACCAGCGCATCCATGTACCGGTGCGTGAATCCAATCAGGCACTGGTAGTCGCAGCTACTGTGCGCCGCCGGCCCCGGCTTGGTGGCGGATGCCTGCGGCTGCGCCTGACAGCTGAATGCCGCCATGCCCGCGATTGACGCCAGCAGGAGATTCATGCCGAGGTTTCTGTTTTTCATTCCCTGTTCCTCCTCGTTCATCCAATGCCGGGCAATTGCACCGCCTGGATCGATTGCGTAGCATTTCCGCCAGTGCCGCACTGACCGGGCCACAAGCCCTGCTTAGGGTAATCAAGAAGCAGCCCTATTAATTGATTGTCGCGGAGATCGGAATTGACTCAGATAGAAACCCGGGTCGCAACGACCCATGCCGGGGCCGGCTCATCATTCAAGCCGCTCATCTGTCTGGGCGTCGCGCTGGTGGCGCTGGCAGCGGCTGCGGATCCCGCCCCTGCCGGGCAGCCAGCCCCGGCAGCTTCCGAGTCGTCGCGCCTCGACCGGCTTGAGGCCCGCCAGGAGATCGAGGAACTGTTCGCGCAGTACGGCGCCACCCTGGACCGCAGGGACTTCGACTCTTTCGGGCGTCTGTTCACTGAAGATGCCGTATATGGTGCCGGGCCCACGCCGGCCCATGGCAGGGCCGCCATCCAGGCCCAGCTGCAACAGACCCTCAGCGCCAACCCCATGCATCTGCCGGGGCCGGATTTCCATCTGTCCTTCAGCCCCTCGATCCACGTGGAAGGCGACCATGCCACGGCGCACAGCCTGGGGACCTATCTCATCCCGGACATCCACAGCCCCAGTGGCTGGAAAATGATCTTCCTGGTGTCCTATGACGACACCCTGGTCCGACGCAACGGGCACTGGCTGTTCCAGCAGCGCCTGCTGCATGCCGCCGCGCCCGCCGCGGCCGTGCCGGACACACTGGATGATCATGAGGCCATAGAGCGCCTGCTGATGGAATACGGCCGCGCGGTCGACAACCGGGACTGGGCCGCGTTCGCCGCGCTGTTTGCGCCGGACGGCGAATGGCAGGGCGCGCAGGGCGCATACCACGGGCCAGAGCAGATCCAGCAATCCATGCAGAAGGTGTTCTCCTCCCCCGCCGCCGCCGCCGACATTCCCAAGGGCAGCAATTTCCACGTCATGACCAACCCCATCATCGACGTAAAGGGGGATCACGCCATGGCAAGCTCAAGATTCATCTTCTACAAGATGGAGCACGGCAAGCCCGTGGCCACGGTGGCGGGACGGTACGAAGACACACTCATCCGCATCGACGGCGTATGGAAATTCCAGCAGCGCCGGGCGCTGCCGCCGGGTTAGGACGCTGACAGGGAAAAGGGACCTCACATGACCATCATCCGCTCGCGCTTCCGGCGCACCGCAGGCCGGGCCCTTGCCCCGACCCTGGCACTTGCACTGATCCCTCCGCTGGCGCACGGCGCGCCGCGCATCCCCGCGGCCCCGCTGCCGGACGTCACCATCGACGCCACGCGGGTCTATCCCGAAAGCATGAGTTCGGGCCC
>Ga0153956_1002739_pt1 | contig 12430 bp, 13 predicted proteins | sample TSFL040MetaG_FD_104704 | JGI IMG/M metagenome (GOLD analysis project Ga0153956, IMG submission 104704) | Attine ant fungus gardens microbial communities from Florida, USA - TSFL040 MetaG | ecosystem: Host-associated > Fungi > Mycelium > Unclassified | place: USA: Florida, Wekiwa Springs...
CGTAGAGCATGCTGAGCGCGCTGAACCGGGTGCTCAATCACGAGATGAGGGTCTCGGAGTTCCTGGGCGTTCTCATCCTGATCGGCATTCCCTACGGCGTGGTCGGGGTGATCTGGACGTTCACCCACACATCGCATCTCAAGCAGTTGCATGGCATCGACGTGATGATCTCCTTCCTGGGCTCGATCGTCTGCTGGCCCGTGCTGACGTTCTCGAATGTGTGCATGACGTGATGGTCTTGGTGCGTCTGATCGACCTGTTGGTCATCGGACTTCAGATCATGGGCGGCCGCCGTGAGGCTAATCCGATACTGCGACTGGGACTTTGGGTCGCCTTGCTCTCGTTGGTCATCCTCGCGATCGCGGGAGTGGCCGGACTGCTGGTGCTGTTGCAGTACTGGCTCGATCATGTCGTCGGGGCGCCTTGGTGACCCGATCGCTGCTGCACCGATACCTGGGGGATCGACGTTTTCTGCTCACGCTGCCGCGGGCGGTGACGTTGCAGATGCTGCATCCGCAGGTATCCGCGGCGGTGCGTGATCACGTGCACGTGCGGTTGTGGGACCACAAGAAACGCGTTGTCTCACAGATGATCTACATGGAGTACGGGCGGCAGGACGCGAGCCCGGTCATTCTCGCCGGGCATGAACACGTCAAGGGAATCGACCTGACCGGCCGACGTTATCACGGACTGCGTCCGGAGCTGTTTCTGTTTCAGCATGCCACCTATGTCGACACCTTGGTGACCTCGATCAACACGTTCGTCGAGCCCTTGTCGCTGGCCGATCATGAACGCCTCTACGACGAATGTTGCCTCTGGTACGAGGGATACGGTGTTTCGACACGGTCGGTGCCCGCATCGTGGGCGGAGTTCGTCGACTACTTCACCGAGGCATGCAATAGTCAGTTGCTGTTGACGCCTGACAACGCCGCTCTGGTCGACGAAGCATTGCATCCCGACACCTGGGTGCCAGCGCGGGCACCGTCGTTCGTGACTCGTGGAATCCAACATCCCAGGGCCGCAGCATTATTGGGCATCACCCAGAACTGGGCGCAGCGGCAGGCCTTCAGTACTTACGCGCACACCCTGCGGGCAGCCCTCGCCGCGGCTCCGGTGCAGATTCGCTACGTACAGCAGGCGCGCTAAGCGCCGAACAGCACTCGCTCCATCATCAGACGGACACAGGCCTGCGAGTACGGGGTGTCGTCGTACTGCACCAACCGGCCGATGTCGACGACGAGTGCGAAAGCCGCGTGCACTGCGAATTTTGCTTGTACTTGGTTCAATTCGGGTCTGGTGGCCACCAGCAGGCGCGCCCAGGATTCGGCGGTGGACCGCTGGATATTGCGCAGGATCACCTGATCGGTCTCGGGCAGGTTGGTCTGCTCGGTGTAGTACACATACGCGATCTCGGGGTCGCGGAACGAGCGGGCCACATAGGCCTCGACCAAACGGACCAGCGCCCGCCGCGGATCGGTTTCCGAGTTCAGCACGCTCGCGAGGTCACCGGACACGCGGTCGGCGGCGCGCCGGTACGACGCGGCCAGCATGTCTCCCTTGCTGGTGAAGTAACGATAGATGCCCGAGGCGGGCATGCCCACCGCGCCGGCGATGTCCTCCATGCTGGTCTCGCGAAAACCGTTCTTGTGGAACAGTATGAGCGATTCGTGTAGCAGGGCTTCGTACTTGCCCGCCTCACCCGACATCGCCAATGAGGTCAACGAATCGACGGTGGGACGTGGCGTCGGGTCCTGGCTGGCGGTGGGGAACACGGCACCGAGCACCGCTGTGGCCAGATCGCACAGCAATGACCGCATGGCGCCCAGCGGCAATGACGAATGGTGATCGGCCACGCTGCCGATCACGCTGAGAGCCGCCGACGACAGTGTCCAACGTTCATGGGATGTCAATTCCGGACGCAGTGTCGACAAGGGCTGTTGCAGTTTGCGATTGACGACCTTGATCTGGTCCATCAACAGGCGCTGGTCCGCATCGTTGAGATAGCGGCCCTCCCACCGGTAGAGGCCACCGCTGTTGCGGTTGGCTATCGAGGTGTCGACGATCGCTCCGATCAACGCATCCAGCGCGCCGGCCGGATCGTCGCCGATGCCGATGTCCTCGGTGCAGTCGACCAGCTGTTGACCCAGCGACAACACTGCGTCGCGAAACAGGTCGTACTTGCTCGGCGAATGGCGGTACAGCGCGGCGGCAGAGATACCCACGCGGGAGGCGATTTCATCCATGCTCACCGCGTGATAGCCCAATGCGCTGAAGGCATCCGCGCTGGCCTTGGCGATCTGCTCTTTGCGGTCTCGCGGGCGTCGTCGCACGATTGTCGGCTCGGCGACGCGGACCTTCGGCATCGCTCCACCGTATCCCATGCTCGATCTGTGCGAGGGTCAGATCAAGAACAGAATAGATCTTCACCTACGTCCCAAAAATTGGACCGTCAATCGCTATCTACCACATATTCATGCTGTACATGGACGATCTGCATACGAGAATAACTATTAACTTATTCCTTGCATGAGGGTCAATTGATGTGACATGCTCCACAGGACCGGGGGGTCGGGAACTATCGGGCCCAGCGGTGGCCTTGTCCAAACTCAGCTGTCCAAACTCAGCTGCCCAAACCCAGCAGTCCAAACCCGAGCGGCCGGAAAGGAAGACATGACGTACGAGTTGCCCGCATCCAATGGGCCCGTCCGTGATGTGCTGGTGCAGGCCGGCTACGTGTTGGGGTTCTCGGTGCAGGCCATCATCAGTGCCGCTGTCTCGGTGGCGCGACGGCGACTGGTCCTCGACGAGGTCGTGGCACAGACGCTGTTCATCGGGCGGGTGTGCACCGGACCGGCGCTGCTGCTGATGATGCCGATCGGCGTCTTCATCGCGGTATCGGTGGGTGAACTCGCGGGCCGGATCGGTGCCGGCGGCTATTCCGGCGCGGTGGTGGCCTTCATCATCGTGGGACAGGCCTCGGCGCTGGTGTGCGCGCTGATGATGGCGGGAGTCGCGGGGTCCGCCATCTGCACCGATCTGGGTTCGCGCAAGATCCGTGAAGAGATTGACGCCATGGAGGTGATGGGCGTCGACGTGATCGAGCGGTTGGTGGTGCCGCGTCTCGTCGCTGCCGTGATCGTCGCATTGGTGCTGTGCTCGATGGTCACCTTCTGCGGAGTCATGGCCTGCTACCTGTACCACATCGGCATCCAACATCTGCCTGCCGGAACGTTTTTGGCGACATTCAGCCAATACGGCCGGGCCTCGGACTTCATCATGGCGCTGATCAAGGCTGCGGTGTTCGGGCTGTCCGCCACCCTGGTCGCGACGTTCAAGGGATTGCACACCAAGGGTGGGCCGCGCGCGGTCGCCGACTCGGTTAACGAGGCCGTCGTACTGGCCTTCGCGCTGGTCTTCGTGCTCAACACCACACTCTCGGCGCTATACACCGTCGTGGTTCCGGCAGTGGGCAGTTACCGATGACGAGCGCTGTCGCACATCGTATTTCACGCCCGGTGTCCGCCGGATATCAAGCGCTGGCCCAGGTGGGCCTGCACATGACGTTCTATCTGCGGGCGTTGGCCTCGCTGCCCTACGCCGTGGTCCGCTACCGCAAACACACCATGAGTCAGATCGGCGAGGTGACCTTCGGGACGAGTTCGCTGCTCTCCGGCGGTGGCACCATCGGCATCGTCTTCGCGATGTCCCTGGCGGCCGCCATGATGCTCGGCGTGGAAACCCAGAGAGGGCTGGATCTGGTCGGCATGAACACCCTCTCCGGCATGCTCGCGGCCATCGCCAACACTCGCGAGCTGGCCCCGGTGGTGGTGGCAATCGCGTTGGCGGCCAAGGTCGGAACGGGCTTCACTGCACAGCTCGGTGCCATGCGGATCTCCGACGAGATCGACGCCTTGGATGCGATGGCCCTGCGCTCGGTGCCGTTTCTGGTCGGGACCCGGGTGGTGGCATCGGTGGTATGCGTGGTGCCGATCTACATGATCGGGCTGCTGGCCAGCTACCTGTCCACCCGCACCGTGGTGGTGTTGTTCAACGGCGAATCCCCAGGCACGTACGACTATTTCTTCCACCTCGCTCTCGGTCCCAGGGACCTGCTGTACTCCGGTATCAAGGCCGTGGTGTTCGCGATCGTGGTGGCGCTGGTCCATTGCACCTACGGGTTCTTCGCATCTGGTGGGCCGGCCGGGGTGGGGCAGGCGGCCGGCCGGGCGCTGCGTACCGCGATCCTGGCCATCGGTGTGCTCGATGTGCTGATGACGTTCGCGCTGTGGGGTCTGGTGCCGCAGATTCCGGGGATGGGGGTGTGATGGCGCAACGTGGTTGGCTGGCGCTTCGCGGTGTGGGCGCCGTGGTGTTGGCCGCGGTGATCGCCGCGGTGCTGATCGCCCGCGCCGCAGGGCATTTGGACCGGACCAGTGATGTCTACGTCGGGATCCCGGTCTCCGCCGGGTTGATCACCACCGCCTCGCCGGTGCGCTATCACGGGGTGAACATCGGTCACATCTCCGCGATCGAATCGGGCGCCGAGATGTCCAAGGTGCGGCTGTCCATCGATTCTGCTGCACTGCACAATGTTCCGTCGTCGGTGGTGGCGCGGGTGGTGCCACGCACCTTCTTCGGAGACATCTACCTACGGCTGGTCGACCCGCAGGGCGATCGCTCGACCCGGTCGCTGGCGCCCGGGGACAGCGTCGCGATCGACCGCAGCCCCGATGCCATGGCGCTCTACGACATGTTCACCAAGATCGTCGCGCTGTTCTCCCAGATCCAGCCCGAGCGCATGCAGTCCGCCATGACCGCGATCGGGCAGGCGCTGCGCGGGCGCGGACACGAAATCGGCGCCACCATCGACAATTTGAGCGAGGCCGCCGACGCGTTGGCCCCGTCGCTGGACCATCTGCTGGACACCACGCCGCAGTTTCGTGACGTGATGGCCTCGCTGCACGCCGCGACGCCGGATGTGCTCTCCACCCTGTCGGCCGCGACGTCCATCTCCGATCGGATGGTGCATGATCGTGCGTTCGAGCCGGCGCTGGACGCGGTGACCCGACTCGGCGTGGTGCTCACCGGATTCCTCAACGACAACCGACAGCAACTCATCACGGTGCTTGACGCGGCGGGCAAGATCCTCGCCACCACCGCGCAAAACCCGACAGGACTGACCGATACCCTTTCCGGGGTAAACACATTCGGCGAGGCAGGCGCCCGGATCTTCGCCACCGGAAAGTTCAACATCACCGCCGTGGCGACATTCGCCGGCCCGATGCCGTACCGGCCGGAGGACTGCCCGCACTACGGCGAACTATCGGGTGCGCACTGCGCCGAGTCCGGCCCCGCTTTGGTCCCGACACCGCGGCCGGCAGATCCGTTCAAACTGCCGGCCGCCGACCTACCGATAGATGCCGAGCGGCAGGCGCCGGCCCTGTCCGTTCTGCAGGACCAGCTGCTGCCGCAACAGAACCCGACGGTCAAACCCAATATCGCCACCGAGGTGATGCTGGGCCCGATCGTCCGAGGCACCGAGGTGCGCGTCCCATGAACGCAGACTGGAAGCCACTGGCCAAGCTCGGGGCGTTTTGCGCCACCGGAGCGGCCAGCGCATTGTTGGTCGTCAACACGCTGTCGATGCCGGTGCCCGGCCACACAGTCAACTACACCGCGCAGTTCCACAGTGTGGAGGGGCTCAACGTCGGTAACCCGGTGACCATGAACGGAATTCGCATCGGACGCGTCGAGGCGATCCGATTCACCGAGAACGGTGACGGCACCAGCCGGGCCGATGTCGAGATCGAAGTCGAGTCGGCGCATCGGCTCACCACGCACGTCAACGCCGCGGTGCGCTACGGCGATATGCTGGGTGCGCGGTATATCGCGCTGGCCGATCCGGACGGGCGCGTCATCCCGCTGTCCACCGGCAACGGTCCGACGATCCTGGCCGCGGGCGCGACCATACCGCTGTCCCAGACCGCGCCGGCCGTCGACCTGACAGCACTGCTCAACGGATTCAAGCCACTCTTCGATGCACTGAACCCGCGGGACGTCAACACCCTCACCCGAGGGTTCGTCGAGACGTTCGCCGGTCAATCACAGACCTTGACAACACTTTTGGTACAGATCGCGTCGATGACCAAGTCGATGACCGACAACCAGGACATCTATGCTCGGCTGATCGCGAACATGACGGCATTGCTGCACGATGTGTCCGATCGCGGACCACAGGTACAGAAGATGCTCACCGGATTGCAACATTTGAGCGCATCGGTCCTGTCCGGTGACGACGAACTGGCAACGCTCATCGACCAGGGCAATGCAGTGTTGGCGACATTGGCAAGCACCGTGAACCAGACCGGAGATGCCTACGGCGACACCATCTCCAGCCTCAAAGACATGCTCGATACCTGGCAGGACGGCAGCGGTGAATTCACCAAGCTGCTGGGCAACCTGCCGCAGTTCGCCGATGCCGTCAACCGGGCATCGAGCTACGGAGGGTTCGTGAGTCTGTACCTGTGTAACTTCACCATCAAGATCGCCAAACATGAAGCGAACATCTTCGGACGCCGGCATTCGGAGGTATGCCAATGATGTTCCTGGTCAAGCTGATCGATCTGTTCGTCGGCGTACTGATCTTCCTGTTCAGCGGCAAGCGCCGACCCAACCCGTCGATCCCGTTCGCGCTGGGCCTGATCGGGACGATCACGCTGATCACCATCATGCTGGTATCGATCGGCATCCCGCGGGCCTGGTATCAGTACCGTACCGATTCCTACAGTGCCGAACTCGCCAATGCCAGTGGGCTGACCAGTGGCGATCCGGTCTATGTCGCGGGTGTACCGGCGGGCCGGGTCGAGGAGGTGGCCCTGGCCGGAGACCGGGTGCGGATCGGGTTCCGACTCGATGGGGCGCAACCGTTGGGCAACCGCACCACAGCCACCGTTCGGCTGCGCACGGTTCTGGGTAAGCGTTTTCTCGATGTGATGCCCGCGGGTGCCGTCGACGAGCGCGATCCACATCTGATTCCGTTGTCGCGCACCACCGTTCCCTACAGTCTCGATGATGTCGGCCGCAAGGCCTCGACCGTGGCAACCGATATTGACCAGAAGGCGATGGCCGACATGATGAGCACGCTGGGATCAACGATGTCCGGCGACAACCATGAGCTCGATGCCGCGTTGGCCGGAATCGGTGCCGCCAGTGCGGCATTCACCCGCAATGGCGACAAGGTCGACGATCTGCTGCGGGTGTCTCGTTCGCTGTCGGGTCTGCTGACCGAACAGACCGACTCGCTGGCCGGGACCGCGGCGAATGCACAGAAGATGATCACCACCATGGCAAGTCGCCGTCGGGCGCTGACCGGGATAGTCACCAACCTCGGGGCGATCGTGCACCGGCTGGCCGAGGTCTACAGCGCCAAGGGCCCCGAATTCTCGGCACTGATCGATCGCCTCACCGGCATCACCGCCACCCTGAAGGACAACGCCGACAAGATCGACCAGATGCTGCTCAAGCTGCCGCCGGCGATCCGCGCGGTGGTCAACGCCACCGGCAACGGGAATTGGGCCGACGTCAACTCGCCGTCGGTGGTGATGCCGGACAACCTGTTGTGCGCCTTGAATGTTCAGCGGGAGTGTCGATGAATCGCAAGATCATCGCGCTGTACACCGTGCTGGTGGTATTCCTGGCGGCGGGAGGCTGGTTCGTCTTCGGGCGCACCGATCGGCACACCACGGTGCATGCCGACTTCAGCTATATCAACGGTATCTACCCGGGCAGCAAGGTCACCGTATTGGGAGTTCCGGTCGGGCGGGTCACGGACGTGCAACCGCGCGGCACGACGGTGCGGGTGACCATGACGGTGCCCACCGATGTCGTCCTGCCCGCACAGCTGGATGCGTACGTGATGAGCCCGGCGCTGATCAGCGACCGCAGTGTCGAATTGGGTCCGGCCTACTCCGGGCACGGACCGACGGTGACCGATGGACAGATCATCGCGACTGACCACACCCACGCACCTATCACCTTCGACAGCCTGCTGGACAGCATCGGTGTGTTGACCAGATCGATCGGACCCGACCATGGGGACATCGGCGAGGTGATCGCTCGCGGTGCCGATCAGTGGCAGGGACAGGGTCCCAAGTTCAACACCGCTGTGCGCAATCTCAGTGCCGCAACCGGTGTCTTGGGCGCCAGATCATCCGATATCGACGCCGTCGTCGGTGACCTGTCGGAGTTGATGACAGCCTTCAAGCGGCGGCAGGTGTCGCTGAACACCATGGTCGATGCCCTCGGTCAGCTCGGCGGCAGTTGGGCCGAACAGAATCTGGACATCACCGGTCCGATGCGTGATCTGCGTGTGGTACTCGACCAGGTGCACACATTCGTCGGCGGGCATGGTGACCAACTCGGCAGCATCGCAACCAATCTCAACGCCGTGGGTGCCTTGATGGCGGCCAAACAACCCGGCCTGGCCGAATTCATGGATCTGGTTCCGCTGATGATGCAGAACCTGTCCAACACCGTCGGGCCGGACCGGCGTGGTCGCGTTCGTATCAACGTCTCGACGGTGTTGACTCAGTTCGCCGCCGCCCGAAATTTCTGCGATACCTACCAACTGCCCATGTGCGTGGGGACGGGGATCACCAACCCGATCTCTTATCCGATCAGCCGGTCCGATCCGCTCGGCATCGTGAGCGCGATCAGCACCATCACCGGCAACTCCGGAATCATCCCGCCGCCCAACCCGAACTACCCGAGGTGATGACGATGCGCATACCCGCCACCACGGCGACTGCGGTCGTCATCGTCGTGGCCTCGTCCGCGCTGCTGTTATCGCTGTCGGACAGGGGAATTCAGGATCTTCCGGTCGGCCGCGGCGCCGGGGTGGACAGCGCGACGGTGACCGTGGTGCTGCCCACGGCCGAGGGCATCGCGATCGGCGCGGACGTTCGCAGCGGACAGCGAGTGGTCGGCCGGGTCAGTTCGATGGCACTGTCGCCCTCGGGCGCCGCGGTGCGACTGAGCCTGCTGGAGGACGCGGCGCTGCCGGCCAACGCCACCGTGAGTGTGGAATTGCCGTCGGCACTGGGCAATCCGTTCGTACGACTCAGCTCACCGAGTCGTCCGGCGGGTGCGGTGCTGCGCAACGGCGATGTGATCCCGCCCGATCGGACCCAACTTGGTCCGCAGATCGAGAGTGCGTTGGCCACCTTCGGCGCACTGATGAGTCGTAGCGGCGTCGATCAGCTGGCCGGCGTGGTCTCCGAACTCAATGCCGCGTTCGGCGGTCGTGGTGACAAGATACGCAAGCTGATCACCACGATGTCCGCCCTGACCGCGAAAGCCGCCGAGCATCAAGGGGAATTCGACGAGGCCATCCGCCTGGCAGGTGATCTCAGTGATCAGTTCGCTCGAGAAGAGCACGTGGTCAACGGTTTCCTGGACGCGGCGCCCCGGGTGGTGGCACTGCTCGATGTGCAGCATGCCAAGCTGACCACCTTGTTGGCCTCGACCACGGCCTTGGCCGCCACCGCGAACAATGTGCTCTCGGCGGCCAACACCACCGCGATGATTCGCGACACCGCGACGGTGATCGGCTCGCTGGGCACCTTCAACGACCGCCTCGGCACCACGTTGGCGACCATGAACACCTTCTTGGAACGATTCGGCAAGTCCGTGCACGGCGACTACCTGATGTTCGACGGGGCCCTGGACATCCCCGGCACCCTCGACAAGCTGCTCACCGGCGGACTGTTGGTCAACGGCACACCGATTTCCGGGCAGGAAGCCTGGGACGGATTCTTGGCGGGTGGTCTGAAATGAATCGTCTGGTCATCACCCAGCTCAGCATCTTCGCCATCATCGCGGCGGTGGTGCTGCCCTTCGGGGTGAATTACGTTGCCGGAGCACGTGGTCTGCGAACTCCCATGAGAATCAACGCCACCATGACCGACGCCTTCGGGCTGACGGCCGGAACCAGCGTGACGGTGCGTGGGGTTCAGGTCGGCACGGTGGACACGGTGGAATTGGATTCCGCCGGCCAGGCTCGAGTGACCCTGGCGATCGATTCGCAGGCGCGTATCCCCTCCGACGCGGTGATGACGGTCGGGATGGGCACCGCCGCCGGCATCCAGAGCGTCGACATCATGCCCCATACCGATCGGGGACCGTATCTACGGTCCGGGGACAGCATTGCGGCCCCCGCCGATCAGCAGCCGGTACAGATGGACGCCATCATGACCGAGGCCGGACGATTGGTGAAAGGCATTGACCCGCATGCGGTCAGCATTGTCGGTGCCGAACTGTCCGATGCCTTCGGTGGACTGGGCCCGAATCTGGCCGCGATGATCGACAACGCCGGTGACATCTCCGGACGCATCCGCACCCGAATTCCGGCCCTGGCCCGGCTAATCGACGGTACCGCGGACCTGGTTACCACGATGGCGGCGAACAGCGGCGCCTTCACCGGCGGCATGCATGCCACCGCGCGGATGGCCACCCAGCTCGACGGCAGTGGCCCGGTGTTCCTGTATCTGACCGAACACGCCCCGGCGACGTTGGGTTCGTTGCAACGAGTACTGGACACCTATCGGGGGACGTTCGGCGCCACGTTGGCCAACCTTGCCACCGTCGCCCCGGTGATCGGCGACCGTACCGATGCGCTCAGTACCGGCCTGATCGCGCTGCCTAAAGGCTTGCGGGACTTGACATCGATCGTCAAGGGAGACCGTGCGGACTTCGCGCTGATCGCGACCCAGGGACCGGTGTGCAATTACGACGTGAACCGCCGAACCATCGGCGATATCAGTCCGGTGGAGCCCAACCTGGTCATGTACTGCCCGCCCGGGCCGGATATGCAGATGCGTGGTTCGGTCAACGCACCGCGGCCCAATGACCTCGGGCTGCAGAACCAGCAGATTCCCGGATCGCCGATCGGACCGCCCGTGGTGGACGACCCGGTCAAGATCCCGACCCTGGCCCAGATCGTCTACAAGTGGCGAAACATCCTGGAAGGCAACAACGATGGACACGACGATGGACACTGACATCGCAGAGATCGACGCCGAGGTGGACTCGGAGGCCGAATCCGCCCGGGAACCACGCCGGTGGGGAAGTGCTCGGCGGGCCGGCGCGGTCCTGTCGTTGGCGGGCGTCGTCGTTGCCGGGGGCTGGTTCGGTTGGCAGTACTACCAGATGAAAAATCTGGAACAGTCTCGCGGGCAGGCTATTTCGTTGGTACACGAATATCTGGTGGCCATGTCGGCGTTCGACTACCAGCATCTGGACGCCAATCACGCCACCATCGCTGCCGACTCGACGCCGGAATTCACCCGCAAATACGACGATATGGTCAAAGCGCTGCGGGACATCGTGATCAGCAGCAAGGGGGTCGCGATCGCGACAGCAGACCACATCGCCGTCGAACATCTCGACGCGCAGTCTGCCACCGTCATGGGCTTCGTTGACCAACATGTCGTCAATGTCACTGCGCCACAGGGCAGCGACCAGAAGTATCGGATGCTGGTATCGCTGACTCGAAACGGCGATCGCTGGATTGTCAGCGACGTTCAAACCGTCTGATCTGAAAGGAATCTCATGCCTGCACATTATGCGGCCGCCGATGTCACTGCGACGCTGACGACCGCGCAAACCCGGATCGGCATCCGCCAGCGCGCCTCACGCTGGCATACCAAGCCGGTGAAAGTTGCCGACGCACTGGATTTCTGGTCATTCGCCGGGGCCGCTGCCAACGTGATCATGCAGTTGTCCTGGCCGGAAGTGGGCTACGGGGTGGCCGAGAGCCGGGTGGAGTCGGGCAGTCTCATGGCCCACCCGTGGAAGCGGGCCCGCACCACGACGCAGTATCTGGCCGTGGCGATCCTGGGTACCGACGAAGAGCGCGCAACCTACCGTGAGGCCGTCAACGCCGCGCACCGCCAGGTGCGATCCACCGAGACCAGCCCGGTCAAATACAACGCGTTCAGTCGGGAACTGCAGATGTGGGTTGCGGCTTGCCTTTTCATCGGATTCGAGGATACCTACCAGTTGCTCAACGGCATGATGACCGAAGAGCAGGCGGAGAGCTTCTATCGGTCCGCGATGCCGCTGGGCACTACCTTGCAGGTGACCGAGGACCAATGGCCGGCCACGCGTGCGGATTTCGATGTGTATTGGAACACCGCGTGCGAGCGGATCCGGGTCGACGACTATATCCGCGACTACCTGATGGCCCTGGTGGATCTGAAGATGATCGCCTGGCCGCTGCGGGTGATGTTCGCCCCGCTGCTGCGGTTCTTGACCATCGGGTCACTGGCGCCGGTGTTCCGGGAAGCCATGGGTCTGCCATGGGATGAGACCGATCAGCGGCGGTTCGAACACCTGTTTTTGTTCGTGGCGTTCGTGAATCGCTTTCTGCCCA
>Ga0153956_1002740_pt1 | contig 12430 bp, 13 predicted proteins | sample TSFL040MetaG_FD_104704 | JGI IMG/M metagenome (GOLD analysis project Ga0153956, IMG submission 104704) | Attine ant fungus gardens microbial communities from Florida, USA - TSFL040 MetaG | ecosystem: Host-associated > Fungi > Mycelium > Unclassified | place: USA: Florida, Wekiwa Springs...
CGCGGGTCGAGCGCGAGCTGGCCGACTCCGACGTCGCCCTGCTGGTGATCAACGGGGAGGAGGGGGTGGGGCCCGGCGACCGCTTCATCGCCGGGCTGTTGAAGGCGGCGCGCGGCGACATCCCGGTGATCTGCGCGGTCAACAAGTGCGACAGGCTTGGCCGCGGCGGCACCGTCAAGGCGCTCTCCGACGCCGCCGATCTACCCGGCGTCGACGAGGTCTTCCCGGTCAGCGCCCGCGAGGGCACCGGCCTCGGCGAGCTCCTCCATCGTCTCGGTGAGCTCGTCCCGGAGGGCCCCTACATGTATCCGCCGGAGGACTCCTCCGACCAGTCCTCGGAGCTGCTGCTCGCCGAGCTGATCCGCGAGCAGGTCCTGAACCGGACCCGCCAGGAGATCCCGCACTCGGTCGAGGTCAAAGTGATGTCGGTCGAGCCGCGCGACGACGGCCTGGTCACCGTCGCCGCCGAGATCTGGGCCGAGACGGAGTCCCAGAAGGGCATCCTGATCGGTCGCGGCGGCACCAAGATCGGTGAGATCGGCACCGCTGCCCGGCGCTCGCTGGAGCGTGAGCTCGACTCCCAGGTCCACCTCGACCTGCAGGTGCGGGTGCGGCGCAACTGGCGCCGGGACGAGGACATGCTGGACCGCCTGGGTATCGAGTAGCGCCCGCCCTCTACGATCCCTCTCATGTTGGACGAAATCTCCTTCGACGAGCGCGGCCTGGTGCCGGTCGTGGTGCAGGACGAGGCCACCGGCGAGGTCCTGATGTTCGCCTGGGCGAACCGGAAAGCCCTGGAACTGACGCAGGAGACCGGCGAAATGCACTTCTGGTCGCGTTCCCGCGAGAAGATCTGGCGCAAAGGCGAAGAGTCGGGGGCGACGATGGCCGTCAAGCAGCTCCGCTACGACTGCGACGGGGACGCGGTGCTGGCGATCGTCGCGCCTGCCGGGCCCGCTTGCCACACGGGGGAACGGACCTGCTTCTACCGGACGCTCGACGCCGAGCCGGACCGCGTCGCCTTCGAGGAGCTGCCCGCGCTCGAGCGCACGCTGAGGAGCCGCGCCGCCGAGCGCCCCGAGGGCAGCTACACGGTCGAACTGCTCGACAACCCGGCCCTGATCGGGGAAAAGGTGGAGGAGGAGGCCGAGGAGGTCGTCCGCGCCGCCCGCGAGGAGACCGGCAAGCGGGTCACCGAAGAGGCCGCCGACGTGATCTACCACCTCGCCGTGCTGCTGGCCTCGCGCGGCGTCCCACAGTCGGCGGTGTTCGAGGAGCTCAATGCCCGTAGCCGCTGACTCCGAGCTGCAGCTGACGCCGACCCTGGAGGAGGCGCGCGAGCTCGCCCGCGAGGGCAACGTGGTCCCGGTTCGAGCCCGCTTCGTCGAGGACACCGAGACTCCCGTCTCCGCCTTCCTCAAACTGCGCGCCGGCGAGCCCGAGGGCGCGCCCTGCTTCCTGCTCGAGTCCGCCGAGCAGGGCCAGGTCGGCCGTTACTCCTTCGTCGGCCTGCGCCCGCGCGCGGTGCTGCGCTGGAGCGACGGGCAGATCTCCGAGTGGAGCGGCCGCGCCGCCACGCTCGGCGGCGAGCCGACCGCGGTCGAGGCGGTCGACGATCCCTATGGTGCCGTCGCCGCCCGCTTCGCCGCCTACGCGCCCGCGCCGGTCGCCGACCTGCCGCCGTTCACAGGCGGGGCCGTCGGTTTCTTCGGCTACGACCTCGTGCGCACGGTCGAGCCGCTCGGCGAGCCGAACCCCGACGAGCTCGGCCTCCCCGACATGGCGCTGATGGTCACCGACGCGATGCTGGTCTTCGACCACCTGCGCCACGAGCTGACGATCCTCGCCTGCGCCTACACGGAGGGCGAGGACGGCCTCGACGCCGAATACGCGCGCGCCGCCGCGACCATCGCCGAGATGCGCGAGCGCCTCCGCGGCGCCGTCCCGCAGCCCGCCGTGCCGAGCGTGGTCGAGCCCCCCGAGTTCACCTCCAACTTCGAGCGCGAGGACTTCGAAGGCGCCGTCTCCCGGATCATCGAGTACGTCCGCGCCGGGGACGCCTTCCAGGTCGTGCCGTCGCAGCGCTTCAGCGCCGACGCCCCGGTCGAGGCCTTCTCGCTCTACCGCGGCCTGCGCGCCGTCAACCCCTCGCCGTACATGTACTTCCTCGAGTTCGGCGACTTCCAGATCGCCGGCGCCTCGCCCGAGCCGCTGGTGCGGGTCCACGGCGGGATCGTCGAGACGCGCCCGATCGCGGGAACGTCCCCGCGCGGCAAGTCCGCGGAGGAGGACCGCCGCCTCGCCGAGCGCCTGATCAACGACCCCAAGGAGCGGGCCGAGCACGTGATGCTGGTCGACCTGGGACGCAACGACCTCGGCCGGGTCTGCGAGTACGGCACGGTCACGGTCGACGAGCTGATGACGATCGAGACCTACTCGCACGTCCTCCACATCGTCAGCAAGGTCACCGGCACCCTGCGGGAGGGCGTCTCGGCGATGGACGTGCTGCGCTCCAGCCTCCCGGCCGGGACGCTCTCCGGCGCGCCCAAGGTCCGCGCGATGCAGATCATCGACGAGCTCGAGCCGGTCAAGCGCGGCGGCTACGGCGGCGCGATCGGTTATCTCTCCTGGAACGGGGACCTCGACACGGCGATCCACATCCGCACCGTCGTGGTCAAGGACGGTCGCCTCCACGTGCAGGCCGGCGGCGGCACCGTCGTCGACGCGCAGCCGAACTACGAGTGGAACGAGTCGGTGAACAAGGCCCGCGCCGTCTTCCGCGCGGTCGAGGTCGCCTGCGCCCAGCCGGACTGGACGTGACAAGCGACAGCACACCTATGAAAGTCCTCGTCATCGACAACTACGACTCCTTCACCTACAACCTGGTCCAGTACCTGGGTGAGCTCGGCGCGGAGATCGAGGTCGTGCGCAACGACAAGGCCGAGGTCGCCGAGCTGCTGGAGCGGGGAGCCGACCGCCTCGTCGTCTCACCCGGGCCCTGCACGCCGGCCGAGGCCGGGATCTCCGGCGCGGCGATCCGCGCGTTCGCCGAAGCCGGCACGCCGACGCTCGGCGTCTGCCTGGGCCACCAGGCGATGGTCGAGGTCTTCGGCGGCAAGGTCGTCCAGGGCGAGCCGATCCACGGCAAGGACGCGGAGGTCCAGCACGACGGCCGCACGATCTTCGCCGGCCTGCCCACACCGATGGTCGCCGGGCGGTACCACTCGTTGGTTGCCGATCCCGACCTCCCGGACGAGCTGGAGCTGACCGCTCATCTGGGCGACGTAGTCATGGGCGCCCGCCACAAGGAGCTGCCGGCGGAGGGCGTCCAGTTCCACCCCGAGTCCGTCTTGACCCCGCATGGCAAACACTTGCTCGCGAACTTTTTGGCGGGAGAATCACGCGATGCCTAACGACGTCGTCAGCCGCGCGATCGACGCGGTCTGCGCCGGGGAGAACCTGACCGCGGACCACGCCTCGACCGTCCTCGCCGAGATCATGGAAGGCCGCACCGAGCCGATCCAGACCGCCGCCTTCCTGATCGCCCTGCGGGCGAAGGGGGAGACCGTCTCCGAGCTGGTCGGCCTGGCGCGGACGATGCGCTCGCTCGCCGACTCCGTGCACGCCGATCGCACCGACCTGGTCGACACCGCCGGGACGGGCGGGGGGCCGACTACCTTCAACGTCTCCACCACCGCGGCGCTGGTCGCCGCCGGGGCGGGCTGCGCGATCGCCAAGCACGGCAACCGCTCCGCCACCTCGAAGTCCGGCTCGGCCGACCTCCTGGAGGCTCTCGGCGTCGCGATCGAGCTCGGTCCCGAGGAAGTCGCCCGCTGCATCGACGAGGTCGGCTTCGGCTTCATGTTCGCGCCGCGCCACCACTCGGCCACGTCCCACGTGCGCCCGGCCCGCGAGGGGCTCGGCGTCCGCACTGTCTTCAACTTCCTCGGGCCGCTCACCAACCCGGCGGGGGCCACCCGCCAGCTGGTGGGGGTCGCCGACCGCAAGTACCAGGAGACGATCGCCGAGGCGCTGATCGGGCTCGGGGTGCAGCGGGCGCTGGTGGTGAGCGCCGAAGACGGGGTCGACGAGCTGGCGCTCTCGGCGCCGACGCGAGTGATCGAGGTCTTCGAGGGCCGCACCGCCGAGTGGTTCGTCGAGCCCGGCCAGTACGGCCTGGCGCCGCTCGAGCTGGCCGAAATCGCGGGCGGCACGCCGGATGAGAACGCCGCCGCCACCCGCGCCGTGCTGAGCGGCGAGACCGGCCCGCACCGGGACATCGTGCTGCTGAACTCCGCCGCCGCGATCTACGTCGGCGGGCTCGCCTCCGACCTCGAGGACGGCGTCGCGAAAGCCGCCGCGGCGATCGACTCGGGGGCGGCAGCAAACGTGCTGGAGCGGCTGATCGCGGCAACGGTCGCGGCCGCCGGCTAAGCTCTCCAGGTTCAGTGGGAATTATCGAGCAGCTGATCGAGGGCGCCCGGGAGGGGGTGCAGGAACGCAAGCGCGAGCTGCCGCAGGCGGAGCTGGAGTCACGGCTCTCGGCGCGCGGTGAGGACCGCCCGTTCCAGGAGGCGCTGACGCGCCCCGGCCTCTCCCTGATCGCGGAGTTCAAGCGCCGCTCGCCGAGCAAAGGCGACATCGCCCCCGGCGCCGAGGTCGCCTCCCAGGTCGCCGCCTACGAGCGCGGCGGCGCGGCGGCGCTCTCGGTGCTCACCGACCAGCGGCACTTCGGCGGCAACCTGGAAGACCTGCGCGCGGCGCGCACCGCGGCGAGCCTGCCGATCATCCGCAAGGACTTCATCGTCGACCCCTACCAGCTCTACGAGGCGGCCGTGAACGGCGCCGACGCGGTGCTGCTGATCGTCCGGGCGCTGTCGGACAAGGAACTGGCCTCGCTGTACGCCGAGGCGCGGGCGCTCGACCTCGACTGCCTGGTCGAGGTCCACGACGCCGAGGAGCTGGAGCGGGCGCTGGAAGTCGACGCCGAGGTGATCGGGATCAACAACCGCGACCTCGACGAGCAGCGGGTCGACATCCAGACGACCTTCGAGCTGATGCCCGACGTTCCCGCGGGGAAGACGGTGGTCGCCGAGAGCGGGATCTCCGGCCGCGAGGAGCTGATGGAGCTCGACCGGGTCGGCGTCGACGCGGTGCTGATCGGCGGCGCGCTGATGACCGCTCCGGATCCGGAGCTGAAGACGCGCGAGCTGACCGGCGCCGACGAGACCCGCGAACACCTGTACTAGCCGCGGTCTTTAGAAAACCTTTCGACTTGCTTTAGCGCCGCATCAAAGGTGCAAGGCATCCTGAGCGCTATGGACTACCAACCACCACAGAGCGGCATGAATCCGCAACCGCAGCAGCCTGAGCCCGACAAGCCCCAGAAGAAGGGCTTCTTTCGTTCGCCGTTCGGCTCGGCGCTCCTGGGCGGACTCGTGGTCGCGGTGGTCGGCGCGGTCCTCCTGCTGACCGGTGCCGTGAAGTCGAAGGGCGGCGGCACCACCACGGTCGAACGGACGATGAGCGCGCCGGTCGCCTCCACCGACTCCGGCGGGAGCGAAGGCGAAGGCAACACCGTCGACGAGATCTACAAGGCCGATGGCGACGGCGTCGCCTTCATCGAATCGTCGATCCCCGCCGAAGAATCGGCGGAAAGCTTCAACCCCTTCGGCGAACAAGAATCGCGGGGCGGGGGCACCGCGACCGGCTCGGGCATCGTCATCGACGACAAGGGCCACATCCTCACCAACAACCACGTGATCGAAGGCGCCGACAAGATCGAGGTCAAAATCGGCGAATCCGACCACGAGTACACCGCCGAAGTGGTGGGGACCGACCCGGCCTCCGACCTGGCGCTGATCAAGGTGGAAGCGCCGACGAAGGAACTCGATCCGCTGACCCTGGGCGACTCCTCGGCGATGGAAGTCGGTGACCCGGTGGTCGCGATCGGCAACCCGTTCGGGCTCGACCGTACCGTCACCAGCGGCATCGTCTCGGCGCTGCAGCGGCAGATCCAGGCCCCGAACGGCTTCTCGATCGACAACGTGATCCAGACCGACGCCGCGATCAACCCCGGCAACTCGGGCGGCCCGTTGATCAACGGCAACGGCGAAGTGATCGGCATCAACTCGCAGATCGAGACCGGCGGCGGCAACGACGGCAACGTCGGCATCGGCTTCGCGATCCCGATCAACACCGCCAAAGAAGTGATCCACGAACTGGAAACCAAAGGCTCGGTCGAACACGCCTACCTGGGGATCTCCGGTGGCACGATCACGCCTCAGCTTGCCAAGACCTTCAACCTGCCGGTCAAAGAAGGCGTCCTGATCCAGACGGTGGAAAAGGGCGGGCCCTCCGCGAAGGCCGGGCTCGAAGGCGGCAGCACCCCGGTGACGGTCGAGGGCGGCGAAGTGATCGTCGGTGGCGACATCATCACCGAAGCGGACGGCTCGAAGATCACGAACATGGAACAGATCATCGAACTCGTCAACCAGAAGAAGCCCGGGGACGAAGTCACGCTGAAGTACCTGCGTGACGGCAAGGAAAAGACTGCGACCGTGACGCTGGGCACCAGGCCCGCGAAGGTCGAAGAAGCCTCGCCGGAAGGCTGAGGGAAGTACACCGCCGCCCGAGGGGAGTCCGGCCCCTCGGGCGGTTTTACCTTTGTCGTAGGCTGGACGCATGCGCGTCAAGTTCTGCGGGATCACCAACATCGACGATGCGGCCGAGGCCGTGCGGCTGGGGGCCTGGGCGATCGGGCTGATCCACTGGGAGCCGTCGGTCCGCAAGGTCGATCCCGGCGCCGCCGCCGAGATCGCCGCCGCCTTCCGGCGCAAGGCCGAGATCGTCGGCGTGTTCGTGAATCCGACGCTCGAGGAGGTCGCCCGGGCGGTGGAGAACGAGCAGCTCTCGATGGTGCAGCTGAACGGCGAAGAGGGCGCCTCCTTCTGCGCGGAGGTGGGGCGCCGCACCGGCGTCAAGGTGATCAAGGCGATCCACGTCGCCTCCGCCGCCGACGTCCACGCCGGCGAGGCCTACCGTTGGGTCGACTACCACCTGTTCGACCGCAAGGCCAAGCACCTGCCGGGAGGGACCGGCGAAGCCTTCGACTGGGACCTCCTGCGCAAGCGGGCCGCTTCCGACATACCCGCGATCCTGGCCGGCGGGCTGAAGCCGGAGAACGTCGCCGAGGCGGTGGAGATCGTCCGTCCCTACGCGGTCGACGTCGCCAGCGGCGTCGAGGCCGAGCCGGGCCGCAAGGACCACGCCAAGATGGCTGCCTTCTACGAGGCGGCGAACTCGGTCGGCGCCACCACCTGATGAGCACGATCGAGCAGCGCTTCGGGCCCTACGGGGGCCGGTACGTCCCTGAGACGCTGATCGCGGCGCTCGACGAGCTGACCGCGGCCTGGGAAGCGACGCGCGAGGACCCGGAGTACGTCGGGCGCCTGGACGCGCTGCGCCGCGACTACGTCGGCAGGCCGACGCCGCTGTACCTCGCCGAACGGCTCTCCGAGCGGGTCGGCTCGCGGGTGTACCTGAAGCGCGAGGACCTCGCCCACACCGGCGCCCACAAGATCAACAACGCGCTCGGGCAGACGCTGCTGGCACAGCGGATGGGGAAGTCCCGGATCATCGCCGAGACCGGGGCGGGCCAGCACGGCGTCGCCACCGCCACCGCCTGCGCGCTGCTGGGGCTCGAATGCATCGTCTACATGGGCACCGAGGACATTCGCCGCCAGGCGCCGAACGTGGAGCGGATGAAGCTGCTGGGCGCCGAGGTGGCGCCGGTCGACGCGGGCGCGCGGACGCTGAAGGAGGCGACCTCGGCGGCGATCCGCGACTGGGTCGCGAACGTGGAGACCACGCACTACGTGATCGGCTCGGCGGTCGGGCCGGCGCCCTACCCGGTGCTGGTGCGGGACCTGCAGCGGGTGATCGGCGAGGAGGCGCGCGAGCAGGCGCTGGCGGCGGAGGGCTCGCTGCCGCGCCGGGTTATCGCCTGCGTCGGCGGTGGCTCCAACGCGATCGGCATCTTCGCCCCGTTCATCGACGACGCCGCGGTCGAGCTGATCGGCGTCGAGGCGGGGGGCGACGGGATCGAGACCGGCCGCCATGGCGCCTCCCTGAACGCCGGGACGACCGGCGTCCTCCACGGCTCGCTCTCGGCGATCGTCGCCGACGAGGACGGGCAGATCCTCGAAGCGCACTCGGTCTCGGCCGGGCTCGACTACCCGGGGACGGGGCCGCAGCACGCGCACCTGCGCGACACCGGCCGCGCCGCCTACTTCCCGATGACCGACGCGGGCGCGCTCGGAGCGCTGGGCGAGCTGGCGCGGCTGGAGGGCATCATCCCGGCGCTGGAGAGCTCCCACGCGGTGGCGTGGCTGCTGGAGAACCCGCTCGAGGGGGAGGGCTTCGACGTCCTCTGCCTGTCCGGGCGCGGCGACAAGGACCTGGCCGAGTACGTGCGCAGGACGAGCGAAGCGTCGTGATCGCGGGGGAGCAGGCGATCCGGGCGGCCTTCGACGCCGCCAAGGCCGAGGGGCGGGCCGCCCTGATGCCCTACATGATGGCCGGCTTCCCCGACCGCGAGTCGGGGCTGGCCGTGGCCGCCGCCTACGCCGACGCCGGGGCGGACCTGGTCGAGCTGGGGGTGCCGTATTCCGACCCGCTCGCCGACGGTCCCACGATCCACGCGGCCGACACCGTGGCGCTGGCCAACGGGGCGACGCTGCGGACCGCGCTGGAGACCTGCGAGACGATCGCCGACAAGGTGCCGGTGGTGCTGATGGTCTACACGAACATGGTGCTCGCGCACGGGGGCGGGGCGGAGTTCGCGAAGCTGGCCCGGGCGGCCGGCGCGGCGGGGACGATCATCCCCGACCTGCCGCTGGGCGAGGACGAGGGGATCCGCGAGGCGTTCGGTGCCGAGGGCCTGGCGATGGTGCCGCTGGTGGCGCCGACGACGCCGGCCGACCGGCGCGCCGCGATCTGCGCCGTCGCCAAGGGCTTCGTCTACGTCGTCTCCACGGTCGGGACGACCGGGGAGCGCGGCGAGCTGCCGCCGGAGCTGGCCGACCTGGTCGCCGCGACGAAGGCCGACGCGGGGGAGACGCCGGTCGCGGTCGGCTTCGGGATCGGCACCCCGGCGCACGCCGCCGAGGTCGGCAGGGCGGCCGACGGCGTGATCATCGGCAGCCGCCTGGTGCGGGCCGCGGACGAAGGCGGGACCCCCGCCGGGGCTGCCGAATCGGTCGCCGAGTTCCTCGCCGAGGCACGCGTCGCCCTCGCCGGATAGGATTCGCGCCGTGTTCATCGCCGTCTGGACTTTCATCGCTCTCGCGATCACGACGATCATCTACGCCTGGCTTGGCCAGGGCGGTGGCGTCGCGGGCCTGATCTTCTTCGGGATCATGCTGATCGCGGTCATCCTCAAGGTCGTCCTCCGCGGCATCGCGCCCGCGAATCAGGACGGCGAGCGCCTCACCCATTAGCTCGCACCCCGAGTCCGAGCCGCCACTTTTCCTAAGCTAGGAAGCCGATGCGAATCGGTGTGCTTACCGGTGGCGGGGACTGCCCGGGCCTGAACGCGGTGATCCGTGCCGTCGTCCGCAAGGGCGTCGGCGTCTACGGGCAGGAGTTCGTCGGTTACCGCGACGGCTGGCGGGGCCCGTTGGAGGACGACCGTCGGCCGCTCGGCGTGCCGCAGGTGCGCGGGATCCTGCCGCGCGGCGGCACCATTCTGGGCTCCTCCCGGACCAATCCCTTCGCCGTCGACGGCGGGCCCGACCGGATCGCCGCGAACATGGAGGCGGCCGGGGTCGACGGGCTGATCGCGATCGGCGGCGAGGACACGCTCGGCGCCGCGTCCCGGCTCCACACCGAGCACGGCCTGAACGTGGTCGGCGTCCCGAAGACGATCGACAACGACCTCTCGGCCACCGACTACACCTTCGGCTTCGACACCGCGGTCAACATCGCGATGGAGGCGATCGACCGCCTGCACACCACCGCCGACAGCCACCACCGGGTGCTGATCGTCGAGGTGATGGGACGGCATGCCGGCTGGATCGCCGTCCACGCCGGCCTATCCGGCGGCGCCAACGCGATCCTGATCCCGGAGCGCGAGTTCGACATCGACGCCGTCTGCGAGCTGGTCGGCCGCCGCTTCGCCAGCCACTTCGCCCCGATCATCGTCGTCGCCGAGGGCGCGGCGCCGATCGGCGGGATGCCCGCCGCGGACGACGCCCCGACCGATGCCTTCGGCCACGCCCGCCTGGGAGGAGTCGGCCACTGGCTGGAGGGTGAGATCGAGCGCCGCACCGGCAAAGAGACCCGCGCGACCGTCCTCGGCCACGTCCAGCGCGGCGGCACGCCTACCGCCTTCGACCGCGTCCTCGCCACCCGCTTCGGCCTCCACGCCATCGACGCCGCCCACGAGGCCAACTGGGGCACGATGGCGGCGCTGCGGGGCACCGACATCAAGCTGGTGGAGCTGACCGAGGCGACCGGTGAGCTGAAGACGGTCCCCGAGTCTTTCTACGCCGAATCGGAAGTCTTCTTCGGGTGAGCTCCGTGGGGGAGGCCCCGGGCATGACTCGCCGGAACAACAGCGGGGAGGTTCCGTCGAGTCACGCCCGGGGCCTCCCGCTCGTGGCGCTGGCGATCCTCGCGCTTGTCCTCGTCGGTTGCGGCGGGAGCGACTCGGAAGGGGCGACGGTGAGCGTTTACGTTGCGGCTCCGCTTTGCGCGGGGGCGAAGCAGGAGCTCGCGTCCCACGGCGCCACCGCCGGCCACTTCACGGTCGCGGTCCGTTGCCTCGCGCCCAGTGACGACCTCGCCACCGACGGCTCTAACTCCCGTCGCGCCACCGCCGACTCCAGCGCCGTCGCGACCCTCGAACCGCCGGGTCCCCAGGTGAAGTTCAGCCGCGCGATCCTCGAATCGGCCGAAGTCCCCCTCGTCACCTCGACGTCGGCTTCCAAGGGAATGAAGCGGATCCTCGCCGCGATCGAAGGGGCCGGGGACTCGGGCGTGCGTGGCACGGTCGCCGCTGCGCTTGAACCGAGCTGACGCTCAGCCGACGAGGTCGCGCAGCGCCCCGTCGATCGCCGGGAACTTGAAGGCGTAGCCGAGTTCCTCGGTGCGCTTCGGCAGCACCCGCTGGCCGCCTTGGGCGACCTTGCCGAACTCGCGCCCGAATTTCACCTCGACCGCGAGGCCCGGGATCGGCAGCACGGCCGGTCGTCCCAGCGCCCGTCCCAGGGCCTTTGACCACTCCTTGTTGGTGACGGGATTCGGCGCCGTCCCGTTCACCACGCCGCTGACGGAGTCGTTGTCGAGTGCCCAGGTGAGCACGCCGATCTCGTCGGAGAGGTGGATCCACGGCAGCCACTGCCTGCCGCCCGCCAGCGGCCCGCCGAGTCCCAGCTTGAAGGGGAGGAGGAGCTCGCCGAGGATGCCGCCGCCGGTCTCCATCACCTGGCCGGTACGGACGATCACCAGGCGCACGCCGGTCGGGTCGACCTCGTGAGCGGCCTTCTCCCACTCCACGCAGACGCCCGAGTCGAAGCCCTCGCCGGGGGCGCTCGCCTCGTCCAGCTCCTCGTCGCCGCGGTCGCCGTAGTAGCCGACCGCCGACTGGCTCACCAGCACGTTCGGCCGCGTCGTCAGGCCCTCGATCGCGCCCACCAGGTTGTGGGTGGAGACCTTGCGCGAGTCCATGATCTTGCGCTTGGCGTCGTCGGTCCAGCGCTGGTCGATCTTCTCGCCGACCAGGTTGACGACCCCGTCGACGCCCTCGAAGGCGGCCGCGGGCGGGCGTTCGAGCGTCGGCTCCCAGGCGTGCCAGGTCACCCGCGGCTGCGCCTCGCCCGCCTTGTCGGGGTCGCGGGTGAGGCCGACGACCTCGTCGCCGCGCTTCAGAAGCTCGTCACAGAGTGCCTTGCCGATCCTGCCGCTGGCGCCCGTGACGAGGACTTTCATGGGGTCGCCTGTACCCGCATCAGGTCGTCTCCACCGCCGCGAAGGTCCCGGTCTCCTCGTTCAGCCGCGCGATGCCGTCGCGTTTGGCCTCCTCGATCACCGCTTCGGCGACCTTGGGGGCGACGTCGCGGTTGAAGACGCTGGGGATGATGTAGTCCTCGGCGAGGTCGTCGTCGGAGACCGTCTCGGCGATCCCGCGGGCGGCGGCGAGCTTCATCGCCTCGGTGATCTGCGGCGCGCCCGCGTCGAGGGCCCCACGGAAGATGCCGGGGAAGGCGAGGACGTTGTTGATCTGGTTCGGGTAGTCGGAGCGCCCGGTGGCCATGATCCGCACGTGCGGGGCGGCCTCCTCGGGCATCACCTCGGGGGTCGGGTTGGCCATCGCGAAGACGATCGCGTCGTCGTTCATCTTCGCCAGCGAGTCGGCCTGGATGATGCC